>Ga0179593_1470649_pt1 | contig 14783 bp, 12 predicted proteins | sample CZODoug2_1_08_16_FD_185931 | JGI IMG/M metagenome (GOLD analysis project Ga0179593, IMG submission 185931) | Vadose zone soil fungal communities from Angelo Coast Range Reserve, California, USA - CZODoug2_1_08_16fungal (PacBio error correction) | ecosystem: Environmental > Terrestrial > Soil >... | reverse complement strand
TGTACCTTGCTTCCCCCCCCCCCCACCCCATCCCTTCAACAATAACTGCAATCCTTTCACTCCTGTTGGCTTCGTCGCCGACGCCGAGACTTCTTCGCATCAAGCCTGCTTTTCGTTTTCGCTCGAACCGCGTTCATCATCGTACTCGGTTGGGGAGCAACTTCGATTTCAAGGGTTGCTCAACTTCCGTCCGCGATCGTCCGCGTATTCCCGTGCTGACCACTACGCCTCTCGCCCAAGCGCTCGGATTTGCACTTCGTTTTCCCTTGCCCTGCTAAAACCGGAAGAATGGTTCTATTTGATATCGGTTATCGTCGTACGGCCCCAGATAGCCTGTAAACCTTTTGCGACGAGTTTATTTGCCTCTTTGACGAGGTTTTGAGCTTCCAGCAGACCACCTTTAGTTTTGGTACCCAATCTTCTTCCGCTTCTTTCCCGCGCTGAGCTATTAATTTCTTTCTCCTGCACGGCAATATTCAAGCCTGGTGCTTCCTTCCTCTTTGTGACAATGGCTCGAGTCGTGGACGTCGAAACGCCTTCTCCTTGTTCCTTGATTGGTGACCGATTTCCGACCCCGCTAGTGCATCATCGCTGCTTCTGCCTCCTTTGCTAGTTGCAGATCAGATGTCTCTTCTTTTGCAGAAGTTTCGCTATGGGCTCCTTAAAGAAGGTGCGCACCCTGTTTTTTGTTTTTTTTACTTTCTTCAATTTTCTTTTCTCTAGTGGCCGCCTACCTTTAGAATGTGCTCTTTGTCCCCTCCCCTTCCTTCTCATCTAGTTTAAGACGATTTCTTTGCGTCGAAAATGTATTCGGTTGCTGATTGAGCGGGATAGTTCACAGCTTTGAGTCCTCGAAAGTTCCCTGCTGAGTCTGAAGCGCTCTTTCGACTTCCCCGCACCCGAGTTGTTTTTGCGCTATACTCTTTCTGTTTTAGTTTTTCTCCTGTTTCCCCCTGTCTTTACCCCCCCGCGAAATGAGGCAACCTATGCCAGTCATATTTAGGCTTCCCCGCTTGGGTTGGCGCCCCTCTAAAGCTGGGTCCCGGACTGCCGCGACCCGAGAGTTTCAACTTCCTTTACACCTTCTTTCGCAGCCCATCCTGCGAGGGATTTCCCCCGGTCTCCACCCCTCTGGTGGTGCGTCTCGAATGTGCCCCAGTACTCGTTCCACTGACGTGGCCCTTTAGATCATTTGCCTTATGAATCTCCTTCATTAGCGCCCCATCGGTGGGTCTCAATTTGCTTCCTTTTACTTTCCCGACGTACTCCCTAGGACGCATCCTTTCTTCCCTTTGAGCATTCATGTACAAGGAGGATCCAGTGCATGCCTGGAATGCTCGTCACCCTATTGTGATGCCCCACGACTGCTCCACGATCCCGGTGTCCGCTCCCTTCCAAATTTTTTCCAAGGGTCGAGATCAACTTTCTAATGATTTTTTTACACACTTCGCATCGCTCATCCCAGGTTGGAATGATCGCACCCCTCCTCCCGCTCCCGTTCGCGTCCGTCCGACCGGTGGCCGACCGATCTTCTCTTTCCGACCATGGACCACGGTGCTCCCTCCTTCGGGCTCGTAAAGAGATGTTCGTGCCTTTTTTCAGACGGGACTCGCTCTAGAGCTGAACTCTGACCCGTGGCTCCTTTTTTTCCTGAGTTTCCTTCTCACTCATACCACCCCTGGCTTCTAGAGCCTTTGTTGAATAATCTCGCCAGCATGAGTTTTCCCTAGATTTGTTCCACGATTTTTTCTCTCAGATGGCCGACGAACCCCAATATTTCTCTAAAAGTTATTCCCCCTTCCGGTATCGACGGCTTCCCCCCCATGCGGAGGGCCGAGATTAGTTCTGATTTCGGGCCGGCACCGCTTTATCCGGACCTGGCCTTTTCTTCTCCACATAGACCAGGCGATGGCCGTGTTGTCAAGGTCCCCGCTCTTCATAGAAAATCCCCTCAACGCGCTAGGACTCCGCCCCTTTGGTCGGGGAATCTTTCGTCACTGCTACATCCCACACCTCTGTCTTTGCTGGCGCGCGACCATGTTTTGCGCTGGTCTCTTCTATCTGGAGGATAACCCCCGCCATGCGCTCGCGCTCCCATCTCCCCGTTTGAAATGGCGAGGCCCCAGTCCTTCGCGCTGGTAGTGTGGAAGATGCAGCTAAGGTTTTGACGAAAGCACTCCGTTGCGTAAGTTTAAGTTCCTGCTCCTTTTTCCGAAGCCGGGTTAGTCCTCCCCAAAGGTCTGCTACTGATCGACCCCCATATATTGTCTATCGCCCACCTGAGCCTATGCTCTTCTCATCTTTTTCCAATTTCTGGGTTTCCCTTAGACTGGCTTCTGGTATGCATTTCCCAGTGTCGCATCTTCCTCTCTTTTCTCACACTTTTTTTTAGAGATCTTTGCCGGCGATGGGACCTGTCCTCCCCTCTTGCATTATAAGAACCCCCCCTTTGAGTTCCCCCTAGACCAGATGACATCAGAGCACTTAGGCTCTTTTGATAGCCATCTCGTTGGGCTATATTAGCCGACTTTTTGCTATTGTGCTTTCCTTTGCTGACACTTGCTGCAGGACTTCCCCCCCCATTCCCCCCGCCCTTTCTGGTCTTCCTAGTCCTTCCCCCCCCAGATCTGAAGATATGGATCAGGAACAATCATCCGGTTAGCTTGCGATCTTGAGCGGCATTGCTGTTTTGTGCAGTAGGCGTCATCAGATCCGCTGCCCTCCCGATGAAACACAGGTCGGCTCGTCCAAGACGCCCACTATGGGTGTTCCTGTCGTCAGTCGGAGCTTCCCTTGCCTCTGCCACCTTTAACATGGTCGGAATCGCGCAGGAGGATTGCTCGCCTTGACTGATATTGATTTTTTTCCCCCCTGACCTCTACCTTGGATTCTGCTTTTCTCTCCTTCGACGAAGAACGGTCCTAGAATGATCAGTTATGGGCCTATCGTGAGGCACTTGAAGCATACGCGCACCCTAACTATGTGTATCCTATGGTTGGCCCCTCCGTTCCCCCCAGTAGCCTAGTATATTTCCGCGCGTACGGATCTTTTTTCTTGCGTCGGACAGGCGGCCCGCGCCCCCTCTTTGTTGAACCTTAGATTTAGGGCCACCCCGGCATTCTGAGACTGACCGCTCCGCATCCCCTAGTCTTTTTCCGCAGTTTGGTTCGAGGCTATATGCACCCTACGCCCTCAGGTAGGTCGCATAGTGTCCTCTCTAGCCTTCTCTCTCAGCTTCTGCCTTCCTCCCATCTTCTGTGAGAGAACCCCCGAGGAGGTAGCGTAATTGTCCCCTTTCTCTACTCTTTTTATCTGCGCGTGCAATTGTTTCCTTCCCCCGACCTCCTTCCCTTAGATGTGTGCGATAAGCTCAAAATTGGCTTCTCCCGCGAGAATTGGTATACCCAGGTCGGTGTGATGTCCTATCCCTAGTCCCGCGTGCGTCGAGCTGCACCTCCTAATCTTGGCGCATCTTTTTGCATGAAGCACCACACTACGTTGTTCGAGAATGCCCTTGTGCCGGAACGTTCTACGAACTTTTAAGCTTCTCAGTGCAGGCTGATGCGGGCCCCCCCTAGGGACTTTACGTACTAATTTCCGCGATGATTTCTGACCTTCTCCCCCTCTGTCTCGGATTCCGAGATGACTCGATGTCCCGGTCGCTCAAGGTCTAAGTGTCCGTATGTACCTGGCCCATCTGTCGAGACCACCACCCCCGATTTTTTGGCTTCTTCCTAAATCGAAATCCTGTGATGGCCGGCTTCACATCCGGTGGCGTGGACTTTTTCTCTCGGGCGCGGCGGTTCCTCCCAAACCTCAGTGTCGTCTTTCTCACCATATAGTGCAGAGGCATCTATTTGGGAATAAGTGATCCTCCCTGTTTTTTTTCGACTCTCTCAGCAGAACTGCCGCACCGGCATCCCGCTCTTTAGTCGGTCTCCCCCAACCTCACACGCTTCCTTTTGAGTTTTTCTTTCTCAGAAGCGCGCGGATTCTTCTCCGACTTGGGCAGGCGCGCGTTGCCTCACCTTCTGTGAGTCCTTCGGCCAAGTTCCTCCTCCCCCCCCTCTCCCATTTTCTCTCCCATTCCATCAGAGCTGAGTGTCTTCCCTTGTCTCTCCCCCTAGCCCCTGCTACAGTTCTTTTTTTAGGAAGAGACAAGAAAATTGATACTTGCAAGGAGCCCCCCCCCCCCCTTTGAGACCGTCGTGACGGTCACTCAGATCTGCTCGTAGGCCGCCGCTCCTCTGAGCTCTCTCCAAGCTCCAAGTTGCTGCCCTTTTAGCGCGATTTATGAAATTCGGGAGGCGCGAGCTTCCTCGGCCCCCCCCCTCCGCGGCAATTGACTCTTCCCCCGTTCTTTTTTTTTTTTTTCGTTCAGATCACCCTCTCGTCTCCTTTTTGTACCACGTGTAATCCTTTTAGTGGTAAGATGGCCTGATTGTCTCTTTTCCTGAAAGCCCCAAATGATCGCTCAGCGGCGTTGCATTCCTTCCCGACTCTTTCCCCCCATCCGATCCTTTTTCTATTCGGCGCTAAGTCTCCCAAGATGTCCTACGCTAGTTCCTTGGGTTTAGATAGAGGTTGTCCCGTCGGCGGCGACCACTCTCTTCAAGTCGTGCCCATAGTCAGGGTTCGAGCTCTGCTGATAGACTCAGCCGAGCGCGCTTTCTCGATGCTTTATTTTCACTTGTCCCCCTTTCCGCGTTTTCTTTGATCGATCGATTAGTTTCTAAATTGGAATAGCACAGCTGCGAACTCGGTTTCCTTCTTAGCTTGTTACTGTCCTGATTCTGCTGATTCCCTCTCTTTCGTCTTTGTGCGTCGCCGCTTCTCGATGATTCGTCTTATTTTCCTTTTTTGAGGCCTCGTTTGACTCTTTCTCCTCCTCTTTTCTCCCTCATCGTTGTTGTTTTTTTTTCTATCGATATTTTTTCTCGCACGGCAACATCATCTGACAATTGACAAGCTCTTTTCCCTGCTCGCCTCCGCCGTGCTCTCGATGCGATCCCCAAGCCTTTCCTCGGTCTTCCTGACCGCTGTCCGCATCGACGCCTCTTGCCCCCCTCTCTTCCCTTTATAAATATTTTGGCCGCGACTCCCCCGATCCTAGAACCTCGCTCTTTCAGCAATAAAGAATTCTTCGCCAGGCTCCGCTGCTGTAATCCTCGAGAGGCGCTCTCCCCTTAAGTTTTTCTGATCTTCGTCGAATCCCTCCCCCCTTGCACTGACGAAACCCTTTCCGGCGTCGGTCTCAGCTTTCTCTCTTGTCCTCAAGTCTTTCAAAAGAGGTCGTTTAACCGGAGGAGCCTGCTTATGAGAGCTTTCATTTCAGTTTGACTGAGACGGCATTTCCAACTCATGGATTTTTTGTCCGCGTGGGTTTTTTCCCCTTCTCTATGTAGAAACTCCCCGTCCCAGAGGGTCCCCTGGCTGCGTGATTGGCTCTTCCTCGCGGCCTCTAGTTGCCATCACCGCTGTTATGCAAGACCGTGTTTCTTTTCCCAGCTCGAATCGCATAGTAGCTTGGCCGACGGATCAGATCTTGGTTCCGTCCAACCCTATTGCGAACCTCTTTTCTTTCCAGTCGGCTTCTGTTCTTATCGAGTGCCCCCTCCACATGCATTTATCGTGTGTGGTGCATCTTCACTCGAAGCTATTCTCGCCTGGTCGTTTGAAGCAGCCCACCCTGTTTCGGGCGCGAGCGTTTTCGAGTCCTCCCCAGCCTTGAGGCCGCAGAGCAGGCAAGTTCTATCCCTGCAGCCCGTTCGTACGCATCCCTCCCCATTCTAGTGCGTGTGTGTCCTTTATAGCCTTGGCTTGCGTTCGAGAAGTTTATCTTATATTTTTCTCACCAGCAGACCTGTTGGACTTATGCGCATCTGATCCTGCCGTATTCCCGATCTGGTGGCTGCACCTTTTGACCCCTCTTGTGGCTGAAGACCCCGTCCCGCTGAGTCAAAAGGCCTCCCGCCCATTCCGCAATCTTCTCTTTCCCTCTTTCTGACTATACCAAATTCGATTGGTTTGTATCTCCCTTCAAAAGTCTTTCCCCAAGGAGGTCCTTATCTCCTTGCATCTCGTGTGCCTCTCTCAGTCCCCCCTCTCCCCACTGGGTTGAGTATTATGCTTTCCTCGCTACACTGCCCCCGAAGTACTTCCCCTCTGGCATTTTCTAAGCCTCCCTTGCCCTTCATGTACCCTGGCTGGAGGAACTTTTAGAGTTTGAGCCGATCCATCTTTTTTGATTCCCCCTTGTCCCCATGCGGTGCAGCTGCGCACCTCGGGCCTCCCAGTTGCTCGGCCTACCTTTTCCCTTTGAGTGCCCCCACACTTCTCTTGGGGGTCGTCCTCCCCCCCTTTAGCTGACCCCCTTACCATAGAATCTCCATTCGCTGGAAGTCCTCCGGGCGATCCCGAGATGTCTTTTACCTTTCGGTCGTCCGCCCTTTTTTTTTCGCTCCCAATCGATGTCGGACCCTGCCGCCGTCCTTCTCTTTCTCCTCTGGAATTTTTTCCTTGCTCACTTCTAAATGATGGTGAGTATTATGGCTCCCCCCCAAAGGTCGGTACCGACGAGTAGGCGGTCCTCGTTCAGCCAACGCATGCGTTTTCCCGCCGTGAAGTTTCCCCGACGGTCCCCGCATGGCCGCCTCACAAACCCCGCTCCCTGCCCCCTCATTATAGGTTTTTATTTTGTTCATCGACCGTCCCTTGAAACACCATTCTGGTGCCATCGATCCCCCCTTCCGAGTAGGATTCACGAGGCCGGTACCCTACATCGCAGTCTCGTCCCCGGCCGGCTTCTTCCACAGCGCCAGCCTTCCTCTTTCCTTGTACCCCCTTCCCCTCTCTTCCTCCTATCATCCCCCTACACCTCTTTCTGTGAATTTGACCATGGCGCGTTGGCGGCCTGTGAGCTACGGCGCCCTTCCCAACCCTCTTTTGAGTTTTTTTTCTCTCCACCCGTGTGCGGCTGGGATTCGGATTATATGGATTCCTCCTACTTCCCCCCTACATGCCCCGTGCTACGCGCAAAGCTACCCTGGACTTGACTTTCCTCTCCCCCCCCCCACGTCTAGGCTCGCTGGAGACTTGCCAAGTCTGTTTTTTTTTGTTTCATTCCAGGCACCAGTCGGACGAATTTTATTCTCATGCAGCCCTTTGCGAACAGCTTCGTCCCTTAGCCCCCCTTTTTTTCTCCTATAGCATCTTGGCTATTCAAAAATCGCTCTTTTTCTTCTGAATCTTTCTTCCATGTCAAGTTGTTGTCGTATGACTGTCTAGGGTGTGCTCAAAGTAGGCGGCATCTATTATTCCCTCCCACCCCTCCTTTTTTGAGTTTTCGGCCGATGTCATTTCAGACCTAGCTTCTCCTCCACCCTTTTCGTTTATCTTCCCTTTATAAGTCAGCCGAGGTCTCTTTTTTGCGTATAGCCAAAGATAGTTTTGGCGAATTTAGCAACTGTCATATTCTCCCGCTTTCCCCCTGGAACCTGCTGCGTACCCAATTAGCCGCACATTTATGTCTTCCCCCCCCTCGTTCTCTCCATTGCTCCTCTTCTGTCTTACATTTCAGTCCGGTTTTTTTAGCTTTTGTGCAGCTGTCGCTGCATGGCTGGGTTGTAAAGTAGGTTACATAAAGATAGGCCGCGCTCTCCGTCAACAGTCGGCGCGGCCGCCGCCACCTATTTTTTTTTCTTTCTAGTTTAGCTTCACCCTACTCCCCCCGTCTGAAATTCTCTGTGGAAATGACGATTGTCTCCGTTCTTCTTCGTGACTCTCTCCCTTTTTCTTACAAAGTCCCTCGTCCTTTCCCCCCTCTGCTGGAGTACGCCGCCCTGTCTCGAGATCTTATATCTTTTGTTTGAAGACTTGTCACAAGTCAATACGCCGGTCCCAAATCTCTCTGTTCCATCCTCTATGTTGGTTTGTTTTTTCCGCCTCCTATATTTTTTACAGAGTCTATTGCGGTGTTGCTTTTGTGCTGCGGCCAGGCATTCTCTCCCGAGTGAAACATTCCCTTGTACACTCTCCCCCCTGTTCTCGAGATCCTCCCCTCGTGGTCCTCCTTTTTGGTGTCGGCGATCCATTTACTACCCATAAGGTTTGACGGAGCCTCTTTCTCCTCTATTAATGTTCGCACCCTTCTTTTGAACAAATTCTTGCCTCCCCTCACGCCTTTTTTTCCGAACGTGTACTGGACACTTCTTCATCTTTCGTTTACCTGCGTTTTCCTCGTACCCCTCCCGTCTCCCTTTATACCTGGGTTTCCCCTGCGATCCCCCCGCAAAATGGCTAGAGACGACGGTCTCAAGGAGAGGGTTTAGCGATCCCTTTCCCCCCGGTCCAAGAGTTCTCTCTCTCCCTCTCATTGTTATCCTCTTTTTGGCCTGTAAATCCGGTTGAAGAGATTACCAGGAAGTTTCAGTGGACTAAGACTTTTACATTTGCCAGTCTTGACTATTTCTGTTATGATTCGGCCCGCGGGATTAAGCGGTTCCTTTATTGAGATGCTTCCCTCCCTTCGCCCCGAGTTTTTTGCCTAGAGTTTAAAGAGATTTCAATTCTTGATCAAGGTGCCGAAGTGGCCCTCTCCGGACATCGCGAGACACCACCTCTTTTGGTCTATTAAGCCTCCCCTCATCCCCTGTTTCATGAGCACCACACCGGTGTGCAGCGTTGCGTTTTTAGTGCTTGGCGCTTCTTCCTAAAGTTCCTGTGCCCACCCGACGGGCGCGTGAATCTAGCGCTGTTCATAAGTGAGCCTCATTGTGCTTTTTTTTCTCTCCGCTACATCCTTCTTCTTCCCCTTCGCCCCGCCTCTCGAGGACTCACCCGTTTATGAATTTTAAGGTTGCTTTCTGTCCGAATCTCCGTGCACGGAGCTTTCAGCCCATTTTTTGGCCCTTCTCCCGCTGTCACGGCTTTTGATAGTGAATCGGACACTTATAGAAAGAAGTCATGTCCATCTCAGCGTCTTTCCCTCTGCCTCGAGTCTCGAGGCCCACCGAGCCATTCTCCGTGTAGGGCGGCCTTCCCTCTGACGAATTCAGTGAAGCCCCCTTCCCCTCCCCGACTCCGATTTCTACCCCTTAGTTGATTGAATAAAAATTACCCCCGAGACTCGGACAGCCGCTCCGATCCTTCAGAGATTTTACCAGAGAAACACATCTTGCCTTTCCTCTCCTCCCCCCAGACTGAATTTCTGGTCTTCTCTCTTATCTCTTAAACTCACTTTTTTCAACTTCCCATTTTGATTGAGTTTAGATCACCCATGATTCTCTCCCTTGGGACACCTCCCTGCTCCCCATCACAGTAGTTCTGGACGGCAGTGATCGGTCTGCCCCTCAAGCCTTCTCTTAAGTGTAATCTTCTCCCTCTTGTGAACAATTTTACCTATCTTGTGCTGATTTTTCACCTCGTCCACTCTTACCCTGATCTACCTACGGTTTTTAGCTTCTAACTTTGGTTTAGGGGTCCGTCTGCCTTCGACCACCCTCTCTCCCGCGTGCCCATCGTCATTTGTGGTGAGTCCCTCTCCTCCCCTGAAGATAGCCGAGCGCTTGGCTTCGTCTTATTTCGTTTCCTGCATGATTATCGGTCTCGATCACGAGTTTTATTGTGAGCCCCGTCAGATTCGCCCTCGTCCCTTCCTATGCTGTCTTTCTGAGCGGAACTTTAGGGGATTGATCGAATCTCTCCTCTCTTTTTTTGAGTCCTTTTTTTTTTTTTTGGGGGGGTGGGTGACCGATCAGTAAGAAGATTCTTAGTTGTATTCAGTTGATTTTTTTTGCCCCCCTTTTTCGTTGCAGCCTGAGATCTTTCCTTTCTCTCTTTTACTCCTCTCTTTTTTTTTTTTTGTCTCTGATCGCCCCTTTCCCCCTCCCCGCCCCTTCAAACCATTTCCTTCATGCCATCCGATTGTGAATAGTCCCACTCATAGACCACTTCCGATGCAGATCAAGCCCTCCCATTTTTTCGACCGTCCCTCTTCAGTCCACCTCCGCAGCAGGGGGCGCACCGTCGAGGAACAGTGGCTCAAACTCTCCTCCCGAATCGTCCCGCGTCTCGTGAAGGCCCTCCCCAGTCGCGTCTCGAGATAGGATTTCATCTTATCTCCAAGGTCCTCCATATGACGATTTTGGCACGTATATGTGGTCGCCTCCCCCTGACTTCAACGATAGCGAAACCCCTGGCTTCTCTCTTTCTTCACTTGGACTCTTTTGCCTCCTTCAGTACTGTCGCTGTTCCAATCGTCCCTTCGTCAATTCAGCGCTGAGCTCTTCCATTTCGGTCCTAACCTAGCCCCTTGATCTTACGAATGCTGCTTGAAGCTTGTTCAAACGTCTTTTAGGAATCGTCTCACCGCCCTTCCCCGGACCCTGTCGTTTCTTTTTACTTTCAATCGCGAGCCGCCCCGCTTGCCTTTTAATCTCTCTCATGCCCTTTAAGATTTTTAGTTGCAGATAGACCCGCCCTGTATCGGCGTGCAGCGGTCTTCGATTGGGTTTACTTTCCCTACGTTCCCTTCAATAGTGGGCCCTTCGGCGTCGTTTCTTCTCTTAAGTGTTCCCCGTTCCCATACAAGTAGCAGGATCGGTGGGTCCTATCACTGAACTTCTCCTCAGACCTCTTAGTCTCTTGTTTTTGATCACCTGTTATTCGGGTTGATCTCTTTCATCGTGATCCTCACCTCCTTTTTTTTACGCCTAGACGTCCCCCTGTCTTTTCAGAGAATGACCGTCAGATCTTTTTGACTACTCCACGCCCCTTCTTCATTTTTTGCGCCGCTCTTTCGCGTTTCCCCTTCCTAGCAGTTTTTCTCGCTTTCTCACAATCAGCTTCTTCCTACCTTATTAACTATCTCTCAGTCCCGCCATGATCTGTCACCCGTAGAAACTATTTTTTCTTGGTTTCGTCTCTCCAGCTTAGAACACCGGTCGCCTCCCCCCCCCTCATGTTAGCCTAAATCAGGCTTCGAGGGTTGAAGACTACCCCTCTTTTGTGGTCTCTTAAGTGTGCCATTATCCTGTCTTGCCTTCCACTTGAGCGAATGGACCCTTGTGTTATAATCAGCAGTCTCACGGGTTCTCCCGGGCTGATACTCTTGTCAATGTGACCTCCCTTCCTTCCTTTTAGGTTCCGCATCCCTCTTCAATTGCGCCCCTTAATTTACAAGGATTTTTTCAAGTGAATTGCCTGTTTAGCGTCGTCACCTATCTTCAGGCCAACATTCGCCTTCCAGTCTTTTCCCCCCTTTGCACTTCGTGCACCTGCTGGGGCGTCCCTTCCCCTCCTTTCACCCTTTTATTTCCCCCCCTCGCTCTTCTGAATCCCAATTTCCCTATTTCGAACCATCCGCCCCCGTAGCGTGTTTTTAATTCTCCTTTGTCCCTCCGCGAGCTGATTGCGGTGCCGAATTCAGTTGCGCGCCGTAATTAGTGTTTCTACAAAAAGAGATGTTTTGCTCCAGACTTGCTTCGACATGACTCTCTCCATGGCGACGGCTCACTGATTTTTCTCTGTTCATTTTCGTCACCACCCTTGCTCCCGACGTTTTGTCTTTTTCTGCCTATTTCCGAAAAACACCAGCATGACCCCTTCTTCTTATCGAATGTTCAACGCAGGTGGATGCGTGGCGAAGCACAAACCTTTTTCTCCCCCTCTTCCTACTTTGGATTACTGGATCTCCTTCGGTTACCCCCCATGAGGATTCAATCGCTGATTTAGAGTATTGCTTCCAGCGGCTGTCAAACTACTCCCCCTCCAGTCTCCTCTTAACTTCTTGCTTTCTCTGAGCCAGAGAGCACGGTAGCGGAGCCGTGTTTAAAGGCGATTCTTCCAGTCCGATCCGTCCCACGAAAATTTTCTCTTTCGACCATGGACGGCTTCTCCCTGCGCTACCCCTTCCTCCATAACAAAAATAGTGAGGCCTTGGACGGACTGCCGTTTCGCTTAGGTCGCCGTCTATCTGTAGGACGCCCCCCCCCCTTCCCCCCCGCATAACGCCTCGCGCGCAAAGCTACACCTGACCTCCCTGCCTCGCCATATCGTCCTCTCGGACAAGGCACTTTTTACGTGGTTTACCGAATTTCTTCCGCATTTTAATTTGTCTCAGTTCGAAAGGCGGAGCACTCCCCCCATTCTTTCTCACTTCTCTCCCCCCCAGATCTTTCTTAAACAACCTGAGACTATGGCTATGACGGCCTTATCCTCGGAAAGGGTGCGTAGACTGCCTTAGGGCTGTCTTGCCCCCCTTCCTCCTTGCAACCTTTTCCCCCCTCTCTGTTGTTGTTTTGTTTTCCGATCTGCAGTTTTTTTACGAGGGTAACGCGACGTTCTCTCTCCCCCCCCTTTGCGAGTTCTCGGGCCAGCTGCATCAGAGAAGAGTGCTTTTTGCGATAGCCAGCTCGGGTGTCCCCTCTCGTCGCATTTGGTTAGTGCTCCGTCCTTAAAGTGTGAAGTACTCCCGATCCCCTGCTGTCATTCCCCCCATTAGCTGCACTTTCTACAGTTCCCGATACTGGCTCGTCCCCATTTTCATTCCTTGTACTTTTTAGCCTCTCCGGCAGGCTTGTTCCATTAGTTTTACTCCAGACTTAGTTCGCCCCCCGAGCTCCCCCCACATGTCGGCGTTCCCGGACAGTCGCCCAAGATTTTGTTTATGTACTCTCTCTTTTTCATCGATGTCAGTACCCTCCCATTTTGGAATGTTCTCTCTTGGAGGAATTTCTTATCTCTGAAGTCTCCTCCTTTGTACCCAAAAATCCATCGACCTGTTCGAGCTGTTCTCCTATCCTGAAGCAAGTCCTCCGATTCCTGAGTCCCACTTCCGGAATTTGTGCTCATCTAAGAGTCACTACTCGATGTCCAATCGCTTTTTTTGAAGCCTTTTATCCAGGTTCTGACTCTTTTCGATGCTTTTTCTAGGGATCGGTTTTGTCTTTGCCATGGAGGCGAGAACTCGTTTACACCTTATTGTCCCCTACTTATTTTCAGATCGATACAATCCCATCCTTTTCATCTTTTGTGAGCGTTTCCTCTTCACCCTCATCCTCTTGTATCCCGGGGTTTTTTTTGAATAGTGCAGTCTATAGACGTCTCCTCCTGGTTTTAGTCCCTCCCCTTCTCTGTTTAGCCTTCGAATTTTGCTTTTTAGAGAAAAAGTGTACCGTCCTTAAGTCGTCCTATATTCGACTTTCCCCCTGGTGGCATACTCTACTGACCTCACCCTTTGAGCCTTGAGGTTTTATCCTTTCAGCCCACTTGACCCGTCCCGTCCTTTGTAGACTTGTGACACTTCCCATTTTTTGAGCGGCCCTTTTTTCGTACCTCGTTTCAGATAGGCGACCGCGATCTTGGACTCCTTTGGACCTGCAGAAATCCTTTCCGAGCTTCAGTCGGGGTTTTCGCCCCTTTGTCATGACCCCGGCTAATTGCATTCTTTCTTCTTCCGCTATTAACTTCTTTCCTTCAGAGCTCCCATCCGTTCGCCCCCCCCCCTAGGAGCGGCTTTTCCGTCGATGCGGCTCTTGAAATGCTTTCTCACGTTGCCTGTCCTTTCAGATGTCACATCTGGCTGACCACCCCAAAACCCCCCCCCCCCCCCCCCCCCCCCCCCCCCTCTTTTGTTCAGTCTCCCATAGAAGGTTCTTGATGTTTTTTTCCAAATCGGTTAGTTTTATTTTTTCTCTTTCCGCCTTCGGTTCCGCCCCCCCTCGTGTCGTGTGCTACAGTATCTTCGGGCCTTATCCCTTTTCTTTTCTTGATCCTCAGCTGATTGAGAAGAGAGAAAAACAAAACTGCATAATGCCCGACCTGGGCCTCCCTCTATAGCGTTTTGCCCCCCCCTCCCGACTACAGATTTTTGCGTTCGGCTTTCCCTCAAGCCAGAGCTGCTCTCTCAACTTTGGCCGTCGCGCTGGATCAACTTCTTTTCCGAATCGTTTTTCCGATCGCCCTCCTCCTACAGAGGGTAGGAATTTCTAAGCGCTTATAGTGTCGAGTGCATGTTGTTAAAACCGAGCCATTCTTTTTATGCGTTGACAGGAAGTGAGTGACTCCCAATTTCCCCCCTGCGTTTTCCCTACTCGATTTTTTTTAGACCCCCTCCTTGAAGTTAATCCCAGACGTTTTTTTCGCCGTAGGACGCGTCTCTTCGCTCTTCTTCCCCGAGAAAAGCTTGCTGCCCTTCATCGATGATGACCCCCCTTTCTGTCGCGATCGATTCCCCTTACCCGCCGTCCCCGGCACTATTTGCCGTTGTTTCTACACGCTCCCTATCCATTGTGGACCACGCAGGCAGCCCTCCAGGAGTGGTATATGCCGTTTTCTTTTTCTCCCACTTTTAACTACCCGAAATTCATAGATAATTAGTCAGACATGCCCCCTCTCTTTTGGTCAAAGGACCGCGGCGTGTTTCTTTATGTTCCTCTTAACAGATTCTCCGCTCGCCGAGGTTTTTCATCTGGGTTAGTCGGTTGCGCAACGCTTGCCCACATCTTCAAGAGTTTTTGTTTAGAAGAATGATTGTCCTCCCCTTTACGAGTCTCTGGCGAGCTTCTGGATGCAAACTTTCCCTCTCCCCGAGTGGTCCTCTTCTCTTAGGTTTTCTGCTCCCATGCGCCTCGACGGTGCTCTGAAATAGGATTCTTTTCTTGAGACTGTTTCTGATCTCCACGATGGCTTTGATCGCATCTTTGTCTAGTCTCCGGCGTCGGCGAGCCCTTCCTCCCAGGCTTCGATTAGCCTATATTTTTCGGTGCGTCTTTCAGTCTTTG
>Ga0179593_1458273_pt1 | contig 14783 bp, 18 predicted proteins | sample CZODoug2_1_08_16_FD_185931 | JGI IMG/M metagenome (GOLD analysis project Ga0179593, IMG submission 185931) | Vadose zone soil fungal communities from Angelo Coast Range Reserve, California, USA - CZODoug2_1_08_16fungal (PacBio error correction) | ecosystem: Environmental > Terrestrial > Soil >... | reverse complement strand
TAGTCTTTTCCACTCCCAATACCAGCTCAGATCTCGTAGATTCGCTTTCGTCTCCCTTTCCTCTGGGCCGGAATTTTTCCCTTTGGTTTTACTCTTTTCGAGAGAGTCCGACTTAGTTTTAGCAGCGATTCCAGCCCAGGTGACCACCAGCTAGATCCTTTCCTCCTACATGACCATGGGAGAATTCCTTTCACCAAGGCTAATCGTACGGACTTCTTTCCCCTTCCCGATATTCTGTTCTGGTTCTTATATCTTTCCCCTGACTCGATAGATCCCCCCTGGCTCAACTACACTCACTCTCCCGACATACCAGTAATTTCTAGGGTCGGATCTACGACGGGGTCTAAAGAACGTTCCCCTGCCGGCATGTTCAACATTTGAGTTAAGAAACACGAGGGCTTCTGCTTTGCACACTCTCTCTCACAGGAGTTCTTTCGTATTTTTTTTCTGCCAGCCTTTGCCAAAAGAGGTTTGGGTTCCACCCGTTCATTGCAATCCCTTATCAAGTTGCCCTTAGTCCCACCCCACCACTGCCGGATTTTTTCCCAGGTTCTTTTTTTTTACCCCTCTCGCACATCGAGCCCTTCCCTTCCTTGTTTTTAGAGGCGTTCTAATTACCGTTTCCATAGTTTTCCCCCCAACGCATATTCCCCCCTCTGAAGAACAGGCTTTTTGATACATTCACCGACCCCCGTTTTTCTTATGCAGTTTCTTTACCCAGTCCTTTATTGGTTTTGCGGAGTCTCCTTTCGGGAGTCTTCCCGTATCTTTCCCATACTTTCAATTGACCTTTTTACGATGTTTCTGTTTTCTCCTAACCATAGATTTTCGTAACTGTTCTTCCCGGTGTTGTAAGGCGTTGCTCCAGCGCTTTTTCCCTTCTTTCGGTTCAGCGAGTCCCCAGTGAGCCCTTTGCACAAGGATGTGTTAATCACATCTCTCTTGCCAAGGACCCCTCCTTTTCGAGTCTTAGAGGTAAGTAAGCTCTCTTTTTTTAAAACGTTCCTTTGGTGTAAGTTCTTCTGGTCTTCATGAATGTTCTTGTGCCGGTGGTGACATGTTCTCATTTTACCAGAGCCCCACCTCACCTTTCCTGGAGCCTTTCGTGGAAGTATGTAACTGTGGACTGTACTTCTTCCTGAACGCCCTTCACCTCCATCCTTTCTTTAGACATGGCCTCTTCTTTTTTCCTTTTCGTGAGGATCGTCCAGACCAAGTGCCTTGGAAACTTTGTTACCATTCGTGTAAGGCTGTTGTTCCCCTGTTTTATGTTTCTGTTCAGACTTTTTGAAGTGGCTCTCCCTCCAAACCTGTCTTCCTTTAGTTGCCCGAACTTTCCAGGACCTTTCCGCTCCTGGCCGCCAAGTTCTGGTACCCTTTTTGTTTCATGCCCTCTGTTCTCTTTTATCATGCGTTAAAATTCCCCCTTCTCCACAAAGTCGTCCTTTTTTGCTCATGTCTTGCTCACTTTCCCTGTGGGTTCTAGGGCTTTTAACGTCGTTCGTTTCTTACTCCCTGCCCGTGTTCCCGATCCCTTACGAACGATTCTTTGCTCGCTATCCCGGAAAGAGGACAATTGCTTTTTTTCACTCTGCTCCCTGTGCTGTTCAATCCTTCAAAATGTCTTCTCCTTTTCCCCCCCTTCCGCCGTTCACCCTCTCCTTTCCTCCTCTTTTTTTTTTTCTCGTCGACTTTGAGGGGGGGAACGCGAGAGTTATGGGTTTTGATTTATTCTGATCTCTAAAAGTGTGCTTTTCTTGACTCCGCTTAAGTTTCCTTTTCTCCCATCTCTGTTCTTTTCTCCTCTTTTTTTCCAAATGGTGATTTTGGGGACTCGGTGGGACCGCCTCTCGAGACCCTCCCTGCGCCTTGCCCTGAATCATGCGCAAACCCCTTGACTTAGGGTTTAGACTGTTTGGTGGCTTTTCACGAACCCGTCTTCCTGGTTCGTGGACCTTTTTTCCCTCTTATTTTTGGACGCCTGTTCTAGTTCCATGTCACATTGGGATCCGAATTTTCTGCCGAACTTTAGACACCCCCCCTGGGTTAGGTTGTTCTCTGACCCCCCACGTCTAAATCTGTGGTTTCCCCCCCCAGTGTTACAGTTTGGAATCAACGCCCCCTTTTCACTTCGTTCACCAGGAGTTCTGTTATTTTTACGATTCACCCTAGAAGCTGGCACTTCTTCCGAGAGTCCACTGTCTTTTCAACCTCTGCTTTAGAGATTGGTCCCGCCCATTAAAGTCAAATTCATCTTCCCTCTTTTCTTACACGTGTAGTGGAATGGCATGGCACGGCCCCTTAGCAGTACCTTTCTTCAAAGCCCCCTTTTCGCTTGCCCGAACGCCGGCGATCTCCACATCTTTCCTTCTTTCGTACAAACTTTGGTTCGGAGGGGTCCACTCTCTAGAACCAATGCCTTTTCGTTTCCCAAGATCGATGTTCCACCCCACTTGGAAAGGTGCCCCCTTTTGCATATTCTCCTTTCCCCGACCCCCCTCCCACTCACTTACGGCGACAGACATTACAAAAATCCAGAAACTTCTATTTTTTTTTTGCCCAGCCCCTCTATGTGCGTACCTTTGATAACTACCCGGGTGAGTCTTTTTCTTGCCCGCTTCCGACCCAAGAATTGTCAGTCACTTCATCACCCAGCGCTCTTCCCCCCATAAAGCTGGTTTTTTTTTCCGTTTCTCCAGCAGGGGCCTCTTTTCTTCTACCTCCGTTAATACGTTTGTTTCCCTTTGTTTGTTTTCTGTGCCCTTTCACACGAGCACTGACATTATCCCCCCCCCCCCTCAGCATTCCCCGGGGACACGTTGCCCTTTTTCTGAGTATCTCGACCCCCCCGGTGAACCAGTCCACATGGCTTTTTCCTTTTTTTCCTTGAATTCGGTATGGTGTCGGTTTTTACAAGTCCTTTTCCCCCACCCAACTCCTTACCAGGTATTTCTCAAACCCGCGACTTTGTCATCTTTCTTCTATTGGAAACCCCTCCTGCCCTTTGTTCGACGCTCCTGTAGTGGGGGGCCATTTCCCTTGGTAATCGTAGTTCACCTCTTAGTAGTCCCTCCCCCTGATCCACGTCGATGATTGATCTTCTGGAGTATTGAACGGTGAGATGATTGTTTCTATCGCTTTCTTCCCCCGACCTCCTGACTTCCCCCCCCACAGAATCCTCTTCCTTTTCTCCGTTCCTCTTTCCCTCTTCTCTTTTTTGACTTGCTCGAGGGTTCGTGCTAACAGTCTTTTTTTCGCCAATGTTTTTCACCGTGTGACTTTCAGTTCCCTTCCCTCTGCCTTACCCCCCTCGCTTTGGTCGGAAGGTACCCCCTTTCTTTCCGACTTCCGTCTTTTTCGTTTTTTTTTCGGGGATTTTTGGTCTGTCCGAATAAGTCTGACTAACGTCGTTTTTTCCATCCCGCTTTTTTGTCTCTCCCTGTTTGAGTGATGTAGGTGCTCCCTTGTTTTTCTTTCATGCCCCTTTCTACTTATTGACATCTAGGAAGCGAGTACCCCAGTCTTCGCGCCGGCAGATTTATTTAGTTTCCGATCTGTCTCGTTCCCAATTAATGAAGGAGATTGTCTGACTTCCTTTGTGAAAGCTCTCCTTTTGAGAGCGCCTTTCCCTTTTCCCAAAAAAGTCTCTCAGGTTGAGGACTCCTCCGGTTTAACGTGGCGTGTGACTGGAATGAGGACTCCTTCGGCTGTAGATTTGATCTGGGGGTCTATGGCCCAGTTGTTACGAAAAAGTCCCCATCGGCGACTCTGACCGGCGCGTCTCCTCTTCGTTTCTTGGAGCTTTCATCCGTCGTTTCCCAAGACTGAAGTCCTACTTGCCCACGATCTCTCCCTTGAGAGATGCTTCCCACTTTCCCTCAGTCCCTAGAATTCTCTAATATCGTACTCGTTGAGCAGGCTATCGCCCCTCCAGAAAATTCCCCCGCGCGTCTTGATGATCTCTTCATCCCCTCGACAATTTTTTTTTTTCTTAATAGGGAAACCCATCGCACCCTTTTATCTAGTGAGTTGTTTTCGTGCCGGTTAGTTGAATTAAATGCTCGCCTTTAGGCTCCTCAACTTTGTCTCGTCCCCCTCACATTGTGGAGGGGAGTCCCTCTTATTTTCACTGCCTTGACCCGCAATGGAGCATCCGTCCGCCTTCTTCTCCCTCAGCCTTTCTCGGTTGAGGACCTGATAGTGACTCGGCCTTTTCCATTCCTTACCTTCATCCCCTCTTTTCTGTTCCGATCGCACCCCCCCCCCCGTGAAAGGTTTGTGTTCCCTCTTTCTCTTTTACCTCTTTTTTTTCCTTGTATGGCCCACTCTTTCCGTTCTCTCTTTCTTGTCCATTCAATTTTTTTGCATTACCAAAGCCTCCCTCTGGTTAGCCGATTCATATCTTAGTAAGTCAATCTCTCTTCTTAGCGACTGATCCTTGGAGTTTTGTATCTTCTTTTTCCTGTCTTCCCCGACCTCGGGACACCTGCCCCTTGCGGGCCGTCCCTTCCCTTTCTAGACTTTGGCCGTTGGGTATACCCCCTCTTGCACGTTAGACCCCGCCGATATGGTCTGGTCTTTATTCCTTTCGAATCACTTTGTTGACTCCAGATTCTCCGTCCTGCCCCTCTGGTGACGTTTTAAGTGGTTTGTCGCGAACGTATCACCTCTCCGTTCGAGGATGCTTGCTTCCCCTTCTCTCAATCTCGGATCTTTCATTTGAGTAGTTTCCTTTTTTCCCCCCCCCCTTTCCCCGCGGACTGTAAATTGCTCCGCAAATTGTTCGGCCTTTTCTCTTTGGAGTTGATGTGTTTCTTTCCAGGCATTCTGCTTTCTCGCCGCTCCGCAATGTTTGATCCCCCTCCCCCCCTTTTAAAACCTTTTTTTTCGCCACATGCCTTGACCCCAGGGTCCCTCTAAATCTCGGGAGTTTTTCATTCCAATCGCCGTCTTACTTTTTTTTCTTTCTTAACTCAGTTTCAATCTTTTTCACCTGCTCATATTTCTTTCGTGCTGGCCAAAGCTTCCCTTTTCCTCTCCCCCGCACTGGTGCTCTGGCCTCACCCCCAGCGTCATGCACCAGGTAGATAGTCCTCTTCCCCTTCTTTCAGAATTTGTCGGACATTAGTTTCCCCAGACATACCCTTCCTCCTCTCCCGTCCTGAAGTAGCACCTCCTTTTCCTTTTAGAACGCTTCGTTCGCAGATCTTGAGATGGTGTCCCTTTTTTCCAAGTCTAGTCTCCCCCTTCTACCCAACCACCCTCTTCTTTTGCAGACCGACCCCCCTTCCTCTTCCTACAGGATCAGGACCCGTTCCAGGACTGTCGGCACAGTGACCGAGGATTCTGTTTGTTTCCCTCTTCTTTCTTCTAGTTCTCTCTCATAGTCAATCTAACCCTTTTTCAATTCCCCAATCCATAATTCCTCCTATCTTCATTGGGCGCGGTTTTTTTTTTTCTTGGAGTGTTCACGACGATTCCCTTCATGTCCAAATGTGCAACAACTTCATGTGCTCGTTTCCGAGGTCGTGAATTCCCCCTATCTCTCCCCGTAGTTTCCCTTTTTTCTCGTGTATGACAGCGTGAAAAATTTTCGTGTTTTGGTAAAGTTTCTTCCGTCCCCTGTTTATCTTTGACCTGCCCCCACTCGTGACCCCAAGACTTCGTTTACATTTTCACTTGGTGTCCTGAGATCTTCATACTCGAAGGGCCCCACTTTTCCTTTGTCGGATGTAGCGTTCTTTTTTTTGAAGTTCCCCTCATCTCCCCCCTCTTCCTATCAACCCCTCCCCTGCCTCTTTTCTTCTGGGATCCAGCTGAAATGAAACCTTGTATGTGTGAGGACCCACGGTATTTGATTGAGCTCTCTTCTGCTCTTTCCCCCTTCACTAAGACTCACGACCGAAATAGCGGTTCTTCAACACTTCTCTTGCACCTCCTCTTTTTTTTTCTTGGATGTTTGTAAGGCTGGACTCCTTGAAGGTCTTTTCTGGTTGCTTGAAGCTGCCGGCCCAGAGTCCCTGCCCTGTATGTGTTGAAGAAATTCTGAGGTAACTCCCTTTTTTTCGTATCGGCCGTTTTCCCTCTATTTTTTAACGAGAGAGCCGGTGTTACGTCAGGCGACGTCTGTTCGGCTTCCGTCGTCGTGGTGCCATTTTTTTTTTCGCAAGTACCAGGTGCCCCGCCCTTTTTGTATGCGGTCGCAGTTTTTGTGGAGGTACTTTTTTCTTCACACCCCCAGAAGTATTGTGACCTTTCTTTGGTGCCGTTTTCCTTTGGTTTAGTGGATCTCCGCCCGTTCTGGGGACTTTTCCCAAGGTCGTTTTCTCGAGGGGGCGTCTCTCTGATTACCGAGTTCGATTTTTCTCACCGACATTCAAAGGGAGTGCTTTCCTTTCCGCATCTCAAGTCGGTTTTTTCCGGACGCTCCGATCCCCCTTTCTTTTTTATTGAAACCACTTTTTGCCTTCCGCGGGATCGCCGAACTGACCCAGGGGCATCACCCCCAGAGCCGTTTTTTTTTTGTCGCTTTCTTCTCCCTTCCTTTGGAGAGGATTTGAAACGTTGTCTCTCTCCGTGTTCCATGATCCAAAGTTTTTTCCAGACCCTCCTTTTTGTCCTTCCCCCGGACCCTTTTTGAACTGGGATTTCTCCCCTTTGTTAATTTCATAATACCCTTAACAAACCATGATCGAGCGGTCCCCCCCTCTAACTTTGAGAGTACCGTTGTTTTTGTTGATAGTTTTGCTTTGTTTTCCCTTTGCGTGATTTTTTTTTGATTTCTGATTTTCCCTTTTTTTCTTTTCCCACAGATCCCTGTACGTTTCACGGGTGTCCTCCCCATCTCGAGTAGTCTCTTTGATTCGGCACCCGGTCGCGAGGACCGCGTTGGTTTAATGTTTTCGCCCTTCCCAGCCAGTCCTTGCTGACCATCATTTTGCTCCCACCCCAACGGTCCGACATTTTTGCAATTTTGTCTGTTTCGTGCCCCCCCCCTTCTTGTTTTTTGCTAACCGTCTGGTTTTTTCCCTGCATTTTTACAAGGATTCTGATCATTTTTGCTCTTTTTCTCAAGGGTATGTTTTTCCCCTCCTTTTACCCCCACATACTCCACCCCTGAATCACTGGTTGGATGAGTCATCGACCACTTCCCCATCTTCTTGGTACTACATTTCTACGTTTGAAAAGCCAACTCAAACCTCTCCCTTATGTAAATTCCTCTTGTAGTGACAGTCTTCCATCAACCGCCCAGCTGACCAACATGGCCCTTACGGGCCTTATGGATGTGCTTATTCGTCCTAGTAAACCGTACCCATTCCCCTATCTTCTCCACCGATAACCTTCCCTTCTTGGCATGTAACGGCGCCCTGCTTTTTTTCACAATCCCCCAGTCCCTCTTCGTCGCGACTGCGAACTGCTCTTTTTTGGCAACAACCTCTAGTTTTTTTTACCTTTCCCTACCATGACAACGCGTCCTTTTTCAAAGATGCCTTTCTTCAACCCCCATTTTTCCCATTGAAGTTTTTCCGGCGCTTTCACCGACGCCCCTTTCCCCTTCCCGGTTCCCCTCCCCGTGATTTTACAACATTTCATCGTCTTCTTGTATCCTTGAGGAAGTTCTAACAATTACATCCCTTTTTGGACGTCTTTTCAAGTCTTTGATCCCTTGTGAAATCTCCTCTTTTTTATTAAATCTTTTTTGGTGCCTTCCTTTTTGGCCTTCCGCTTTGCTCCGTTATTTCTTCCCCTTCTGGGGTTTCTCTTCTGTTATACTTGGTAGCTTCAGCTTCACGCCTACTCCCTCAACCTGGTCAACTGTGCATGATCTTACTACCCTTGACCCCCCTTCAAAAATCAGGATTTGGAATATTTTCCCGGTATCTGCGTTTGGCACAGACACTTTCACCCCCCACCTCTTTTTCAAGTTTCCCCACAACTTCTTTTTCAGGAGGTGAATACTTTCGCCTCTTTTTTCCCGAGACCTTTGCCTCCGTGGGTGACCTTTTCTCCTTCTTTCCATTATTAGTTTTAGAGAAAGACCGCTATTTTCGTGCTGCTTGATGGAGTTGTCCTTTCCTCTGCTGACTGATCCGATTGAGTCGTAATCCTCGTTTAACCTTGAACATGTTATTGTGTCCTCCTTTACGTTCTCTGAGCCGGTTGATTGCGGTTTTTTCCCCTCTTCTTTTTTTTTTAGTGGGGAATCAGGTACTTTGCGACTTCGGCCCTCTGTCCCATACCAACATCCCTCTTTCTCCGGGTTCCCCCTTTAGTTTCTACTTCCCTTCCTCTTATCGAGCTTTTGACTAACTTTCGTTGACCTTCCCTTCTCCATCACAGGTTTATCTTTCCTTTGAGTGTATTCTTAGTCTTTTTTTATTCACTCACTGAAGAAGGACTTCCTTATGGACTTCCGGTCTACAGCGCCGAGCGTCTTCATCTTTTGATTTTCTGAGATTCTTCGTCCCACTTCTCGGGCGATTGTGGAATGGGACTCCTGGCTTATGTTTCTCTTAAAGTAAAAAGATTTTTTTTTTCTTTATTGGCTCCCCTTTTCATTTCCTTCCTGTTCTTTGGACCCTCCGGTTCAGTTTACCCGGTATCGAAACGCATCCTTGGTCGACTCTCCATTGAGACTCTTCCTTTTTTCTTCCTTTTTTTTGTCGTTTTTTTGGACCTCCTCTTTACCGTGACCCGATTCTATGTAGCTTTTTCTCCCCTCCAGAAGATGACTGAGGATATCTAGTTCCTCCTTTCATTTCTCCACTTTCTGAACATGTCCCACTCAGTTGCGCGAGTAGCCTTTGCTACCCTGTTAAGTAGAGACCGCTTTTTTTCTAGCCCCTCCCTCCCCCCCCCCTGACAATCCTTTCTCTCGTTCGGGGTTTCGTTTTTTTTGGGGAGGATCCCTGATCTGTCCTCTTCTTCAAATGTCGTCTGAACCCCTCCACTGTTGCGTTTTCGTCCCGAGGATCGTCCACCTGCCAACTGTATCAAGTGTCTCCCTCCGCGACGTTTTTTCTCCCCTCAATTAAGTCGTTGCGTGACGGAGTTGCTGTCCAGGCTTTTTCTCTCTCCTTAGACTTTGGAAGTCGCCCGGCTACTTTCTGGTAAATATATTTTTTTCTCCCCCCCTTTTTTGTGAGAGATTTTTACTTTTTCGACTGGTTGATCGTATGCGTTTCCCCTTGCCATCTCCGCTCCCCCTTTTCCCTCAAGAGGTAGTGACCGCTTGAGTGCTGGCTCGCCCTATTTCGCTTCAGGCTTTTTTCTGGGTGCGAAGGTGACGATCACTTCTTGACGCCCACCTTTGCTTTTACCTATTCCCATTTTTTGACGCGGTTCGAGAATTTCGACTTTTCCCTAAGGTCCTTTCGAGCTTCTAGGAAAGGGATGTCTTTTTTCCGTTCCTAAGTATTCCGTTTCCTACCCCCAGATCTCGCTTCGCGCTTGTCTGTGCGCCTTTGAAACCTGTCCTGACTAACGCTTTTTATATTCTCTAGTCTCGTAGGCTATGGGAACTTCTATACACCTCGGATCGGGTCATTTCCTTTGTTTCTCCTCTTGACCCAAACCCTTTTTTTTTTATGGACCCTTCTCCGCACCGCCGCGCTCCTTCTCTTTGTCAGGATGCGTTCTCGGTTTCTTTCAGTTATCATTCTACCGCATCCTCTACTGATCACACGAACACGGAGGTTTATCCGACCCCAACATCTTCTCCTTTTTTGATTACCCCAGGGCGTACCTACTCCGCTCGTCGGTTTACCCTTCTCTTTCTTTTTTTCGAGACGCGCCGACTGCCAACAATATTGCCTCTTCGTTCCCTTGAGAGTTCGGAAAGTCCCCGTCGTCAGGGTGCTATTTGCCTCACCACCACTTTTCCCCCTTGCCCCTCCGAGGAGATGCTTTCCCCCCCACGTTTTTTCCGACTTTAGTCGGACATTATTTGACAGACCCCCACTCCCCGGCCCCCCGGAATAGTCCGACTGAAGTTTTAATAACTGCTCCCCGTCTTTGTGCCGTATGAGAGTGAGTCTGGGCCGTCCCGCGCAAGTATCCTTCTTCCATCCTTTTCCCCAACCCGAAGCAACGTTTTCGACGAACGGGTTCTTAACTTACCCGGCTCATCGTACGGTTAACGGTTCACCCTTCCCTCTTGAGTGGTTAGAGTTTTTGCGATCGAGGCATTTCCCCCTTCAGATCTCTCTTTTTTCCATTCCGTACAATCCTTTTCCCTCAAGCCATCGAACGGGCGTTGTTTTCTGTAGACTTATGATTTCCTCTATCCCCCCCTAGAATTCCTTGGACCCTTAAAGTATTTGAACCAGTTTCTGGCCACAGAGCCTCTGCTGTAGTCCCCCTCCCCCCCCTTTCTCTCGTTGTTGATGCCAAGTTGACAAACGCGCGTGTTTGTGGTTTAACGTGATGCGTGCCTCCTTCCCTCCCCTTCCCCCTCTTTTTCAATTTGCAATTGGTGCCTAAGATCATCTTCCGTCCACGTTTTTTCCTTTTGTATTCTGAGTTGTCCCTTTTCTTACCTGTGCCACGAGCGATCACGTCACTTGTAAGTCATCCGGCTAACTGCATTTTTTTTTTTATTGGCTGGTTTCTCTTGAACCCCGTTCTTGGAGAGTTCTTTTGATTGGAGGAGACTCCCTAGTCTAAGCAGTTACTTCTATTTTTTGGGTCTCCCCTTCACATCGCTTTGAAGAAGATTTTTTATTCTTAATGCGGGGAGGTGGTTCTTTTCTGGGATTTGGCAGCTTCTCAGGCGTCTTGGCTGCTTTTTGAAGGTCCCCCTCTTCTTCCCTTCAATTCGTTGGGAGAGTTTCCTTCTGAAGTTTCCACGCTCGTGTTAACCAGTCTTGGAGCCGGGTACTCTTCTCTTTCTTCGCTCTCCCCTTTATTCGTGGTTTTTTTTCGGCCGTTTCTTTGCCGAATTTTGCCGTTTATCGTTTCTCCTATGATGGGTGACTTGGTACTTAATTTATGTCTAACCCCTTTCCCCCTCCTCATATGAACGTTAGGCTTCCCCATGTTGCAGGTTGGATGACTTTTTACCGGAACAGAGACTGTTCCTCCCCCTTCCTCTTTTCTGATTGTGTTTTCCCGTTCCGTTTCGAGACCCTTTGCGACGGGGCGTCGCCCCCCTCCCCTTCAACAAATTTTACTGTTCGCATAGTCATTTTAGGCGTCTTCCCCGAATTTGAAGATACTCCTCCAGGTTTGTCGTAAACAGTCTACTCCGTCACCTCTCTTTGATAGAACTTTTCCCCTTTTCCCAAGGCAGAAACATTGTAAGTTTGTTTTCATTTCTCCTATTTTTTTCTTTTCTCCCCGCCTCCCTTTCTTTTTTCCTCTCTCCTTCCTCCTTTCTTCCCTCCTCCTCTCGCTTCCTTTTTCCTATCTCTCCTCCCCCCTCCCCCCCCCCCCCTTTTCTCCCTTTTCCCCCCCCCCTCCCCCCCCTCCCCCCCCCCCCCCCCCCCCCCCCCCCCCCCCCTCCCCCACCCCCCCCCCCCCCCCCCCCCCCTCCCCCCCCCCCTTTCTTCTCTCCCCCCCCCTCCCCCCCCCCTTTTCTCCCCACCTCCCCCCCCCCCCCCCCCCCTCCCCCCCCCCCCCCTCCCCCCTCGCCCCCCCTCCCCCCCCCCCCCCCCCCCCCCCCCCCCCTCCTCCCTACTTCTCTTCCCCCCCCCTCTCCCCCCCCCCTCCCCCCCCCCCCCCCCCCCCCTTTTTTCTTTCCCCCCTTCCCCCCCCCCCCCCCCCCCCCCCCCCCCCCCCCCCCCCCCCCCCCCCCCCCCCCCCCCCCCCCCCCCCCCCCCCCCCCCCCCCCCCCCCCCCCCCCCCCCCCCCCCCCCCCCCCCCCCTCCCCCCCCCCCCCCCCCCCCCCCCCCCCCCCCCCCCCCCCCCCCCCCCCTCCCCCCCCCCCCCCCCCCCCCCCCCCCCCCCCCCCCCCCCCCCCCCCCTCCCCCCCCCCCCCCCCCCCCCCCCCCCCCCCCCCCACCCCCTCCCCCCCCCCCCCCCCCCCTCCCCCCCCCCCCCCCCCCCCCCCCCCCCCCCCCCCCCCCCCCCCCCCCCCCCCCCCCCCCCCCACCCCTCCCCCCCCCCCCCCCCCCCCCCCCCCCCCCCCCCCCCCCCCCCCCCCCCCCCCCCCCCCCCCCCCTGTCCCTTTCAAGTGCTCCGTTTTTTTCCGATCCCCTCTTTCTCTAGCGGACTTCTTCTCATACACCATTCTTCCACTCTCCTTTATCAGACAAGGCATCTGGAATAGTAGTTCTTTGACGTTCCACAGTTTAGTCCTTTCATATCCTCAAAAACCATTGCTCCCTTCTGTCCCGGACCAATCTACTTCTTTTCCCTCTCCTCCCCCTTTTTTTGTTTTGATTCCCTCTCAGTTACGTTCGTTTGGCGTCCCGCTAGAGATTTTTTTTTGTATGATATCTTCTGTTTCAGATCCAAGCAGTTTCCCTCTTCCCCCTTTTTCTTGCCCCCTCCTATCTGTTCTCTCCTTTTTTCTTTTCCTGGACCGGTCGCTCGACAGACCGGTCCCGGGTTATGAATCTGAAACATCCCGTTCTCCCCCCTTATTGAACCCATTAAGGTTGATCCCACCACATCTTGAATTCGTGCCTTTGTCTGTTAGCCGTCTGAATTCCCCCCTCCCTTCCCCCCTGTGAGGGCGGACGGGTTTACCTCTTAGACGTCCCTTTCTTTCTCTCGAGAAAGGGCATTAGTCACTCCAGTAGATGTTTCCCCCATCATCCCTCTGTTCTTTTTTTTCTCTCCCCTTCCTGCACATTTTTTTCAACCCTTTTTACTGGGACGCACGTCAAAGATTCTTACCAGGCTCCTGCGTTCTTGACGCTCCCATCCGGAAAGACCTGGCCCGGTTGCCAAATCGAAGGCAGGTCCTTTCCATTCTTCGTCCTCCTTGTCTTAGTCCTTTTCAGGTACCCTTCCACACACTGACTCTCACTTCACTGCTTTTCCTGGAACGTTTTCAGGGACCCATTGCCCTCCTTCCGCGATAATCGTCTTTCATCGGACCCCTTTTCCCGATGTGGTAACAACTTTTTTCCCTTCCTTTACCATCAGAAACTCCTCTTTTTTTCTGATGTCTTAAACATCCTTTCCCATGTGTCCTCTTGCCCTTTTTCAGGCTTAATCTTAATTCCCCACCCCCTTCCCCCTCCTTCCCCTCCCAGCCATATGCGGAAAGATCCGTGCTGTTTACGCTCTTCCATCCGTGCTGTGCTCTCTTTCCCGTTCTTCTCTACTCCTGGTCCTTTTCCAGCTTTCTCCTCCTCCCGCGGTGGTCCCGATCTCCACTCCTTGGGCAGTGCGCTTCCTCCGTTATTCTGCACTTTTCTTTTTTTATCTGCTCGTTTTTCAAACTCGTGAACTTCCCTTTTTCCCCCGACCTTTCCACCTTTGGGTCCAGTTCTATATAATCTCTTTCCATGTTTAACACCCGTTCACTCTTTCCTGGGACTATTTTTTGCTTCGGTCATGGGAGTCGCACTTCAAAACAAACACCCTCTTCTTTTCCCCTGGAGTTATCACAAAACGAGACCGGCTTTAATAAGTTTCTCGATAGTGGGCCATCCGATGACCTACTGATTTTTCCCCTCTATGGCCTGTTTTCCCCCGCCATTGTTTTGTTTAAAACTCCTCTCCTCTCCCCCTCCACTCCCCTTTTCGAGTTCCCTCTTTGTTTTTTTCCTGAAGTTGTTCAGAGATCGTCGTCCTCTTACTCTCATCTACCAGAACCAGACTCCTGTGACCTCTCTCCCTCTTTTTTCATTCTTTATGAACGGTCTTACCCTTCCGTTCGGCTTTTGCTTTTAATAGGGAATTGCCTCCTTTGGACCAGCCTTCTCTTTCTTGGTACGCTCGTGTTCCTTTCAACGGTTGTGTGACAGTTCCATTGGAGATAAGTTTCCTTTTTCTTCGTATCCATGTCGATCAAAGTCGGACCTACTCCGGCTGATCCCCCTCTCGTCTTCTCGTTCTTTAACTTTTGGGAGGACCTCCACTTTTACTGATGAGGAAGAGCTGTCCGCCTGAGCTCAGCTCTCTTCCCCCTTCAGATCTTGTTTCGTTTCCCCCTTTTTTTCGACCCCCTCCAGATCTTGTGTCCGGTCCTCCACTAGTCGGGAGGTCGTCGCAGTCAGTCCCCACTTTATCTCTTTTTCCTTCTACTTTGTGAAAAAGTGGATTTGGATACGTTGAAGAGTCCTTTTCTGGTAAGCGAAGTCCGGGGTTACGTTTCTTTTCCCGCTTTCTGCCCGAAACCGCTGTTTTATCTTCCTGGTTCCCCTGGGAGTTTTCCTCTTTTTTCGGGTGGTTTCCCTCTCCTCCCCTTCCAAGGTGATTTTTTTTTTGATTTGTACTTCGCCTGTGCCTGTCAGTCCTCCTCGCTTCGAGTGGATATCTAGTTCCGGAGAAGTGTTCCCCCCCTCTCCTTAAACTCTCTCTCATTGATACCCCTTTTTTTGAGACCCTGCGGGTCTCTCCCCTCCCTTCAAAATTTTTCCCATCCTTTAGCTCGGCGGGGTGAGATGCCGTGTCGGAATTCTCAACTGTCTACCTAGGTTCCCTGTCTTTCCCCCTCAAATTTGGAGGAGTAAAGAGTTATTTTTACACATGCGCGTCAAGGGAATTCACTCTCCCCCTTCTCCTCTTCGTAGAGTTCTTCGCTTCTTTTGACGATCTCTACTGCTTGCTTTTTTAAGGAGGTCTGGCCCCTCTATGTCTTTCGGGAGATCGTTCATGAGGTGGGTCCC
>Ga0179593_1346478_pt1 | contig 14783 bp, 25 predicted proteins | sample CZODoug2_1_08_16_FD_185931 | JGI IMG/M metagenome (GOLD analysis project Ga0179593, IMG submission 185931) | Vadose zone soil fungal communities from Angelo Coast Range Reserve, California, USA - CZODoug2_1_08_16fungal (PacBio error correction) | ecosystem: Environmental > Terrestrial > Soil >... | reverse complement strand
TTAGCTTCGATGAACCTTTCGCCTACCATAACAATTGGTACTTTCTCCTTTTACCTCCCCCCTCGACTTTCCTTTCCACCCTTCGCATTTTCCATATTAGCACTTGTCCCCCTACCGTCTCATACAGTGAGGTGTAGCGCGTCGTTCCATTTGTCAATACCGTGATTCACCCGGTTGTCTAGGCCGTTGTTTCCCCCCGCCCACGTCAGCGTTCTGCTCATCCCCCCCTTTATTGCCGACTATGAAGTTTTTTCTTTTCTGCCGTTTTGACCTTTTTCCTTATCAACGACGCCATGCCTTGTAGTCGAGTTATTACGGACGGACACCTTTTCTGTCCCCCTTCTTCAGTTTGATGGCCCCGATTTTTTTTTTTTTATAGCATTTTTGCTGTAAACTTGTTTGTTCTTTTTTTTGGAGTTTCCCATTCTTTCTGTCACTGTGGAAGATCCGCGTTTTTCACTTCTTTTTTCCGGTTGATTCCCTTCGGGAACAATCCACCTTATGCCCACTTCCCCCTCCTACCACGGTTCGATCCCCACTCACTTTGCCCGTTTTACGACGGACAGTATGTCTCCTGCTTTTTTTTTTTTTCGTCAGCTTTTGCTTGGATTTGTTCCTTCTCACCGTTGATATCCAGGATTTTTTTTTTATATCCTTCTCCCCTTCACCCCTTGTTCCCCTCCCCTTTCCTACCCAACCTGGATTTCGATAAAACGTAGGCTGACCCGTTTACGGTTTTGAACTCTTTTTTCCTCACCGCACGTCCACTCCCACCCTTGTCACCTTACGCCATTTTTGCCTCGATTTTCTCTTATTGTTTTGATGCAGTGCTGTGCCCGGTTTGTTTCTTGCTTTTTTTCCCCGTTGTCATTCCTTCTGTTCCCATCTTTTTCCCTGGTTTTCGACCCCCCGCTTTATGTAATTTTTCTTTTTGTCCAGCCCCAGTGCCTTTACATCCAGCTCCAAATATCCATGTACACGTCCCCTTTTTTTTTTTCAATTCCTTTGTTGCTCTCTCCCTCCCTGTCTTCTCGGTTGTTTCTTTTTTTGTCCCCCCCCCTACGAGCCTTCAAATTTAGCCCCTTTATCCGTTGGCGTTTTCTCCCCGTTTATAGTTTTTGTTCAGGGGCTAGATACAGGTCTTTCTATCCAAAGTCTCCTCCTTCTCGCTTTTTTTTACTTCGCTCCCTTTTTGTGAATGAAAAGTTTTAAGGTATTCTCCCCCTTTCCTCTTGGCAACAATATATTCTCCCCCCTTTTTTTTTTTCCCCTGTATCCCTCGATACTACTACTTCGCATCCCTGAGCATTATTTCCCACGGGAGGTTTTTTTTTCCCGTGCCCTTCCTTTTTAGTGAGCGCTGGATACCCTTCGTTGTGCTCCCTGGTCGGTTACTAATTTCTCCCACTCATCAGTTCCGACCTTTGAACGATTGACCTGAGCGGATGTTGCTCGACAGTTGGTCTTGCCCCCTTTCCTCTTATTTTTTTGTACATTTTGGTTGTTCATGCTTTTTTCTCTTGTTTTTTTTCTTCCCTAGAAGCTTTGCCCGTACGACAATTCTTGTCTTTTTCTTCTTCATTGATTTTGATTTTTTTAGCGTCACATTTTCCCCCCACCCGGCTAGATGGTCTTGTATCTTTCATACATCTTTAAGATCAGGCTATGTCCTCCTTGCTTTTTTGTTTTACGCTAGGGGATAGTTCGTACTTTATCGTAGTCGTCCCTGTGGTCATTTTTGTCCAGTTCACTTCCGTCCCAACTTTTTAAACAAACGTTTCTTCCTTGTGTCCACATGGTTTCCCCCCCCTCCCCTCTTTTTCCCTCTTTCTTCCCGTAGCTGGCGCTGTTGCACCTTGATTCTCTCTTTCCTCCTTGATAGAAGGAATATACGTGCATCCCCCTTGTTATTGGTTCCCTTTGGTTCCCTTTCTTTGTCCTCCCCTTCGATTTTTGCGTCGCTCTTCATGATTGTGCTGTCGCTGTCCGTTTCTCCACCTCAGCTTTTTTTGAAGAATAGACACCCCTTCTTGCTTAGTTGCACTTCCTTGTCACGTTTTTTTTTCCGAGTTTTTTCTCTTCCTCCACCCCCCTCTCGTCCTTCCCCGTCCACCCGCCTATTGACTACCACTTCGGCCGTGTTTTCCGGTGTTCGTTCAACCCCTACCCTTTCTCCTTGTATTTCCTCTTTCCTCATGTGGCCCTGTCTCTCTCTTTTCTTTCCTCAGTTGTCGATGAGATTCTAAATTGTAGGGTAATCCCTTCCTCCAGTTACTGTGTGAGCGTACCCCACTCCCCTCCCTTATTGCTTTTCCCAGCATGATTTTTACCCCGAACCATCCAACCAGAGCCTTTTCCTTTTTTTGTTCGTGGTGCCTGTGCGGTTGTTCTTTGTGGTTTTTTTTTGTTTTGGTGGTTTGGGGTAGAGTGTATGCCGCCTGCTTCGACCACGTCCCCCAACTGTTCATTACTCTCGATCCTTACTCGACCCCTCTTTTTTTTTTACCGTCTCCCAGAGAGTCTTTTCTTTTCACCTACAGCTCGATAGCAAGCGAATCTGGATTTCCCCTTCCTTTTCCTCCTTTCCCTAGCTGCGGAAGTAGACTTCTGTTGAGTCCCTAAGTCGATTCGCTGGTCCCAGCTCCCCGTTTATTCTTCCCCCTACACGTTGAGCTTCTTCCATGTAATGCCCATATAGATATCTTCTTCCCTTGTTTTTCATTCCCCTCATACGGGCCCCTTGGCAATTCCGTTCCGGTTCTTTCATAGTCCCTTGTGAATTGGGTCTTGTTCTTTTGTTTGTGTTTTCTTATGCCTCGGCTTCCTGTTTCTGTCTTTATCCTTGTCTCCCTTTTTCTTCGGTCACCGTGAATGAGTGTGACTCACACTTCACTTTCTTTGTCCCCCCAGTCTAACCAAATTTATTCAGGTTGTGGTTTGTCCGATTTCATCCTGCTTGTCCCTTTGGTTTTGTTTTTTTTCTTGCGCGCCTTTCCTGCCTTTTGCCGTGGCAATTTTGTTTCCACCATGGACCCGTCGGTGGAGTGCTTTTTCTTCCCTTTTTCTTCTTTCTCTTAGTCACGCTTCTATTTGTCTTCCCCGTTTTTTGACTCAACAAAACTTTTCCGAAAATGCAATCCTTCGCTCCCCGTTTTTCGTCCTGTCTCCTCCGCTCTGTATTCGTTCCTTTGAATGCGTTCGGTTCATCTTTGTACTCGTTCCTCCTCATTTTCGTCTTCACCCTCCTTTGTTTCACGCGACCTCTTCCCCCTTTGTCAGTTTCTCTTTTGGTTTTTTAGGAGTTTTTTTTTACCTTTTTGCTTATCTGTGCCCCCCTCACTTTCGTTGGCATGCAGCGAACCCCCTTCTTTTGTTGCGCGGCTCTTTCCATTTTTCCCCTTTTGCGTTTGCTGTTCCGGTTTTTTCTTGTTGTAGTCGAGACCGCACCCCCTCTCTCTTCCACCCTTTTCGCCATTTTAACACTGATGGTTGTCCTACATTTGAGTCTAGTCTCGTTAGTCGCCACCCCCCTAGCAACTCAGGAGCCCAATTCTTTTTACCCTTCCTGGTTGTGACTTTTGCTTTTTTGTTTTCCTCCTGTCACTTTGGTCCTTGAGTATGGCTGCAGCCTTTGCGACGCCGCGACCCTTGTGACTTACTACCTTTTTTCCCTTGGTCCGGGTGTGACTCGCCGTCTTTTTTCCAGGGTATATCTGTACCACGCACAACCCTGAAGAGGCACTTTCCCGCCTTTCCCCCCCTCACGTGCGGGTTTGCTTTTAAACAGGTTTTTTCTTTTCACGTTTTCAGTCAGTCGCAGTTTAAGCCCTCTTGGATTTGCCGCCCTTCTTCCGTGTTAGTTCCTGTGAAGTACTGTCTACCGCGCCAGACCACTGTCCTTTATGGAGCCCTCCCCCCAAATATTCCCATACGCTGCGGGTTTGTTTTTGCCAGCCTCACTGTCTTCCGATGCCACGTTTTTTTGCTATCCTTGTGTAGTCCGTGCTTGTTTGCCTGGTGCCTTTTCCTCCTATCCTATCCACAACACGTGCCACGGTATGAACCAGTTTTTTTCCCCCCCCCATCCGGGCTTCATCCGTGCCCTCCTGAGTAAGACTCGCCCCTTCCCCTTCGATGGCTATCCGACACTCCTTGTTCCCCTTTTTCTCACTGCCCTCGTGTGGCGACTTTTTTCTTTTTTCTCCCTCTTTTGCCCTCCGATGTCTGGCCACTCAGAACGCTGATGTTTTTCTTTCCTCTGCCTTTCCACGAGTGTCATTTCTGGTGAACGCTTGCGGCTCCGTGGAATCCCAATTGTATTGCTTCTTACGACTTCACTTGCTTGCGCGTTTCCGATCTTCTTCCTTCTCTTTTTTTCAAATTCCTCGTGGATTCCATTGATTTTTCCCCCTTCTTCCGTCACTGCGAATGTTTCATCCACCGCTCCATTATATTTAATCTCTCCGTTTTTTGGATAGAGATGGATGTTGTATGCTCCAACTTTCTCTCTATTTTGACCATCTTCTACATTTTAATTTATGTTTCAGACTGTCTGTTCCAGAGTGTCCTTACTTTTTACTTTCTTGAACAACCCCCTCTTCGTTCACGCTTGTTCGCTTCTGTCTTCGGCCCTTTATCCCTTTCTCCTCCTCGTTCGAACGTCGTTAAAGGCCTGTTTTTGTTCTCTGCTCCCCCCGGTTTTTTCCGGATGTAAGAATTGCTTCCTTTTTTCCCTCCTGTTGCTTCTTTTTTTTTTTTACCTATCGCCCTTTTCAATCTTCTACTGGACAGCTGTACACTTTGCCAATGCCCCACACACCGGTTTTTTAGTGAATGTGCCCCTTTTGACCCTCTTTTTGGCTGGATGCATTAGCTTCAATTTTTTTTTTTTTTTTTTCGTTCCCGTCTTTCGTGTTTGCTTTACTTTTTTTCAGCATCGTGTTGATCGTTCCTCTTTGTGTTATGTGTGGTCCTAAACTCTCCCCTGATACCTTACGCTTCCCAATTGCACGACGCTTGGCTTGCCTAGTTAACCGTTTTCTGCTGTTTCGGCGGTGTCCCTCCTCGTGATATTTTGGTACTGTTCCCAATGCCAGTTTTTCAATTTTTTTCATCCGTGCCCCCAACTCCTTCCGTTGCCTCCACCCCTTTGGCTTTGAGTTTCGGGTTTTCCTCCTGGGACCTTTCACTCGTATACTCCACTACCCTTTTTCTCCGCCCTTTCACCTTTTTGGTTAGGTCCTGATACTCGTGTTTTCCGAGATGTCTGGGGTGTAAAGATCTGTTTTCTTCTTTCCCCCGGTTTCATCCGTGGTTGTCCCCCCCCATCTTCACCCCAACCTTTCAGCCGCCACAAGGTGCTCGCCCCCTTCTTTATCCGCGATCCTCCATCCCATTTAACGGCCGCCTGCGATCCTCTCAAGAAGTTTTCCCTTTTTTTTTGTGTTCTCTTCCCGAGCCACTTCACCCTTTTGCCCAATCTTTTTATCTGGCGACTGCGCCCCTTTTCCCGTGTCGTTTCGTGGCTGCACTACTCTGTTTCCCCCACCTGAAATTCAGATCTTTCGACCTTGTAGAAACTTTTACTGACTCCCTTTCTTCTTCCCCTCATGTTTTATCCGTGTGTTTCATTTCGCCGCCCCCACACCTTGCGAGTTATACTTCCCTCGCTTTTCGAGATGTCGAGCCGCCGTCTTTTTTAGGTCGTCGCGTTCCATCCGTCAGGGCTCTCCCTTTTCTTTCCCTGGCTATTTGATAAAACCTCCTCCGTCCGCCCTTCATTACCCGTAAGCATTTTCTCCCTTGGTCCCTAGTTCCTTTGACCCAGCCTCTGTGTATCTGATCGTGTTTCAGTTTCTTTCCCTTTTTTGATGAGCGATACAGGCGTTTTTTCTTTTCCCTTGACTTCCAAGATGGTGTTCTAGTGCGTGCGTGTGCCCTTCCCCTGAATTACCTAGGCCGACACGTACTTGTCGGCTTTTTCGAGATGATTAGTTCTTAATTCCCGTATTGGCGGTCTCATTGCTACACCCCTTTTCCCCAGAGATTCCACCGTTCCGCCATTATGCCTGCTCTTCCTTCCCAGTTTTTTCTTCAAATGCCCCCTCTTCGTTCGCTCCTTTACGCATTCCTGACCCGCGCCGCTCTCTCGTACAGTGAGATTGTTCTTGATTTTTTGGAGATCTAGATTTTTCCCCCCCCCTTGCGATCTTTTTCTTTCCCCGCTTGTATCCTTTTTCCTGCGTTCATGGTTCCTACTCTTCTTCACGCTCGTGGTATCTCCCTCCCCTTGTTTCTCTGGTTGTCTCCCTTTCTCGTAGCGCCTACCCCTGAGTTGTTGCTTTTTGAGCTGGGGACGCCTTTCTGTCTATTATTTTTTTCCTTGCCCTCCCCAATAGAATCTTCCTCTAGGGGCCTTCGTTAGTGTTGGTCAGGGGACTGTGATTTGTTATTGTACGGTTACTTCCCCCCCCTCCTTTCCCCCCTTGAACCACACAATTAAACGTATGTTGATGTGGCCTTTTTCTTTTGTGGGCTCAAATTATCTACTTTTATTGTATCTTTATTCATAGACAATTTTAATTTCTTCCTTTTTTGGTTGAGATTTTGTTTTCTTTTTAGTGTCCTTAGTCTCAATCCCCTCTCACACCACTCTTCCTTGATGCTGCCCGGCCTACTTCTTTTCTCCCAGAGCCGTTCTTTTTTGCGGAGGGTTTTTTTTTTCCTACAACCTTCTTTTGATCAGGCCACTGTCTTCCTCCTCTCGGTTCGTCGTTATTCACGTCCGATAGTCAGCACCTTTTTCATTAGTATCAGCCCAAGTCTTCCTGTCCTCTTTGCCTTCCCACTCGGCCCCTAGCTCTCTTTTTTTTTTCCCTCCAGCAGGTGCGTTTTCATTTTTGAGTTCCCCCCCTCTCTTGAGATTCCTCCTTTCCCCCTTCTTCGCACCCCACTTCCCCCTTCCCCCCCGTGGACATGAATTTTCTTTTCTACCTCTCCCCCGCTTTTTTTTACTCTTGTTGACTTCCCCCACTTTGGTTGTTGCGTTACGTTATCAGTTGCCTTTTCTTTTTATCTTTTCGGATTGTTTCCAACATGCCACGTGTGTTCATATGAAGCCCTATTGAGTAATTCTCCCTCCTCTCCTTTAGTTCACCCCCAATTTGTCCTCCTGTCTCTTTCCCCCTTAATGTATGCAGGGGACAGCCACTAATTTTGGCTCTTGTGTTGTCACAGTGCAATTCCTCGGTTCGCCGGCACTTTGTTCGTCATTCTTTGTGCCATACCCACTCTATCTTGATCAGTTGACCGCGGACCCTTCTCCTTCACCGCACATCCGGACCTGTACATCGTGTTCTTGTTTTCCTCTGAGTCTCTTTTTCCCTCCCGTTTGTTATTTCCTGCTATTCCACCCCCCTTTCAGTCTCGCGTTTCTCTGGCGCGGTACAATTGCAGATATGCCTGCCCGCTCTCTACATTTTTCTCCTCCCCCCTCATGGTTTTTATAGATTTTTTGTTTTGCGGGTTGCTTTCGTTCCATTGCCCGGCGCTGCATCTCTGTGTTGAAGGTTGTTTGAAGTAGTGTGTTTATCCTGCGACCCGACTTTCCATCTTTTCTTTTCTCTTTTTTTGTTTTTCCTCTCCTTTTCCCTGTCCTGGTTTCCTGATCCGTTTAACCGTTTGCTCTTCTACCCTATTTTTTCCTCTTATTTTTTTTCTCTTCTTCGCTTTGTTCCTCTTCATGTGTCTCCCTCCATTTCGCTACTGCTCTTGGTTTATTTTTTCTTGTATGTTGATTGATCCAACGTTCCCGGTTTTCGTGGCTGCCTTTCACTTTCCCTTTTTTGTTAGAGCTGTGTTTTCTCCTATTTGCCCGCCTATTCCATTCCTTTCGTTTTTTTGTTTGTTAACTTCCTCCTTGCTCTTTTTTTTCCCTAGGATCTTACAACTACACGACCCGCACAGCCCCTCCTTTCGCCCGTACCCCTTCCTTTGATTTCTCTTGTCAGGTGGCTTCGTTTTTTTGCCTTTCCCCCTTATTTGAATTCTTCCCCTCGCTCTTTGTTCTCTGTGCTTCTTCCTTTTCTTGGGAGTCCTTGCGAAAGCCCTGTGTGGTTTGACAATAAGCGTGGTATCTCCCTTTTTATCTTCCTTGTTTGACGAGCGCCATTTTTCACTCTTTTTTTCTCTCGTTTTGACATTTGGTACTCACAACTGCTTTTAGGTTTGCCTTCTGAATACACACGCTTCCTATACTACTTCCTTTCTTTCTTCCTTGTCTTTTTCCTCTTGAAATTAATGGTTTTTTTTTCAGTCTGTTTCCTTTTCCCTCCCTCCCGTTGTATCCTGGCGCGCTCCGTGTCTTTCCCCCCTATTTGTCTGTTTTTTTGCCTTTCTTTCCTCTTTTTATTCCCTTTTCCTCCCCCCCTCATGTTTGTCACTCATGGGAGGTTGTTGATCCAACATTACCTCACTAGTGTCATGTGCAACTTCTTCTGGCCCTCAACTCCCTTTCACCCCCCCCTCCCTATAAGTTTATAGGTCTTTTTTTGCCTTGATCGTAGTTTCTAGCTGTTCTTTCCTCGTGTTTCTTTCCCTCCTCCAATGTAATTTCATCCCAATTTCTCACCGGTCCTTTCTCGAGCTTCTTCGACTCTGTAATTCTCTGTCGGGACATCTTCACAAAATTCCTATCCTCTCTGTCGGTGGAACCTCCCCTTACCTCGTGAACTCCCCCTCTATATCTTGGGTATGTGGCGCAGACCCTCTCTTCTGCTCTGCCTTCGACACCTTTCAGTGCCGTTCCTTGTATCCGTTTGGATCGCTTAAACTGATTATGTTTAATTTTTTCGTGTTTGCCCCCCTTTGTTTCCTCTTATATTGAGTTGCCGTTCGTTTGATTTCTCGTTTTCAGCGCTTTGATACGCCTTTGCACTCCTGCTGTAATTTCGACTGCTTATTGTGCGTCTCCTTCTTGACGACTTTCCTCTTTGCCCGTGATTGATTGTTCCCCTCCTTTCTTTTTCTTATTTTGTCTCGGTCTTGTGTTGAAATGATCTTACGAGGCTTCTTTTCTCCCCCTCTTTTGAATCTTCCAAATTCTCTTTCGCTCCTTGTGTTCCCCTCTGTACTAGCGGTTTCACGTTTTTTTCCCCATTGTTGCCTTCTTTCCTTTCTCGCACTCCTCCGTTGTTCTTTTTTGTCGTTTCATTGTATGCCCCCCCCCCGATGGTTTTGTAGTTGATTTTTCTCCCCCAGGGCCCTTTATAGCTCCCTTGACAGTTCCGCCTCCCCCTCGCGCCGCTTTTTTTTAATTCTCACCGAATGGATATGGCCCAAGAGACGTTCGTCATGTGTTCCCCCCCCCATGTAAGTCAACCCTCTTCTGACGTTAACCGCCGGTGACAAGTTTTCTAATTTCCCGTTGTTTCTTGTCTCCCTCAATACCTTATCTTTTGGAGACGCTCCTGCTCGTTGTGATTTTTTCTTGCTCTTGGTACACTTGTCACAGCCCCTGGCTTGCTTCCCCAGTGATCTTCCCTTCTTCCTCCTTCCCGTCTTGTGGACCCCTTTCTTCCTCCCTTTCCCCTTTTGTCTTTATTTTATTCTCACCACTCGCCCCTCCTGTCGGCTACAGCTAGCTCTTTTATTTGATTGCGCGGTCCCCTTACGTCCCTTTGCCCATTCAGCAGGGTTGAGCGATGTTTTGGTACCGTTCTGCTTCCTGTTTGTTTCTTCCCCAGTTTGCAACTATTATCTTTCGGGCGTTTTTGTAGGCCGCGTCTCTCGTGTGTTGGGTGATTTTTCCAGTATTATCGTTTTTTCACGAGTTCATCCTTTCTTCGAGTTTTTTTTCTGTGTTTTTCAAGCGTGCCACCCCTGCTTGCAACTCTTGTTCTCCCTTTTTTCTTTCCCCGCCGACCTCTGCCACCCTGCTTTTAGCTTGCTTTCCTCAGGTGTGTCGCGCTCGTTCCTTTTATTTTGGCGTTGAGCCAGAACTCCTCCCATCGCCGGTGCACGTTTTGTTTTTCAACCCCTCCCACTCCTTGCGGATTGGTACCCCCTCCGTTCCTGGTCTTCCCAGGCGCACCTTTTCTAGTTTCCAAGTAAGTCAGCCCCTGTGTCCCCCCTTCCCCTCCCTCACCGCCAAGTTTACGGTTTGACGACTCCTTCCGGGTGTTTTTTTTGCAGAGACTCTTGTATTTGTTGGCGTTATCAGTCTCCGTCTCCTCGAAGTGTTTCATTTCTTCGGCAACTGACGGTGCCGGGACCCTTCTTCTTTTCCCCCCCCCCTTATTCTCCTTTCCCCGCCTCTCCCTTTTCTTGGTGTAGTTAAAGTCCATCGTCTGGGTGTCCCAAGGAACCCTTGTCTAACGCAGCACCCCCCCTGCCGACCCATCCCCAGATTCTTCCACTCACCGAGGCAGCCTATTCTTTTCCTTTCTTTCCACGAATTTTTTTACACTTCTTCGATTTCGGTTTTTGTTTTTTCCCCTTTATAATGATCCTCCTCCTCGGATCTAACCTCCCCTTTCTTCCCCCTCTTTTTTTTTATTCGCTTCTCTCCTTTTTTCTTGTTTTTCGCATCCCCTCCGTCAGCCTTCTCTTTTGTCTCTTTTTACTATGGCCCCTTGCTGTCACGTCTTTCCCCTCGGGACCCCCCCCTGTTTCGTTTCTTTCCATGTTTTTACCCTATATCTTTTCCCCTCCGACTTCCCCTAGATACCTCACGTCGCTCCTTCACTTCCTTGCTTCCCCCCCCCCCCCCCCTTCTCCCTTTTCCCCCCCCGCAGTCTTCCCATCCTTCACCCAGATCCGCCCCCCCTCCCCTCTTGTGTCCCTTACGAAATGAGCAGCAGCGTCCTTGGTTTGGATGAGCGTGTCTTTTGTTGCACCCCAGTCCTTTGTTCCCCCCCGGCCCTTTCTTTTCCCGTTTTTTTTGGTTTGTTTATATTTTTTTTTTTGCCCGGAGGCATTATTTAACGCCCCCCTCCTATATTGCAGATTTCCCCCCTCCCTCTCTTTAGTCCCCTTATTCCTTTTCTTTTTTCTCGTTAGCCTGATGATATTCGTGTTGTTGCGTTTTTCTTGTGAGCGGACACGTGTTTTTGTATTCTTTCTTTTCCGTCAAGTTTTTTTTTATACCCCCACTTTTTTTTATTCATTTCCCCCGCCCTCCACCCTGTTTTCATTTTCATTTTGGCCGTAACCCCCTGTCTTATCTTGGAAGTCGATCTTTTTCTTTTTTGCATGCGCTTTTTGTTCTCCCCTTATCCCGTGATAATTCCGCGAGCTTCTCCCCTTTTTTCTCCGGTTTCACGTTAATCCGATCTTGTGTTCAGCTCCCCTCCTTTCTAACCCCTTTGGCACCCTTTCCGTCTGCACTGCACCCCCAATTACCAATCCCTTCATGTCCATTGCGTGTTTGCTGTTCGTTGGCTGTGTGGATTCTGTTCTTCTCTCTTTACTCTTTGTCGGTGATCCTTGTCTTTTTTCTTTTTGATCTCCCTTGCGGACCTCACGGTTCTACTCTTTCGCTTCTCTCTTGTTTGACCGACAGCGCTTTCCTTCCATTTTTCTCGGTCGTGGTTCCTGCTCCTTTTCTGTAGACGATTCAGCCCCCCTTTTTTCCGTTGTGAGCTGCAAGGGGTATCCTTCTCGTTGTGGCCGCTCGCAAGTGGTTTTCCTTTTTTCGATCTATAACACACCCCTCTGTATACCTTCCCCCCACCAACAAACTTTTCTGATCATTTTTTGATTCTTTGCGTGTCGTTTCTTTCCTACATCTAAACGCGTTGTGGTCTTATCCATCCTCCCTCAATGTGAATCTTTTGCTCTTTGTCGCCTTTCACCTTCCCCCTCCCCCGTTTTTTTTTGTTGTTTTCTCGGTTAACATGTCGGATGAATCCCCTCCATTCTTTTTTAGCCTTGTCCTCCTTTTTTCCCCCTTCAGGATTTCACCTCAACCAGGGTCTATCTTGTTTTTTTGTTGTCGGTCGGACTTCAGGTTGCGGTTTTAGGTCACTCAACTCGGTTTTCCTCTTTTTTCCACTTGTTACACCCCGTGACACCACGCTTCTGCCCCTTTTTCTTTCCGTTCTTCGCTTCTCCCCCCCCCCGCACCGTTATTCGTTTCTCCCGTACCCTACTCGTAAAACTCATTCTCGCTTTCCTGAGTCGAAGATTTTGAGTCCCTTTTTCCTTCCCGTGCACGTCTTTCTTTTCTGTCTTCCTGCGCTCATTTTGACTTGAGTCCTTCCATGCCTTTTTTGTTGTGCCCTTTCTCAAAGCCCGCGTACGGGTCACAACTTTTTAGGTGATTATAACCTTATTTCCCCTTTCTGACGGACAGTGCTGGATGGTTCTTTGCGTGTTGCAGATTGTCGGAACCAGCTTATCTTTTCTTCCCCCGATCTCTTTGTTTTTTCCTTTGTATGTCCTACTCACCCGGCATTCCTTCGCAGTTCTCTGATTTCAATCTCTTTTTTTGCTCCTCATGCGTTCGACTTCTAGAGTTTTACCCGCTTCTCCACCCCTTGTATGTTAGTCTATGAATTCATTTTTTATTTCAGCCTTTTCGTCTTGTCACCAAAATCTCCTGTCCCCCTCCTCGTCATGTGAACCGTCGCTAGGCATGATCTTCGCCCTGTACCATCTTCTGTGGGTCTCCTGTCTTATTGTTAATGCGTTTCTTCTTTGTTTCCAAGTCTGTCCTCGTTTTTTATTGGGTTTCCTTGATTTATTCCTTTTTTTCTACGTCCTTTCTTATTTGGAGACGGTTTCGAGCGGTTTTTTCACCCCGAACCTTTTCTTTGTTATTTTTTCCTCATGTGATATCGGACCTTTTTATCGTCCTTTCCAACGCTATTCTTGGCCTTCCTTCTGGTTTTTTGTTGGTCGTCAACCGCAAAGTTTTCCTTCCCTGTTTTTCTCCCTCTGTTCAGGACTCTTAGCTGCGCCTAGAATATTTGAGTTTTCTCGTGATTCTACCCCCTGCACCTCATCTTGGGCTGCAAGTTTCTTCGTGCGCATTGTTAGTCCTGTCCTTTTATGTTCTGTATTCGCTCCGGGATGTCGCAACCTTGGGCGGCTTTCCATGTCATGGTTTTGGGTGTCTAACTGTTCCTTTTTTTTGTCCACCCCGGTTTTTTTCCTTCCCAGTAGATCGCAAGCATCGTGTGTGACCCACATTCGCTTTGCTGCGGTGTAGATTATGAAACTACTTACTCTGACCGGTGCTGGTGGGTTTAAAGGTGTGTTTTTCGTCCATCCCTTCCTCCCACAGGCGTCTTTATTTGACGTCCACGGTTGGTAGTTGTCGTGAAGAAAAATACTTACACCCCTCCCCCCTCTTTGCTTATTGTTCCCTTTTTTTGTGCATTCCTCCCCCCCATTATCTCTACTCTGATGCGGTACTTCTGAAGCATCCCCTCCCCCCCAATGTGTACGCAGTGCACCTTGGTCGGAAGTGGCGGTAGTTAATGACTTTTGTCGGTGCCTCGCACCATCCCATCCCCCTTTTCCCCCTTCCCACCTCTCCCAGACAACCCTCTTTCCCTACAGCAACCCCCCATTTTGCCTTTTAGACAGAAACACCCTATGTTCCCCTCCTTTTCAAATAATGCTGTCCACATGAGGTTCAGCCTTCCTTTTTCCCGAGCTGGTCGCGTGGATTCAATTAAGGCCACTGGTTTAGCGCTTCTTCTCTTCTCCGTTCCGCGGTTTTCAGCTCCCCCCCCTCTTGAGGGATCTTTGCTCGGGCATACGGTACTTATGGCCTAGTTTTTCCGACTGTTCTTTGAGTGGAACTAGTCTGGATTGTTCCCTTGTCCCCTTTCCATTTTTCTCCTTTTTCTTTTTTTCCATTCTGCCTAAATTAACAATTGGTTGGTCCGTCCCTCGCTTCATGTTCCCCGCCCCCGCTCCCTCTCTCTCAACTCCTCTTTTGGTTGTGCGTCTCTTTCATTATTATTTAACCATGTCGTTTCCGACCATCCCCAATGGGTTAATCTTTACTTCTGACCAAGCCTTTTTCAATTTTTTTCCATGACTTCCTCCCTTCGTTTAAACCGCTTCAAGCAATTCCTTTTCTTCCTTTTTCTTCCATCACCCCCCTTTCTTCATAGTCAGTCTACGGGCAAGTTTTTTATTTTTGAACCGTCAAGACTGAGAATAAGGTCATCGCTTCTTCAAGTCCGTTGACTCCAAGTTCGGAAGTTGCCATTTTTCTTGGATCCCCCCGGATCTAACGCAGTATCCCCTCTTTCTTTTTTCCTTGCCCATTTGAGCGTGTTCGGTCCAGTACAGACTGGCGTTTCTGTTAACTTAGTTCTGGCTGATTGGAATTCTTGTTCAGCCGTTTGGTTTTGCTTTCTGTTTCCCAGAAAAATCCCAATACGCCGGGCCCACTTCTGACCTTTCCTCCTTCCCAAAGGTTTCGTCGCTGCCATCTTCCCAGCTTTTGTCTTTTTTTCGTCCCCTCCGGTTTTTGCCCTGGGTTTTTTTTGTAATATTTTCCCCAACCTACCCCCCCTGTATCCCCTCCCCTGTTCGACTGATATGGACTGACGACTCCCCTTCCCCCTTTTGTCTTTTTTTTCGCTCCTCGGTTTCTCTGCCCTGCTTGGGCCGATTCCCTGGAGCCTCCTTTTGAAAACCCTTTCCCTTTTTGCACATTTATTTTTCTAACTCAGCCTGCAACAGATTATTCCTGCCCCGGGTGTCTGGCTTTGACCTCGCTGCACACCTTTCTCCGCCTCCTGTTGTCGTCACGTTGCTGCTGT
>Ga0179593_1534361_pt1 | contig 14784 bp, 11 predicted proteins | sample CZODoug2_1_08_16_FD_185931 | JGI IMG/M metagenome (GOLD analysis project Ga0179593, IMG submission 185931) | Vadose zone soil fungal communities from Angelo Coast Range Reserve, California, USA - CZODoug2_1_08_16fungal (PacBio error correction) | ecosystem: Environmental > Terrestrial > Soil >... | reverse complement strand
AGTAAGAGCGATTTCCCTTTCCTACTCTCCCAACCCTATCATTTTTCCCTGGTGATGCTTATGGCAATTAATGGATAACCCGTTGGCATCTTGTTCGCATCCTTCTTTCTCGGCCCTCTTCCTGCTTCCGAGGAAAAGCCCCTCAGCTGGTTTTTCACATTTTAAAAGAAATACGGGGCCTATAGTTGGATCCTTTCTTTCCCTCCTAAGGGTAACTGACGGTTTTTACGTCATTCCTTGCGACTACTTAGGCAGTTCGTGAATCTGAAAGAGTACTTCTTTCGTCTGACTTCAGTTTCTCCAAAGGGAGAGACAGTTGTTTCCTCTCTCCTTTTTGCTTACCCTTCTTTTGGCTCGCCTGACGGCTATGGTGGATGAATCGTACCTCTTCAACCGCCTGTAATTGTCCCCCTCCTTTCAGGGAGGCCTTTCCCTCCCTCCTCGGCAATTCACTGAGAAGACCTCCTAAAATGACTTCTTCCTTCCTTTGTTTTAGCCCTGGAGGCTGAGCAGTCTAGCTTTTGCGCCTCTTGGCAATATGTCCGATAGTTTTCTCCTCGAATTCATCCCCGCCTTTCCATAGCCGTGTATTGTACCCCCCTTCGTCGCTTGTTATTTTTAGAACGAACCATTTGGGGATATCCTCCCCAAAAAACTGTCCCCTTTGCCTTTTTTTCTTTTTGACGTCCCCGAGAAGCAGACGGATGACTTAGAGCCGTTCTTGGTTGCTGACGATACCGAGATTCCCATAAGATTAATGGTTATAAAGGTTGGAGAGCTTGGGCGGAATATGGGGGTAGATCGACTTTCTTATTGCCTCCCCTCCCTTATAGTGGCACGACTTTTTCAAAGAATTTTCCTGCGCGCTCGAGCCGGGGAGACGCTTAGTATAAGATTGTCTGTCGAAGGGGTGATTGAAGGGAAAAAGAGGCACCCCTTCCCCCAGTCCTGTTACGGATTATGTAGACCCCCGAATAGTTTCCGGCCTAGCCAGATCTTACTGATGGCTTGAGCTTTTCTGGAGTCTTTTTTCACTGGATTTTTTTTTTTTTTTTTTTTTTGGCAAGTTGCTTTTTTGAGCTCTCCCGCCCTTTGAATGTGAGAACTAAGGCGTTAGCGCTTTCCCGATCGTCGTTTCTCGCCATCTCCCCGGCACGAGTGTTTTTGCCTGAGATAAATAAACCTGGACTTTCGCCCGTTTTTGACGACCCTTACTATAACAGCCCTGTCCTGCGCTCCGCTCGCTCGACCACGCCCTTCTCGCGGCTTCCTCACCACTATTTGCGGAAAGCTGAATGATATCCCTTTTCTTGTTTCCCCCCCCAAGCTTGCTGAGACGGCCCCTCTGCAGGTCCCCTGTTCCGTCGCGCGCTCGGCGACTAGCGCCGTCGTCGCGTGACCTTTCACAATCTCGTACCTCCTTCTTTTCCCCTCCCAGTCACGGCAGCTAGACGATTCCGATCTCTTTGTTTTTCGAACGCGAATGCTGAAGCCTGCGCGTCTTCCTCTCGGTCCGGATAATGAAGATTACCCATTTTTTCCTTGACTCTTACCCTGCGTTTCGCTGCCCTAACCGAGTGCTGCCCATCTGCTTTTGCGCCTCGGCATGAAGTGGCTGGATGGTCTCAGGCGGCATCTTCTTCGAGGCCCATCGGGAAGATCTTTCTGCTTTTTAAAAAGTCACATCTCGGTTTTCCCATCCCTCATTTTATCGTACCGAGGCTTCCCAAATTCTCTCCTGCCGCTCACTGCCCCGCCTCAATATCACCCATGACGGGGTCACGACTCGTCAAATGAATTCAGCGCGGAACCTCCTTGGCCCTTTCTTTTTATCCCAAGTTCTCGCTTCCCCCTTCTCACCTCACGTAATTTTTAAAACCGGCTGGTGCTGTTTTTCCCTCCTTCTGAGGGGTATGCAGCTGGGGGTGTCTGTTCCTCCCTTGGGACATAGGCGAGGGCATTGGATGTCTGTCTTGAGTCCGGCTCATCATCCACTCTTCAAATATAAGACAATTAGCAGGGCCGCCATTTTCTCTTTTTTGCAGTATTACTAAGTGCCCGACCTTTCTAAAACGAGATACATAGCAGATTCCCCCTCTGAGGTCCGCTGGTTAGGTTCCCGTCTGAGGTAAATTTCTCCCCTCGCATGTGCTTGTGGTATATATTAGATGTACAAAACGCGGAGTTCCAGGTCCATTACACCCTCTTTGACTCTTTTATTTTTCCCCCCCCCTCCCTTTGCAAGCCTTCTGCTTTTTTGAAATTTTTCCTCCCTCCCTCCATCTTGGACTATTACCTCAGTTCTTTTCCGACAATGAGCATTCCCTTCCTCGGGAAAATTGCAGAATAGCAACTTCTTCCAACGCCTCTTCTCCTTTTTTTCCTCGCGTCTTTGGATGAGAAGTGGTTCTCATCCCTTTCTCCGTGATCCATTCGGTGACACTTTGGATTCTTTTTCCCCCTCAGCAGGTTCACATCGGCCCTCTTCCGAAGGAAAGAAGACTTTGACCCAGTTCCTCCCCCCCCCTTATTGAAGTTTGTCCTTCCCCTCTTTGAATGCGAGGAGAAGGATAGATTCGTTGAGATCGGTGTAATAAACCTCTCCCCCGAAAAACCCATCAAGGGAGCCGAGGCATCTCCTATGCCCGAATTAGCTTTCCTCTCCGAGACGAATCGAGTCCTGTTACTATTCAGCCATTTTGCCCGAAATAATGACGGAATACGATTTTAGAGATTGATTGAAGTTTCCTTCTCACACATCCGAACCCTTCCTGCCTCCTCTAACTGCTGAAGAGGAGCTCGAGCCTTTTCGGCTTGCATCGCTCCGAGCCAAGGATCGGACGAAGTTTCTCTTAAGGACGCGCCCCCATCATTCCCACTTCTTCTGTTAATCACCCGTTTTTTTCTCTCGACATTTAGTCCCCTTTAGTTTTTTCTTTTCAGTGCATACTACGAGGAGAGCTATAGTAAGACCGCAAGCTCTTACTCGAGGTCGGGTACTCGCCTGCTTGATCTCGGCCCTTGAATATAGATATGTTTAATACCTGTTTCTGGAGACAAGCCATTCTACCCTCGATCCGTTCCTCCCCCCCCAATCCACCGACGAACTAAATACCGCGGTAGGTTCCCACCCCAGTCATCGGGGTTCTGAACTGTCCTTCTACGAGCCCTGCTTTCCTTTGGTTTTTTTTATCTTGGTTCTGCGATCTATCCCGCCTCGAGCTCCAGTCTCAAAGTACGTCAATCTTCCTTTCCCCCTCCCCCACGCAGCACTTGTAGGACGTCTCTGACTGCGTGGGTCGTGACTTGAGATGGCCGAAATCAACCAGGCCCCCCCCCCCCCCATCTTCCCTCTCGTGCTTGAGAGATTTAGCCCCACCACTTCTGGCCAAATCACCTCTGGGTGTTCCAACCGCCGATCCGGGATCAACTCGTCTTCTTTTTTCAATCATAGGTCGAGGAAGTCCATTGTTTATCGGGCCTCTGTAGCCGATGCGGGGGCGTCCCTGGTTAAAGACCGGGTCTTTCCCCAATCCTCACTCCCCCCGAGTCTGAGTTCAGTGCGATCTGCCGTGTGGGGGTTGCTATCATCGATCTCATCGCACAGCCATGCTTTCGTAGAGTTCATTTTTTTTTTTTTTTTTGTTTTTTTTTTTTAGTTTTTTTGCAAGGTTTTCTATGATCATCTTTCCGGCCTCGCTTTCCCCCTTGCGGTATACGGTGATTCAGGGCTGGGACTAGAGTTTAAAGAGTAAGAACGTTTTCCCGATAACTTCTGAAGTTGTTGAGTCGTGTGGATTCTAGCCCTCCTCGGCAGATTTTCTTCAAGACCATCGCCGGGCGCTCAGGTTTAACAGTTGACCACCCCCCCTGCCTTGCAAGACATAATTGAGCGAAACGGTGTTTCCATTGGTCATCATTAGGGCTTTCACGGAGCTTTTGGCGCTCTTCCGGTAATCGTCCGGCCCCAGGGACGTGGGCCCCCTCCTCGTTTTTTTGACACGAGATAGAGAAGCCCCGCCCTTTCGTTCGACAGCTAGTCTCTCCTACGAGTTGAGGGCTCCTTGCATCTGAGTAATTTTTCCAACTTCCCTCTTTCCTCTTCCCGAGGGTTAGAAAATGGAATCGCTCCCCCCCCTCGCCGAATCGTTCTGCGCTTCCTCGGAAGCCTCTTCCTCTTCCTCGTCCCGAACGCCTCGGCGGAGGAAACAAGATATTTTTGACGCAGCCGCTAGGTACTCCTTCACTTTTTGGCTGGTCGTCACACCTAATTCTTTTTTCGGTGCGTCTCCCTTTTCGCGGCAGGACCCGGCGCAGCTTTACTTTTCTTACAAGCAGCAAACCTCTTCTACGATCTTCGCATTTCGTATGATTTCGGTTTTAGCGGTGACTTTCGGGAGAGACAGCGCCTCGTCACCCCTGATTTCCCTTCAGTTAGCAGAACCGATCCGTCCGCCTCGTCCGATCTCCTGCTCGGCGATCTTGCACACAGGCCCTGATTTTTTTTTAGAGGACCGAGAGTATCCGGTGCGCAATTCGTGTCTGACAGCACGCGGGGAAAGCGCTTTTTTCCGAGGGAGAGTAGTGGAGTTTTTAGACCCCTTCACCCCTCCCCTGAAGCATTATTCGGAGCAGGGCCATTCCCCCGGATATGATATCCTACCACCCCACTCTCTCCTCCCGGTTTTATCTTCTTTCTATGGCTTTTTTCCTCTTCGACCTCAGCCCAGTAGGAAATTTTCCTTTTTGCATCCCGTTCCCTCGAGATAGGACAAAAGCCCCCGCACGACAAGAGACCCAAAACTCCTCGACAACTCCCAATCCTGCTTTTGCGTCTTTGAGAATAGGAAGACCAGACGCCATAGACGCGACGCTTGTCTTCTCTTTCGGAAGTGACTCCCCCTTCCCCCTCCCGATATCGGCCCCTTTGTTAGACCTTTGATGAGTTGGGACGCTGCACGTGGGGTTAAAGGGTTCTCAGAGCGAGGTCGGGATGCGCCCTCAGCTCATTAGGCATCCTACACCACGGCTCCCCCGTCTAAAAATAGATCTCCTCGAGGTTTCTCGTGCGATCCCCGACACCAAGAAGGATCACGAACCGCCGCTCTGCCTTCTCTTTTGAATGGGGAACATAAAAGGGACCAGTTTTTTAAAAAAGACACCCCTGCTACTCCTATCTTTGAACCCCGGCTTCGGTCAATTTAAAAATGATTATTGAAGGCTTGATTTCCATTGTAGCAGTCCTGACCCGAAAGAAGTAATAATTTGTTATACTAAAAGAGGCTAACTCCATCTCCCCCTCTGACAGTAGTTTCCCTAGTCTGGTCGATCATTTCTTATTCTGCAGGCCGCCTCCGTTCCCCCATGCTGGATTCCTTGAGCCCTTCTTTTTTGTTTTTTACCTCTGGTCCCCCCTCAGCGCCGCGGAGCACTCTCATGAGACGGTAGCAAGACTTTCCGCAGGTCCTTTTCTCACAACCCCTCTGTCCCGTGTAAGGATTCTGGTCCGACTTCCCCTTTTTTGCGGTATTCACTTATGCCTCCGTAGGGATCGCAGATGACGTACCCCTTCCTCCCGGTTTGATTTTTGGAATGTCCGCGCATAGTTGATAACTCCCTTCTTTTTTCCGCTTCCTAAGAAGGATTTTCCATGTGACCAGATCGTACTTCGGAGAACCCTGCGGTCCGAGCCCAACTTTGCGTCAAGCATATTATCCTACTTCCTCCCCCGACCCCAGGAAGGATAGGGAAATCGAATCTCCACCCCCGGCCTTTCGTCCAAATTCGCTTGCGTCTGTCCACTTGCTCGTTTGCGCTGAGAGAATCTCCTTTCTACTAATCAGTGGTTGTGAGTTTCTCGTCTAGCACTCCCCCTTTCCTTTTCACCTACCCGAGAAGTTACTCTTGATAGATATGTCCGAGCCTTCTCGTAGTTCTTCACGCGAATTTTTTTTTGTTCCCTCATAGATGGGGCAAAGGATAACTGTGATGCTGCCATTTCCCTCTCGCTGTAACTCCAGTGCCTGGCCTCTGGGATTGACGTTCAAGCGTTGACCTCCTCCCGAGTATCAAACTAGGCTTTCGGCCTTTTCTCGCAGGCTCGGTTTACGTTCCCTCCAGTTCTCTTTTCTGCAGTTCGTTTGTACATAGAGCTTTCCGTCATCCCTGCCTACTCTCATCTTTCTTGCCCAAATAAAACCCCTGGGTATTAGCTGAATTCTTCCTAGCGTTGCTCGCCTCGGTCTTTTTCTTTTGTGTTCCCTAGTCCTTAAAAGACCCTAACCGCAGGGCGCTTCCGCAAGATTTTTCATTCTCGCGCATCCGAATACAATAGGCTTGCCGCCCACATTTAGTAGGTCCTGCTTGCCGCACTTTGATCCCTCTTTCACTCGGCTTTCCCGGAGCTCTGCGACGGCCCTCCCGCGGGATTGATTTCTGCTCCCTTTGACCGACGTAAGCTATATTTTTCTATACGCCCTTGGCGATACGACCAATTTCCTGCCAGGTTTCTTCCATCTAAAAATGAAGATCTTGATGAATTGTCCGGAGTTCTAGATCGACAGAGATCACACCACGTCAACTCATTTTTTTTTTGTCCCCCTGCATAAGTTGTAGAGAAAGGTATTTGGCGATTCCAATTACGTTATGATTACAATCTTCACCCCCCCTCACCTAGTGAGGTCCTTTTGCCCCCCCACTTTGTAGACTCCAAAGTGTCCCCCGCGCCGCGGTAGCTGCCCACTCAGGTCCTATATGTGATTTCTTGTTCTAGTCCAAACTCCCCCCTATATCAAGCGGCTCAGATGCCTTCGTCGGCATCCCCCAAGTCTCGATGACTTTTCCCAACTGATATTCATCCTTCTATTTTCTGTTAGATTTGGGTAAGTGTGGCTTTTTTCCGGGGGGGCTATGGCGTTGCGCTTTTCTTGTACTAGTGTGATCCTTTGTGCGGACGACCCGTTCTTTTTTCTCAGTGGTCTGAACGTAGGAGAGAGCTTTCGTCATCGCATTTAGCGCCTTGAGTTGAGGATTCTTTAGTAAATCCCCCTCCCCCTTTCCAAAGTAGTCTGAGGATAAGATTGACCCCCCACTTTTCCGGTTTTCCCTCACTCGACGCTCTATCCCCTAAACCCCCTGAAAATCCCCGCTATTTGACTTTTTCTCGACATCTTCCCTTCCCCTTTTTTAAGGGTATGATAGGTCCTTCTTGCCGATCTCGACATCGTAGAGGGGTCTTTTCCGCTGAGGATCTTTAGAGTCGTTTTTCTAACTGAGCGGATCGAGGACATTCCAGATAGCATCCTGGCAGGGTAGCTACCTCCCTCCCTCCGTCTACCTCTTTGAGAAGAATGACGGCTTTTGTCGAACGATTTGACATCGATGACCTGACTGGTTTGACTTTTTTTTTTCTCAAATGGATACTCCCTCTGCCTTGATTGATCTCATCCCCCTGGTATCAATATCCCGAGCGAGGAGGATCATCGTAGGCGACCCCCCCTCTAGTGCCTTTTTTAGGATGGCCCAGCGTCATCGGAAGCGCACCGATTGTACCTCAGGGATTTACACTTACCCTCCAGTTTTGAAACCCTGGTGATCTGCATAGGCCCTGCCCATTGCGATTTTGAATAAATCTAAGATTTTATGCTACACCGGTGGTTCCTTATAGAACTGTTCTGTCCTCATTCCTAGTTAGTCATCGCCTCTCTCCTCATCATTCGGCTCATTTTCGAAAATGAACGGCTGTTCTGTAGAGAATGAGCGGGTTGCCCGCAGTGGTGGCCTTTTTTTGGTAATGAGGAGGACTTCTCAATTGAAGTATATCTACCCCCGCCATAACATATGACCTAGTCCACCCCCCCTCCATCGCACCCCACCCCACCCCAACCCCAAAAAACCAAAAAACCCCCCCCCACCCCCCCCCCGTACGAGACGTGAGTTCTGATTCATACGACGCCTGCTGATAAAAGGACTACCCTTTAGAGCTATGGAGGACCGATTCTGGCTTTTTTTTTTTTGATATTTTTTTTTTTTTTTTTTATTTTTTTTATTCTTTTTTTTTTTTTTTTTTTTTTACGAAGTTTTTTCAACAAAGTTAAAAATATGGAACCTCCTCCTCCTTTTCATATCTCTTAGATGTGTCCCAGAGCCGCCTTAACTGGATTTGACTAAACAATCATTGGTCACTCCTCTCGTATTGCACGGGATAACCTCCCCCATCGATAGAGCAAGTTCGGTGTTCGTCAAAAGCCTCTCGCTGCCCAATTTTGAAACTCCTATAAGACTGATCACCCTCCTTCCTTTCTGTTTTTTCCCTCATCCTTGAGTCTTTCCCTTCCGTGTCTCCTCTTCCTCTGCATTACTTCAGATCGGAAAGATTTGGTTGCTCCGTCTCTATTCCCTGCACGCCTTTCCCGTCACCTCCGACGTCTGCCGGCGATTCATTTTGAGGAGACGATTTCGTGCGTTCGCCGGGTGCTTTCAGCGTTTTTTAAGGGGCCTCTAAACATCGGACAACCTGCACATTGGCTTCGCCCGACTCCCCCGGTTAGCGGCTAGAATCGCGCCGACCTTCGACATGGAGAGTCGTTGCGCCCCCAGTGATAATGACCGTCCCCCCCCCGGTAAGAGTTTAGATCTTTGTGATACGAAATTTTTGAGTACCCCATTCTGTAAGTCCTCCCAGCCCCCTCTCCCTGACTCAGCATTCTCTTTTAGTCCGGAGTGCACGCGCAACTATGCTTCAGGATACGTTTCCTTTGAATAGTAGAGCTCATTTCAAGCTCCCGTTACTCAATTATATAACTACTATTTAGATGGGATTATTTGCCGTGTCTTGCCCGCTGGCCGCAGGGAAGCAGTACTCATTTCCATCCGTCTCCCTTGCCCCGACTACTCGCGGAAGAATGCTTTTTCGGTCGCCCTCTCTTGATAGGACTGCAGGATCTATCTTCTCAGCCTGTATTAAGGCCCACACTACAGTCTTTCTCCCTTTCGGCCCAAATTCACGCGACCCTAAGACTTTTTTTCTCGTCTCTCGGGCGCTTCTTATTAAGAAGTCGGTTTTTCCTCGTATTTGAGGCCCCCCCGGCACTCTTTCCGTCGTTTTAATCTCTTCCTCGCCTCCGTTTCACGCTGCGAAAGTTTCCCTAGATTCCGCAAACCCTGATTCCTTTTTCGCCTTTCCAGCCCCTAGGGGAAGTTCGATTTCTGGCATGAGATTTGACACTCCAACTTCAATCTTCCCTCTTTGCGTTCCTTCGCTCCCCCCTTTCCGGAAATTCCCCTATCGGACGGTTTTACCAACCGCACCCCTATGAGTGTTTCTCATCAATAGTGCTTGTCTCTCCCTTAGAAGAGGACGGATCTTTTTCCGGACCTCCCAGAAGAGGCTTCTCCTCCCCTCGGGCTTGACTGCCACCCTGTGATAGGGTCGTGACAATCTTTCCTCACCTGATTTCCCTTGAGGGAATGTGTCGACGGTTAGTGTGGGGGAAGTATCCCATCATCTCTACAATGCTGGGTTAATAGTTGCCCCTACCTCGACCCCTAGCTTGCCTCGTTTTCCCTGATGACGATCAGTGGTACTCCTTTGTTCCGATCGGGCATTGTATTTTAAACTGCCAATCGCTCCCCACCGATGCCTTTTTCGCCCTGGCTGAGATGTTAGCGTGATGATTCGATCCTTTCCTTCCCTGGCAGTTGCTACATCGGCCAAGCCGGGCCCCGGTCATCCCCAAGAATGCTTAGTGAGCACCCTTAACCGTCCAGCACCATCCCCCTGGTCATTGTGATCTGACGGCTCGTCAGTTCTTTCGCTCGATTGGAACCCTTGTCAGATCGTGTCCCCCCCTTAGGTCGCCACCCACTGTGCCCCCGAGCATCCATCCTGGTCTATCTCGAGCGAATGGACTAGGAGCTCGCGTCTCTGGCGATCTTCAATCCTTTTCTAGCCCGGTGTTTCGCCGTCATCGGTCCTGTTCTTCTTCGCCAACCCTGCAATTTTATGATGGTCATCCCCATCATCCGATGCTCACGATCTTCCCCCTTTTCCCTCCTCCTGGAGGCGGCCCGCTGCAGCCTCTTTCCGGTACTGGTTACCATTAATTCCGCCAAAGATTAGTTTCTTTGTATTTTTCCGGTCAGGAGATCCCAGATGTCTCGGCTACGACATTCATACTTTTCCTCTTCCTCCCGATAGGCCACCGACTGATTGAGGAGTTTTGGCTCGCCGCGCCTTCCGTGACTCTTGACTAGGTCCATCCCCTCGTTCATGAGATAATAGCCTCATTCCTCCAGCGTAGGCATCCTTTTCGGCGATTTCGTCAATTCAAAGCTGGAGAGATTAGACGAGCTCCTAAGGAGGTTGCTACCCATAGTTTTTTCTACGCAATAGATTAGCCTGCTTTTCTTCGCTCCCCCAACGAGTTTATTATCAAAAATTGCCTGCCAGCGTTAATAGGATTCCTGTTAGGTCTTTCCCCTGGTTTGCCCGATCTTTCGCTCCCAATCGTCGAATGGTATGAACTAGGCTCGATGACCCCCAGTTTCCCCCTTATGAAGAGACCTTTCAACCCCCCCCCTTCCCGCAGTTCGAGCACCCCGGGCACCCCAGTCCCCAACATTACCCTCACGCTCAAGCAGGGACGCTTCATCTTTTGGCAAGGTGATGGGCTGCTCTTAAAATACGAGCAGCAGATAGCGATCGCCTCGTTGACAGAACACTGGCCCTACATCCTTCCGGCGTAGGTAAGAGGTTCGGGGAAGATTTCAGCTGGGCCGCCGCAACTGGCATTCGTTAAATATTCTTTTGCGCTCAGTTTCCTCCTCGACGGTTTTGTTAACACTCCCGTCCCTTCCCGAGCAACCCAATCCTTAAGTCACCCGTTCCTCCAACTTATCCCACTACCCAGATGTATCAGCGATCTTTAGTCACCCCCCGAAGCCGGCTTGCCGCCAGCGTCATTTCTTCCGTTTGAAGGGCGAAACCCAACCACCGTTGCCTTCCTCCTAGCCCCCTTTCTCTCCGCATACCTTTCGTATCTCCCCTTCTATCGCTCCATGCAATTTTTTTTTTTACCCCCCGCTCAATTGAAGTCTGCCCTTCATTTTTTGACTTTAGTTCTAACTACCCATTGATAGACGGCCTTCTCCCCTTTCGCAAACTTCCTCTGCTTGTCCCCCCAGGGCCCTCCGCCCTGCAAAACGTCCGCTCATCTTTGGTTCGCCCTTCCTATGAATTGACCCCCTATGGTTCATCTCGGCCTGCCCACTGCCGACTGCCCAAGGCTTTGGTATCCTCTTACAACTCGGCAGCTGCTCTCCCTCGACAAATTCCCGATCCTAAGTTTTCCCCAGCATTTTTTTTTGGTATTGGCGAATGGGGCTACTGCTCGCTTCAGTGATATTTGAAGTTTTCCGGCTTATTCTCCTTGATTCATCTTAAATGCCCTCCGTATTTTTACGCGCAACTATGCTTACGCCAGTCTCAGCCCCGGCCCATAGTTGATCAAATATTGATTTTTGTTCTTTTCAACGTTCAGCACTCTGCCAATTTCTTGCTCACTGGTCTCTATAGATTGGTTAGACCCAATGATGGCTTCCGCCTTCGCCTATCTGCCGCCACTCACGGTTTTTTCCCCTTAGATCCTCCCCTCCCCGGCTCGTTTAAACGCCGCTTCACTGGCGACGTTAGTTGCTGCGCCTACTCTTTTCCTACCCCGTTGTGTTTTTTTTTTTTTTGTTACCTCATCCAGCTTCACCCATAAGCTCTTCTTTTATCCCCCCGAATTTGTCAGGCCGGGTTTCTGGAGCTATGCCGTTTCTTAAGTTTCGTATCGCGAATCTGCGGGTTCCTTCCTTGATGGTGCTCGGGAGGTCCTACTGAGACGATCCCTTGAGTCGGTAGACGGGCTGACTTTCCCGTGGACCCCTCCCGATTCGGGATAAACTAGGACTTTCCTTTCCCTTCCGGATCGCCGGAGGAACGTCATTCCTGCCCCCTAATCTTAGGAAGTTATTTTCATAGACTCCCCCCCCCCTAAATCGAGCCCGGAGATAACTTATCTTTCTCCGGTGAAACCGTCTGCTGTCGTCACCATGAATTTTTTATTAGTCGCCCCCCTTTCTTTCCTTGTTTTTTTTAGAGAGAGTCGAGTGGACTTTGTACCTCGTAAAGGATAACCCCATGGGCTTTCCGCCGCCCAAGTTGAAGGCGGGCCTTTCAGCCCCAAATATAGGTAAACTCTAGTTTCATCTTTCGACTCCAATCGGAGGAAATACTTTTTTTTTACTTAGCCCCTGGAGGGTTTTACTATGACTTTTTCGGCTTTGCTCTGGCATAGATAACGGATTTCCTCGACTCCATAGCCATGATGAAACCTGATCTACCCCTCCCTCTTTAGACTATTTGTAGACGTTCCCTTCCCTTTGTTAGGGGCTTTTCCCTTTTCTTTTTCTCCTGTTTATTCGCCAAGTCGCCTTAAATGCGGGAGGTGTTGATTTCGGGCGGGAGTCTTTTTTGATCGCCTCCTTCTTCCAAAACTCCCCAATCGTGCCCGATGTGCCAAAGGTTGTCCAAGGGGACGATCTGTTTTCGACCCGTTAGGTCGCTTCTTTAAGAAGAAACCATCTCTCTTTGCTTTCGCAACACACGAAGAATGAAACAGTGCAGTGCTCTCTCTTGTTTTGTGGCAGACTCTCACGATTAGTGATTGTAACTGCGAAGCCTGTCTTTTTTTTTGCGGAAAAGCTTGCGATCACTCTTGTCTAGGATTTGTATTCTTGAACCTGAGACGTAATTTTTCTCAGAGTAGCTTGCATGTCTTTTGGTAGTCCTTTGCTATTTGGTAGGTAGTTTTCTGGTTAGAATAGTGTCCTCGAAAGGCAATGGTTGTTCCCTTCTTTTTTCGCGCAGACTGGAAGGCCGTGATGAGCCACATCCCTTCATCGATCGAGACCGGTCCCTTCCCTCTTTGGGATGTCTTGATCACTTCCCACCTTTCCTAGCTGCTGCAGGAATATGCAAACGATCGTAAGGAAAGGTTTCCCTCCCTCGCAGCTAGGCTTCACACCTCCTTTATTCCCTTTTTCCCGCCTTGGAGGAAAATTATTTTCCCCCTGAAAACGCTTCCTTCGCTTCTCGCCGCAAATCCTTTCTCCCACGAGCACGCGTTCTTTTCCGCGCTTGAAGGCGATTTCTCGGCTAACCTCTCTTGTTGACGCGGCTTTATTTAGAAGCCTTTCGCGGTGCCCCCCTCCTTCCTTTTGTTCCTAGATCCGCACATATCGATCCTCCCCGGTCCAAGAGAGGCATGCAGAATGTCTCTTCCTTGCCCGATTGAAGCCCTTATACGCCATCCTGCGATTTGCTGGTTTTAATAATACCTGGTTTCAACGCTTTTTTTATAAATCAGTTCTCATCTTCTTTTTCCGCGCCGAGGTGATTGGAGGATAGCGTCTGGGCTTTATTCCGGAGTAGTCCGCCTCCTAGGCGAGCCCACTTCAACCCTCGTTTGAAAAAGGGCGTTTCTCCAGTCCCCTCGTATTAACATTCATAGACTCTGCAAGTCTACCTATGACCCGTTCGACTTTCCATCGAAGTCACGTTCTCGCTCCCCTAGGGTGAGACAGGAAGACAGTTCCCCCCTTCTTTAAGGATCCGCTCCGCATGCCCTAGCCAGTCAAGACCTCATTGCCCCTTTCACTGCTGTGCGCCAGGCATTTATTTTTGTTGCATGCCCCCATTGGTTTTGGTTTCGGACTCTCCGCTGATCCCCCCACCCCCCCGTCTTGTAGGGTTGCTTTTTTTTGGTGTTCGTTTATTTTTCATCCCGTTGGTTTACTGTGTATTTTATTTTTTTTCTGTGTGTGTTGTTCGGGACGCTTTACCAAGTCCTCTCGGCCCGTGGATTATAATTCTAACCGACATACCATCTACCCTCGCGAAACGTACTTACGAGTTTAAGCTCCTTCTAAAATGATCGGAGATACTTTTATCCCCCCTCTCTCACTCTGGAGGTGAAAGCGGCATAATTCTTTAGTTCCCCCTGTGTCAAGCTGCCCCCCCTGAGACCCTGCTGTCGATTATCGCGCTTTGTGAACGGCCCCCAGCGGAGAGCTTTTCTTTCCGATTATTCAGAGGTGTTGGCCCCACCTGGGTTGGTAAGACCCTATGACCTTTCCTGTCAACTGCCTATCTGTCCTATTCGAACTCCACTTTTGATCCTCCCCCCCCTTCTTCCCCTTTTTCCCCTATTAACGCGGCACCACCGAGCAGCCAGTTGATTTCCCTGTTCTGGAGGTCCTGCCCGATTGCGTGGCTTTCCGTGTTTCTCAATTTGCTTCCCGCGCGCTCCTCGTCAAGATTGTTTGCTTTTTCCAGCGCCACTTCACAGCCACCGGCGTAAAGGCCGAGTTGTCTTTCCCTAACAATGCAGGGGGCTATTTGGCGCTGTCTACTTAGGATACGATGAGCTTCTCTTCGGTTCTAAACTTTCCAACCCAATACGCTTTCGTTTTAGATACCTTGCGCCGCCCGAATTAGGCCAAGTGCATAACGTCTCGGCATAATAGAGCGCCCTTCTCAGTAAGTTCTCTTTGTATACCTGATTCCCCTTCCTAACTTTTGAATTGTTGTGAGTCCTCCACCAGGGGGAGAAACCTACGATCCCTAGGACAAGGTCCCGACGTGAGAGCATCCTCGTTAGTCCCTTTTTCATTTCCCTAGAATTAAATTCTTTCCTGTGAGATGCAGCTTGAGCCGAGACATATTCCCCGAGCCTCAAC
>Ga0179593_1293008_pt1 | contig 14785 bp, 20 predicted proteins | sample CZODoug2_1_08_16_FD_185931 | JGI IMG/M metagenome (GOLD analysis project Ga0179593, IMG submission 185931) | Vadose zone soil fungal communities from Angelo Coast Range Reserve, California, USA - CZODoug2_1_08_16fungal (PacBio error correction) | ecosystem: Environmental > Terrestrial > Soil >... | reverse complement strand
GGAAGCAGAGTTGTCCGCTTTTTTCGAAAAGCGTCCTCTTCTTGAACCGCGCGCGCTTCGATCGATCGTGTCCACCGCGGCGACCGATCGCCCCGGCCCTGGTAGCCCCTCGGAATTACACGGCCGCTTCCGCACCTGATCTCGCCTGGTTTGACCCGGTCACCTGAGCCGGTCTTAAGCTTTTTCCTCCCCCCCCCCAACTTGGGCCTTCCAAACATCTAAGTAAGTAGATTGACAGTCCGCCCGTTTTCGATCCTCTGCTCGCGGCGCTTCATTAAGGCCTTCTCCACTGTTTGCTTCTTTCTTATTCCCGTCGGAAAGTCCACCACCTTAAACATTATGGCTGCAAAAAAACTTCAGGACATCTGCCCCCCCGCTTAGCGAGAGGTCCCTCTTTTGTAGATAGTCTCTGGACGTCCTTTTAGTAAATAAGCCAAACCCCCAGGTTTTCTTTTGGAGTTCGAAAGATTAGGCCACTTTCAACTCCGCTTGTATTTTAGCCGTCGAACCGGGACTAGTCCCGATCCCTCCCCCCACCCCCCCCTTCTTGCGTACGTTCGATCCTTGTCGCGGCTCCTTTGGTCCCACCCACTCCCGCGGAGCTAGATTTTTTTTGATTACCCCCCTGTCACAACCCCTCTTCATGCCTCTTCTCACCTCTGAAGGGATATAAAGAGATACGCCGCGGAATACGGTAGACGTCCCCGGCCTTTTGTTTTAGGGATTTTCTCTGGGTTACCCTTCTTGGGTTTTCATGACGAAATATGCGAGATTTTCGTGACAGCATACGTACGTATGTTTACGTGAGGTCTCGATGTTCCAGCCGTTCTTTCTTCTTCCCCCCCTCGTACCCTGCGCTTAGGAGGTTCTTTCCTCTCTCTCGCCGCACATATTTGTTAGAGGAGGTTTTCATCGCCCCCCGGAGTCTCCTTTTCCGGATGCTTTTGATGTCACTAGTGTTTTTGAGCATTACTTTTCACCCGATGAGCCTTCTCTTTTTTTAAGGACGGAACCGAGCCCTGCAGTCGGCTTGACATCGTTTCCCGGCGCGACGTCCAATTTTCCGGCGTCCTGGGGTCTCGTTGATATGCGGCCCCCTCTCAGCCTGGCTTTTAGTGTTGGGAAAACCGCCAATCCTTTCTCCCCCCATACGCGGGGGTGCAGCGCTCTCTTAACATACCAATTTCCAGCCCGAATTTTTAGCGAGGAAGGGAGGCAAGAGGTGGTTCCCCCTGGCCATTCTGCCCGTCGTCCGGTGTTCCCCCCCGCCGACTTTGGATCGTGGTTTTTTACATTTTTCCCCGACGATTTGAGTTTTGTACCCAGATAGAGCCCGTCTGGTTCGCTCCGTGCCAACCAAACTCTTCATGCCTCCTTAACCGTGAAATGGCGCTCACTCTCTTCCACCCCTCTCTTCAGTCCTTTGGCTGCCCTTTTTCCACCCGATTTCCACCCCTTTTCCCCCACGTCGCGGCTTTCCGATAACCAAAACAGACTCCGCCCCCCCCTTTCCCACCATGTCCCTTCTTCTGTTTTTTTTTTCAGCCTCCCCGCCCTCGACGGAAGATCCCGGTGCGTCGAAACCAGCACTCCGTACCTTAGGACCCCTGCGTTTTTCTCGTAAACCCATGAGGTACGGATGCGTCTCTCTTTCCCCCTTTCCCACCTTGGCGCCCGGTGTTCTGATGCGGAAACCTTCCTCCCGAAGCAGTTTTCCTGTACCGTTCTTTTCTTTACGCGGCTCGTAGAAGTGCTGTTCCTCATTTCTACTTAATATGAAGGGGAAGCGACACGATGTGATGTTCCCTTAGTGTTCGCCCGCTTCCCCCCCTCTTCCCACGTCCATTGGTTGCCCACATCGCTCTTACCTTTTTTCCCCCTCGTCCCCCAGAGAACTGAGTAGAATCTCACAGCGGTTTTTTCCGGACCCACACACCACATCATTTGTGTGGTTCTTTTCTTTGGCCTTAAGACCATTCTCTCACCCATTCTCCCATCTCCTCCACTCCCTCACCACTTCCCTCCATTTCGTCTCTCCCTTCTCTTCCCTCTCACCCCCTCTTCACTTCCCTCCTATCATTCTTCTTCATCTCTTATATTCTTAGGTTTTTGATCTCCCCAAAACTTTGCCATAGAGAAAAGGGTTTTGGAGGATGTATCCAAGACCCACTTTCCCCCTGCATCCGTCTGAATGCATATTACGTCATTGTCCATTCTCTCGCAGTGTTCTTTTTCTGTGTGATGGTCGTCAGTTGTACGGCAATTCTCCCCCTCCCAGGCCCATCCTTTTTAATAGTCTCCTCCCTCCTTCCATCCGTTCGCGTTCCCACGAAAACTGACTTCTCTTGTTAGCGAGAGAGTCAGAGGATAGGAGTTTCCCGACCGTCCCCTCTGATTTTCCCCCCCCCCTATTCGGTTTTTCTCCGAGTTGTGCTTCTCTGTCCTTACCATGGAGTAAGGGGATGTTCCCTTCTAGATGATTGATTTAAGTCTAGTACACTTCGGCGTCGATCAAGGGACTACGTCCTGAGACGCGAGTTTTAAGCAGACGGCCTCCTTTTTTTTCGCTTTTTTCGAACTCAGTGTCTTCACTTTCCACCTCACCTTACACCCTTTTCTCTCATCGTGTTGCCCCTAGTAAATTCTAAGATAGTTCGCCGGCGAACTTTTTTGCGCTTGCGCTCTTTCCCCCTCCTCCTTCGCTGACTGCCCCTTTTTCTCCCATAGCGGCTCGCGTGCATATACTTTTTTCCCGACTTTATTGGAGAGATTAGGGTTTTATATGGGCAGGGAGGTGGAATCAGACTGAGCCCGTCGGCTTTTCCCTTTCCCTTCTTCTCCTTTGTCTCTTTCTGATCTTTAGTCCTGTACTCGAGATCTCGGTCTCGGAGTTTTCCGATCCCTTGCAGCTCCACGCGTCTTTGTAGCTTGCCGACTTTGATGATTGAGCTGCAACACCGACGAGCGAACGGCCTCTTACGTCTTCCCCCCCCGACTCCCTCGATCTTTCCGCCCTTTTTTTCGCCTGCTTTCGTTGTTGCTCGTTTATTATCCTTTTTATTTTTGCTCTGTCTTCTTCGTGAGCTGTTTTGTTTAAGAATCGCCGAGAGTTCCCACAGTGTCATCGTTCTTGGGGCCCTTTCCCTTCTCCCCTTACTCCACTTCCCTTGATGTCTCTACGATCGTTCCTCGTCCTTGTTTTTCTCTTCGCCCCTTCGAAGTTCTGGCAAATTCAAGCCCCATCACAGCATCTTCTCTCCTCTCCTCTCTTCTCTGTTAACGAGACTTCTCCTCCCCGACCTCTTCTCGCAGCCTCGCTTGGGCCCGTGACGCGTCCCTTCGGCTCCTGAATGAGGTACAAGATAAGCTTCCTCCTTTTTATCCCACCGGGAAGACTCTTCTCTCCCCCTCTGTGGCGCGCGCTTTTTCTCCTAGTATCTCCCATGCTGGGCTCGCTGTTCTCAGTGTTTTGGCAATCTTCGGGGTGCAGTCCTATCATTGACGTCTCCTCATGGGAGTAAGTAACTCTCCAGTTTTTTCCAAAACCCTTCATAGCGGCATCGAGAGGCCGGGATCCAACCCCCTCTGTCCTGTCCATTATCCCCCCGTTCTTCGTCCTCTAGATCGTTCATTCGATCTATCTGGAACCCTTCAGACGCCTTGCGTCGTGTAATCGTTTGATTCCGGTATGCCTTCCGAGAGATCGCTCTTTTTCCCCTTCGGAGAGGATTCTCCTTTTTCCCCCCTCCCCAACGTTTTCCATTTGCTACGTCAGCCTTTTACCGCGACAAATCTTCCTACCATGAAGTGAAGGATTATAACAGGGTAAAGGGGTAGGAGCCTCCTTACCCGTATCTCTTACCTCAATTTCGACCCGTTGCGTAAAATGGGATAGTAAGTATGGAGATTTTTCTCCTTGCTAAATAGTTATTATGTCAGTGCAGGTTTATGTAGGATTTTCTGCATCTCCGAGCCATCCCCTGTATCTGATCTTCATCTCTTTCTTGCTTTCTCTGCGTTCTGGCCTCGACGAAGTCCGAGTTTTGAAGATGGGACCCTTAGCCGAAGCCGTTGTTTTAAGGCTTCGGCCTTTTTCGCCTTTGATGTCCCTCTCCTTCAACTTTCTTGATCTTTCTTCCCTTACCTGGCTCAGTGCTTTCCCTGCTTGCTTTTGCGACATGTCGTCTTTTCGATTGGCTGGCCGATTTTGTACAGATTGGTCTCTTTTGTTACCCTTCCTTCGCAGGACCCATATCCTCCTTACCTTCTTGGGTCACCGCCAGCGATTCTGCAGATCATTTGCTCATCCTTGTTCACCCTCCCCCCATCTTTTTGAGTCGTTCTTGAACGCGACTCCCCCCCCCGCGCACCCGTTCCCTCTTCTTGGGATCCCCCCCACGCCCCAATGTAGCCCGCGCCTTCTCTTATTAAAAATCAGCTTTGCGCTTTTTCATAGCCCTACCATTCCGATACAAGATTCCAAAGAACCTTCGTCGAATACCCCAGCCATTCCTTATTGAGTCATTCCTTATCTCCCCTGCTTTTCTTTTATTTCTCGCGGCAAGGAAAAGTTGGCTTTTCAAAGACCTTTTCTTCTTCTGAATTCGTTTCGGTTTTTTAGTCTGCTGCCTTCGCGAATCTCTAGGTGCTTCGATTCCCCACCTATGGATTCTTTTCCTTCTTTCTCTCCTTTCCCCAGTGTTGGCGGACTTTTCCGTTTGATCTCGGATGCCATATCTTGTTCCCCCGTGTTGTTGTTGATGTGCCTGCATCGCGCCTCCCCCGATTCTCCCCACCCCCGTGGCTTGATCTTTTCTACCGTATCGTCACTTTTGAGAAGTTGATTTTTTTGCCTCAGGCACCCCCCCCCACCCTAGGGACGTTCTCATGGAAAAGGAGGTCTAGCGTACTTGGCGTGCCGATGATGCGCTCCTTTGATCCGACCCCCATTTCTTCCCGATACCCCCTTTCACCCTTCTCCCCCCATTCTTTCTGGAGGCTGGTATATTGAACGCGCGATTTTCAATTCGGCCAAGTTTATACCGTTCGACAGCCGCGGCTCCCTCTTATTTTTCTTTCCTTTCGAGGTCTGCCCTCCTTTTTTGCAGCCCAGCTGGGAAACTGATGTTTTTTTTCGTCGCTCGTTCCTAAAAAAGGTCCATCCATTTTTCCATCGGGTACCAGAGCTGGCAAGGTGCGCAGCTTTCTTCGGCAACTCCTCTTTTGTGGGAACCCCCCATCAATCCTGCTTCTATTCCCTTCATTCGCTGTCTTGATAGGTATGCCATAGCAAAGAACTCCCGCCTAACTTCGCTTCTCCGAGCTCTCCCTCCCTGCCAGGGAAGCGTCCTCTTTCATGGCATTTCCTCCTTAATTTTCGTGGCTTCAGAGGCAACCCCCCCCCAACCTAAAGTACAAGAGCGGAATAGAACGCCATTTCTCGCTCGTCCCCATCCTCCCTCATTTCCCATCCACCCTCAAGAAGATGCGATTCGCCGAGCCAAAGAAGAAAGAATGCGGCAGGCGTTTGACAAGAATACTCTTTTTCCTCATTTTCACTCCTCCTTGCTCTTCCTTCTTCCTCCAACTCGGCTCCCTTTATTCCATCTCTACTGAAGTTACCGACTAGACCCCGTGTCCTCCGCCGGTGTTTCAATACATTTACCGTGTTTTTTCGCTGTTCAATTGGCGAGCCGGTTCTTTCTTGTCCTTTTTGAGGCTGTCTTTTCACCTTTCAGCTCCTCGCCTCTGGTTCCTTCGGTTTGAGCTACGACGATGAAAGGAATATTGCGCTGGCTCACGTCGTCAGGCCTATTTTTTTTCTCTTTTCTTGGTCCATGCGGATAGTTCCCTTTCTTTTCCAACCTTTGTATCCGTCCCTTCTTGTTTCCTTTCCCCCTCGATCGATCCTGATTTTTTTTTCCCTTTTTTCGTTTGGCGACATGATGATGTCAGGATTATCGTGCCATTCCAGAAGTCTATCAAACCCTCGCTTTAGGTCTTTCTAGAAAGACAGGCCGCGCGCCAACAGCTGGCGCTGAAATCGTGCTTTCGTCCTCCGTAGCCACCCGCCCCCTTACGTGCTCTTTACCTCTTCTTTCTCCGCATTTCGCGTTCCAAGGGGCTTTCATTTTCCCCCGTTTATTCCGGCGGAGATGGTCAACGACGAGTCGGTGAGTCAAATCGCTGCCTTTTTTTTTGAAGTTCTTGGCCCCCCTTCTCTTTCTTCGTGATCCCTGTTGAGATTTTTTCGTCCAACAAATCCTGCAGAATGGACGAGCTGAGTTGACCACCACAGCTGCATGTCCCCGTCTTTTTCCCTTTTCCTTTTCTCTTCCCCGATTCTTTCCCCAAACCCCAGTCTGAACTCCTGAGACAGCGCAATTTTTTCCCCTTTTAGTCTGAAAGGAAGCGTTAAAATGAGTAAATCTTCTGAGTTTCCCTCTTTTGCAATTCCTATCTCTTCTTTGATTTTAGCTCTTCGATGTGTGTTCTTGCGTTTCCTTCTTCCTCTGTTACCTATAGCCCAAGCTTCGACTCGCTAGTCGAGCTGTCCCCCCCTTCGATGCCACTTATTTTCTCTCTGCACCTCGCGACACGCCGTGAGAAGTATTTATAGGACGGAAGACACGTCGTCCCAAGCGCCGGCCAGTATTTTCAAACCCTCCTCTTTCTCCTCTTTTCACGCCTTTTCGCTCTTCGCTGATAGCTCATGGGCTAGCCCCCCCGGGGAATTGAATCTCAAAGTGTTACCCAATCGAACTCTTTAGTGTAGATTGTCCGCGTATGGTGCTGAGACATGCGCTCTCCTTTCCACACATTTTTTATTCTTTCTCCTCTCTGATGACGATCTTTCCTTTTCTTTTCCCGCCTTTGCCGACAACGAGTTCGTCCTCCCTGTTTTTTCGGATTCGATGAAGAAGACTAGGACCCCCTTCGCTTTAGACTCGATCTCAGGGCCCCCTCTGGACTGTTCCCCTCTTTGGCTCGACATGTTTTCCCCGACAATTTCCAGTCTTTCCTCCAAGAGTTAGGCTCAAAACTCATCAGTAGGATCGCTTCCTCCTGGGAACCCTCTCTTCCCCCCCTCTCCAGAGCCCCCTCTCCTTCACGTGACATTCTTTCCTGGCAGTTTCGTTGCACGCTGACTGATGGCTACGATTTCCCCTGGAAGGACACCAAGATTTTCTTCCGACCCCCCCCCACACTGCAGTCAATCTGTCCCCTTTTTTTTCTTTTCCCCCCCCACTCTTTCTAAGTCTGCCTCTGTACGTCGGTGACGGGAGGATCCCCACGGAGTTGCCCCTAGAGTCGTTTTCCAACCGTCGCAGTCCCTTTTAGCACCCTGGGCCCCTCCTTTCCTCCTTTTTTCTTTTGAGGTTTGCTGATAAGGTCTCTGAACGTCTTTATTTGAGCAACCACACCCGAAACTTGATCAGATTGGGCGTTTTTAGGACCCCTCCCCCCTTTCCCCCCCTCTTGTCTTTTCTTGTCCGACGTCGGTACTCTCTCCAAGAATGCCTTTAGAACAGCGCCCGACTCCTTTCCCATCCGTAGACTTCGTTCCCTTTGCTCTGTACCTTCCTGGGGCCATTTAGGCGGACCTGAAAGCCTTGAGACTAACCTCTTCGGACGTAGCGCCCGTCCCAGGGGTACCCCCCCTTTCTCCCTTGTTACCCCCTTTCCTCCTTTCCGCGTATCGCGGGGATTGGAGCCTGTCTATATGCGGTTATTTTCCAAGTTGGAGACGAGCCATCGAAGGGTTTGCGTTTCTGTTCCCATCTATTGGCGTTCAACTTCGTCATTCGCTGGGGTACCCTAGCCGTGGGCAACGACCTCGATTGGGCTTCCCTTTTGAAGTCCGTTACAGAGTGGCACCCCGGTCGCAACATCGGGATAGATTCTGTCGTGGGCGTTGTTAAGAGCTTCCTTTCTTCGAAACGTTTTCCTATGCAAGTTGTTTTTCAAAACCTCCCCCCCAACCTCCTGTCCCCCTCCGCGGGCGGGTTAATGAAATTAACTATACTATTGCATCCATTTGCGGTTTTTTTTTGAGAGAGGGTGGGCGGCTGCTGTTGAATTAGGTGCGCCATTCTTTGTTTTCTCTCCCATGCCATTCTTTTCGTGTCCTGATCGTACGTTACAAGCCAGACGAATTGGGCCCCCCCCCGACCTTTCTAGCTGAATTAGTCTTTGCCACTGGAACGACCTCCCCCTGGTCGCAATGGTCTCTTTCTTTTTTTTTACTCCACTGCCCCCCCCCTCGATGCCATCTGGACCTGGTCTGCTTACTTCTCTGTACATCAAGTAGAGTCCCACGTACTCGGAGTTTTCTATACCAAAAATCATCCGCCCGAACCCTCCCCTTCCCCCTGGAGCGCGGGTGGCAGTCCTCTCCGCCTTTTGACCGATAGCGGATGTCGATGGGACCCTCTCCTTTCCCAAGTCTTCCTTTCGTGGCGTAACCCCCCCTCTTCGTCTTTACCCCGACCTAGTAACCTAAGTCATGATTTAGTTGGTTTACCCACGGTCGCCACGCAGCGTGCCGGCTGCCTTCCCCCTTTCCTTTTTCCCCGACTCCTTTCCCGAACAGTTTCATTCCCCTTTCGTTAGGACCGCTGTGAGATTCCTTAATTGACCCCCCCTCGGCTTTCTTCGCGATGCCAATTGTCGCGTACCTCTCGGTTCGGCGGAACACTCGCGGCTCTCCTTTATTGTTGTCCGTCCCTTTTTATTACCCCATCATCTTCTACCACCGGTCTTTCAGTCTTTTTTTCCTTTGTCCCCTATCGAGCTCAGACGCGTCCCCCCCCAAAGGCTCTTTCCCCCTGCCCCTTTTCGAAGGCCACGCTGTCTGAAAGTCAGTCCGACCTGTTTAGCCAACGAACGAATTATGGTGTCGGATTCATTCACGAAGTCGCCCCTTCTGCAGAATATCACGCTCTTCCCTTCTATAGTCCTCTCCTCTTTTTTGATGGTATGACTTGGTGCCTTCGGTTTTACTTCTGAATAGGTGGCTTTCCGATTTTTTTCCCCCCTTGTCTCCCAGTTGTCCCACTCCCCCTGCCGGCTTCCCTCAGGAGTTTGGAGAGTGTTTTTCTCGAAGAGTTTTCCAGACAGTTTGTCGAAGGGACGATTGCGTTTGATTGCCCGATTGGTGTCGACGTCGCGCCTCCCCTTAGTAAGTTTGATCTTGCAGCCCACACCTTCGATCCGATTTTTTTTAAATTAGGAGTGTAAAGTCAGTCTCAGTCCACATTTTGCTACGGGCGAGATCGCTTTGGCCAGCATTTTCCCCCTCCCCCCGACGCTCCCTTGTTTTCCAAGCGGCCGAAAGCTGTTGGTGCATCCTAGAGAGACCCTGCTCGTCCTCCCCGTAATTTTTACCATTTTTTTTCCTCGCGCAAGTAATTTAGTTCCTCCTCTGGCGGTTCCCTGTTTTTCCTGAACTATGGTGACCAACAACCTCTGAATTTCTTCTTGCTCAGTCCAAGGTCTACTCTGACTTTGAACTCTAGCGCCGCTTTTTTTTTCTTGTTTCTCTTGAAGTCTTCCCTACCTTTGATTGTCCTTCTGTATTGCATGCCCAGACAGCGACCTGAGTGCCTGATTTCTCGGCGTTCTTGATATGAGCCCCTTCTCGAGGTTTGTCAGAGCCCTTTTGTAATTTCCGATTAGTCCGTGGACCTTGAGATTCCTACTACGGCGCTTTCACACCGATCGCCTCTTCTTCCGAGCACGAAAACGGTCCTCTCCCCCTTTTTCCCCCCCCTGAATCTCTCTTTTACTTAAGCTTGCACTAAGGGGATGAGTGAGAGCGGATTGGTAATATTTTTTTTTTCTTTTCGTTGTCCCCACAACCTCGCCTGAGAGATTTCCCCCTCCCTTTGCCTTGCCCTCTTCCCCTTTGGGCCAATGCATCCCGTATGGTTCGAGCCCGTCTGTTGGCTATCTCTTTCGAACCCTCCCTTCCCCCGAATGTCCGCCCCCCCTCCAGCATCTTGGTTCTTTCCCTGAGAGTATCCCCCTTTTGTAAAGAGTTTCTTCCTTTTTTTTCTTGTTCATGCCCCCTTTTGACCCCAGTCCTTGTCTGTGTGGAGTTCTTCACTCACGTCATTGGCTTTTCTCGCTTTTCCGACCCCCTTCTTCCCCCGCTTTTTTTCGCGCGGTAGGTGTACTCTTAAAAAGGGATTTTTCCTCCTGCTGCTTTTCCCGATTTTTTACTTTTACAATCATGTTTTAACGCGACAGGGCCCTCCCCTCCAAACTGTCCTCCCCTCTTTTCCCCGGAGGATCTCCAGTTCCCGTGCCTTGTGCGTCTTCGTGTGAACCCGATCTATCTAGCTGTCCCCCCCCCCTCAAAAGCCCCTTTTTGAAATCCCTTTTCCTCCTTGTATTCTCCCCTGCTAACGTTCTTATTTGCTAGTCGACGACCCCCTGATACACCCGTTTTTGTAAAAGGAAAAATTTGGGGGGGGTTAGGTGAGCCTTCCCTGCCCTTCCTTCCCCCCCCCTTTCACTTTCCCTCGAACTTTTTTTTTCCAATTTTTTCCCCCTTCGACCCATGACTGTTCCTTCCTGATTTATCCCCCCCCTTTCTTTTCACGGGTTATTTCCTTTCCCTTAGCGCTTCAATGAACTCCAGCGGGCTTCCCGAGGACTCCCCTTCATTCTTTTCTCGTTTTAAATAGTTTTTTTTCCCTCTGCCGTCATTGATGGTTTTTTTCCGAGGTTTGTCCTCCCTTTCCACTAATCTAGCACTTCATCGGTTTTTAGCCTTGCTGTCAGCTGGAGCCTCTCTGACTCTGGTCGCCTTTCTGAATTTGGTCGGACCATTTTTATGGCGCGGAAGAGGCGATCCGGTTTTTTTTCCTCTTCTCACTTTATTTTTCAGTCCTCCCTCTTCTCTCTCAGGATCGTCACTCTTGTTGTTTTTTTCTGGTGGCCTCTTTAGTTCCAAGCTGCCCTTCTTTTCACGGTAGACTAGATGACCTGGTCATTGTGTCCAACCCCCTTCAAGCTACCCAAATGACTGCTCCCTCTCAGGGCCCAACGTTCTTTCAGCGTACACCAAGAGGAGATTGGGCTTTTCGGACTTCCTCTCTGCCCCTCGTTTTCCCCACTAGTTTCTCTCCTGGTCCTTATGGGGTGCCCCCTACCCTTAGGACTCTTTTTTCGCCCAAAATTTCTTTTCGCAGCGTGCTTTACCGGAATTTTCCTCCTGTTCTGAAACCCTTAACCATCTCTTCCCAGGATTGAGACTTTCAGGTCTCTTCTTTTCTTGGTTTTTTAACCTTCTCCTTTTTTTTATTCAGCGCCGGGTTTCCTTTTGCGCGACCAGCCTCCCCCCTTCCTCTAAAATGATCTTTCTTGTTTGTTTGGTAGTGAGTTGCCTTGACAAGATCATACGCACCTTCTTTCGACTACTTCTTTTTTAGCTTCCGTTTTTCGGATTGGCGCCTCTTTTTTTTTGACAGCATCTCCCTGAGGTTGTTGGTTTTTCAGGTATCGTATACGTCCCCGTTCCTTGGCCAACACCGTGGCGTTGCTCCTTCCGAAAGAGTCCCTCCTTTCCGGCAGAAGGAGACGACGATCGTTCTTTGCCTCCCCCACATCAATCTTCCTTCCTACAGTTCTCCTCTCTTCCCCCATTTGTGTCTAGACCTTCCTTCCGTGCCGTCTTCGAGAAAAACAAAATTCCCCTTTTACTTCTCCAACTTTGGGAGTCTCTTTGTTTTCCCTCGGGAGTTTCAGTTTCCCCTCGCTGGCCCCTTTCCTTTCTACCCCTCCCTCGTTCTGACCCCCTACTTATTTTAGCGTTCTCCCCTTGTCTTGGTTGATCTTCGTGCCCCCAGGAAGCTCTGGTTGTCCTGCAGTTTCCACCCCAGATTCCCTTTGGTTTTTTTTCACGATACCCCTTTTAACATAGATTGTTTTTCGCCTTCCTTTCCCCATGACCTCCCCATGGTTTCCCAAAGGACTGCGTCCCTATCTGAAAGTTCAATTTCTCTCATGATTTCCCTACTCTCTGGTATTCCGCCCTTGAATCCCTCCCAGTCCTACTCTGGAGAATCCAGAAGTTTTGACACTACCCTGCAGGGTATTGCTTCAAAATTGAATTTCCCTTCCCTATAATTGACTCCCCTTCGTCCAGCGTAATTATCCTAGCCAAGAGCCCTCGAAGCCCTTGCTTTCCCTTTCAAGGTTTCTCTAGGACCATCGCTCTTCAAAACCCCCCTCTGCCTGAAGATTTGAGTCCTTCTTTTCAGGATAATGGAACCCTCGCCCCCCTCCACTGAGGTCCTTCTTTTACAAACCCACTACCCCCTGAAGCAGTTCCCAATCCATATTTTCTCCAACAGTTTAGAATCGAACGTAGGTCCCGCTGATTCCTTTAATTCAGATCCGAAAAAGTTCAGTCCCCTGGTTGGTTCTCCCTACAAATGCTTTCCAGGGTGGCCAATTTCACTCTCCTTGCTTTGCCCCCAGTTTTTTCCTTCTTAGGTTAGATCTATTTTCATTTTTCGCGTGTATACAGTCGCGTACCGTGGACTCCCTTTCGAGTCTGTCCTTTCCCCACTTCCTTCAGGACAGTTTTTTGAGGGGATCCCGTAGAGAACCGAGAGAGAGAAATTTTCGGATCATCCATAGGTTTTTCCCCTAACGATCCCCCCCTGCTCAGTCCCTGGTGGGTTATGGACGCGTCCCTTAAAGGAGCTCCCCTCGACGCCCCCCCCCGCGCCCCCCCCCCCCATCCGCTTTGTCCACCCCATCTCGAACCCCCAGCTCCCTCCCTCATTTTTTCTGCACTCTCTAGAAGAACCAAGGCTGGGCGCTTGTAAATCGTTCGCGTCCTCCCCCGCCCCGCCAAGAGTTTCTGGATTCTGCAAACTGGTCGCGCCGGCCCATCCGGAGTTCCTTATCTTTTCTTTTATGCGCTCCTTTCCGGCCACTCCCTCTTTGATGAGGTCTCGACGCAGTGCCGTTTTGCGCTTTTAGTATGTCCCCCCTGTCCTTTTATTCAAGTTTTTTCTCTTCCCCCAATCGGCACGTATCGAACTCATCGACCTGGAGAAGTGTGAAAGAACAAGCGCTGCACCGTGGACATCTTACGTCCCCGTTTTCTTTACCACCCCACAGACGAGCTTAACGTCTAGCCCTTCGCGCACCCCATCTCTTTCTCTACTCGGTTCAATCTCCTTTAGCCCCACTTCTCTTTCCTTTCCTCTGCTTCGGTTCTAGTCACACTTTCGCGTCGCTCGTTTTTTTTTCCGTGCCCTCCCCTCTTAATCCACGAAGCGATTTCGAGTCATAGTTTTCGACTGCTGACGTTCTCGATTTCTCAATTTAATTCGGCCCGCAGGGCTACGCTCCTACAAGCCTTTTGGTCACACCTCCTTATGACCACGCTCCTGAATTGACAAAGCTTTTTCTCATCCCCTGCCCTCTGACCCCCCTCCTTCTCTCGGACATTCTCTCTGACTCCCTTTTTCTAGCGTCCCCAAGGCAGTTCCTCCCTGCCTTCGATTTGTTCACCATTCCAAAGTTCTTTCTTTTTTCTCTGTCGTATCGGAAATTTTCTGTCCTCTCTCTTCAACCCATTTTTGTGTTCGATATTCCTCTCTCTACGCTCGTTTCTTTTTCCTCTTTTTCACCAGCGGAGTTCTTCGAGTAACCTGAGATGACCGTGGCATCGCTCTCAGCCCCCCCCCCCCCCACCTCGTTCCCGGTTATCGATTCTGCATTTGATTTCCCTCTCCGGAAGTTGTTTCTTAAAAGAGCCCAATTTGAACCGGCCTCCACTTACTTTGACTTTTTCCTCTCTTAATCAAGGTCAGAATAGCAAACCACCTCCTACTTCCGGAACCTCTAGATTCCCGACGCTATATGATTACGATCCGCCGGCTAAATGTGGTTTCTTTTTTGAACGCACACTTCACATCGGCACCGATCCTTTTTTCCGGGGTCCCCCAAACGACTTAAGCAGAAGGCACCACAAAAATAATACCGTGGACATTGATCGCGAGCTTGGCCTTCTCTTCTCTTGTCGGTCGGTCTCCGGGTTCCGACGAAACTTTTACTATTTCGGCCGGTGGAGTCTCAACCTTGGCTTCTTCCTTTGGTCAACGAGCCTCGTTCTGCGTTTTCCTCCACCCTTCTATTCCGCTCAATGACCCGTTTGTTCGATGCATTCTCTCCCTTTTTAGGCCCTTGGCGATAAACCCCAGATTGGATCTTTCCTCTTTGGTTTGCGAGTTCATCCACTGGTACCTAATACACTGCTCATAAGATAAAGGGTACTATGCCACAATTTGCTCGTCGAATTCGTTTGTTTCAATTCACCCCTTCCCCTAGTCCAGTATACTGTAAGATGGGGACGGTGTCTTTCTCTAACTTCCAGGTAAGATCCCGTGCAACCCTTTCCTATCCCTCAACCTCAGACTATAATTATCCTTTTTTCCTCTCTCCGGCTTTTACGCCGTTGCACGCTTTCTTTTTTTATACTCCTCTTTTCGCAAACTTTTTTTGGGTGAACAGACCTGGTGTACTTTTTTTCTGGCTTTGATGGAACGTTTCCTCGTTGAGAGACGGGGGGAGATCCCTTGACCCCTTCCCTCGAGTTGGGAAAGTTTCCCACCCCACCGTGTTTTTTGCTTTTGTAGTTTAACCGGGGCATTAACGAACTCCCACTCTCTTTTTTGCCCTTTGTCCTTACTTTTTCTAAGTAGTGGCAGGCGGCTTTCCATAGAGCTGGCCGACGACGGGATCTTCACCACCAACACCC
>Ga0179593_1793872_pt1 | contig 14786 bp, 15 predicted proteins | sample CZODoug2_1_08_16_FD_185931 | JGI IMG/M metagenome (GOLD analysis project Ga0179593, IMG submission 185931) | Vadose zone soil fungal communities from Angelo Coast Range Reserve, California, USA - CZODoug2_1_08_16fungal (PacBio error correction) | ecosystem: Environmental > Terrestrial > Soil >... | reverse complement strand
TATGTGGATCTTATTATCGTTTCCTCTTTTTTTCTTTTTCCTCTGGATTTGACCCCAAGCGACTGTTGGACGGTTCGAGAGCTGCTGGTCTGTTCCCCTATGCCGGAGCCCTTGCCAGGCGACAGACTCCACTGTCCCGCCCAACGGTGTTATCCCCCTTCAGCCTGCAGTTTTTTCCCCCCCTTTTTCAACTGCTCTACTCTTTGTTAGTGATTACTCGAATTTGATTTTTCCTTCCCATGCCATTCGCGATAGCCTTTCCATGTTGTCGGCCTGCCCGGTAAGGGGCCTTTGCCGAAATCACCTTCCTACGGACTACAGCGTCCTCTGCGATCGCTTGGTTTCCTTTTAGCGCTCGATTTTGAGTACTGCCAGTCGAGGCCCTCTTTTCACTTTTCTTTTCGCGTGAACTCCTTTCCTTGACCTCTCCTCACTCTTGGATCTTTCCCCATCCGCCACCCTACTGCACAACCTCTTCGAATGCAGCTGCCCCTCTAGATAAGCGTGCTTTTGTTGAGGTAGGCCAGGCCTTTTGCGAAAGCCCCTTCCTTCCGGTGTTTCCTTAATCCAGCCCGGTAATGACGATTCTTTGCGTAAGTCTCTTTGAGCCCGTATTGGCGTGCCCCTTTTTCCGGTTATGGCCCCTGTCCGGCGTGCTCTAGATCGTCGAGCCCCCCTTCCTGACGGGGCAACGTGTCTTCTGGCACGCTTTGTTTTTTTCATTTTGCGTGGAAGTCCACCTCTCTTCCCTCGACCGAAGACGTTTTTAATACGACTTCCTCCCTTTGGGGAGGAAGGAGGAAACCTCAAAGACCCCCGTTCTTCAATTACCAATCCTCGTTTCACTACCCCCAGGACTAAGTTCCCCCCCCTGTTCTGGTTTGAAGCTAACGCTTTGTTGATTTGCCGGTCATGACAATCTCGTCCCGCGCCTTTTCCCTTCTTCTCCATTTTCTCTAAACGGTTGGTGCGGTGCTTTTCCCCCAACTTTCTCATTATTATCGTTTTTCACTTAAACTTGCCCCCTTTCTCACCGCCCGCTTCTTTGTCGAGGCTTCCTCAATTTAACAGCCGAATGACCTACGTAGAGCCGTCCGGTTAGGTTTTCCCTCAGGGGAGCTGTAGGGTTCCCCAAAGGTTCCCCCCCTTAGACTCCCATTTTTTTTATGTGACACCCCCCCAACCCTGAGATCAAGAAGATTCTCAAGTAGTGTAAAGCCTTTCTACTTGGAGGTTGTTTAGACTCAAAGATGTGCCTTGACCCCCTACTCCCCTCCAGGCAATTCTCTTCCTTCAGAAAGGTTGGGCGATCCCTGGATCTCCCTCTCCCCTTCCCGATCTGTGGAATTGTTCCCCCCCAAGCATGGTCTAGGGCTTCCTGGGTCCGGCTTTCTTCAAGACTTCCTCGACGTTTTTTTTTTTTTTGATTTCACGTGTCCCTGGAAACTGAAAAATTTTGGGGACATACCCCCTCAGTGATAGCCTTCTACGCACTTCTCCCCCGCCCCACTTCCTTTTTAGAATTCGTGCGGCACAATCCCTCTGGATTCCTGGATGGCGAATTCCTGTCCCCTTCCAGTTTTACGGTTGCCCGAGTTTGTCGGATTTTGGCCGTGAGCCTTGTCCCCCTTGTGTTCCAGACTCATTGGGCTGAGTCGAAACCACCGCCTCCCGCGGACCGTAACCTCTTCTCCCCGTTCCTTGATCGGCTTTTAATTATCCCCCCCTCAGGCCTTTTTGAGTTCAAACCCAGTTGAAGCAAATTTTGCAGAAGTGTAACGAGTGCGAAGTTAGGGTTCCGAATACCCGCAAGAAACCCTTCCGGTAAATTTCTCTCACTTACACCCTTTTTTCTGCCGATTTATTCCATAAAGGCACATTTTTCTCAAAGCGTTCCCATCCCCCCCACCAAAAGCTCAAGAGCCCTCCCTTCCGGGTTTGTTTGGCTACCTTCTCCAAGTGTTAAAGGTGTTTTCCGCCAGTTCCCCCCAAACGGAGGAATTTATGTGTAGGCACCTTATGCTTCTTGAATCCATGGCCGCCCGCCCCCCTTCCCCACGAATCCCCCCGTGGCCCGCCTCCCCGGTTCCTCCCTTGTTTTAACCATTTTTTGGCTATCCGGGTCTGCAACAAGGAAACTATCGTCCCTTCACTCCCGTGCTACCTTTCCTGTTTCGTGATTTTCCCCCCTGCGGGAGTTAACCACCTCGAAGCTGGATTTCTGCGCGCCGTTGCGTGCTCCTTCCCCTACACTCCCCCCCCCCTCTTTCTGCTTTTTTTGCCGCCTGCTTTTTCACTACCTTCCCGGTTCTCCTGGAAAGATATACTGAGCGTGTCTTTTTCTTCTCCCCGAGGGTGAAAAGGACCTATGTTTCCTACTCCTCCCCGGGCCTGGTACGAAGCTTTTGCCTCCCCTGCACTCCTCTCCTCCTCCCCCCTTCTCCTCCCCCCTGAGTCCCCGAAGGTGATGTCTACAAAGACACTCCCCGGAACTTTTTAGCCTCTTGGCGCAGGAGATCGGCGTCTTGTCTTTGTCAGCGACATCTATTTTACGATGCACATCCGTTGGTTGGTCAGTATGGGTGAAAAGAAACTTCCTGACTGGACGGCCTTTCCAGACAGGCGATGCGCTTCTGCAGGTCGATTTTTCCCCGTGTTTTCCCCTTACTGGACAAATTGTTTCGTGGTAGCCTTTTTTTTCTCGGTTTCATCCCCTCCCTTCTCCTTACCACTCTACGCCACTCCCCCCGACAGTCGCTTTGCACTCAACTTTCCCCCAGACTCCTTTTTCTCATTTTTTCCCCCCCTAATGATCTTTTTTCCTTCGGGCCAGTCCCCACAGTATCGAGTTATTCGTTCGTAGGTGAAGTTCTCCCCCAGCCTTTTCTTTTCTCGGCCTTCTCCCGCTCATGAGTTGGCATTGGATTCTCCTTACCGCAGAAAACAAGGAACTTCTCCCCCCTTCTCGACGTACATTTCACCCTCCGCAATTCCTTTTTTTCTCCTTGCAATCCTGATCTCCCTTTGGAACGCCAGTCCCCATTTTTCCCCCCCCTCTTTGTGCTGCGATTGTGGCCTCTCCACAACATCTTTCCCCCTTGATCCTTTCATGTTGTTGTGATACGAGATTGAGACCCCAAAAGCGCTCATCCCGCCAGGCTGGCGTTAAACCTCTTTTTTCTCGATCTTTGCGGCCTTCCTTTTTTTGTTTTCAACTTTTTTGGTTTTTACCGGCTTTCCGCAATTTTTTTCCCTCCAGGTAAGGCGTTCCGGTTTCGCGGTAGCATGACTGATTCCTTTCTTTTTAGCGATGCTTTTGTCTCGGTTCCCTCCCCCCTTTGCTGGTCTCCTTTCTTGCTCATCTTGTTTCTGAAATCAGAGAATTCTGCCCGAATTGCCCGAGGCATCCTTAATTTTCCTTTCATCTTTGTCTTTTTCATGAGTTTTTCGGTGTTCCCCTTTTCCAACTTCTTAGGACTGCGGGCGTCTAGTGGATGCGCAACCTTTCCCTTCCCCGGAGAACAGATCGCTCCCCAAACACTGTCACTGTCTTTCCCTTTTCTTTCCCTGATTCCTTAGCAGAGGTGGAGTCTTCCTTTTCTGAAGGAAATCAAGATTGGGTAGTTTATTTTCTCGGGACCTTTCCCTCCTTTCACCCCTTCCCGTCGCAGATTCCGGTCGAAATGTAATGAGGAGAACCTTGGGCCTTTTTGCTGCCGCCAACTAAACTAAAGGCTCCCCTCAGCTTTTTCCCTCCCAGCAGGTCTAGAGTTTCCTTCCCCCGACTTGTCCCCTTCTTGCAAGCTTTTCCTAGTGGACCCCTGATTTCCCCCTCCTTGTCTCCCCTTCTGATACCTCTAAGGATCGGTCCCGCCCCAAAATACGACACAGTGGCGTGTTCTGACTCTAATGAACCCCTTGAAACTCCCCTCTTTCACTCTTTTTGATTATATTTTCCGACAACGAGACTTTTAGTTGTTCGTTACAACGACTTTTTGCCCCCCGAGGTTCAGAGTGTACTTTTTCCATTTTCTTCCCGTGTGAACCCCTATGGTCCTGGAACAGTCGTGATAGAATCCACAGAAATAAGCAACACTTCGTTTTTTTCCCCTTTTTTTGAGAGGGGGTGTGGTGGCCTGGAATGGATTCTTCCCCCCCTGCGTTGCTTCCCCTATTCTCTTTCTACCGGAATACGTCTTTCATCCGGTTGATCCCGCTTCCCCCCCGTTTTGGAACATTTCTCTGTTCAAGCTCGTTCTTTTTCCTCTTAGGGCTTGGTTTTGAGCCTCTTTGGAGAAGGAGGATGCCTTTTCCTTTCAGCGACCTCTTTTTTTCGCCTCCCCTACCCCCCTTTTTGCGCGGTATTCCAGGTACCCCTCCTTATCTTACACTAACTAACTGCAATTTGCTCCCGCCGGCTGGGTGACCCAAATGACCCCTCCCCTTACCCTCGATAAAGACGTGTCTGTTAGAGGTAGGTGGAGCCTGGTTTTCACATGGCACTTCTTTCCACCCCCCCCCGTCGCCCAGGATCGGACCCCTTCACGTTTTTTGGTCACCCCAAGAAGCCCTGTGGCAAGTTCCGCTGTCCCCTTTTTTCTTCCAGCGACTCTTGCAAGTGCTACTGCTCACTCGAGATTAAAGCCCCATTATCTTAGCGCGATGCCTGCTCCCCCATTTTCCTGCCCCATCGTGAGGGCAAGGGAAAATTGTGCTTTTTCCTTCAAGATCTTTCCCCTACGTTTTTCTTTCTCGACGATCTTGCCTTCAAATCAAGGCCCTCACTCAAGTGACCATGCTTTTTAATTTCCCTTAACCCTCTCTGGCCCCCATCCTCTCCCTGTTTTCCTCGACCCCCTGATCATGGGATATATCCGTCGAGGACTTCTTTCGAATTTCAGGCCCCCTCTTACAAAAGCTCAGGGGCCATCCCCCAGTGTTTTTTTTTCTTTCCACAATTTTCTCGATTTTTCGATCAATTTGGGTTGTCCCGTCCGCATTTGGATTCTTCCTTTCTTTCTCCCAACTACCCCATGCGCCCTTTTTGCCTCGGACAGTACCCTTGGTACTTTCTTCGTTTCCTCTTTTTTTAATTTCTCTCATCGTCCCTCTCGTTTCGGAGTGACAATTTCCTCAACCTTTTTTTCCCCTATTGTTGTTCTTAACTCTATAATGCGAATTTAGTTACATGGCTTCCTCCCCCGCCCAAACTTTAGCTTTCCCTTTTCCCCTGTCTGTTCTGCCGATCACCTCCCAGCCTCCTTCCACCAAAGTGCTTCAAAACCCCCACTTTCTTTCAAGACTCACGGTTTTTTTTTTTTTTTTTCTTCTTGAACCCGCCGTGTCCCTTTTTTTTTCGTGCTTGTCGTACTCACAAAATGAGGACATGATTACTATCCGTTTCTGGTTTCCTTCTTTCGATCGAATTGTTTACGACATGGCCTCGGCAAACCCCCCCCTTCCGTTTTTGCCCGAATTTTCCACCCTTCACCGTTTTCCCCAAGAATGGCGTTTTAACTTCTAGGCAAGACTTTCACCTTCCCCTGTCGACACATCGATTTCACAGGCCCAACTCAATGACTTCCATTCGCCCCCGCTCCCTCTGTTTTGCCTTCCCCGTGCTGTACAAACTCCGCGGCCGCTGCGATTCTTTTCGTCCTTTTCTCCTCCACGCTGATCGATTTTTTCTAGTGATTGTTTTCCTTTTCATTCGAGTCTTCCCTTTTTGCGTCTTTTCCTTTTCGTTTTTCCCCCCACTCTGATTTAGCCCTTCCTTTTTTTGACAAGAGTTTCCTCTTAAATATGTTAGAGACGCTTTTTTTTGCTTACCCGCTTTCGCGTGCCGACTCATTAAGATGCGAGAGGATTCCTTCAGAAGATTCTTCTTCATGTTCCGTCCCTTCTAGCAAGGAACCTTGAAATGCTAAACCCAGTGGGCGCCATCTGAGAAATTCTTTTTCCTGCAGACTTTTCCCCTACCCTCCCCCCATACCGCTCCTTGATGCCCCCTGACCGGCTTTTTGAAGCCGTGCTCTGTCTGTGCTGTTCCCCTTTTTTTTCCTCTAACCCCTTCGGTGGTGGTTTTCTGGCGTTGACAGAAGATATCGTCCTTTCACCGAACGCCAGTTTCCTCTCTTTGGCTCCCCGGCGCCCCTTCCTGATCTCCCCCTTTCTTACTTCCTTCCCCCCCCCGTTTTCTTGGAGCATTTTAAAAACGTCGGGAAGCATCTGCAGTGTCCTCTCCGCTGGGATCTTTACACCCGAGGTCCCCTTCCCTTTGAGTGCTTCACCTGAACGTGGAGGATCATTTTTTCCACCCAGTCTTACATGTTCGATTCCCTTTTTTCCGGCAGCCTTCCACCCCATTCCTAACCCTTGCTGTTCCTCTCTGCCTCCCGGTTTGGAAGCTTCCTTTCCCGACATCTTTCCTAACCCCTTTTGGATCAAGAAAACATTTTTCTCATCTCTATTCTTTTTCTTTGGTGGGTTTTCTCTGCTATTTTTTGAAGCCCCCCCCCCCCCCCCCCCCCCTTTAGCAGATTTTTTTTTTTGAGACGAGTCGTCTTACATTTGCTTGCCGTCTTCCCTGCACAAGCTCCTTGCGGATTTCCCGTCCCCCCATTCCGCAAAGGCAGTTCTGGTTTGCCTTCTTTATCCCCTTCTTAGCGATGCCATACTCATTCCGGTTCTGGGGTTTAACAAAGTGCAACCCCCCTAACGTCTCCCCCTTTTTTTTTTTTGCCCCCTCTCCCCTAGAAGTCTTTTCAACTCGAGACTTGTTTTCTTTTTTTTTTTTTTTTTTTTTTTTTTTTTGTATTTTTTTTTTTTTTTTTTTTTTTTCCAAGAATTTCGGCCTTCCACCCCCCCCCCCCTTTTTAATCGCATTGAGTATGTTTTGGGCTCTTTAGTGACACTCTCATGTAGGAAAGGCGTTCGTAGGAGTTTCTGAGATTTCTTTCAACTTTTCTTTCCTTTCACCCTTCCCCTTCCAAGCCCAAGCTTCCAAGTTTCGCCAACCCTTTGTTAGACAAAAGATCGCCTTTTCCCTTTGTCAGTCCTCCTTTTTTCTCCCCAAATTCTTATCTCATCGGGCCTTTTTCCACTTTCTCGCTGATTGTTTTTCCAATCCCCTATCGCCCCTTTTTTGTGTATGCGCATTTTCTGTCCCCTTTTTGGATGCCGCCAATAAACCTCCCTTGGAATAACTCTCGCGATTTTTGGGCCCCGTATATCTAGTGAAGTTTTTTCCTACAGCTGAGTAACTTCCCTCTAGTTTTTCAACCTCTTTTTTCATCCATCATTTCTTTGCTCCCGAAGCCCCCGGATATTTCCCATTCCTCCGCAAGTTGAGGAGTTCTCGAATTGCATTGTCTGCCAAGAACATGGTTGTTTCTCATCAGTCTTTCCTCCTTCTAGTGGAGTTGTACCCTTGAGCCCCCTCCGAGGTAGATCGCCTCTACTTGAGCCCTATTTGTAACCTTTTCTTTTTTCACTTTTTCCCTTATGTGCCATTGACCCTGGCGAAGATATCCCCCCCCTTTTTTATTGTAGAGCCCCTTTCCGGGCTGGCACCCTTTTTTGGCTTTCAGGTCTTTGGGTGGTCCCGGCATGGCTCCACAAATGTTTTGTTTCATCGATTTCTTGGCGATGATCCTACGGTCATACGTTTTGGGAGTACCTCCCCTGTCTCCCTCACCTTTCCTTTCTGCAATCCCTCCCGAGCCCGTTCTCTTCTTTTGAGCCAAAACCTTTGAGAAGAGGCTGCCGCCCCCCCCCCCGCCCCCCCCCTTACCTCTCTCAGCTTTTTTTTTCGCGACCCTGTTTTTTTCTTGCGGGTTCCTTACCCTAACCTTCGCATTCGTTCTCCCTTCTGACAACCCCTTTTGCACTCCCCCTCCCACTTCTTCTCCCTCGTTTCAGTCTTAAAATGGCAAACCCGTACGTATATCGGTTACGGGTTTCGTCTCGGGCGCTCCCTTGAACCCCCTCCTATGTTTCTTTCCCAAAATGTCCGACCAAGCGCTGTAAAAGCCCCCCGCCAATGGGTTGTTCCGTTTTCTCCTTGATTGCTTTTTTGCCTTCCTCCCGATTTCTTCAATTCCGCACCTTTTAAACCCTCTAATAAAGGCACCCTCTCCCCCCCCTGATGGCCACGCTCCTGTATGGTGTTCCCCCCCTTCTGTTTTAGTGAATGACGTTTGATGGCCATTAGTTTCTTTTCCACGGCTTTGAGTTGCATCCTCTCGTTGTTTGAGATAGATATTGACCCTTTCCATGCCCTTTTTTTCAGGGTGACGGTGGGGTCCAGCACCTTTGCCCTCTCGCTCGATACCTCAACCTTCCCCTTTTCCTTTCTTTATATTTTTTCCAACTTGTTTTGATCTGGCTGGAGTCCTCCTCACGAAGTGTGGTCCCCCCCCCCTCGAAATCAGTAGCTTTGTCCAGAAACTTTACCTGGCTTTTTGTTTTTCCTTGAGAAGCGGCTTTCCATTTGGGTCCCTCCCGACTTTTTTAACTTTTTCCCCACGGAGCTGCTCCTCGACAGGAATTTTGATCGGCTTTCCATCTATACTCGACGCCACTTCGTGCGTGCTGTGACCCCTTTTCCGCCTTTTAACTTTCAGTTGTAACGAGCATACATATTTTTTTCTTTTAGGGTAAATGGATAACCCTCTCCCCCCCCGTGTGCCGCGAACTCTTCCTCTTCCCCCCTGATTCCCCGGAGGATGCACGGCAGAATTCCCCTTTTTCCATTGCTTCCAAACCCCCTCTTAGGGGTAAAGAAGCGCCACCGTTTTCGTTGCCGTGGTAGTCGGACTTTTCCCCCCTTCGTTTTTCTGTGTCCCCTGCATCCACAAAGGAGTTATCAATTGCTTTTTTTCCTTTCACGCAGTTACTGTATTTGCTTCCTTCCCTCCTGGAGTCCCCCATCCTCCCGTGCCCAACCCTCTCCCTGTCCGGAAAGTTTTTCCTCCAAGCGTCCCGCTCCACCGCCTTTCTGGAAAAAAGGATCCCCCTCTCATTTCTTTCCCAACTTCCTCTTATCCCCCCTTCGTTACCCCCTATAGCTTCTTGAGCAGTAAAGTTCTTTTAAAAACTCCACCTCTCTTGAGAAGTCCCACCTTCGTTGGAGATGCCTCTTCCCTCCCCCCTCTCCTCCCCTACATGAGACCCTTCGAGTCTTGTGGCGCCCTGCCCTAAGAACCCTTTTCTTCTTTTTTTGAGAAAGATATTGGAATCTTTGGGCTTCGCGACTGGAGAGTTAAAAGGTCGTCACCGAAACCTTCCATAGTCATCTTACGCTTGCTCGAAGAATCTATTCCTCCCTGTCAAATATCCCTCTAGATCACCCCTCTATTACTTCTCTGACTTGTCTCCTGCCAAGGAACCAGTTTCCTACTTTTTATCCCCTTGGCAGAAGGCTTTTTTTCTTCGTCGAAATGTGTCCTCAGATCTGGTTTGCACCACCATCTTCTCTGCCTGCTCCTTCCGAGAAGCGCTGTTCTGGTCAGGATCGGTGTATACCCTTTTTTTTCCTCCTGGGCCTTTTTGTCCGATTACATTTTGTTTAATTTTCTAATCCCATCTACCCCCCCCGTCCGACAATCGCCCTTCCCCTTCGCACCTCAACCTTTCTCCCCCCTCTTCTGTTCCCAGGATGCCTCCCCGTTTTTCCCGCCCCCCCCTTTTTCTTTGAAAACCGTCGATGGTTTGCTCCAGCTTTTTTTCTTTTTCCTGCAATTAATGGCTCATGTTCCTCGCTAACGACTCCCGATCAGCAGGTACCCCCCCCGGCCCCCAGTAACTTTCTTCGAGTACAAGTTGCCCTTTTTTCCCCACTTTCCCCAGTCTTGCTCTTGTCTCTGCCTCAAGGTTTTTCTTTCATTTGGAACGCCATCCCCCGCTGCGCGCTTGTGGCCCCCCCCCCCCCTCTTTTTTCTCAATCTCCCCCGTTGTTGTTTTTTTTTCTTTCTGCTCCCAAAGCTCTGCATCCTTTGTGTGCGCCAGGCTGGTTCCGGCTTACACCTCTTCAGGATCGGCACCAGCGCCGACTTTTTCTTTCCCCGGCTGACGATTCCCACGGTTTTTCCTCCTTTTTCTCCCTTTCTTAGAGACGAATTGCCTCCTTTTTCTTCCCAGACGATCCAAGGATGGATCTTTTTCCTCTCTCCATACACACCTCCTTTAGAGCTTTGTTTCTTCTTGCCACTCTTGCCTCCAGTCCCCTATGATTTTTTTTTTTCGGTGCGCCGTGGAGTGTTTTCCCAAGAGATGTTAGAGTTCTTTCTTCTGAACTTCTTCTCTCCGCGGACCAGCCCCCACGTTTTTCTTCGCCAACGGTGTTCTTCCCACGAATCGCTCCCCGTGCTTTTTCTCTTTATCCTCAATTTGCACCAAGATTTCGTTGAATCTACTTTAACTATTCTGTAGTTTCAGTCGCGATCGCCCCCCCCCCCCTTCTTTGAGCTTTGATCAGACTCCCCCCCATTAATATCCCTTCAATATCTCCTACTCTCTCTTCTGTTTATTGTTTATTTAGTCTTAAGACCCTGCTCAGTAGGAAGAGTTCTTTTCCTTTTAGTGCCCCCCTTCGGACCTGTACTTCTAATGCATATACCGTCTCATTATCTTCCACGCCCCCCCTCTCGTAGTTCGACTATAATTTTTCCAGAAACTGATAGCTTTCTTTTTAGGAGAACCCGTCTGATCCCCTTTTTTTTTCCTGTTTTGTCCCACTTGCAGCTTCGCCCTCCCTTTCTTTGTCCTGGCGACTTTCTCCCGTCCCCCTGTATTCCCTTCCTTGGTGAGTTTTCCTTCTTTCCTAGCTCGTGTAGAGCACCCCCTGAAGGGCAAACCTTTTTTTATTCGGGAATGCTTTGGCCCGGACTGCCTCCCAGGCGTTGCTCAAGGCCTCTCCCCTCTCCGCCTATTCCTCCGGTTCTTTCACAGAACGTGTCTTCCCCCTTGCCCGGGTCAAGCCATCTGCCCCCTCTCCCCTTTCTTAGCTTCTTTTTTTGATCCCCTTTTTAACGGTTTGCCGTCCCCCCCTTGATCGAAGTTTCTGCCCCAATTTCCCTCTCCCCTTGTTTTTTTGGGCTGGATCCATTTACCATATCTTCCTCGGTACACGGTCTCCCTTGCTTACCTTTTTCCCTGCCTTTTCCTTGATTTAGTCTTTCAACAAATTGATCAAGTACGCGATAAATCCCGGTCGCGGCGCTCGCTTTGTTCTTGTTTTCGCCCAGAATCGCCCCCTTTTCGACACAACCGTAGCGCCCTGATTAAGTAGGTTTTTCCCCCAAGCAAAAGTCCTGGGCTGGGAAAAGTCCCTTATTGTCCCCTGTTTTTTCAACTTCCTTTCAGTCCTATCCGCCGCAAACTCGCTGACGGAATTTCAACTTATTTCCGAGCTCCGAATTCTCTCTCCCTCCTTATGTTCCCGATCCTTTCAGGCTTCCCCCTTCCAATTTTTTACGACCTGGCCATGGAAACCTTCCGATACCCCCCGTTGTTTTTTTTCTTGAAAGAAATCCCCTTGTCCATGCCCCCAACCCAAATGATTGGGACCCCTTCCCCCAATCAGGATCTCCTTAGATCCTCCTTTCCACTGCCCCGCAACCTTATACGATATTAGTGTGTTACCTCGCCTTTTCCGTTGAGACATCACTCACTTGGACCTTCGTAGAAAGGGGCCCCAAGTGGAGGATTTGTTTCCCCCTCCTTGATTTCTTTTTCCCATTTTTTTGGGGGTTTTTTGGTTGATGCTGTTCACTTCGAAACAACCTCCCTTGCCTGTTTCCCCCCCCTACCGCTTTCTCCTTGAATCGCTCTCATCGACGCATCTTTCGTGCTCCCAATTTCTTCCTTTTTCTTGCCCCCGCGCGTTGTAACCCTCCCGCACCAAACCCTTTTAGCGGTTAAAATTTTTCCTCTCGAGGCTTCACTGTCTCTTTTTCAGCATTCCAGGCAGCATCTTCTCCCACTCTCTAAAGTGCTTTCCTGCCTAGTTTCCCCCCCAGCTTTCGGTCCGTTGTTTCCTTTCACCGGCCTTTTCACGCGTTGCAGGTGTGAGTGATTCCCCCGGTACTCCCCATTCCCTGTCTATGTTTTTTTCCTGATGTAGTCGCTCTTCGACTTTACTGCCACCCTCTTCCCTCCATTTCCCTTTCTACCCACACCTGTTCCCGCCTCCACTTTCCCCGGACTTGCATTGGTGCTCTCCCCTGCTGCCTCGACTTCTCTGTCTCCTTTGTACACCCCCCCTGAAGTCCCTTTTCACTAAGGGCCCTCAATGACTTTCTTTTCAAGTCGCCCCCCTCTCGACCTGTTTCCCTTTTTTTTTTTCCCGTCCACCGCGCCTCTTTACGTGCGCGCGGGCTGATTGCCTCCCCCCTTTCAGCCCTTCCCCGAGTTTCTTTTCATCCTCTTTCCTCACCACCGGTGGCTTCTTTTTCCTGAGGACGTGTCCCTTTTTAGCAGGAGACTTTCAAGGAGTTCCTTTTTTTTCCCCTTTCTTCGCGCGCGGCGACCGTACGCACCTTCGAGTGTCCCTTTTCCCCCCCGCCTTCTCGATCGCCCGATATTCCGGTATATCTTTTATTGGCGGCCTAGGACCTTCCTCCCAAGATAAACATTTTCCCGGCGATGTTTCCCCTTTTGGTAATTTCAATTTTCTGTTCCACTCTACCCCTCACTACCGTCCCGGACTCGTTTTTTTCCTCCGACGCGATTCCTTGATGTTCCTCTCTTTGTTCCATCTCCCCTCCTGACTTTTTCCCCCGTGGCTCGGCGAGACGTCCCTCCTCAGCAAGCTCTCCTCCCCCCTTCTAAAGCAAAGCCCTTTGCCCCTCCTCCCTTTCCCACCACCACGACTCATGTGAGTCAAAGTGACTTTTAAGGACTGCCTCTTTTCATTAGGGCCTCTCCCCCCACAGTTTCGTTATGCCCCTTCTCTTTTTTTCACTGAGTTCCGCCTGGATAGTCTTCCCATATTCCCCCCTTCGACAGGATCTTGCTTTAGGATCCTTCTTTTTCTTCCCCCTTTACCCCTGCCTTCCCTTCGAGTTACCTGCCCGTCACCATTCCGCAAGCCTTTCTGCGATGGGTTTGGTCAAATCACTTTTTCCTTTTCGCTAATTGAACTCTTCCCCAAAGCTGCTTCCCAACTCCCCCGTTCTCCTTCTTCCTCCCCCAGTGGTTGTTTTCACCGATTTTTTCTTAGCCCCCCGCAGGATGTCTACCCATTTTCCTGCCCTCTTTGTTTTTCTTCTCTTGAAGGAAATCCCGCGACTGGTTCTTCTCTTTTTGTTCCTTCTCAGCAATGTTCCGTTCCTTTTTTTTTTCCTCGCATCTTTTTCTCATTTCTCCGAGGCCCTTCCTTCCTCATTGCATAGGTTTTTTCCTCCACCGATTCCCAGCTGGATTCTTCCTCTCTTCCACTAGACTTTTTCTGGGTGTGCTGGCTTTTTCCTGACCCCCGTTGCAAATTCCCCAAAGGGAACTTTTCTTCTGGGGTGTGAGCGTGCTCATTTTCTTGGACAAAAGAGACTGTGACGGCGGGTTTCTTTCGAGTCCTGCGGTCTTCCCCTTCTTTCATTTTAATTCTCAGACGTTGGAAAAGGATCGACCAACACGTTGGACACTCTTCCCCCCCCCTGACCTCTGGCTTCGGCTTTCGACCTCCTGAGGTGAGTTGGTCTTTTCAAAGACTCAGTGCTTTACAAGGTACGATTTTTCCAACTGGGGTTAGTTGAGGAGGCTATTTCCGCAATCCACCTTCCTTATTTCTACTTCGGTGATCTTGAGAGCCGAGTATGGATCTTGCAGCCCCCCTTCTCATTACTTTCGTACTTATTTCCCGTGGAAATAGTTCGTGAACTCCCCCCTTCTTTCCGTGAAGAGCTCCCCACTTTTTTCCCCCGCCGCCCCCCTAGTCTTTTCTTCTCGCTGCAGTTTCCCCCTTTTTGATGGCCTTTGAGACTTTCTCCACGCGCGCAAGTCTGGCCCTTTTTTTTTCGTTTTAAATAACTTCCCCCCCCCCCCCCCCCGCGGCGTCCATCCTCTTGAGCCTCCGTAGTGAAATAGATTTTGTTGCAATGGACCCTTCCTTCTTTCTCTCAGATATCTTTTTATTCTTCTGCCGGCCTGGTGCCCCCTTTTTCTGGGGAACTTTTTTGGGTTGTGGGGGTTCCTCCCTTGGATGGGCGGCAGTTGTGCAGTTACCATTGTTTCTCCAAGCTTTTCCCTACGCTTTGTACACTGCGGAAAATCCTCAACGGTATGCAACGGGAACCTTGCGTTTTTTCCTCTACCCGGAAAGAGCCACCATAGTCTTTGTTTCCTCCCCCTGCTCTTTTTGCCGTACCCACTTTTTCTCCTCCCTCTTCGTCTTTGTGCGGGCGGTGTTTTCTCCTAACTAGAATAGTATCATCTTCCCCTCCCCTTTACCGGACAACCCCCTCACGAGTTTCCCCTTCTTTCTTTACATGGCCCCCCCCCCCCGCCTCCCTCCTCTGTCAAGCGGTTTTATTTTGGAGAATGGTCTTCCGGACAAATTGAAACAGCCCCTCCCCCCCCCTTGTCTTGGACCCCTTCCAAGCCGTTCCCCTTTCAAAGTTCCCTTCAACTGTTTGTCCCCCTGTTCGACTGTCCAATTCGCCATCAGACTGGGCAAGTTGCCGAAAGGATCCTTTCCCCTCTCTTTTTTTGGCGAGTCCCCTTCTCGAGGTTCTCCCCTCTTTGGTATTCCCTCGTGTTCAATTTGCCTTTACACGGATTTATTCCAG
>Ga0179593_1273941_pt1 | contig 14786 bp, 23 predicted proteins | sample CZODoug2_1_08_16_FD_185931 | JGI IMG/M metagenome (GOLD analysis project Ga0179593, IMG submission 185931) | Vadose zone soil fungal communities from Angelo Coast Range Reserve, California, USA - CZODoug2_1_08_16fungal (PacBio error correction) | ecosystem: Environmental > Terrestrial > Soil >... | reverse complement strand
CGTTTGGGCTACATTTGTTACCTTTTTCTCATTCTCCGCGGCTTTCATCAGTTATCTTTCCCCTTTTTTTCCACTTTGCTGCAGGCTCCTTATTTCTTGGACGAACGATTTTTGTTGTCTCCGATCCCTGCATTTTTCATACGAGTCCCGACCTGTCATGCCCTCTCCCCTTTTTTTGAACCGTTTTTTCCCTTTGGTGAGGAGTGGCCCTCTAGTTTTAAGTTTAGTGGTGAGTTCTTTGTTGTTTTTAGTTTTTTTTAGAGTGAGTTTTCCCCCAAGTAAACAGAAGAAAAGTCTGCGATATGTTCCATTTTCCCCCATCTCCCTCAACTCTCTTTTTCCAAATTATTTAACACAGACACATACACCAAACAAAATCTGTAAAGGATTGACTACCGTCCAATTCAGTTCCTCTTTTACCAACTTCCCTCTAAGGGTGTACCTTAGTGGGGGGACCCTTGTCTCCCTTCCATTCCCCTTGCCCGAGTCACATCTTGTTCCCATGCAACCCCCTTCACCCCTTTCCTTAATCTGAAGTCTCTCCTCTCCATCCCTCAACCCCCTCCCAACATCTCTCCTTCAAGTCTTTCTCTGACGCAATTTCCCTTTTTGTTTTTTCTCGTCTCACGGTCGTCGCCATCCGCCGTCCAATGGTAATCTTCCATTGACGATCCTAGTCGTCTTTGTATGCGGTATGATGGTCAGCTTTTTCTTCCTCCCTTGAGGAAATCGGTCCTGTCCCAAACAGTCCAGACTTTCCATTTCCCTGCGCCATCCTCCTCTCTTCCACTTGTCGCCTATGATCCCATCTGATCCTGGATTTCTAAGGACCTCTATTACCAACCCTAGGTTACTACTTTTAACGAGTTTTTAATTTTTCCCCTCCTCCCCTCCCGGCCGACACCACCCCCCCGTTGTTTTTATCTTTTTTTCCCGGTTTTTTCTCCCTCCCACGGCACCCTTCTTCTTTTTTTTCTCTTTTTGTGTACTCACTTGGGAACTGCACAACTCGAATACTCACCCTCCCTTACCTACATCTTGAACCACTGCTATTTCGGTTTCACAAGACCACCCATGGTAGTTGAACCTTGTGCAGACAGCACGGTGTTTTATCCGCTCACAACCTCAACCTTCCCTTTTCCCTTGCGGTCCCTACTTTTTTTTTTTGTTCGGCCCGTCCAGGCTCCGATTCTTTCTCCCTACCGGTCATCGAAATAACCTTTTTGGGCCAGAACCATCATCCCGAGTCTTCTTTAGTCTTTTGTAATCCTTTGTCCGTGACGGATTTACGAGGTCCCTGCCCACAAAACGGTAATTCTATTCGTTTTTCCTTCGCTGGTATTGCTGCTGCCGCTTTCTAGTTCCCCCCCTGTCAATTCTTTCGTCCTGGACATCTTTAAAAAACAACAGAGACCTGTCTTACGCCTATCTCGTAATACTTTGCAATCCTAATCAGTCTTAAACCATAAACTTTACCTTCTCTCCTTTTTTGTCTTCTTCAAACTTCCCTCTTGCCTTAAGTCCCGCAAATTTTTTGCCTGTCTACTCTAAGATAGCATTTGCTCCCCACTTTACTTTTCTCATTTCCCCCTCTTTTGATTGGCAACCCCCTTCTTGGACATTTTTCTTGGGCTCCTCATCATAGAATTGCTGGAACACACACCTCTTTCAGTAATGGTTTCAACTGTCGTTTTTCGCACCTGAATTGTGCGGATCTCCCATTCCCTTACCTGTCTCTTCCCTCTTTTTTCCTCTTTTACAAGTACTTTTTGATTCGTTGTTCTTCCGCCGAATTGTTTCTTGGTGGGCCTCCCTATTTCCGGCCCGCTTCGCTCTCACCTTGAACGCTTCTTTTCTCGGTTTTACTAATAAATGAGCAGCTGTTTCCGCCTTCGCCGGTGCCCTTCCCACGTGAATCAGGGACCTGGCGTGTACGGTTAATCCTACCTCGGCTTTGAACAATCCCGTTTATGAGAATGCTATTTCTTTCTCCGGTTAGTGTACTTTCTGCCATTGGACAAGAACGCATTTCGGTCCTCCCCTACTTTTCCTTTCATCCAATCAAGAAATGTTTTGACAGCACCTGTATTGGCTTCTCTCTACTTGTCTTTTTCGTTTATTCCGCCGGCAGGAGTTTGTTTTCAGAAGACGTTCTACTCTTTCTCCCCTAATTCCTTCTGATGTTTCTTTCGGTAAGTTACCCCACCATGCGCGCAGGCCAGAAGGAATGGCATGAAATAAACCTTGCAGGCTGGTCCCCCTGTTGAGGCGCCCCTTTTTTTCTTAACTGGGATTTGATTGAATCGGTGGCTGGCCCTCCGGAACACGATTTCCCCACAATTTTTCCCGTCTGTCCCCTCTCGCTGACCCCATCTTGGTCGTGACGGTTTCCCCAAACTACTTGGTCATTCCGTCGATTTCCGCTGCAGTAAACCCCCCCCCTCGGACCCACCCACTCAGCGCGAATCTTGACACTCCTAGTTTTTCGGGCCTTTCCTCCGTGTGGACCCCCCAAGACTGTGTCCACCAAGACACCCCTGGCAGGTGGTCTGTTGGTACATAACAACCACCACCTGACATCTTTCCCTCCTTTTGATAATTGACCCTGCAATTGTGACGCGACCACTGTGCAGCATAAGCTCTGTTCCATTTGTCATTCTTCACAATCCTTGGCGGGACCGTGGGCGTTCCCCTCGTCACGACCCTTCCCTTTTGTTTTTTTTACGTTCTATCTTCCTACCACCTCCCTTAACGGCCAAGGTTTTCTGCGCCCCTTCATTTACCGTTTTCTACGCTGGATGATCAAATGGAATCCTCATCCCCCCCAACAGATCTTTCCAAAGGCTTGATGGTCACCTTTTGACTCGGCTTCACGCTTTCCTGTAATCTCACCGAGTGTGCTTCCCCCGCCCCACTCATTTATGGGGTACCCCCACCCTTTCCTATCTTGCCCACCCACCAAGCTTCCGCCGTAATTCATCATCCCATTACTCCCCAGGTCCATTCACGGGGCATATTCTCTGTGGTTCCAAAACCCCCCACTTTGGATGTGCTTTCCCTTCTCACCCCAGGGGAAATTAATCTTCATTTTCCCCTCCCTCCGTGCCCAATTTTCACCTAACGCGCTTCAAAACTTCAGCTATCGTTCATGTACAGTTATGTGAACATTTTTCCTCCTCCCTTTTGTCCAGACTGGCTGCCAATATTTTTCTTCCCCTTTACCCCCCCTTTTCCCTACATCCCTGTCCCTATTAACCGACAGATATAACCCCTCCCCCTCCCTTATCTTTTTTCCCTCTGGGCACTGGGACAACAAACCCAGAATCCTGAACACTTCTCATATGGCGGATCCCTTTCTTTTTTCACTGCTTGCCCCCCCCCCCTCCCCTTCCCCCCTTTGCGCCAAACCCCACTTCATTCTCGCTTTTTTTTTCCGAGAAATCAGGAGAACCTTCCCAAGCCCCCCCTTTCCCCCTTTATAACGATATTGGCCTGCCACCCTTCCCTCAACCTTTTTTGGAGATTTAACGGTTAGTTTGATGGTGTTACCCTCGATCTCTTTCTGGGTGGTTTTGCCCCCCGTGGATGCCTTTAAACTTTTTGAAACGGACATGTGCCATCTCCTTTTTTTGCTCCTTCCCGTGGTTTTTGTTGCTTAGCGTCACAACGTTTTGCCTTTCCAATTTTTCTTTTACCTGACAAAAACCCTTAACAGGACGCTAGTCCCAGTCGGACAACTCCCCTTTCCATTTGACCCCTCCCGCTGGATTCGTTTCTTTTTGAAGTGCGACCCCCAGTCTTGTACTATAAAGAGTTTTCCCCCCCTCCCCCTCTTTTCCTGGTTTTTTTCTCTTTTGCGGGCCCACAGAAAGAATTGCGGATTTTACCTTAAGTTGTTGTATTGGAAGCCCGAATGGTCCTCTTTGTTTCCTCCCTTTCCCCCCCACTCTAAAAGTCTCTTGCACTCTATAGGTTTTGTTCTTTTTGTTTTTTCCCACGTTACAAAATTTACTCCAATTGCCTGTCGGTTAATCGTTTCCTCTGTCTTTCCTGATGTTTGCTTTTCTTCTCAATTTTTCCCCCTTAAAGAACCAGATCCTTTTCCTCCCTGATTGTCCTTTGACCCAAGTTCTCTGGCGGATGTTCCGACTCATTTTCTCCTCTCATCTTTTTTTCCCCGGTTAGTTCTTTTTTGACTTGGTTTTCTGCGTTTCGAGTGTAACCTTCAATATTCATCCCCCCCTTTTTCTCAGGTCCAACCCTAGCTTCCCAACATTGTTTTCACGCAACTTCCTCCTTCCCCGTTCACCTTTCCCTGGAGCAGTTTTCTATGCTGACTCCGGGATGCTAATGATGGTCTTCCTTCCCTATCGGCCAGGTTGGTCTCTATTGGTTTTCTTCTCCCCTTGAATATTCAAATTCCTGGCATCTCGCCTGACTTCCACGGGCCCCTACCTCAACTCTTTTACATTCCTCTATGTGCGTACTTTTCCTGACTCCAGTTGGCAACCGGTGTCCACTCTGAGTTGTGGGCCCGGGTTAACTTCCTTTCCAGACACCCTTTTTTCCTTTCCGTTTAGTTGTATTCATAGTGCGCCGAACGCGTAAACCCACCAATTCGACTGTATTTCCCGATTTTCAGCAACCAGTTCCGCCACAAGAGATTGTTATCCGAATTTTTTCCATACCTCCGTCTTCTTCCCTCTATCGGCTTCTCTGTCAATATCCAGTGAGTATTTTTATTGCTTTTTTGTCTCACCCCCTCCCAAGATTGAAATTGCCAGTTAGTTATTTTCCCCACTTTCCTTCACCATGTTTTCTCCCATGACCAGCCACCGTGGCTTCCATCTTAGGAGCTTTCTGTTAATTTTGTATTCGTGAGGCTCATTCCTTCCTAACCTCTTTCTTAATTCCCGTTTTTACTTCCTGTCCACTCTTTTTTGGTTTCAATTCCTCCATCTTCCCCGGAACCCTTTTTTTTCTTAGTTTTTTCTTTCTCCATCCTCCAATTCCCCTTCCCTACAACAAAGGTGTCACCAATGGAGACTCTCCCCTGACCTTTTTCTTTTCTTGCACATCTCGCTTCCCGTTCGCCCCCAAAAGCGACAAATATGGCTTCCCCCCTCCTTTAAGACCCTTCTTCTTCGGAAGACCTTCGTATTACCCCCCTCCTCTTCCCCCGTCACTTCACAGAAATAAATCTCTACGCCCCCATTCCCTTTTTTTATAAGACAAAAAATGTTCTGATTGCGAGCATGAAGAAATGCCTGTCTCGGGTTCCCCCAACTCCCTTCCGAATTCCCTGTACTCTCACCACACACCTACCTCCCCGGAATGAGATGTTACAGCATAGTTACCGACCTCCTTTTTAGTTAATTGTCACAGTCACCGTCCCGTCTATCATTCTTGGCCTTCCTGCTTCCATTAGGACCAGCTATCGGTAGTATCTAACCCACCTTTTCCCCGCAGCGTCCCGTGATCTGTCGACATCTGCGGGCCTCTTCTTCCAGCCACCAAGCACCCTCCTGTGCTTAAACCCTCCCCTCCATCCTGGTAAAGCTCAGGCATCCGTATAGAAGTGACTAATCTCCCCCTTCTCTCCCCCCCTTCCCCCTTTCCTTCACTCCATTTGACTCGACTAAGAGTTGTTCCCCTTCTTTGTTGTATGAAGGTCAGTCCCCCCCTCCCCATTCGGTCCCTTTTTTCTTTCCAACAGCATCCGCGTTGATGTTCCTTGATTTTAAATCAGGTTGCTCCCAATTCGATTCGTATCGTTTTCCCCCATGAACCTTTATTGGACTTAGTATTACCCTTCCTTTGGAGACTTCTTCCCCTTCTATACGTCTTGGATTGTTTTTATTTAGATTCAAGCGTCGAGTTGATCGTTCTTTCATTTCATTTTTAATCCTCCTTTTTTTTGCTACTTGACCGAAACCAGAAGAGATCCTCCTTTCTCTCCCTTCTTTCCCTTTTCTTCCCCCATCTAACGAGATTTTCACCTACGAAATTCTTTTTTATCTCACACTTTTTGTGTGCGCCAGCTGTGTCCTCTCCTCGGCCTGCCGTCCCCACGCAATACTCCGTCTCCAAACTGATCGGCGGAGCGTTTTCCTTCCCCCTTTTTTTTTATAGATTATGGCGGGCTCAGATCTCCTTCCTCTGCCCCTCTTCCTCCCTCCGAACACAGGCGCCTCTGCCTTTAGGTTGGAGTTTTTTTATACCGTAACCCCTTCCTGCTGTCCTTGATTTAAAAGGACCCCAAGAGGATGTTTAGGGGTCCGTTTTCCCTCACTCCTCTTTTTTTCATCTTCTTCATGATTTAGACGGATTCTATTTTTCCCCCTTCCTAAGTCGTTTCGTCCCCTCCACCAGACAGTAGCGTTGCATTGGAGGTTTCCTTTTTCCAGCCGGCCACCCCTTTCCACTTCTCCCCCAACACATGGAATTCGCGCTGAGGCGTTGCGAATTTTTTACAAACCTCCTATTTACCCAGTTCCATTGACCCCATCGGTCAAGTAGGGCTACTTACCAGGATCCGTTGTTTAGCATTCGGTTTTCCTCCTTTTTTTCCTTCTCGGGCGCGTGAGCCTTTTCCCTCGATATGAGGTTTTTCAAGGAACGCGTCCGCACGTTCGGATTTCACTCCCATCTCGCTCTCTCCCCCCTCCCCGAGGTGTAACGTCCCCAGACTCTCCGATGAAAAGTTTTCCTTCTTTCTTCTCCTCCCTGGACCCCTGAGTCCCGTAACGCTGTCCCACTTTGCGGATCACTTTTTTTTTCGCGACTGATGGTGGGTTTTCTCTTTTGGCTTTTTCTTTCTTACTTTTTTCATTCTTTGAACGTCGCGGTTGTACAGGGCTGTCCTTTCCCACTTATGTGGTTTTTCTCTTGACTGGGATTCGGAGGGTACTTGAACAAAACGACTGAAGTCCCCCCTCTTTTCCTTGTTCCACCTCGTGTGTCCGAGTTGATTTAAGGGTAGTTTTTTCAATCCTTTACCCTATATTTTTTTTCCTTCTCTTTTTTTCCGAGTGGTCTTCCCCAAGAAAACGCTTGCTTCCCCCTCCCCCTTCTTCTGGACCCCCTCCAATGTGGGGCTTCCTCCTTCTAATTTTCCTGTTTCATCCTTCAATCTTTCCCCCCCCCCAACACACCCCAGAAACCCCCCCCTCTAACCCTCCCTTTCTCCACTTCGCCACTTTCCCGCCATTTTTTCCCCATCCCCTTCTACTTTCTCTTGTTGCCACTTACGTCCTCTTAGGAAGAAAAACGTGACCCTCTGCCAGGCCCACTCGTTTCCCCCCCTCTTCCCCCCTGTCCCCCTTTTTCCCACCACGTAAAAACACCCGTCGCCATCCTCCTTCTGCCAGTTTACAAACACTGCTCTCCTCCACTCTCTTCTCTTTTTTTTTACGCCCTTCCCAAGGTGTTTTTTTTTTGAGACTTTTCGTTGCGGGAAGAGCATTTGTAACTTGCTTTTCTAACTTTCTTTTGACGGCTCTTTCCTTCCCGGGATTCTTAGCGGGAGTCGGTCTTCCCCTATTGGGCTGGCGATCGTATATCCAAAGTCTTTGTTTTCTATACTCTGCAACCTACCTTTTCCATATCGGCCTTCTGAAGGTGAGTTTTCAGTTGGCGGTCCAGTGGTTACTGGAGTGTTTCTTTATTCCTTTTATCTGTTCTTCTTTTTTTTTTTTCCGCTTGGGCGAGTGCGGGCGGCCCCCGAAACTTTTTTTTCCCCAAGAACCCCTAGCTGTCTCTCTTCCGTAGTACACTCGTTGCTCCCCCCATTTTTTATGTTCTAACACTCTTTCCCCCACCGTACCCTTCCCCCCAATATCGTGTAAAGTTCTACCGCCAAATCCTGATCGTACCCTCTTTTTCAACCATCCCTTCTCTTTAACAAAAGGTAGGGGGGTTCCCTTTTCTAACGGAATTGAAGGCGTCACGAGCCCATCCTTTCTTACCCACATCTCCCCCACTTCCATTCCAACCTTGACTTCTTCCTTTAAGTTAGAATAGACTCCCTTCCCCCCCAGACCCACCCCTCCTCTCGCTTCCAATTAGGAACTATATAACTTCCCGGTTTTTAAGCGCATCCCCCCCCTTTTCCTAATAAAGCCCTTTCCCCCCCCCTTTTTACCGGACTCTTTTCTTACCTCGTCGTTTCCTGGAGAGAGACTGGGCTCTCCTTTCTCAAGTTCCTTCACGCGGTTTGCTGCACTCCAAAAGCCTTCCCTCTCCGGTTCCTTTCCCTCCCTCCCCTCTGTACACCTTCTCATGCGACCCCTGCTGGACTTTTCTCTCATGATTTCCTATCTTGCCACGACCATGGTACCCCCGTAACTCGTTTTGCATTCGCAACTCCCTCCTTCCTTCGAAACACTCCTTTTCCTTTTTTTCGTCTGTGTTATCCAAGCCCATGCTGGTCTTTTTTCTCTTGACCCCCCTTTCCCCCCCCTTGCAATGCCCACCCGAATACAGTCACGACCTTCATCGTTTTCCCCCCCTGATTTCCCCCTCCTTCTTCCCCCACACTCCCATGTCGTTTTTTTAATCCTGCAGCTCACTTTCCCTATAATGAGAAACCCCTCCCACCTTCCGTTTTTTCCGGCTCCCTTTGTAGCGGCTTTTCCCGTGTTCCCGGCATCCGCCTCCTTCTCCCTGGACTATAAAATCCAAATTTGAGGGTCCCCGACAATCCTCTCCCCCTTTTATTTAAGGAGGAGTTTTTAATTCCGGCCGTCCGGTAGCTCGACCGGCTCCAAACCATTTTCCCATTATATGATGATGTCCGACGGGAGAATTTGTTCTCCCTTCTCCTTTCTCGTCCCTCCGTCCCTCCTCCGTAAATTATTTACCCCAAAACATCCGATTAATATCCGAAGTCTCCTTCAGTACCACTTACTTGAATAGAATCAGCCCCCCCCCATTCAAGTCATTACCCTCCTTTTCTTTCCTCCCAAGGCCCCTGCCTCAACTGTCATATCACCCCTTTTCCTTCATCCGACCCCCCAGAGAGATTGGGAAACCCTGCTTCCTTTCATCAATATGCCTGTTTTTCCCCCTCTTTCCCTCTTTTTTCTTTCTTTTTCTTCCCCTCATCAGCGCCATTGGACCACAACTCTTATTCCTTTCCCCCCTTATTTGGCGCCCAAGCCTTTTGTTTCTATCTCCCTGAAGAATCTTTTATATACGCTGGCGTGATAGATTTCCTTCTTTCCTTTTTTTTTTCTTTTCTCTATATGGGCTGGTGCTCCTGATCGGCGCCAGGCGAACTGACCGCTGCTGGGTTGTTGCGCATAAAGGTGAGCCGCGGTTCCGAATGCGCCTTTTTACCCCGCCCCCCCTCCTTCCCAGTAAACCGGTGTCTTTCCCGGTGAAATACCACTCGGCTGACACCTTTATTTTTTTCGTGCCCCCCGCGCCTTGCTTCGTGGTTTATACTGGTGCTTGTTAGATTACCCTTTCTAAATAATCTTTTGGCGACAGAATCAGGTTTTGCAATCCCCCTTTCCGCCCATTGTGTTATTTCAAGCAACTTGATTTTTTCTTTTAGACTTCTTTGTGGTGGAAGTGACTTCAGGCGTTGCGTTGTCGGTTTCTAAGACTTTTTCCGATACTAAATAATTTTGATTTCTTTCTCCCTTGTTTACTCCCCTTCCCCCCCCTGACAGGAACTGCTTCTTCATTCGCCCACTCCACATGGAAGTATTTCTCCCATGTTGTTCGTCAGTCGTTTTGAGTAAAGTTTATGGAGTGACCGTTTTTTTCCCTTGTAAACGCCGTCCACGCGACAACAAGTTTACATTTTCCGGCTTTTTCGATGCACACAAACTTTTGGGCGTGACGTTGAAACCACATATCCTTTCCCCGGCCAGCCTCTTTTTCAGCGGAATTCCCCCTCACGACCCCAATTCCCCTCTCTGAATATGGAACCTAAGCTCTGTAGTTCAGCTTTTTCCCCTACGGGCCCCCCCACAGTTCCAACCATCCTTCCACCCACCCCCATCCCAAACCCCCCCCACAAACATGGCATGGCATCGGTCTTAGGTCCCCCCCCACAACCCACTCCAACTATAACCCTTATAATTTACCTGCCCTGAAGGCGATTCCGTGCCGCATACGTCGTGATGGCCCTCCTGATTTCTCTCACAAAAATCACTTTTTTCGGACAGGGCGTCTTCCTCCTCAACTTTTTTTTCGACTATGAAATCCAACCTTCACGTCAGTTTTCTTGCTGGATTTCTTTCCCGGGTCCACCCTCGAAGATGTGGCGAACACTGGAAGCCCTCGCCGAAAATTGTTTTTTTTTTCCCTTCGTTTCTGGGGCAAATTTTTCCTTGTTGCATCGCCCCCCCCCCCCCCCCCCCCCCCCCCCCCCCCCCCCCCCCCCCCCCCCCCCCCCCCCCCCCCCCCTCTGAACCGATGACGGGAATGTAATGCTTTCAAAGTCCGGAGGTCTACCCTTCCCCCACCTAGAGACCCCGTTATATTCCAAACATAACCCTTTCCCTCCCTAACCCTTTTCCCTCCCTCACAGACCAGGTAACGCCTCCATACGATGTTGCCCCTCCCCCCTCTGTGGTCGAGATTTCTTTCTACAACCAGGGAAATTAATATCTCCCTATAAGCCCCCCCCCCCCTTCCCAAGCACGAGTTCTTTCACAAAAGAAGCTCGCGTTGAATGCATTGGACCATCCTACCAAACAGGGGGACCATCACTTCAATTTCCCCCCATCCCCCTCCCCCCCCCCCCCCCCCCCACCCCCCACCCCCTTCTCAAAATCCTCGTTCTTTCCTTGCCCCTTTCTCCATCCATTGCACCCCGACATAATAACCGTTACTTCTTCCTTTGGCGTTAAAGTTTTTGAACTGGGGACCCCCACAACCCCCCAGTAAGCCTTTCCCCCTTCTAGCCTTTTTCACTTTTAGTTGCTGAGGCAACAAAACGCTTCAAAGTAGGCGGCCCCTACAAAAACAATGTAATTGATCTACTTCTTTCTGCAGAGAAGAAATTTTCCCCCCCCCCCCGTTAAACCGACAGATCCCCCTCTTTCTTAATTATATTGCGCCGGACAAACCCGTGAAGAACGCGATCGGGTTTCTCTGGAACTGCGTTGGATTTTTTCTGTGATACTCTTCCTTATGTGTTCCAGGATGACTTTCCCCTTTCCTTCCGTTTTCCTATCTGACCTTTTCTCCCCCTTTCCCCTTTTGTTGTTTTTGACTTTGCGGCTGTCAAACGTGACGTTAATTTTAAGTCATCCTGGCCCCACAATCAACGGGCAGAAAATGCTTTACCAGAAAAACTGTCCCATTTCCACTTCCCCTCAGTCGTTCTCCTTTTTTTCCGGCGCACTATCTTAATTTTCAAAACGCATTTTCGGCCTTCTTACTTTTTGTCGTAAATGGATTGAGAGGCATCACTCCCATTGAGGACAACTCATAGATTTTTTTATGTCACGCCATATTTTCAAGCTGCGGTTTTCTTTGACCCCTCAATTTTCTCCGCAATCTGCTATTGTTCTGCTCTGGGTTGTTGTGTCCATTTCCCACTGTCACCCGCCCCCATTTATAATGTTGTTAATTCGGAATCTGCTTTTTTCCCCCTTTTCAGGGCTCTCTTGTTAACTGTCAGAACTCTTATTCCTCAGGATGGTCGTTGACCCAGTGGCTGTTCGGTTCCCTAATGAATTACAGAGTATATTCCGTGTGAAAGAGCGCGTCTTGTTGTTTTTCCTGAGTCCCTCGTTACCTTTTTTGGAAATCTGCATTTCCCTTTTTTTGTTTCTCTTTTTCTCAGAACCGCCGATCCCACTTGGTTCAGACCCGGTAGGAGGTCTTCTTTTAGTCCTTTTTTTTTTCTTAATTTGGTGAATCTTTTCGTTTCAGATCCGGCGTTTGGTCTACGGTTTATGTGTATGATGACTATTTTGAATACATTACCATCCTTCTCTTTTCTCCCTATTCCCCTTTCACTTGAAAGCAGCTCCTCAAGCGCCTATTTGCGGCGTCGCTTAAATTTCGACAATAAATCGGTGGGCCGGTTTTAAAATGCCCGTGTGTTTCCCTTGGCATGTCCTTCTTGTATTCATAGCTGACGCACACCCAAACATTATTTTCTTTGACGATTTCCCTGCACAACCAGTCCCCGCCAAACTCTAGTTAGGGGATACGACTGACGGCTGGCAGCAAGAGTATTTGCACGCTCTTCCTCCTTTTTCGTACCCAACTATCCAGTGATTTTCATTTTGCTGGTTCTTGGTGACACTTGCTGACCATTCTTTCATCCCTCTTTTGTGTGCACTGACTTTTTTCCCCAGTCGAATGCCCCCTGCCCGCGGAGGTGTACTTTTCTTTCATTGTTTGCGTTCTTCTTTTTTTGGAATTCCAGCGCCAGCTTCTGGACCGACAAGTTAGAAGTTTTTCCCGCAAGACCAGCGGATCAGACGCCGTACACGGTTACAACCCGTTTTTCGCTTTACCTTCTTGCCTCCAACGATCCATCCCCTTCCCCGTGCCCCCCATTTGCCTGACCAAAAAATTGGGACGCCTGCCCAGGTTGAGTTGCTGCCACCTCCCTTCCAGGCCGGCGCCATTTTTTAAGCGCAACCTCTTCACCAAGAATTTAGACGGAAGTCCCGTTTTTCCAACGCCCGACACGGCCGTCACACGACTTTCCCCCCCCTGTTCGCGCCCCAAGTCAGTTTTATCCCTAAACCTTTCTTTTATTGGCGATGACAGGATGTCCTCCCCCCTCCCTTCTTTTCACCCTTGGCTCCACTCCCCTATCCCCTACGGTCATCAGTGCTCGGGAACGTGCACGTTCTTCAGTTTCTTCTTTCAACCGACACGCCCTTTTCTTCTTCGTGGCTGTCAAATGCGTTGCGGAACCGATTTGATCCTTTCTTATCGAAACCCCACCTTTCCCTCGTTCCCGTGATTTCTTCCCTCTTTCGTTTACGAACTTCTACCCCAAGCCCCATCTTGCGCTCCCCCGACACGCAAATAGCTTGGAACCGATACGCCAGTCCTATCCGTGCGACGAAGATTATTGCTTCCTTCACACCCTCAATTTGCTCCCCCCCTTCCCCTGACTCCTCTTGTTTCCCCTTGCTGAGGGATGGCCTCTCAAAGTCCCCCCCCCTTCCCCCCGTCCCATCTGTCGTTGCCCCCAGCCCCAATCAGAGTTGATGCTAATTTTCTCCGTTTGTGCGCCAATGAGCGTATTTCCAGGCACCAGTTTTTTTCCTACTTCCTTAGTTGGCTACTTATTGGAATGGGGTTTCTGAATCTTCCCCCCCTATCACTCTTGGATGTTTCTTTTTTTGCTGTCTTTAGCACTTATGCGTGGGACCTTTGGACTTTTCAGGGAAATCTCTTTTTTTTTGAAAGTAATTACAGAAAAGAAGAGAGCCTCTTCTTCGCCTTGAGTCCCTTAGAAGTATCCTCTCTGAAAGCCGTCATCGAATTCAGCCTTTTTTTTGCTGACTGTTCCGCAGAATCCGGTCAATGAATTCATTAGAACCCCCCAATCAACCTTCCAACGCGAGGATTGCTTGAACCCCTCTTCGATTCCTTCGGCGGGCGCAGAATCTTCCATTGCACGATTCCTAAGACGACCCCAACAAGGCGCAGCTGGGCCCATCGTGGCTGTTTGTGATAGCTCGAAGTCCCCCCCTTTAGGCGCTTGATTCCCTACATTTTTGTTTCGTTTGGTCCGGAATCCTCGTTAATCTTTTTTCGCTTCTGCAATTTCCTTGTTAATCTTCGATTTTTTGCCGTTCCACGACGGTTGTTTCCCTCCTTAACTCCACTCTCCTTTTTCCTGGAGTGGAGATAAAGAAGCAAAACGATGAGAACCCCGGTAATTGTCGCCGCTGCTTTTTGGTTTTTTTCCTTTTTTTTAAAAAACTCTTTCGCTTCCCCCGGGTTGTCCCATCTCATTTCTGATACAATGATGCGGGTTTTCGAACTGTGTTGGAGCAGTGTCGGATCGGGCTATTCGGGTTAGCAGTAACTTCAGTGCGGTGTGAGTTTTTCTGCGTTGTGACCAAGAGGTTAAGTGCAGTTTGGACGAAGCCGCATTCGCGCTCCCAGTCCCCTCAGATTCTTCCTTCACGCTTAGCCCCAGTTTGATTTTTTTGGTTTATTCGAATCGGGGTCCTCACGCGTGCGGAAAACGCTTTTCCTTACTTTGCCGGTCTCCCTCCTTTGCAGCTCTTTCTTTTTGGCCTGGTGGTCTTTTTCCTTTCTTCTCTTTCCTTACAGTAAGGACAAGGAAGTCGCCTTTTTTTTTTACCGTGACTTTTCAAGAACTGATCCTGTGCGCCGGAAGTCCGGCGGCGGTTTGTCCCCCCCCCTAAGGGGCCCCGCCTCGTGTTAAACGCGGGTGACCCGATTTTTAACTTTTTGGGTAGGCAAGCATTTTACCCCTCGATTTTTGGTTACTTGTCTGTTTTCCTCTTTCGAACAGAACGCTTGCGGGCAAGCACGACTCTTCCCCATAGAGCCGCATTTGCTTTCGAATTTCTGGTTCCGCCCCCCCCTAAACCACCACAGCCCCTCCCCCCCCCCAGTAAACTGCCCCCTCTCTCCCATCCGAGAACCCGGTTCCCCGCAATCAAATTCACTCTTGCTCCCCCCTGTAGGTCCGATGGAGGCGAAAACTCTTAGATTTACGTCCCAGCCCAATCTTTCTCGTTCTCTTTCACACTTCACAAAATCTCCCTTCTCCCCCCTCCATTTCTATCGGGTGCAGTTAAATGCTCTTCCCGAACTTC
>Ga0179593_1689599_pt1 | contig 14788 bp, 17 predicted proteins | sample CZODoug2_1_08_16_FD_185931 | JGI IMG/M metagenome (GOLD analysis project Ga0179593, IMG submission 185931) | Vadose zone soil fungal communities from Angelo Coast Range Reserve, California, USA - CZODoug2_1_08_16fungal (PacBio error correction) | ecosystem: Environmental > Terrestrial > Soil >... | reverse complement strand
GAAGAGGTCTGGTCCCACCCATCGCATCCCCGTATCTTATTTTTTTCTTCTCCCACTCCTCGATTCATGCACCCCTATCTCCGCAAGGAAAGCCGTCTCTCGACTGGTACTGCGCGCGTATCCATCTTTCCTGTTTCCCACTTTTCCCCTTTCTCGGATAAAAGCAAGAATAAAAGAACGGATTTCTTAATTCCTGACACCATGATTTCGCTTGAATGTCCTTCCCCTTTTCCCCTCACTTGAAGCAGCCCCCTTATCTGCTGAGTCTTCTTTTTGACGTGTGGGTTAAGCCGCTCTGGTCGCGATATATTAACTGATAAACCCTCGACGCTAGATTAGTCTCAATACCTTTCTTTTCCCTTGTAAACGATAGAAGGAGATTTTTGCCCTTCAGCCCACCAGATGTCAACAACACCTGATGCATGTAGTTTATTTCCTTTCCTTCTCTTGGCGACCGCTTTATTCCGGAGTGAGTTCTTTTTTTGTATTTGAGGTTTAAGGGGCGCGGCTGTCCTATTATTTTGAGTATCCAGCAGATGTGTGCCGCCCTTTATGCCGTCGAATCGAATGGCCTTTTGATTCCTTCCTTTTCCCCAACCAGGGGACAAGTAGTAAATCTTGCGTCCCTTTTCCTTATGTTGAGCTTCATTATTTTCTCCATTATATGCCTTTCCCCGGACGGCTTTTCTCAATCGCGTTCGCCGAACGCATAAGCCCATTTGATCGTCCTCTTATTTCGCCCTCTTTGTAAAAATGAACTGGGAGGCAGCGGACCGAGAAATTCCTCCACCCGCGTTCTATCTTTGTTGTCTTCCTCCCATCGGCTCCCTGTTCATCCATTTTGTTTGTTCCCCGCATAAAGATGACCATTCTTATGTCTGATTCTCTTTTCTCCTTTGTGCTATAAGAAGAATCCCCTCTCTCTCTTTCCCCCTCCTTTCTGTTCTTCCTTCCCCTCCCCTCTTTTGTCAACTCAAGTTCCCTTTATTATGTACGAATGGAACTTTTTTCTTGAGTTGGACGACGAAGAAACGATTCGCGTGATGTTCTCATCGTGTTCCTTTCAATCCGGAAATAAGGAAGGAGACGTCCCCTCTCTCTATTTCCGCTTTAGGCCCCCCTTCAATTCCCCCTCAGGTTTCTAACGCCCGCCACGCCCCTGGAACTTCCCTCTCTCGGCGATTCGTATTTCGACCCGTCGTTTTCTTTTTGGCAGATCAATGCCCCAGAGAACACTTTTTCTCCTCCTTCCGCTTACCCTGCCCCCTCCCCCCCCCCCCCTGTGTCGCCCTCTTGGCCATCCCCCTAGCCTACTGAACTTCCAGACCTTTCCGACGAAAAAGCCTTCAAGCATGCCTCCTACGGCGTGCCATGGACTTTTACGAAGTGTCTTTCTCTCCTCTTTCCGTCACGACAAAAAATGAAAAACCATCTTTTACTCCTCTTCTTTATTCGGTTCTTTTTCTTTGCCGGAGAGCTGCTCTGTTTACTCGTGACGTTGACTGTCTGGACCACACGATTCAGGGTTGATTGGAGATCATTGTTCTATCGGGATGCTTTTGCCCGCTGCTCGTTTTCTTTCTTGTTGGCGCGATAGAGGGGGATTCCTTTCCCCGGCTTTTTTTCCCCCCCTTGTTCCTCTCATCCCTGAATCCTTTTGTTGTGTGAACCACTACTAGACGGCGACGGGCTGGCTGCCTCGTCCCTCCTTAATCTTTTTTCCTTTTTCCCCCTTTGGTCGCTCGACGAAGAGGAAAGTGCGTTTTGGCACCTCCACTTTTCTCCCTACCGTTGTCCCTCTTGGTGCACCTGATGTTAAGAATTTTTACACTTGTCACCCGAAGAACTTTCTCGCTGTTTCCCTTTTCTCCTCACGATATGACGGGGAAAAGGCAGACTTTTTTCCTTTTTCTTTTCCCCCCCCCCCCCCTCTTTCATTCGAATACTCCTCTGCTGTTTTATCCTGCGGGTAATCGGCGATGAGGCAATTAATTCTTAACTTTTCGCTTTTCCGTTTTACTATAAGAGACGGCCCCAGCCCCCTTCCCCCCCCTTCCCCTTGTTGGGAGTTCCCGCCGGATGCCCAATCCCGCCGTAGTCTATGGCCTTTCATCCGGATGGGAACGAAAAGCCTCGTGTTCTTCCTTCCGTTTCCCCGGGTGCTTTCTTCATCCCAAAGGCAACCAAGACAGTCAGGGAACAATTTTGCAATGTGCCATTCCCCCTTCCCCTGGATACCCGAAGCATTGAGCGACTCCCAAGTGCTTTCTGCCATGACCGCGACAAGGATAAAAACCTTCCCCCCCCCCTTCTTTCCCCTCCCTTTTCTCCCGACAGCCGCAAAACCCCCCTCCCCCATCCGTACTTCTGGTTCCGATTCTTACCTTGAAGAGTTTTTTTTCCCGGCCGTCGTGGCCACAGTAGGCGGAAATCTGTCCCCTTTCTTCCCTCGGTCTCCTTTTTATTTTTCTGAGCGGTCTGTTCTTTTTCATTTGTCCCAAAAGCCAAAACAGCAGGGTCTTTCTCCCCTCTCTCCTCGCTTTGCTTTTCCTTTCTTTATGTTGTTGTTGAGAGACTTTTTTTATCCCCCTCGCGGTTTGCTTTGCCAAACAAAAGCGCCCTCCCTCTTTTTTCCCCTGATCGATAAGAAAATGTGGCCACCCTTTCTTTTTCCCCCTTCTCCTCCTGAGTCTTTTTCTTTTGATGTTTCTTCTAGTTCTCGATTGGGATGGAGAGGGTTTATTCCAGTTGTCCCTTTCCCCTGATTTTTCCCTTTAGATCGTCAATCAATGGATGAGATGTTAGACGGCGTCTTTCCCCATCTTTCCCCTCCCTCCTTTCTTTTGCCTTTTGGGATCCCCTGACGCTCATCTTTGACACAGGCGTGTCGGTCCCATCCGGAGCCGTCCCCCTTTTCTTTTGCCTTTCTTTTTTTTTTCCTGGGAACTAGTGATGGATGGGACGACTTTTCTTTCTCCCCCCTTTTAGCGCCGATTACCTCATGTCCTTCAAAACTACTGTGGTGGTGTTCTCGGGGAGACCTTACTTCCTCCTTTTTTTTTCCAAGATAAAAGAAAAGTTTAAAATGCTTCATTTCCCCTTCCCTTTTTTTTGTTCTCGTTATTGAAAGCATGCGCTGCTTCGCCAATCCCTGGGCTCAGCGAACGCAAATTACTATTCTTTATAGCGACCTCTTGGCTTCCACCCCCCCCTGGATAAGACAGAAGTAGAAGGATAGTAGTTTTCACCGCCGCTCCATGAATCATTGTACGACAAAGGGTGCCTTTGCCCTTTCTTCCCCCATCTGTGCTTTCCATCGTTTTTTTCCGAAAGCTTGTCCCTGGTTGCATCTGTGGTAGCTTCCGAATTGACCGCCTCGCCAAGCGGGCCAAAAATCTGGCGAGCTCGTCGGTTATTTTGCGCTTTACCTTCCTCTTCAGCAAGCCGGAATAGGAGGGACAGGCCCCTGCTTTTTTCCCGTCTGAGCCCATTGACTCCCCCTTTCCCTTCGGAACCAATTTTTCTTTCTATTCATACTGTGAGCCTGTTCTTCTTTGTGAACAGGAGATCGTCAGCAACAGTATCCTTCCTCTATGTTTTCCGCCCTTGTTTCCCGTTTGCCCCTCCTACTGCTTTTAGTAGTATCATGAGTGGAGCGATGGGGCCTGTTGTTCGCGGTGGTGCGTGCATTATTGCCCCCAAACATGTGCAACTTATCGAAACTAAGAAAGTTAATTTTCTCTTCTGTCTTTTTTCTCCGTGGCGCGAGCAAGCTTGCCTCTCTGCACATTTTTATCTCTGTACCTTCCCTCTGACAAAATCGAGCGCGATTTAACAGGTCGTGCTTCTTTTCTCTCTTTCCCCTTTGTGCCAATAGGATGAGTAAGCGAACGGCTTCTTTTTCTTCTTTCTTTATTGGACGCTGTTTTCCCTTCCCTCCTCCTTTATTCTCGTCAAATCACTGAATCCGGAGCGTTTCTTCTCTGTCCCTGTCGAAATGAGTTGAAAAAAATGCCTGTACTCCCTTAGTCTTCCCCCGCTACTTTGCTTCAGATGGATTATCGTGATGAAAAAGGAGTCCCCCCCTTTGTTCCTGTTATTTATAGTGCTGGGTCTTTTTGCCCCTGCATCATCCTTGCTTTCAGGAGGCTGTTCGGTCTTGACACTTTCTCTCCGACTCATACAGTTTTTCGAATTTCTCTTGTTTCAGCGTGTCGAGGATTTCCCTTTTGGTGATCGCAGGTAGAGTTTTTTTCTTCCCCCTTCTCGTTTTCTTTCGGCCGGGTCTCCTCATGTCCCACACGCTCGTCGTGACACCAAAGTCTGTGTCATAATTTATCCTTTTTAGAAAAAATGCGGAAATAACTCCCTGCTCCCGTGATTTTCCGTTTCCCGTGCGCCATGTATTTCCTTCCATTTCGGCACAAATATGAGTAGCTCCGCATGCTCCTAGTCTTTGCCCCCAAATAAGATCAGGATCGATCCTGCCCAGAGTTATGGCAATAGTTAAGTTGAGTCTTTGCTGATTTGTTTTGGCAGCTAGCAGTTCGCTGTTCTTTTTTTACTTTCTTGACATTTGTCTCCAAATTCGCCTGCTGAGTGACACGGGCTTTTTTTCCCTCAAGTATGTAGCTCGCCCGGGACAATCTCGAGATCATAGAAAATTTGATGGGGTCCCCTTTCTTTTCATCATTCAGTCCCCTTTATTTCCCGCGGCCATAGATGTCAGGAGACGGACTCTGACCTCTCCGCTGTAGAAGACGAGGTAGAGCAGGCAGGGGAGGAGATTCCCCTATTTTTTTCTTTTAGTTTTTTCTTTTTCGTCGGAGTCGCTTAGGCAGAAGTCCAGTTCTTTTTGCCGAAATCGGCAAGATATCTTACTGCCTCTCGTTTTTTTTCATTAATTCCGTTCAGAGAAATTCACCCATGTATCTTTGCACCACCTCCCATAGCAAGGAATTTCCTCGACGACAGTCTGAATTAAATCGATTCTCCCCTCCCCTCCTGGTTTCCTTGGTTAATCACCTCCAGAGGAATAGAAGATCTTTGTCCCCGTCAAATCTGCCCCTTCCGGGTCCTTGCTCTAGGGTCGCATTCTACCAAACTTGGGTAGTGTTTCAATGTCGGGAGTAGCAGAGATTGTCGATCTTCCGACCTTTGTGTTTTTGCCCCCCTACTCCAGTGTCAAAAGAGAGAAGGCTATTTTTCGCCCCCATGTCCCCCCAGTCTTCCCCACCTTCGCGTGTTTTTTTTTTTTAAAGGGCAACATGTTTCCGACGAGAAGGATCATGATTTTGTCTTTATTTTTCCTTGGCCGACTGTCCCGACGCAGAGTGTGTGAAGAAAGGAATTTCCCCCTCTTCCCTTCCTCTTCCTCCTCCCGTCCGCATGGTTATAGAGTAGCCACCCCGTTTTGTCAGTTTGATATATTTCTACTGTGGGTTTCCTTCCTCCTCTTTGCCGTGTGTTTGCATCCCTTTTTCCTTGTTACTCCCCCGGCCGGACTCTTTTCGCCCACTCCTGCTCATCTTCCCTGCCGTCACCAAAATGGCGGTTTTCACCCCTCATTTAACTCCCTTTTCTACTACATTAGAAAAATGGATTAGTCGGCATCCTCTCCGACACTTTTCCCAACCCCCGCCCCTCATATTTTCCAGAAGTTCGCGTGTTCAGCCACTCTTCCCTTTCCGCTAACGATGACAACGTACTGAAACCCTGCCCTTTTCAAGCCCTTTCCGGTCCCCTGCCATATGCGAATTATTACTGCACCAGGGCTAGGTATCCGCTTCTAATCCGCCCTCTATTTTTTCAACCTTCCGAGGATCCCGGATTCATCTCTGGACGCCTCGAGTGAGTTGGACGACGAAGGAACCTGTTCTTCGTTACTTTCAAGCGTACAATCAAGCAACTCAGTCCTTTCTCTCCCGGTGGAACAATACAGTCGACCCCTAGTATAACGCACGCACGCCCCTTCCCCCTTCCTCTTCCTCCCTTCTCCTCTTTTTCGCGGAAGATACACAATGCCCCCGTCCGACCCCCCCTTTTTTTTTCCTTTCCCCCCCCCTCCCAACATTGGTCGCCCAGTCATTTACCTGGCCGCAAGGAGCGAAGAAAGAAAGGCCTTCAATCTGTCCCGTCTTTTCTTCTTTGCGGAAGATCGAAGTTCACTCCCCCCCCCCCTTTTTTTCTTTTTATTCGCCCCTTTTTCTCCTGGATTTTCTTTTGGACCTGGACCACCGCTTCCGGTTTTTTTTTTTCCTTCTTTGCTCAAAAACAACGCCTCTCCATTTTTCTTTTTTTTCCTCCCCCCAAGGACACGGTATTCGGTCTTTGGAGAACACTTGAAAATGAACGAGATTCTTCGTTTTCTTTTTTCTTACGGCTGGATGAGCAATGGATTGTAGATCTAGCCGCTTCGTTCCCCTTTTCTCCTTTTTTCTTCCCAGGAATGCTCTATCCCGCCTTTCTCTGTGGCACACCCATGTGCTCATCTAAAGGAAGTTCCCGACTCTTTTCAACAGAAGACCTTGAGCGAGGGTTTCCGGTCTTTCCATTCCCTCATCAAGGATGTTCCACTGGTGTGCTCCCCCCGCTTCTTTCCGGGGGAACTTTATTGCGAATTCAGCGGGAGAAACTCCGTCATCCACAGTAGTCATTCGAATAAGAAGAGTGCTGACAACCCTTGTGCCTAATTTTTTTCGCTGGTGAGGAAAATTAATATAACGTATTTCTCCCCTCTCTTCTATATGGAAGGGCGAGGACCCGGCCTTTCGGCGCGCCCATCACATGTGCCACCCAAGTAGGGGTTTTTCCCACGCCTGGTATAAGCCAGTCAAAGCTTCTCTCTTGCTCCCTCTGTACCGTTTCCACCTCCGTCAGGGAAAGGTTTGTGGTACGTGAGGCAAAAGGCCTTGTTTTTCCTTCTTGTAAGTTTTTTCGTTCCTTCTCACGAAGTAAGCGGAATAAGGTTTGGTGTGTCATTAGCACATAAACCCAGGCCCCCGTTCCCTAATCCACAATAGAGAAAGATGAAAAAATTCTCCCTTCCGCCTGCCCCCGGTCCCCTGTAGATCTTCCTTCCAGAGCATGCAGGAGTTTCTGATCTGGAATCCTCCCGTAGTGGCCAAGTCGGCGGTAACTCGATCTTAGCTCTCTATTTTTTTAGATGAGGTTAGAGAGGTTGTTGGCCCCCCCTCAACCCCCTGTTTCTCCTTCCTTTGAAGATCTCTCTCTTTCTTCAGAGTGTTCCGCTCCCGAGCGGTTTGGATTTGAACAACAACCCCACCTTTTCTTCTTTTTCCCAATCGCGATAAAGGATCGATTTACGACGAATTTTTTTTTTTTTTCCCCTCCTCAACGACTGCATTGCTGTTTTTTTTTCTTTTTTGCAGAGTTCTCGATGGGGATGAGATGGGTTTATCAGTGTCCGTTATTCTCCTTTTTTTTCCTCTTTCTCTCCATGGCTGAGGGTTCGAAGGAGAGGGTCCCCAACCACTTCTTTCTTCCCGATTCCTGCTTCCCTTTTTGACCTTTTTTGTTTTCTCCAATTCGCCTCCCTGCTGAGACACAGCGTGTAGTTACCATCCGGCCTCGGTCCCCCTTCTCTTTTTTTTCCGACGAGGGTGAGCGGCACGAGATCTCTTTTTTTTTTTCCTTCTCCGTTAAGATTATTGTCCTGATCCGATCCTTTTTCAGCAACTCGGATTATTCGAAGACTTACTTTGTATTTTTTTTTCCCCTCTGAAGTTGCCCAGTAAGAGTGTCGCGCTTGTCCCCCTTCTTTTACATGCGAGACCTTCTCCCTTGAGAGTGAGAAGCAGGGCTGGCCCCCTTTCCCTTTTTTTCCCTCTAGAGAAGAAATTTAATCTTAGTAGAGCGTGGACCGATCTCCTTTTTTTCCCCCCCCCTTCCTCCCCGCCGTGCAGGATGTAGGTTTTTCTTCCAGAGGAATTTCCCCGGCCAGTTGTGAGGCAGCCGTTTTTAATAACGGTGTCCTTGGTGCATTGTCCCTTTTTCAAACTCTGGCGAGTGCGTGCGTTTTGAGCCCTCTTTTCTCCTTTTTTTTTCCCTTTTTTTCTTCCCCCCCAAAATCCCCTCGGCGATTCCGTCGCACCAATTTGCGCTACCGCCGCTCCCCCTTTGTGAACGGCGATCGTCACGAAAAGAAGTAATCGTACTCCCCCCCTTCCTCCCTTCGCAGCTTGAATTCCTGTACTAGTCCTTCTAGGGCGACCACCGATGTTGGAGAGTTTTGTAGAGCCGTGGCCGCTCTCCGTTCGTGAACCAATTCGTAGAAGGAAAAAGAGAGCCTCCTCTTCCTGTCCTTTCTTTTTCAAAGTGGGCCTCGACCTTGTTTCCCCTGATGTAGACTCATCTTGCCGTGTTTCGGATCCGCTAGTTCTTCGTCTTCCCCCTCCCCCTTTTTCCCTCGTCAGGCGTACGAAATGAGTTTTCCCCCCCCTCCTCCTTCTTCCCCCTCCCCCTTTTTCTTAAGTCTCAGATCTCGAGGATCATTTTTCGGTTCAGTGACGTGGTCTTCGTTTCTTTTTTCGTGGATGAAAGTAAGGAAGAGTTTCATTGTTCTTCTTTCCCCTTCCCAGTTTTTCGACCTCTGGCCTATTCTTCCCCGCATTTTGGTGATAGGGAAGGTCTCTCCTGGCTTTTTTCTCTTGAAGGGGTCGATTCCCTCCTTTTTCCCCCCACACGGCTCGTGACCGGTCGCAGAGTGAAGAATGCCCGTTTTTCTCCCAACGCGGATGACGAAAGTAGGATGAGTCCGTTTTTCCCCTTCACTCCCATGTCGGCCCATCGCTTTTGGCACCTCAAAGACAAATAATGATTCCCCGCTTTCTCTCCCGCCTTCCTTTTTTTCTCCGGGCATTTTCTGGTGGAGAAAAATCTCCCTTCGCTGTTTTTTTTGTCATCGCGTCTTAAAGCCGAGGTCCCGCCTTTGATGAGGGAAGTGCGGTCTATTTGTTGGGCTTCCCCTGTTCTGTGAAGAGGGAGTGGATCCATATCCGTTATTGCCCTAATTTGATTTATTCGATCGACTCTGAAGAATGTGGAAGTGGTTCTGCCCTTCCGGCGATGGTGATTTTGAAGAACATCGGAGCTCTCCCCCTGATTTTTTCATCTAGAGAAGACCCTTCTTTTTGCCCCCCCCCCTCGCCAGGCAACCCGTCAGACCTATTTAATAGATCTCCGCCCCTTCCCTTTCTCGAAGATCGGATAAAAGAAACGCCTCACTCCTCTTTTTTTTTTGCTTCAATCTCCCCTCTTGCGAAAAAGCTCACGCGCTTTAGCTAGGATCGCAGAGATGGTAGATGCTGAACATCGACATCCCTCCTAGGGGTCGTTAGCAGGAGAGTTTTAGACAACATCCCTTGCTTTAATTTTTTTTTTTAGTCTTCTGATCATTCATTCTTTTTCCGATGCGGAGCACAGAAGATGTGTGCCGACACTTTAACTCTTTTTTTCCTGGAGGAAGAAAGAGTGGATTTTCCCCTCCCCTTTGTTCTTTTTTCCCTCTGGACTTTGAGTACCGTCGTGTTTTTAGAACAGTTCTATGACTTCGCACCCCGTTCCCTGAGGCTCCTTTCTGCCCTCCCCGCAACGCTCTCTAGACCTTGCCGGTTGGTCAAATGAACTGGGAGCAGAGCCCGTGCGATTCCTTTTTGAGAAAGTTTAGACAATTCACCTTTTCAGCCACGCGGGCAAGGGATGAGTCGGACCCGCTTACTTCCCCCCCGGTTCTCCTTTTGAATAACGAAGTCTCCCCTTTTCCTTTCCTTCTCCCTCCCAAGGCCTCTTTTTTTTCCCAAGTCGATTTCCCTACTCATCGACGCCTCGATTGAGTTGGACGACGAAGAACCTACCTTCTTTCCCAATCGCACTAAGGCGGGAGAATCCCTCCCCTAGGACAAGTTCGAGGTCCCACGTGCACTTCCATGTGGAAATCGCTGATCGATTTTGCCTTCGGTCCTACTTTTTCTTTCCCACCGACGAAAAAGCTGATCGCGGCCCCCTTTCTTTTTTCCCCCCTCCCCACATTGGTTCCTCCTCCCCACGACGGAAAAATGAGACGAATTATACGACCCTTTCCCCCCTCCTGTCTGTGATTAAGAGACTTTTTCTTTTTTCTCCCCCCTCCCCCCACCCTTCGTGCCTTCTTCTTTGGGCAGAAGAGAGAGCTGGCTCTTTCTCTTTGGGCCTGGACCAACGATTAAGGCTTTCCTTGTCTCTTTTTTTTCCCCCCCACGCCTCTTTAGTGTCCTCGCCGTGTCTCATCAAAAAGGACAACGGTCTTCAACCCCCTTCTTTCTGAGAAAACTTGAAGGCCGATACTTCCTTCTTTCTTTTTTTTTTTTTTCCGCCCAATGTCTTTGCTAGCGACCGGCGGCTCGGTCGCCTACGACGAAGAGTTGGATTTCGTTCTTTTTTCTTTTCTCTTGCGAAGCTGTGGCAAAGAAATGACGGATCACTCTCCATGACTCTCCCTTTCCTTCCCCTCGCCCCTTTCTCTTTGGCTTTTCCTCTTGGCCTGCGCGTAATCTGACGGGAAACTGCCGTCCTTCTCCACCTACCAAGTGTGCATTCGTCCCATCCTCTTTTTTCCCTTCCCCCCCACAGCAGGTTCCCCCCCCTCCTCCCGGCTGGCGAAAAAAGAAGGCGCCATCCATCTCGCTTTCTTCCCTCCCATGACAAATACAAATTAGGAAGTCTCCTTCTTTCACTTTCTTTTTCCCCCCCCCCCCGCATTAGAAGCCGAAAAGTTTCCTCCAGTAGGGAAAGTTCTTGTGGTACGATCACTTCTTTTTCAGGCCAGTGAGCGACGAAGATAAGAGTCCCTCTCCCCCCCCCCCCTTCCAACTTTCTTTTTCCCCCCCCATACCCATAAAATAGAGAAATCTTCCCCTTTTCTTTTTTTCCCCCCTCCCAAAAGACTCGGCCTCCCCCTTTTAGCGGTTTGCAACAGTCGGCGGAAAATAGATAATTTATCGCGATGTCTCGCGATCGTTCCATCTTCTCTCCTCCCCAAAAACGCTCGGGAGCGGAGGAAATGGAGTCCTCCCTTTCCTCTTTCTTTCCTTTCCCTTTTCTCTCTTTGCCTTAATTGACTGCCGCTCTCGGTTTTGCTTTCCTCCTCTTCACGAGGAGAGGCCCTCGCGCTCAAGCTTCTGATTTCCTTTCAGGTGCATGACGATAAAAGCTTCCTTGCCCTCTGTCTTTTTTTTTTTTTTTTTTCTCGAATTTTCCTTCTCGATTGTCCTGTTATGGCTAATGAACACACAGGGGCTATATCTTAGCTGTCGCTCCAATCTCTTTCCCCTCCTTGCGTACCACAAATTTAAAAGGAATGTCTTGGTTTCCCCCCCCCCTTTTTTTTTCTTCCTTTTCTTTTGAACGCTTTTCCAGGTTTCGCCGTCACTAAATTGGGATGGGAATGGGAGGGTCCCCCTTCTTTTTCTTGATGGGAGACGTATTTTGAGAAAGACTTTAGCTTCCTTCTTCTTTGCTTTGAGGGACACCGTCTCTCGCTTCGACTACTGTTTTTTCTTTTCTGAACGTAGGAACGGTAAAAGTCATCTTTTCGGTCTCCCCCCTTTCCCCCCCCGCCACGTATGCCGTTCCAGGTTTTTCCGGCTAGTCCTTGAGATTCTCTCCGCTGGCAAGTCTGCAGGAACGGGATAGCGACCTCCCCCTCTTCCTTTTTTTTTTTTTTTTTTTCTTCCCCAATCCATGGTCTTCTCTCAGGCTAGTTCTTTTCCGTCATCGGCATTCAAGTGTTATCGGCAAGCTTGTTGCGGCACGTTTTCCCTCCTTTTTTCCTCTCTGGCCAAGCGGGAAAAAATAGGAGAGTTTTTTTTTTTCTCCCCTTTTTTTCCTTTCTTTTTCCCCTGGCCAAAATCCTCCCGTTCGTTTTTCGGCACCAATTTGCGATAAACGCCGCTCACGAATTTGTCCTTTCCGTCAGACAAAGAAGTAATAGATACCAAAGAATTCTCTTTTTTTTCCCTTTTTTCCTTCGTCGTCCTTTCTTCGTGGTTTCCCAATGTGGGCTAGTTTTTGTAGAGCAGTGGGCGCTGTTTTTTATAGAAAGAAGAAATGACCCCCCTTTCTTTTCTTCTTTTTTTTCCCCTTGGAGTTGCTGGTGGCAAGTTGGGCCGAGAAATTGTGCCCACTCTTGCTCCCTCTCTTTAAGCTGCCGGGTTGTAGGATACGCTCGTCTCTTTCTTTTCCCCTCTTCTCGTCCCGCTTCGGCGTTCCTGAGGACTTCCCCATATCCATTGCTAAGTCGGTCATCTTGTCTTTCTTTCTCCCCCCTTTTTTTTTTTTACGTGGTCATAGTTAGAGGGCCTCCTCTTTTAACGTAATTTTGTCACCTCCTCCGACTATCCAGTTTTACAATTTCTCGGTCTCTTCTCCCCCTCCCATTTCCCTTTTTGCGTTGTGCGTGCGGCGAAAAGATGAGTAGTAGGACGTTTGCTCATGGCCTTCACCTCTTCTCCCCTTCCCAGATTGACGACTTTTGTGGCTAGCTTTTTGACCTCCAGTTCGATTCGAAGGGCGGCATCGGCAATTCCATGTCTGCAGCCCCCTTGAAAAACCTCAAGCCAAAAATCATTATCGTCTTCCTCCTCCTTTTCTTCTTTCGAGCATGTCCCTTTTTGGACGGTGACACGGGCATCAGTAATAGAGGATTTCGATGTTTCCCTTCTTTCCCTTGCTGCGGGCCAGTGAGGAACTGTTCGCCCCCTCTCCCCTTCCCTCTTTTCTTCGTGCTTGAGCGCTCAGGTTCGGGGCGGAGATCGAGGGAAGGCAGAATGTCGTCGTCGTTCTTCCCTTTTCTTTGCCGACATAGGAAGCGATATAGGTTGAAGAATAATACCGTTGTTGTTGTTGTTTATCTCTCTTTAGGGCAACCCCCTCGACCCCTCCTTCCCTTCTGCATTACCTCAGAGTCTAAGAACCTTCTGCGCTTTACGCCTCCTCACGCCTAAAAGAATTGGAAGCTTTAGAGGTTTTTCCTCTTCTTCCCTTTCTCAAAGTGTCGAGGCCCTCCCTTTTCACCAGTACGAGCCGTGTAAAAGAGAGCAGGAGATTTTCGCCCCATCCCCCTTCCTTAACTTTCCCCTCCCCCCTGTGAGTGGGCCTCCCCCCCTTTTCCCCCTTCCCTACTATCTTTCCTGTGGGTTTTTCTCTGCGGAGCAGCAGCAGATGTGTGCGGTCACCTTTGCCTTCCTCTGGAGTCAGCAGATTTTCTGTTCCCTCCCTTCTCTTTTTTTCCCTTTTTCCCCCCCTGTGACTTTTGGGTCCCCCTCTTTTCCACCCTTATGCCTTCGCCCCGGCCAGGACTCACTCCTCTTTTTTCCCAGCTCGACCTGCCGATCACCAAAAATGAGGTTCCCCTCCTTTTGCTTCTTCCCCCCCTTTTCTTCGGAGAGACCTTTCCTGCCACCCCGGCAAGATGAGTAGCCCCGCTAACCTCCCCCCTGCCCAACTGTTTACTTTTGTTCCCCAGCCATGGCGCTTCAACGTCCCTCAAGTTCGTACGCCGACGAGCTGGCCGACTCATAGAAGAATAGATGACTTTACTCCACCTCCTCCCCCTTTTCCCCCCTCCTTTTCCCCATCAGCTCAGTCCTTTCCATCCCCCCGTTTTTTTTTCCCAACTTGCCACCGAAAACAAGAGTATAAACGCCGCCCCCCCTTTCGATTTTGACTTCGAAGAATGGTTCATTGTTTCTCTTCTTTTCCCCTCTTCCTTCGCGCCCGTCTTACCCCAATGCCCTCTTGGCCATTACCAAAGAAGGGAAACTTATCCGAATTATACTCCCCTTTCTCTTATCTGTCTTTGATTACGAGGAATTCTTTTCTTACCTCTCCTCCCCCCCTTCCCAACTTTTCAGTCGTGTACGTCTTTTCTTCTCTCTGGCTCGGCCTGTCGGCCGGGGACTTGATTTTGGCTGTTCCACCCTCCCCTCACCCACGCACAAGAGACAGAGTTTGTCCCGCTTGGTGCTCTTTCCTCCCTTCCCTGGTCTTGAAAACCGGCTTTTCCCCCTATGGGCTCCCGTCGGGGACTGTGAACCACTTACCTCCGTTCTACGGTGGTCTTGCTTTTTTTTTGTCGGATCGGTTCGATCGAAGAAGATTCCTTGCGTTCTTTCTTTCCTCCCCTTCCCTCTTGCTACGCTTTCGACGTTTCAAAAAAACCTGTCACCGAAGCACATGTCTCGCATGTTACCTTTTTTTTTTTTCCGCGACACTATGACGGGGAAACGGAAGAAGTTCCATTTCCCCGCGCATTTCCTCCCCTCTTCTTTCTGCCCCGAGTTTTGCCCGCCCCCTCATCTTTTTGAGGCAATTAATATAACGTCTGGCGACCCTCCCGCGAGGGCCAGCTTACAACAAATCTTCCTTCTCCTCCCTCCCCCCTTTATGGGACTTTGCAGGATTCTCCCCAGTTCAAAGCATTAGCAGCTGGCAGAAAGTGTCATCCACCAAGACAGTCAGGGAAAGTTTGTTTTTTTTTTCCCCTTCTTTGTTTCCGCGCCGGTTTGAGCGACAGAAGAGAAGAGTACGAGCCCGGTTTTTTCTGTAAAAACCCAGTAGCCATCCCCCCCTCCCTCCCTTTTTTCCACCCGACCCACTGTCGGAATTTTTTTTTCCACTGCAGCCTGCGGACGGTCGTGCCACAGTCGCGGAAACTCCCTATCCCCTTCCTCCTCTTTAGCGCGGTTGTGGGTACAATTCACCTGCCAAAACCCCTTCTTTCTCTTTTTTT
>Ga0179593_1574884_pt1 | contig 14788 bp, 16 predicted proteins | sample CZODoug2_1_08_16_FD_185931 | JGI IMG/M metagenome (GOLD analysis project Ga0179593, IMG submission 185931) | Vadose zone soil fungal communities from Angelo Coast Range Reserve, California, USA - CZODoug2_1_08_16fungal (PacBio error correction) | ecosystem: Environmental > Terrestrial > Soil >... | reverse complement strand
AATTCACCACAACGATTCAGGCTGTGGAACGTGAGTCAAACAGCCTGCGCGATGGTCGAAAGGGTGAATCCCAATCCCTTAAGCGCATTTCGTCACCAGGTTGTCGTAGATACAAGATTCTGACCAGAAAAATCTTCAGCGTCTCGACTCCTGTTGCGACCGTCCTTTGGCCCCGCAAACCCCAAAGTACCAGGATCTCTGCCCTTGCCTCCTCTGCGCGAGTCCTGCGTAGGGTTTTCTTGGCCACAGTATGAGATCCTCTTGGTATGAACTACCCATTCTCTTACTTTTTTTTTTGTCACAGAAATAACCCCACCACACCATACTCACACTCTCTTTTGTTTTACCCCGTTCCCTCTCCTCCGTTTGCCGCAGATCACAGCTTTTTTCTGCTGCACCACGGCGGGCCCCGTTTCAGTTCCGAGGGGACTGGGGACCCCCAACACGTCTTTTTTCCTGTCTTTAAACTTTCTTTCGATTTCATTTGCAGCGGCTGCCTTCAGCATGCCGGAGCTTGGAAGTAAAAAACCCCCCGTCACTTGTTATCACGAACGAAAGTTGGAATGCAAATGGCATTGGGCTCCGCACCCCTTCATGCGAGCTGAGCGGCGACTCACCAGCATAATGTCACAACTTCCACCCCCGACATTTCTTCTCCACGCACTATGCCTCGGGATTATATGAGACCATCACGAACAATGGTCATCTCCTTGCGGCGATGACGCGTAGAAGAACCAAAGAGGCGACCTATCGGCAAGTTCTTACGAGAAATAGTAAGTGGAAGATGATTTTTAACTCCAAGGCTGCAAAGGGCGAGCGGAGGTCCAATCCAGTCATATTTCCCCCACCCCCCCCCACGACTCCCCCCCACACCGCCCAACACGTCCCCCCCCCACCACGACACACACTCATGAACCCGCCCCCCTCCCCACCACCCCTGTCCCCCCACCTTTTCCAGCCGCCCCCACCCCCCCCCACACCCCCCCCCCCCACACCCCCCCCACCCCACCCCCCTCGCTTTTACGCTTCCCCCGACCGCATCAACCCAGCAGCCCTCAGCCGCCCGCCCTCCGCCCCCCCCCCACCCCCCACCCCCCCATATGTTTTGGATCCACCCCCGACTTTACGTCACCGACTAACCGACTTGACGACTTTGCGATGTCACGTCTCCACACAAGCAGCCACATTCGTTACCCTTGATGTACCCGCATTCAGCCCCCATGCCCCATCGCCTTTATTCCCTGGTGGCCCCCGCCTCAAGCTATTGACCCCACATTATTTTCTCTGTTTGAGACAACGCCTCTGCTCTACCGGGGCCGGCGCGCCCGCGATCCTAGCGGAACAAATTTTGAGCGGCTCTGAGTTATTCAGATGCATGAAGGCTTCCCCCACCGTCACCTTCGTTCCCCTAGGCTTGAGTCATCGAGACATAACAACAGTTGTACCCCAAGTGTCAACTCCACACCCCCCGTTCAAAATCATCGTGAGCGCCAAGCCGTAAATTCACACCCAAAAGTGTTGACCTGTTACTTTCCCTACCCGGCCCTCTGCTATTCGCCCGCCACACACTGCCATATTTCGCTTTTTAGGGCGTGTTTTACTTAATTCCGCACCCCTTCATCCCTTCTTTTTCACCTGTTTTGTTTCCCCGTTTGAGCCCCCTCTATATGGACTTGCGTATCACAAGCCTTCGGCCTCACCTAGACTGCCTACTCGTTAGGCATACCGCCTCAAGAGATTCCCACACCCCCCGTCCACCCTCCGTGTGCCCCTTGTGTCGCGCCTCTGAATGGGAAAATGCCGTTTTAGCCCAGACGATCTGCCACCAGACGTAAGCTCATCCCCCCTGTTCCACCCACCTTTTCCATGCGGATGCGGGCAAAGTCTCCGCCCCTTTTTTCCGGTACTGCCACCCCACAACCTGGTTGTCGGCCCCTTCCCCCCAACAGACTCCAACGCAAGTTTGGACAAAAAGCCACGGACGATCACGGTGGACAGAGTCGATTAAGGCATGTTTCTCCGTCTAAACCCCCCAAATTCAACCCATTTTAAGCTCCCCCCCAATGGTCAACTTTCCCTCTGTCTACTATCCTTACCCAGGGCGGCGATTACTTTTTGTTCTTACCCTTTTTTTTCGCAACATTTGCTCAGCTTTTCCCTTTTGTGGAGATTCTCTGTTTCCCCCACTTACAATTCATGCCACGACGGAAGAGCCTAGTTAAAAATGCCCCTCCCTTGAAACTCTGATCTTCGGGTTGTGCATGCTAGCGCCAACCCCCCATATCCTGCCATACGTGAAACCGCTCAACACACATTTGACCCTACGTCACCTCCATGGCTTTGCGTTTGGCCGATCCGCATCCCGGCACTTTTTTCAGTTTGAAAGTTTGGGGTTTGAACTGAAGCAGGCGGCCTTGTTTCCCGTCCGAAGTTCCTTAAACCCCCAAAGGTGGTTGGAGTATAACACCAAACGAAATAACACACAGGTCAGAATACATAAGTAAATGAGAGGACTGAGTGGGAAGGCCACCAGCCATTGGCCTAGAGGAACCGAGATTTAGCTGAAATACACAATTAAACAGAGACTGCGGAAGTAAGAAGTGACCCATCTCTTTGAATCTGGGGACGAGACGAAACAGCTGGGGATCGCAGTGCACCTCACGTTTGCGCAGATAAGGGAGGAAAACGTGCGCAACGCCATTGTTTTTTTTCGGCGGGGAAACGGCAGTCGCAGATAGGATACGACGCTTATCAACCCCTCGCTCCGAAGGCAGCTGTAAGTGAATCGACGTAATGAAAGCTAGACTGGAACGAAAAGAGTAGTGTTGAACCGCGAGAAAAAACAAAGCCCTTCGCCGTTGGCACGCGAGCAAGTGCTTACAAAGCGCTCCATGACCGGTGCTAGCGTGCAAGCGAGACTCAGGTGTTCTAATCCCAGAGAATGAGATTACTGGCAATCCACGGAGGTGACATTGATTATTTGAGGGTGTCGACTGTTTTCTTCTGTTTCTCGGAAACTTCAGACTTTTTGATGACCTATAGGGTTCATAAGGAGTGACCTAGTAATGGTCGATTCTGTCTAACTGTCGAGAGGACAGAACTTACCCTGTTATCTAGTACGAGGTAAATGCAAAATGACATTGCTAGGCATAGGGGTCTCCCACAGAACCATACGGACGTACCCAAAGAATCGTGGTTTAGAACATGCCAGGTTTTTTGGCTACGAGTTCCACAGACTAACGAGAAATGGAAGAATGGGTCTTGCCCGTAGCTACGAGTTAGGTGGTAAGAACGGCGGATCTAGGAAGGATGAATGAACTGGGCGTGGAATCGCACTCCAGCAGATTGACCCTAATGCCGGTTACAGCAGGAAGTTGGTTACCGTCGACTTACTGGTTCCTGTACCCCCCCCCCACAATGTTATAGACTTTAGCGGAAGAGAGCGGGTTCCGGTTCACGACATCAAAAAGCCCGACACCCCGCCCCCCACAGGAAAAATGGAGGCCCCATGCGAACGCGGTGAGTGCCTTTATTGTACTTACTTGCACTTAGTTATCGTAGAGTTTAGAATCATAGATATCCTCGTTCTTACCAGATTCCGCTGCCCGTTGCACCCTTTTCCCACTTGCAACGTTATCCAGTTTCGTGCCAATCCGCCCTTCTCGCTGAAGCAAAACCGCCCCTAAAGCCTGCATTTACAGTTACAATAGTATAGGTTGGAGCCGCGTTGGATTTTCCCCCCAACTTCTTTCCCTTCTGGTTGGCCCCCTCCAAGATCCCTCCCCAATAAACCATGATCACCGTCAGTTATTTTTTTTTATTATTATAATAATAGGACTACCCGCTCCCTTGTAACTGGCTGTTCCCCACTCTATTTGGTTCAAGAAGGGTTTTTTCCTTGTGACACGTTCTCTCCATTCTTTATGTTTTCCCCTCTTTCCCATCATTCGTTTGATTTCCCCCCACTCACCGCCGATCCCCAGGGTTGCCCTGAACATTGTTATCGTCCCACTGATGTTACTTGCTGCTCGGCCCTGCTGCTGCATTAGGTGCGCACACGGATCTTGGACGGTGCTGGCTTCATCAATTGTTGCCAGTTGGCGCCGTTCTGCGCCCGAATGAATCTCTATTCTTCCCTCCTTTGTTTTTGGTAGCTAGAGATCGTCCTTGCTAGCTCGAGCCTAACTTCACGTTCCTGGCGCGTCCGAATTCCTCCCCTTAGACTTCTAGCCAGCACGTCCCCAGCCGGTCGTTAAACCTTTACGTTTCCCATTTGAGGTTTTGGAATGCCTAGTTTTGCCCCTTGACCCTTTTATTTTCGACAGTTAAATGGCAAATCGAAGAGACCCTGAACGCTTTTGTAGTCATTCCCCCCCCAAAGGAATTTCCCTTTCGTGGATGACCTCTGCGGTCGTTATTGTAGTGCTCCTTTTCGCGCTGGACACTGGTTCACGCTCCTCGGTCCCCATCCCTCGCTAGGGCGTGCAACAATGTCAGTTTGCCCTGCTCGGTTGTCAGCATCACTAACTCTGGTTCCATTGTGCAGAGTGATTTTCGTGCAACCTTCAGAATACTTTCCCTTTCTTCCATAGCGCGTCGGTGTCCGTTTCCAAGTTACAACCTATCCCCGCCTGTTACCTCCCCTTTGAAATTTTTTTCTGCTCCTCCGGCCGGAATGCCACCTCACCTGAGCCCAGCGTGCCTTGTTTGCATCTTTTGTGCATATAACTTTCTAAAAAGCAACCAAACATATTTCTTCAAGTTGGCTAGTGGCGGGTTTGAATCCCAAAGCCCGTTGAAGATCTGGTCCTTTTCTGATGGTGCCTTATCTAGTTCATTTGCGCGTTCTATATTCCCTGGTTTTGCGTTCCAATTTGTCATATATTCTTCCACGAGGCGCGTTGTCCCAATCCAAAAATATTAGCACTCCCGGCATATACTACCCTTCGTTTCGATTTCTGACCCCGTGTGATTTTTTTGAGTTGATTACGAGTCTTTTCCAATTCCTAGATTGCCCTAGAATACACAGCATCCAGTGCTTAATTTTGCTCTAAAACGGAGCGGTTTTGCCCGACGGAGTTTTCGTTCCAGCTTGTAAGGTCAATGATTTGTGGTTACCGGCTGTACTCCCACGTTGTATTGACTTGTCCCAGGACCGCGATTGCCTTTTTCCCTCGACTCGAGGAGCTGCTGTACGCGCGCGGCCGATTTTCCACTTACGCCCCTATCCATGATGGGAGCTGATGTTTCGGCGTGGTCAAACTCGTTCAGGATTGGGCATCCCTTCCTCCGGTCTGCTGTTGCCTAATGATTGCGGGCTTTGCGCCAAGTTGTCCCTCCCGACACATTACGCGCAAGCGGCTTGTGAGGGGTAGTGTGTGTTGAACCTTTCATTCCTCGCCGAACCCCCCCCCCGCGGTGCCCTACGTGTTGTCGCCCCCCTCCAGATATCAAAACGTTGTTCTGTGACTCTTTAAAATTGTATCTCAGCGGCGTATGCTCTTTTGTTTTTATATGTGACCCCCTGGTGGACACTTTTTTGTGGAGCGTAAGGTCTCTTATCGCCGAGAGTTATTTGTTCTCTTGCCGACGTACAAATCCCCTGCCAAAACTCCTTACTTCCGCAGTCCCTGCACCGCCTCTCCTTGACGCGCCGCCCCTACTCACGGTTGCGACAATGTTTATTCAAACACCGCTATTTCAATAATGTTACGAATACTTGGGTCTTTCAGTGCCCATGCCTTAACAGGACGATGTTGAGTTAGTCGACTAGCGACAAAATGTGTATTTTCCTGGATCGAAAGCCAGGGCGTTCTCTTATTTAGTCCCCTCCTGGCATAGACGTTCTAGCCTACATTCCTCTAGCCCTGTGGACTTCCAAGTGAACGGAAGTACCCATGCCGTGAAGATCGCGGTTCTTTTTGCCTGCCCCCCGATAAACACGTGTTTCTCTACCCCCCAGTGAATCGCTTTGCCGGATCTGTTCAATTTTTTTCTTCTCCCCCGCTCAGGCATTTTAGCGTTGCCCGGACTGTTCCTAAGGTTCGGTGGCTTCTCCACAGACCTTCTCCCCGGCTGCGATTGCAAACTGTTTACCCTTCGGTCGGGTGGGGCTGACCCGTGCATCTTAAGGGTGGCTTATCTCTTTTACGCCGTGATGTTCAGGGAAGTCTTGACTTTCGATTTCGACCGCTGAGCGTCCGGCGCAGAAGATCTCTTGCTGTGTTTTCCTATTTGAGCCCCAGGTTATGGGACCACAATAAGACATTGGCAAGAACCCCCCCCCCCTACGCTACTTTTGGCAGTTTCGACAAGCATTTCTGTCCGTCCGGAGGTTCGCCCCATTCGGGCACGCTGACCCATCCCCCTCCCTGCGCGTGTCAACTTCCTGCGAGTGTAGGCTTGGCCTCCGTTGACAATGGTTTCTGCTGTCAGCGTGCTTACCTGGTCCTCGTTTGGTTCTCGTCCGGTCGGAGACCCCTTGCAAACCGCCCCCCCTGCGCTTGCCCTCGGGTTTGGGTGGCGGACAAGGTTGCTCGAACGTTGCCTCCGTTTCCTCTTTTGTTTAATCCACCTCCCCCAATTAGACTTCACGCCTGCTTTGCGGATTCGTCTTTGATGTTCTTTACGCGCCGTCCTGACTTGCGACGCTCTGGTGTCTTGACACTTGCGGTGATCGCGAAGGTCGTTTTCCCGCGCCGGTTTTACCTCCTTGTCTGGCATACTTTTTCAATCCCAAACCTGTCTCCACTTAATCAGTCCTTCCTCCCCTCTCTTTGGTCCTCCGCTTGTTTGTTGATATATTCTGATTCGTAATTTCCTAGGCTGGTGTAACGCCTCTTTTCGCTCCCCCCCGCAGCAACGTGGACCCCCTCCGCGGTTTCACCCTCCCCTTATTTCCCGGAAAAGAATCTTTTCCAAAACCTTAGATCTGGTCTCTACCTCGCCTTCCAGCGCCCCAAAATCGTCCCCTCCGACAGCACCAGCCGGGCATTAGAGTGTCCCCCCTCAGTTTTTCAGGGCCTCCCGAGCCTTCGATGTCCAACCCCTTTCTTGCATTCCCACACGCGCAGCAGCCCTCCCCCAATCTCAGAGTTGTGGCTCCACGTGCTTTAACCTGCACGAGGACAGCCGCTTCAATTTACCCCTGCCTGAGTACCAACGGGTGGGAAGCTTTTCATCTCATCCTCCGCAGTTTAATATTTTTCCCTTTCAAGGCTGGTGTTGTGTACCGCTCGTGCCGTCATTGTTAAACCTTCGGCAGTTCGCTCACCAACAGCGCCTCCTTTTTCTTTTGGTTAGCGATTGTCTTGCATTTTTTAATGTTCACCCCTCCTATAACCACAACTCCGGCTCAGAGCTGAGAGCAAAATTTGAGAAACCTTAGCTTTCCCCCCTATCCCCCCCACGGCTCATAAGAGCCCCCCCCCCCCCCCCCCACGTTCACACACGTTCGAGACCCGCCCGGATGCCGCCTCCCCCCCTTAAGCCAATTGTTCCATTCCCCGCATCCCTGGAGCGCTAACCCAACATTTATCTTATGATCCTGAAGGCGAATCGGCTCCGGAACGTCCCCCGCGTAACTTCCTTAGCTTTCTACACAAGTGAAGATCAGTCCTGACGGTTCCACGCGTCCGACTGACCTTCACCTTGACGATTTTTGGATTTCACCCCAATGAACTTAAGAGCGTCGATTTGCAGCTTAGGTTGTAATTGTCTTACCCCCTTACGCGCTGATCCTCGTGAATCGGGCTCAGTTCCAGCCCCCTGAAACCCCTCCGGCACTTTGATGACTCCATGCCCGGCAAAGTTCGTGACTTGATCAACATCCTACCCTCCCCCTCGCCTTTGTTCATTTCCGCCTTCGCCCAATTATGATGTGACACTTTTTTTCATACCGTTTCTGACACCGTTGCCTTTGGGCATTTGCCCGAAGCCTGATCCGGATTAGCGGCCGCTTGTTTGGATGCGGACGGCTTCATTTCTCAATCCCTTAAAATCGGTTATCAGTTCCGTTTTGCATTAGCCAATTAAAAACCCCCACCCGACAATTTTAAATACGGCACATTTTCCCAAAGTTTCCTCCGCTGGCTGCGAATCCCTGTGGCACTTTCAACATCACAACCTGTGATTTTTTCTTTTTTAGGTCCCGCCCGGTTGCTCTGAAAGAAAAGACCCTCCGTTTCAGCGTTTTCCCTTACGCATTCACGCCCCGCCCTAGTGACACTGAATTGTCTGTCATGGACCTTCTCGGCTTTCGCTGTATGTCCCGGCATCAACCATAAGCATAGACCGCCGTCCCCCACCCGGTTTCCGCTTCCCCCCCCTCCCGCTCATCCCCCTTTTCCTCCTGTTCCGTACGAATGTACCCACTATGCCGCTGGAGAAAGCGTCTGCCTTACTGTTTTTCCACCCACATCCATGCGTGGACAACTGGCCGCTGCCTTCATTTTAACCTACCCTGACTGTCCCCCCTTCGGCATCCGTCTGTCACGTTCCCTGACCCTTATTGTGGAGGTGGTTCTAACGATCACTCTGGGTTTGAATCCGTCCCTACACCCCCCAACCTTTCCTCTTTATCATTTACTTTCCCATTCGTTCTTTGTTTTTTTGCCTCGCAACTTGTGCCGAGTTGATCTTTTACTTGAATGGACGCCCCCCAGATCGAGTCCTGTCCCCAAAACAAATAAGGCCCCCAAGAATACGTCTGCACTACGACCCTGAAGTCTATTGGCCCCCTCATGGCTTCCCCTGCTACCGTACTTGCCTGGGCGTCTTTTTTCACGACCACCAACCGTTTTTCTGACCTTCCCGGATCCCCTTCAATACGGCCCCCATGTTTGTTTTTTCTTTTTTTCTGACATGTCCCGCAAATATTAGACCCGTTGCCCCGTTTCTCCTTTTGTGCGCATTTTTGCCCTTCCCGCTTACTCAATTTCACCCACTGGTTATTTTCCCTGGCTAGTGCCTCACGCAACGTTTTCTCTTTCCTTCTGATGGCCTCCCTCTCCCCTACTGGCCCCCCCACCTGTGAGTTATTTAGCGTTTGCCTCGTTTTGTCACACTGGTCATCGGTTGTTAGTGCACTAGAAGTATTTCCCCCACCATCGCACGCGCGGGCACTTCTGTTCCGATGCCCTGTCCCCCACCCAGACAACAACATGTAGCCGAGTTGGTTTCGACCCCAGACGCTTCTTTTTCCCTATCTACCCAACGTTCGTCGACCCCCCCCTCCCATTTACCGCCCAACTTTTGACGCTGCACTCCCTTTTGGATCCTCCCCCGTTCCCCTGATTTTTCTTTCCCGCGCGCATTCCCCTCTCGTTTCCCCATTTGGATGATATCAACGGTTTCAAAATTACCACCTCAGTCCCTGGTTGCTGTTCCTGTCCATTGACATACGTTTAGCTATTGGCTTTTTACCCCTCTGCTTCTTGCTCGAGGGCCTCTCCCTCCCGAGTTTACTCTCCGTTTTTAATCCTTAATCCGTTTGTGCGCAGCGAGTAGAGCTATTCGGATGTTTTATTAGCCTCATTTAACGCTTCCTGAGTCCCAGAGTTCTTGACATTCTAGTCAGAACGGCACAGGTAGGTGTCCCAATGATTTTCCCGTTGCTTTTGCCCGAGATCCTTAGAAAGCGAAGTTGGAAGAGGGCTTTCCTTTACAGCTCGAATGAACGTTCTATTCGCAAACCCACGTTTGCCACTTTAGGGACGGTATTTGCCGTTCGTGGTGGTAGTAGTGCGTCTATGATTCCCTCTTTGGGTACCCCCTCCCCCCATCTCTCATCATTTGGCAAACATTTTCCTGCTGTCACCGGCCGATTTGTATGTTTCCGTAATCTGACAAACAGCCCCCTTTTTTAGCAGCTTATACTCTATCATGTGCTACTTCTTCCAGTGTAGCTCGCGGTCGCGTTGGAAGATTACAACACACCCCTCCTCCCGTGTCCCCCCCTGATCCTATTTTTCGCGCCTCTCGCCATTTTCCCCCCCCCTACAAAAAGTTGCCTTCCCTCAAAAGTCCAAAAACCCCCCTTTTTGAAGTATTGGCAGTTACTGTGCGTGTTCGTGTGTCCCTATGCGTCTTTTTTCAAATCACCACAAGCTTTTCAATCAAGATGTTCCCCCCCCTTTCTTTCCCTGGTCGGCAGTTTTCTCTATTTTTGGTGTCCTCTTGGTCGTTTGCTCACTCATTTTCTCTGCCATATTTTCCCAGGGACTTTTTCATTTGCACCAGACACCTTCAGCCATCCTGCTTCCTAGCTTTTCCCCGCACTACCCGATCTTGAACACGGTCCTTGGGTTAGGGTCGAGCATTCTCGTCGATCTACACTTTTAACATTCCGTGGCTTTATCCCCCAGGAGCGGTTTTTTAAGGGGTCCTTTGGCTGACGCAGGGTTTGTTTTTCCCTTCTCGGCAGACTTACCCGCCTTGTGAATTTGTGTACAAAGACGCTTTCAAATCCTACTGGTGTCCTTCTACATTCTCTGGTTCCTTCGATGCCATTGCGCAAGAGGGGCTGATGGGCGTTTCTTTTTTTCTGCACCCCGGTTAGCGGTATCTGGCATGTTTTTGAGATCTGCGTTTATTTGTCCTAGGGAACAACGGAAAACTGATGCTACGCCCTTCTTTTAGGGGTTAGGAGAACTTCCCTTTCGAACTTACCACGCACCACCCCCTAGGCTTTTTTTCTACCATCCGTGTCAGTCCCCTCATCCCCCAATTTTGTCAACCCCCCGGTTGGATGTGAAATTTTCTGGGACTCGCGTGTTTTTTTTTCTTTGAACCGGTGTTGACGGTATCCAATTTCCCAGTTTGTTTGTGATTTGAGGTACCCGTTTTCGGCTGACTCCTCTCCCGCTTGATCGTCCATTCCAACCTTCTTAGGCTCACCAAGTTTTCCCTGCTGACTATAGACGTGCTCACTGCCTCACCGTGTTACAGGTTTCCTCAAACCGGCGTCATCCAATTTGCGTGGCCTGACAGTTCTTTCTTTGTGAGTAGTCCTAGTTTCTCCCAGTTTTCCCCTTCAGGTCACCATGGTTTTTCTTTGAATGGGAGCGTTTACTATTTATGTGTGGCCATTTTCGTTTCATTCGACTCACGAGGATCTAAGCTCTTCTCCTACCAAGGCCTTCCTGCAAACTAGAGATTATCTGTGACGTTTTTCCCCAAGTCTTTTTTTTTCTTGTTCAAAAGCTGACTCTTGCTCCCTAGAGACATAGGTCCTGGGATTTTCTTAGTCTTCCATTGTTCAGTTTTTCACCGCTCTGGCCTACTAGCGAGCCTAGGTTTTTCGAGGGGGGCGCCCCTTCCTCTGGTTTTCCCTTGGGTCTTTTGTCTCGATCCTTTCAGCGATTGAACACCATGCATTAAAAATGTTTCCCCCGCTTGTTTAGTGATTCTCTTATTCTTTATATCAGCTCCGATTGACAGTGGTGTAACTCACTGCTGTTACGGTTTGTACACCGGAGATTTGCGACGGCCCTTTCGGAGCTGCTTCAAGGGATCACTTATGCTTTTTTCTGTTTTATCTGGCCATTTTGAATACCCCATCCTTCCCGTGTCCTCAAAAGAACCGTCCCGGATCTTCTACTCCACCAGACGGTCAAATTTTCTGTTCCGCAGCTGACCTACCTTCCCCAGCCCCGATACTGGAACGCGGGCCCCCATTCTTGCGTTTCTTCCTTGCAGGAATTTTCCAATCGTGCCCCTTCCCCCTTGTGGAGAGGCCTTTACCTGGTGAGCTCTTTCCTCCTGCCCCTTGTCCCCAAGTGGACAAAAGAACCACCTGCGCTTGAGTTAGGCAAGGGTTGGAGTAGTGGCGGCCTCTAGATTACATTACGTCGACTTGACGCCCGTTGCCTGGAGTTGTTTCCCCCCCCTCTGAAATTTACTCCTTCCTAATCTTTGACTTAGCTTTGATGTTTTTGGCGTTTGTACCTCTATCTCCCCTGTGTTTTTGCCTCTTTTGGATGCCTTTCGAATGGTCCTTTGTACCTCTATTTTTTCCCCGCGGGATTTCTCTTTCATGTTAATCGTTTTCCCCCCCCTTTTTTTTTTCCTGGCTACAACCCTGATTCTTACATGAACAGCATCCGTCTCCCGTGGTTTTTTGAGATCTCTTTGCTCGATGTTATCCAGTTTGTTCTTGAACAGCCCCGCGCCCCGCCCGCTGAAATTTTCTGAACCCCGTTTCCACACGACCTCGTCCCGGATCCCCAATATTTGCACCCCTGAATGTTTTTTCCTTCGTGGGCGTTCGCAAGCGTCCCAACCTCTCTCGCTTAAGAGGCGTGAAATTAGATTGTCCAGACGCACTTCCAATCCCTCGCTCCCGGTCAGAGAATTAACTTTTGTAGCACCTACCAACCCGCGCGACCCGTTGTATTTTGATTTCAGGCACGCGGAATCTCTCCCAGTAAGCCTCCTCCTACCGTCTCTCTTAAACCGCCGGTGTCATCCACCACGTGGGTTTTTTGTGCATTCAGATCATCCTCAGACCCCCCGTTCCTTGAGGTGGCTCCTCTAGTAATGTTGCTCGTCTGATCCTGTCTTGTCTCCCAGTTAAGTTTCCGTCGCTGGTCGTCTTAATTTTCGCATAACCACGGGGCACACCTATAACAAGCACAAAAACGCCTCTGTCAGGACCGCCCAGCTCCGAATAGTTTTTTCCCTTCCCCTCACCCCAGCGGCCCTTCCCGCCTTTTTTTTTCCCCGGAATCGGGGGATTGGTCCATCAAAGATGTAGAGCTCCCCCCACCGTCTAGTCTTCCCCGCCCCCCCCACCCTCCCACACTTTGCCAGTGTTGCAATCGTCCCTGGATCGTTCGCCCCATAACCCCATTCCCGAGGCTGACATTTTCCTGCCCTGGCCGGCTTTTTGCTGGCCTTTTAAATTTTGACCGTGAGCGGTTCGTCCCTGACGATTCCCGTTTTGTAAAGGGTTCCCGACGCTTTTTTCCTCGTTTGTGGACCACCACGCGCCACGGACTTGTGACTTTTCCGTACCTATCGCGTTTGCGGTCCCGGCGAGCCAGTTTGCCCTTTCCAGTTTAATTTTGGTTTTTCTTCCAACGGCATTCGGTCAGAGTCGTCCGCGTGATGTTAGAATGTCATGTTGATAAGAATCCCCCGCCACAATCACGGCATTTGATGCCGATGTTCCGTCATCAAGCACCTACAAACACCTTCGGCAGGGTTAAACATTACTCAACACTTAACGCCCATTCGTCCTGGGCTTTAACACTTTTTTGAAGACCCGCTTGGCCCCCGGCTTGCCACTTTTTCTTCAAATATTTTCTATGCCACTTTCCAGCCTGAGGCGACTGCCGTCCCCTCATGAGCTGATCTCCCCCCAACATCGTTGGCCCTTTTTTCTCGAATTGGAGGCAATCCCCCATCACGACCTTAAACTCGGCTTCTCCCAGCTCTTTACCCCCCCCACAAATTTTTGAGCCAAATGTTGCAAAACCCCCCCCAGACCCCAACCCACTTATAACAATTCTTCCCCCGTCGCGCCCGTGACCAATTAACATCCCCCCTTGGTGTCCCCTGAGGTTATGGTACCTGTCGCGACAATTCCTCTGGCCTCTTTCGCTGCCAATTTTCTCTCTCCGTTGGCGAGGCTTTCTGTTCCACTGCACCGACCCCCCCCTCAGGGCAATTTTCAGATACACTGCTTTCTGCTGTGCCGCCCTCCCTTAGGGGGTGACCCTTTCTTGGGTCCCTTCAAAATGCCTATCCTCTCACAGCGGATCGCACCCCCCACACTCTTCACCGCCCTCTACTGCCGTTCTTGATTGCTGGCACCTTATCTAACTGGATTGGTACATACCGCCTCTTAACCAAGACCCTCCTCGCTATGCTCAACTTGTCCTGTCCCCCCACAACCCTTCAATGCGGCTGGCCCCTTTATGCGCCGGCCCGTTAATAACAATTGGGTCCTAATCGCCAAGGTTTGCAGTTTCCCCAACCACCCACCGTCCTTTGGGGGAAATTCTTAAATTCTAGATTAATCCCCCACTTGAACTAGTGGTATTTTTGCATTTCTCTTGTCCCAACACGTCGGTTGTGTATCTCGTTAACCCACAAACAGGACCCCATTTCTCCTTGTACTGTATCCCGACCGCTTTTTGTATCGTACTTCCTCTTTGCTGCTTTAAAACCTTTTGTTTTTAGGGAAAAGAGAATGTCGGGGTAACAGCTGATCAAGGGTACTTGAAGGCCACGTAACACCATCGGGAGCCAAGGTTTTTTCTTTAGAAAGGCAGACCTGAATAGTAGCACGTCCACACAGGAAGCCCCCCCTTCCAGCAATGGCAGCCCCATTCGGTTCCTTTACCCATATCGTTGCACGGATTGGATGTCCCCTACGTCAGCAGCCCACCCCCCATTCCACGTTCTTCCCCAACGCTCGAGACATGATCAGGCAATCCCCTTGCACGAATTTGTCTTTGTCCTCTTTTAGAAATTCGAGGACCGAGTCCCATCTTTCGGCGTGCGACCCGCGGTTACCCTTGCGACTGGGTTTCACCGTTTGGTTCCCAATTCGACAATGCAGGAGTTCCGGAGTGACCCTTGTGAAATCAAATACAATTTTTAACGTGTAACCCTCTGTGATTTTTTTCATAAAATTCCACAGCACGTCCGCTTCCTGCTTCTTTCATCCATAAAGCTGAAAAATTAGAGATAGGATTTTGACGCTGTGTCCTGAACCCCGCTGTAAAGAATATGTCCTCCTACCTTGGTTGTGAACTCCAAACAATGTCCCCCCCGGAAGTCC
>Ga0179593_1495822_pt1 | contig 14788 bp, 18 predicted proteins | sample CZODoug2_1_08_16_FD_185931 | JGI IMG/M metagenome (GOLD analysis project Ga0179593, IMG submission 185931) | Vadose zone soil fungal communities from Angelo Coast Range Reserve, California, USA - CZODoug2_1_08_16fungal (PacBio error correction) | ecosystem: Environmental > Terrestrial > Soil >... | reverse complement strand
TTCGTCCCCCTTCCTTTTTCACTCCGCGATAGCCTCCGGATCGCAACCTTTACCACTTTACTCCGTCGTCTGACTGGACATGATTTGCGCGTGAAGCGTTCCCCTGGCTGTCTCCCTGACCCCGATCGAATTTCTTTACCTGACCTCACTCTCCGGCCTTCTTTGCATTTGTCGTCCCCCGTTTTGTGCTTTTTTGGAGTAGCGAGCAGTCACTATTGTTTTATTGCGCCTCCCTTTTTTCGGATTCCAAGGATTCTGAGCTAACCTGCCTGATCCACGATCTTTTCCGGGCGCTAGGACACCCTTTGTTGCCCTCGCTTTTTTCCAGATCGGTTAGACCTCCCCTTGACCTTTTTTTCGATGAAAAACCCGGCCCGGCCAATCTGTTTGGACCTATTTCTCCATCCTGGTTCGGCAAAGTTCGGTTCGTCTTGGTGCCCACCCCCATCAATTTATCACTTTTCCCCGTCAAGGGCCCCCTCCCTCAATACTCTTGGACGCTTTATCTCAGCTGCGTTCTCACTCTCTCCCGAGTTTTTTCCCACCCGCTGGCCCCTCGTCTTCATATCTTTCTCCCCCACCTATAGGAGGACCCTTCTTCTGCTTGCCCACAGAACATTTTTTCTGAGTTCATTCGTTCCTCAAGGGTCGTTCTTTTCCACCACCCATCACTCTGCTTTGTAGACTCCCCCCGGCCCCCCCTGGCCCTCTGGAAGCACACCCAAAACCTCTCTTCCGCCGCGCCATGGAAAGTCATACTCTTTTCGGGATCCCAAAGTTGGATCTTGAACTTGACTTATTCCCGTGCTTTGCATTGGCTTGCAGGCCTTAGGAGTTACTTTTCTACTGCCCTCCCCTCCAACCCCCTGTTTTTCCCCCCAAGTTAGACGTTGGCCAGGTTAAAGGGCCATTCCCTTTTCCTCCCAGAGCAGTCCGTATTATAGACTCAGCCCATTCGGCTTTCATCCCCTGTCGACCTCTTTGATCTTTAGGCAGTGTTTCGCGAACGACCTACCCTTCTTTTTCCAGGTCACGCCAGTTACCTATTACATCCCTTCTTCCCCCTGGCCTTCTAGCAGCGTGAGAAAAGCCCAATGCTTTCCTTGCTCTCTTGCGAACGATCTCTCGGAAGTCATGTCCCTGCTATCCTGTTGCTTCGAGTGGATTTCGTCTCAGGACATCTATTTTTTCCTAGTTTGGCTCTGAGTATTTCCCGTCACTCTTTTACGGTATTCTTCCTTCCCTCCATCAGTGTACAACCCGCCCCTCTCCTTTTCCGACCCGTTTTCCTGCCTCCTCTATGTCTTTCTTGAGAGGCCCGTTCTTCTATCCCCCCATGTGCCCCGCGACCCTCCTGCTCCTCCGTTCGCTCCCGATACTTCGCATTTCCCCCCCCCCAACCCCCACCAAGTCGTGACCTTCTTACCCTGGTTGTTCCAGTTCCTTGCTGGTTGGAGTATTGACAGACATTTTCTCTTTTCTACATTATAAAGCCCCACTCTTTTTCCTGCTTTTGCCGAGTAGTTTGACTTCGATCTTCTTGGAAGAGTCCAACTGTTGCCTTCGTCTCTCCTCCGCCCATGAAATTCGAACCTAACCCTTGGATGAGTGCCCGTTCCCTGAGCAGGCGCTTTTGATTTGTCCGAGAGAGTGAACTTCCCCAGTCTGAGGAGAGGAAGAACCGGACCCCTTTCCCCTTTTTGCCTTGTCCCCCAATGGGATGAAGAGGTTTGCCTGCCTGAAGTTTTCCCGCCTTCTGGAAACCCAAATGAGTGTACGACATATTCTTCATACTCATGTTGTTGTTGTTGCTGCTAATCTTTTCCCTCATTTTTTAGATGAAAATAGGCGGACCCCGGTCAGTTTGAACACGGCGTCAACTTAACATATTGTCCCCAATTCTAGGCGACCCACCCCCCCCCCCCCCCCTCCCCCCCCCCCCCCCTGCATTCTCGGGACCCAAACACCCCCGCGTTCAGTCTAAGTCAGTGTCCTCTTGCGCAGGTTTCCGGTTTTTAGAAGGCGCTGTGTTTCCTCTCTCAATTGCCACCACTCTTTCTTGACTCTTTCCTTCTCCGCTCGAAAATGCAGCTCGAAGCTTCTTCCCTACCCTCCCCGTCGGCCTATAGGCGCCCCTGAGAGTTTTTGGTCAACCATCCATCTGTCCCGCGCCCGCTGCCACACCAGGGGCGTAACGCGCGTCCCCTCTTTTTCCCTGTGCTCCGAGATGATCTCTCTGGACCCTCGATTCCGGACTCGAGCCGTTGTTTCACGCTTATGGTTCGTCGGGCACTGCCACTTTTTGCTTCCGGCCTCGCTTTGTAATCCTGTTTTTTCAGGCAAGACAAGCTTTTGAACACAGACCCGGTGCCGCCCCCCGCCCACCATCTCTCCGTTTTTGTACATCCAGATGTCCTCCTCTCTCTCCGCAATTAGAAGCAGCTTGGCGACCATCCTGGCCCGCTAGATCGTCTCTGTTCCGAGTCAGGTCTCGGTGCGTTTCGAGCGTCAACTTTGCCGTTTTCTCCCCAAGTATGAAGAGGGACTTTTCTTTCCTTATTTAAACTCCTTCTATATTTTCATGAAGTTAATATAGATCACGATTGGGACTTGGCTCCCCAGTCCCGCTCTCGGTGGATAGTTTCTCATCCTTCTGCTTTCTCCCCACATTTATGGGGGTTACTTCCCCCTTGTAGACAATTGGCCCCCGATGGAGTGATGCTTTTGCCCTGGCCTGACGAAACTCATGACACGTTTCCGGCTCATGTTGCCCCCCGAAGACGAGCTCTTTTTAACTTCCCCACCTTTCCTGCAAAGAGTATTGCTTCTTAGTCGCGCCCAGAGTTTTTTGCTCCATCTGTCCCATGTTCGTTCGATCCCGCCTTTACCACCGCGCGTTTTAACGACGATGACCCCCCTTGAGCTCGATATCCCCCTCCCTCCCGATAGCGTTCGGTTGCCTCGCACCTTTGCATCCTTTTTCATAATTTTTCTCCCTATGCCACTGATAGGGCCCTTTTGTTTAAGTCCCCCCTCCGCACACGCTTTTCTTCTCTTTGCTCGTTGGCTTCGATTCACGCAAGAGATATTTCCTTTCTTCGGCCCGACCCCGGTGATATTGATTTTTTTTTTGTCCCAATCTACACCGAAAACTTTTCCCCCGATACGCCAGGGATGTCCCTTTTCCTCATAGCCCAAGCTTTATTCTTTTTTTCATTCGAGCGAGTTTTTCACGCCTCGAGTGAACCGTTTATTTTTTCCCTTTGGCAGATGGTACAGGCCTCTCGCACGGGAAACCCAGCTCTGGGAGGAGAGGTCCTTTCTCTCAGATGACCTTACCTCCCTTTAGGCGCTTACTCTGCCTGTTCCCCGCGCCTAAGCACGCCTTGTTCATTGCTAATGCGCGTTAGTCGGAATTTCCCTTTTTCTTATCCCCTAGGGGATTCATTTCGATTCGCAGTCGCTTTCCCGCGTATGCCATCCGGCCCCCAGTAATTCAATCCCCACCTTCTCTGATCAGCCGCGAATACATGACTCCAGCTCGAGGGTAGGGTCAGCCCTTTTTGCCTTTTCCTAAACCGACAGCTCCCCTCTTCCTTCTGTGATCAGGGAGGAAGACAGTCTTTTCCCGTTCCTGTTTCGCACCCTCAACTCTCTGACTATCTCCGCCTATGTTTTTGTCGAGAGTTTGATGTTCTGATCCTAAAGCATTCCTAGATTTCAGCTCCCTTTGATCCCTAATCTTCATAGATGGGTCTCTGTCTTATTTCGACCAAGTGCTTCCCCCCCCCTCCGCCCCCGATCGCTCGCATTCCCCTGATTCCCCGCCTTTCTCCCTCCATCGTCCGGCTTCTCCTTTGTGCACATTATTCGCCCAGGTGGACCCATCCCCCTTCCTGAGTTACCTTGGAATCACCCTCTTAGAAGTTCTTCCTGTTCACGATAAGAGGCTCTCCTTAGTCTGTCCCTTTTGCCCTTGTCTTTCCGGAACGATTTTTACGAAGCTCTCGCTCCTGCGTCCATTTCCTTTCATCTAAACGTCCCCGACACATCATATTTTAGTTCTTTAGAAGCCTCCTTTCTTCCCGATAGGAATCACGATTTCCTTCTATCTACACCCCTGACAATCTCTCCTCTTGAAGGAACAATGCCCCCCCCAGCATCGCTGTTGTGCCGATTGTAAGTACATCCCCTGCCTTTTCTAGTTCCCCATTTTTTGCTTGTCTTGCCAACAACACCCAATAACACTGAATCTTCCTTGCCTTCCGAACGAAATCTCTTCTTGTTTTCCCGTGCCAAGAAGCGTGCTCTCCCACCCCAAGTTTTTTTCCTTAACACCTCTGCTCGTTTTTTCGTCGGCAATTCTTTCTCCACAGTTGCCTTTCAAACAGACCTCCTCCTCTGTTTTCTGAGCCACGGTCCGCGGCCACCTTCCCATGCTCATTCCCTCGATCAGAACGGAATAAACTGTGTGGCTGAAACCCACTGTACTTACTCCCTTCCGAATCCTTCTTGTCGGCATCAGCCAAGTTGATGACAGCCCGCCTTTGTTACCTCTATTGCCTTTTGACTTTTACTCGTTCAGGTAAAGGTTTTTTCAGTAGTTCTTCCCTTAATCACTCCACCCCAGAGTGAAAATGTTCTTGGGACTTACCCGGTCTGGACCTTTTTTACCTTCTTGCTCCTGTTGACCCTCCAGCCACCGTAGGCGCGTTGACTCCCCATCCTTCGACTCTGATCTGTCTGGCTTTTCAGTCCCCCCCCCGGGAAGCCTTGGTTTTCAGGCTGCCCTAAGCAAGATTTCTGTAACCTGTTTTTTTTCGGAAAAGAAGGGCCCCGACCTGTCGCATCCGTCGGACTCTCTCTGGCCATGATGCGCCCGTGTAAAGTTTTATCCTTGATTCTTCAGTGGATCTTCTGTGACGATTCGTGTAGAAGAGTTTTCCTCGAATTTGGTCTTTTTTCGCAGAGATTCCTTTTTACTCCTAACAATATGATTTCCAAAAATTGGAACCCGCTTTCTTTCTGCCTTCAGCGCGTCTCCCGATATTTCGTCAGTCCTTTAGATTTACCGTGATACCCCCCAGTGTACCCCTCGCTATCATTCCCCCTCTTGCGTCCCACGATCTGTGACCCTTCATAGAACTCCTCCCAAGCTACCTCTCTTACTGCCGGTTTTCCCAGGTCAAGGATCCCCGGGTTTGCCTTACCCCCTCCCATGGGAGCTTGTACCTTCTCAGGTGATACACCAGACTTGATTTCCGGTTCCCTTATTTTAGCTAAATTGACTCTTCGTAGGTACGAGTCACCCCTCTTTTTCCTTCGCTCCCAGCCATTCCCTCCCCCCACGTACCCTTGGCCCCTGCACTGACCGGAGTTCAATCCGACTTGTCGGCGCGTGCTTTTTTTGGAAGAGTAGTCATTCCTCTCCCTCGCGTCCTTTTTTAATCTCCCGGATTTTCCCTTCCACATTCTTTCATGTGATTTCCGCAGATCCTGTCCCCCGCCTTCTTAACCATTTCATGGTGTTCCGGATAGCCATCTTTTCTACGACTTTGTTTTTTTTGCGAGAGAGAGAAGCCCACCTCTTTTTTCCGACCTCTGTCTCTTCTTCCCCCAGTCAGGTCCTGTGGGACCGACGAGGGACATCTCTCTTTTCCCTAACCAGCTCTTGCTTAGATACCTTTTACACCCCTTGCCGTTCCCCCCCCCAGTTTCATGCCTCCCCATTCAGTTCCTTTTTGAGCCCGGTTTCCCTGTGATCTCTTGCTGACGATCGTCATCCCACATATGTAGGTCGCCTCCGACTGAGTCACCTCATGTCCGCTCATAAGAGCTTACCCGACCCTCAGGAGGATAGTTGTTCGCAACTTGAGATCGGCGCATGCCCTGGCGGTCCCTCTGCCCTGACAACCTGTTTTTACGCCGCGTACGTTTGTGATGATCTTTTGTTTTAGTAGCCGGCTATGGATGACTCTGTCCCACCTTTGTTTTCCCTCCTCGAGCCCCTTTCCATAGGATGTCTATCTCCCTTCGCACTTGCCTCCATATACGGCACGTTTCCCCCATCGCGTTCATTTTTGATCCTGATTTCTGCCCTTTTAAAGGTCTCTGCCGACACCTGACTTTTGCCTCCGGACCCAAACTTCGTCCCCGTTCCACCTTCGATGCCTCCCCGATCCACTTGCGCCAATTATCCCAAGCAGATTTATGGCTCACATAATGGCCGATAGATTTCTTTTCGTACTACTCTCTTTTTCCTTGCCCTTTGTCACTACTCAGCTACAACGGCACGTCAAAAGTTTTGACTTTGTACCCTGATCTCTCTCACTCCCTTTTGACCCTTTTTCAGATACGTCGCCCAATTGTGACCGGCCTTGCGATGATTTTCCTTCCCTCGCCGTGGCTCGGTCCCCCCAACCACTTATGCCAGCTTGTCCCCCAGCATGTTCCCCGTTCCCCGGCGAGACCTTGGTCCACTTTGTTTGAGTGATGATTTTTTTTTTTTTTTTTTTCCCAGTTCCAATTGTTTCCTCCTTCCAAGATTTGGCCCTCCTTTGACGACCGTGCAGCTCGGTCAACCCCCCTTTGCTTCTCGGAACTCTTTGCGGTTCCATGGCTGCGGACTCCCGCCCATTGGTTATTGGCCGTTTTCTCCGGGCCCAGCTCTTGATTTTGGCCAGACCGCTCTTGTTTCTTAATCCGACACTAGTTGTTTTTGCTTACTTCTTTGCAGAAGCCCCCCTTCGCCAGCCGCTGCCAAGACCCCCTTTTTCTTGGGTTTACGAACCTCTGAAAACGATTTTAATTCCTTGATTTCTGTTGGGGCAGCCTCGATCCACGCAATGGAGTCTCTTTCCGGTAGCCCCCGAGTCGCGGGTCTGTTGTGGCTCCCCTTCCCCCAACCTCTTGAATGAGGAACGACAAGTTCTCCCTTCTTCGCCCACGACCGTTCCCTCCTTTTCCTTTCCGGTTTTTCACTGATCTTTATGGTTGACCGGCCACTCTGACACCGGCTGAAGCAGAGTCCCCCCTTTTGTCCGATGCGCGCACGTGCGAAACTTTTTTTGCTTTTTAGTTCTTCCTTGATTCCTAGAATGACATTTCGTCGTGGGCGAGCTCTACCCCCTTCCGCGACACCGACCGGATAAGGTCCCGTGGAGCTTTTAGAAGGTAAGAAAGTCGATCTGAGTTGCTTCCTAGGACTGTTGCTCTTCCGTCACGATACGCCTCTTAACTCCATGGGTGCCCGGATCCAATTCTTCTTTAAAGCCGTCGTTTCCTCGACAGCTGGTTCGTTTAGCACTTTGGACCCTTAAAGACCTTACGCGCCATCTCCTGGCAACTTGCGGACGGACATGGCGTTATGCTTCTTCTTTTTTCCTTTGCCGCCCTCTTTAATACTCCCCCTTCGTTTTTTTGGTGAGAATTCGTTCTCCATACGTCCCTCACTACGCTTTGTCTTTCCAAATTCCGCGGACTGAGTAGCTTTTTAGAGGAGCAAACCTTGGAAATCGCTCGCTAGCTCCCCGTTCTGTCGCTTTCACCATCTTCTGCTTAAGAATACCCCTCCGGCTGCTCATGTCAATGATTTGCGGATTCATCAGGCGAGCACTCTCTAAAGGAATCACATCATAGACTTTCCTCTTCTGCGCTTAGTCATTTCTGCGTGCGGGAGTCGCGGAAACTGATTGTTGCGATAGCCTCCCCTTTTTTCCCTTTTTCCAATGTCATGATCTCACAGCCCTTCGGTCTCCGCATGAAACTGCCATCTGATCTGTCCCCTCCCCCGAGGATCCCCTGAGTTCAGGTGTCTCCAAATTCCCCCAGTTGCCCGCGTATCCTTTTGACCACCTGGACCAGCAATTATCGCTGTCCGTTGCGATGAAATGCTTTTTTTCCTTGCGTGGGCAAAGTTTTTCCCCTTCTCTTTTCGCCACCATCTCCCCCCCGCCCCAGGGCTAAAGACTAACTTCTCTCCCCTTTATAGCCGGGAACCTTGTTGATATCCCCTCAACCCTCGTTTTTCGCGGTTCGTCCCTGGGCAATCGTCTTCCCTTTTATTCCTACCGGGTCCCTTCTTTCACCCCCCACATTCTCACACCGGGTGATATTTTCTCGATTCGTCTCTTTCTGTCCTTTCCCACACAGTCCCAGCCGATCCGACCGGCCTCAAATATGGCATTTCTCAACCACCCTCCCCCTCTGCTTCGCCTAACGCCATGGACAAAGCCTCCTTCTTGGTTTTCCCTACATTTTGTCCTTATCCCCCGCGTGTCTTATCTGTAGGCAGTTCCGTGCCTTCCCTTACCTTCTTAGTCAAGATTTCCCTCCTCGCCAAAAACCCTGCGTTCCAATGGTCCCTTCCCTGGTGAACGTTACCGTCCTCATGAAAATGCGCAAGCGGACCCCCCCGTATTTCTGTTCCCCGACCGGCCAAGTCGGCGTGTCTGCCCCTTTCACTCCCCGACCCTGTGATATATTTTCCGTTCCCTTCCCATTTCGAACCTTCCTCGAAGGCGTTTTTTTCCTTCACGCTCTTTCCTCTTTCCTTTTAGACCTTTTTTCTTCCGCGCGTTGTTCCCACCACCGCACATGGCATGCATCGCCTGATCTCTTGACGACCGGTCAAGGATTTCCTCCCCTGAAAGCTTCTATCCTGCACTCTTTGATCTCTAACTTTTGGACCTTTCGGATCTTTGCGAGCTCTTTGTGTCTGTGAGGCTTTTCTCTCAGAGCTCTTTAATCTTCCCCACCAAGAGGATCCACCATTGTTCTTCATCAGTTCAATTCGCCCCATTCTCCGCTCCCTGTAGCCCTGCGTGCCCGTTCTATCGTTTCATCAAAGTCGTTCTCCTTAGATAGTCCCTTAGACGAGTAGAAGAAAATTTCATCTTCGACCCCCCCCAGTCTTTCCTCGGTAGACTCCCCTGGTTTGGTCTGGGTTGCCGCTTTACCCCCCGCCCCTGGGTTTATACCCCCCCGTTGCTCAAACTATTGTCTCAATGAAGTAGGATCTTCTGATTCCCCTTTTTTTAATTTTCTCTGAAGCTTCTTCGATTTCCTCCCCTTTTTAGCCAGACCCTCTTCGCACCGTAACCCTTTCTCAACATGGTCGTATATCGAATGAGACGTTCGTTTTTTGTTTTCTGATCTCTTCCGTCGCTGCCTTTGATTCTCCTTTCTGTTGACCCCTCGGCCTCCCCCAAATTCTTTCCTCCTCCACCCCCCTTGCGTCCCTCTGTTACGTGATTCGCTTCGTAAACCCTTTTCCATGGTGTTTCCGGATTCTGATATATATATTACTCCCTCCTTTTTTTTGGTGCTGAGAGATTCCTTAACTCCTTCCACCCCACCCCTGTGCCGCGTCGGCCACATCCGGCCCATCCCCCCTGTTTTAACCCATTCCTTCCAACGCAAATTTGTTTGGATCATCTTGACATCCAGTCTCTTTCTCCTGTCACCCTTTTTTTTTTTTCATTTTTGGACAAAAGCCCGCGCGCTCCTGTTATCCGTCCGCTCATTTATCCCAGTTTGGTGCGATTTGGTCTTTGCGGAAGTCGCTTCACAACCTTAGTGCGTCTCCGACGTTCCTTCATTTCCCAGGAGCTAGAGTCTACACCCCTTTCCTCCTATCTGAGCATTGTAGTCATCGTCGCCCATGGCGTCCCCATCGGAAAAAGAGCACTTCCCTTTGCCCCCCCCGTTTTTTTGAGAAGCGCGTCACTTTTTTGTTGTATATTTCCGTGCCTCCACTTTCTTCGCCCCTTTGATAGGGCACTCTTCGGCTCGTCTGCACCCCAGGCCCTCCCCGTCTTCGAACAGCTAGTCTCACTGCCACTGTGGCGCTTGCCAATCTCTTGCCAATTGTGTTCTATTTTTTTTAAGGTCTCAAGCTCATTTTTCCCACCTGGGCCCAGACTACGCTGTCCCCTTTCTACTCTACCCCTCTGTTCAGTCGCGATCCACTCTGTCGCGAGACTCTTCTGGAGAATTTCTGGCTATAGTAGAGCGGCCCTTCCTCTAGGCTTTGAGGTGCATTCGAGATCCCCCGCGCCCATTTCCGTTTCCCCACAGTATTTTGGTCCCTGTAGTTTTGCATGAGCCCACGTTTCCAAATGACTTTTGAAACTTTCACCCCCCCCCCAAGTCCCTGATGGGATTCCCTCGTTGGTTCCAGTCTGAAGAAAATATGGTTGATCTTGGAAAGTGCATGAGGGTCCTTTCCCTGTCCCAAGGCAAATTTTCAGATGTTTGCTGGGATGTGCGTCGTTGCCAAAATCCGGGTCCGATTGCCCGATTCCCGGTCCTCCTGTTTACCATTATGACCGAACCCCCCTGTGCCAATTCCCCCCCCTGGCTCTTTCCCGCCAAGAGTATGAGGTCCTGGCAGTCCTTTTCTCCCTCGAGTTTTTTGCCAGAGCCGTTTCGTTCGAGGACCCAACTCTCTTTTGGTTTCCGCCCGTGAGTCTCCCGATCCGCGACCGTCGAAGATTTTTTTTTCGCAATTTGCAGAAGCGTCTCTCTCTTTGCCTGTACGAGGGCCAGGCTTTTACGACCCGCAAACCCGATTGTTTGAATGCCCTATGAGGCCGGTTCTTGGCCGCCATCACGCACTCCTTCTTCGGAGGCCCTTTCGTCTTTTCCTCTGTGTCCTATGTTGTGGCTCTCCCGTCATTTCCGCCATGATTTCATTCCTTCATCGCCCCGCGCGATTCTCTGGTCCTTTTTCCTCAGAGAGAGGTTTTTCCACCTTGTTGTGTTCTCTAGAACGGAAATCTTATCACCGCGGCTTTCTAATCGTCTGGCAGTTCTCGTTAACGTCCCAGCCTAGTGCTCGTGGATTCCCTGTGAGATAGAACTCCCATTCCGCCCCGGGCTTAGCGAACCAACTCCAGAACCGACTGCTAAGGTCTCTTTTTTTTAGATGTAAGACGTCAGGGATTCCTTCGCGAGTTGCTCGCCGTCGTCTTCCCGCCCGAGGACTCACTTTTTGCTTTTTCTCTCCGGACGTTGAATTATTTCTTGCGCCTTCGAATCCGTTTAGAAGCCGAGGTATCTCTTCGTCTTTTAGCCTTGGATCAAACCCGACAACATCGCTTTTCCCGTAGGTGAAAGTTCTTCCCTTCAACATGCAGTTAATGATTTATTCTTCACTTCCAAATCTCTTCCCATAATTAGGTCTGATTTCGTGTCTTTTCAAAGATCAAACGCCTTTTTTCGTTCCTCCCTTTGAACCCGACGCCATTCTTAGCTGTCCTGTTTAGGATGCCAATTCCGACCTTCGTTTGCTCTAAACGGATTAACCTCACCTGATTCCGGCCACGGTTCCCCACCTGATCTAGAGGCTCTTAATCTCGATAAGGCTGCAACTCGCGAATCTATTTTCTCACGTTTGTTTTTTTCCTTCTTTACTCCCTAGTCCCCTTTCCTTGTGCCTTTAGCCTTCACTGCTTTTTTCCGATGGTTCCAGTGGCTTCCGTCAATTGTCATGATGATCCTCACTGTCCTCCTCGAGCGCACCCGATAAGTTCGCTCTCCTTGAACGACATTTTGCCGGCGGTGAGCCGTTTTTCGTGTACAAAAATCTCGCTCCGAGAAAAAACCACAGGTCCCCCTCCTCGGTCTTGGTCCGATTCCCGGAAAGACATCCTGGTCTTCTCTGGGCACCCTTTGCTTTTCTGCCACAACCCTTTTCCCTCCCCCGCCATTAGGAAAGCGGGACTCCCCGTCCTGTCTTTCTCGATAGGCCCCCGCCATCCGTATATAATAAAAAACTCCTTTTTTTCTATTTTAGCGGCTGTGGCTTCTTCCCCCTATGCGTGAAACCAACCTTGCGCGACCCCAACAGAACCTTCTCTGTCCCCCCTTCATTCGCTCTTCCGTTTTTATCTGCAACTCCCATCTCTTTTCACGATTGACAGCATCAATTGTGCCGCTTCGCAAATCTCTCTTCCCCTTCCTCTATGAAACGGACTCCTCTGTCTCGGGTACGCTTGGAAGAGACGCGCTTTTCCGTTTCATGCTGCTTCCGTGTTTTTACCAGTTTCGGTCAGATTGACTTTCACATCATATTCAACCCCAGGTGCCCCCCCATGTTTATCAGTAGGGAAACTGGTCTCATTGACTTTTGCGACCTCTCCTGAAGTATATCTTGAATCACCACCTTCAGGCGCGGGAGGGCCATATGTCTGACCCCCTTCTGACTGCCTGCCAGTTATCGACCCGTAATGCCTTGCACGTTTTCATGTTACCTCTTAAACCTCCCCCTAAATTCGTTTAGCGCTTTTGTGCTTCCGAATGATTCAGGATCCCCTCTTTCCTGATTGCTTCGATCATTCTTCTAACTTTTTGCTTCTTTGCTCCCAGCTTTCTCGCGCATTTCTCGAGTGGGTCCTCGCGTTTTCCCTCTGAGTCTTTCGTCCCGGCCTTTTTCTCCTCGTTCCTTCACCAAGCCGGACCCCCCTTGCCCACGTCTTGAAGCGTGCCTTCCCAGCGCCGTTCCAGATAATGTGGCTTGAGCTGAGGGGGGTTGGGGGGGGGTCCGTTCGCCGGACCCCAAGAGTTCACTCGAGTCTCCCCGTTAGCTGTACGTGAAGGTCGAGAATCCATTCGCCGGTACGACCAGTACGCTTCCGCCCCCTGTGTGCAGTTTAATTTTTCGCTGGCCACTTAATTGGGTTCTCCTCACTTCTCACTTTTGTGTTTCAAATTCTTTTTTTACTGAAGCGGGTTTTCTCTTCGACTTGCCCTTTGTTCCTTCGTGGACGACCCCCGGCTTCTCCCTCCCCCTATTTGTGACTTCGCTCTTTCCCCCCAGCGCATTCCCAACATTTTTTTCAAGATTTTCATGCGGCTTCATCAGTTTGATACGCTAGGGCTTGTGTAGATGCAGTCTCTCCCCCTGAGAGTCTTGTTTTTTCCACGAAGTCTGCCTACCCAAATTCTTCTTTGTTACAGGGGCCTCCACCCCACTCTTTTCCTCAGATAGGTCCGTTCCACAAAAGGACTGGTCCGGATTCAGCATCTCTCTCTTTTCCCCTTTTTTGATTAGAGTTTCCTTCCAACACCCTTAAATTTTGTTGCCGACCTGACATCCTTTGCCAGGGCCTTGAACGGTGGGACACGGCTCCCCGACCTTTCTTGCTCATCTTATTCCAATCCAGTCTTCTGATCGACTCATTCTACTCGGACAAAACATGGCCGCGCCGTCAGTCCTGATACAAAGTCTTGATGAACGTTCTGTAATTCGACTTTTGGAGATTAAGGAACAACCCTTTATGTTTCGGGTCTCCGACGCTCCGGGACAGAATTCAAGAAGTAGACTCTCTCCCTCCTTCTTGTTTTTGACTAATTATGGAATAGCCCCATGTCTTGATACGCGTGCCTCCCGACCAACTTTGGAGTAAATCCCTTTCCTTTGTTCCATGCCGATGATATGTATACTTATAGCTACCCTTTTATGTGGTCCTTCTTTGTTCCTTCTCGTTTGGTCACGCTCCCCGGATTTGTACATCCCGTCTATTCTTCCTCCGTCCCGTTTTCCATGGTGGCATTCCTTTGGTGAAGGAAGCCCGAATACTCAAAAAGTCACTTGTCTCCATACTTTGATTTATCTCCAGTTGACATCCTCGCATGTCAATTCGCGATCCCTCTCTGCACTTGAAAGCCGCTGGAGACATACTTTCCCTCTATCTCCGGAGCTCGTCCGCCGGCTCAGTTTCGGATGCGCCGCCCCCAAGGCACAGTTCGTTCCCCCCAGTATCAGAGCCTGCTAGTTCTTAGAAAAAGCCCCCGCCGTTCTCCTGTCACTACTTTTACATTATTGAACCCGGCGACGTTTTTTCGTAAATATTCTTTGCGCCCCCCCCCCCAAAGTTAATGCTTTGAAGGTTTCCAGTTAACACGTTATCCTTTTTGGCTTACTTTTCCCGTCCCTTTACGAATCCGGGTCCTCTGTCCCCGCTCCGGCATCCTCCCTGCCCAATCGACGGACGCGGCGCGGTCAAAATTTTCTATTTTTTCTCCCTGCTATGCGGGTCCCGGAGCGTAGAGATCCTTAGTTTTGCGCCAGCTGGTTTTTGAGCCGTTTTCCCTCACCAATAGTCTTCGGACGCCCAATCTTCACTCCCCTCTCCCCGCGAGTTTTTTTTTTTTTTCAAATGTATTAAGAGTTACTGCAGATTTAAACTTCCGCGAGGGGCTTCTTTTACTCCCCTACTCCATTATGATCCTGAGAGAAAGTGTTTTCTGGGACCCGAGTAGTTCCCCCGCACAGCTCCCTGTTATTTCTTTCAACATTGAGAGATCTCGGGGTATTCTTCGTGTCCACCCCCTCTCACCGAACAATGTGCAAACAGCCTCAGGATGTTCTTTTTTTATATGACACGAAAGGAGGATGATTTTCTACTAGCTATAAGGCTCTGTCGCTCGCCTCAACTAGTGATTCCCCCGTGGCGTCCATCACAGGTTTTTCCTTCGCGCGATACAGATTTATGTTCCGTTGCTGATCGAATACCCTTACTAAGTCTCGCTTTCGACCCTCGCGCTATATGCAAGAGTCCCATGTGCTTTTTTTTTGAGAAGATTCCTCCCGTCGATTGTTCCTTCCCTTTCGCGAGTGCCGCTTCTCTCCCGCGCGCGCCATCATTTGCCCTCGGTGACCAGTATTCCCTTGATAATAAGATCTCCTTTTTAGATGACCGCCGGTAGTTTATTCTTTCCTCCCCATACGACCCACGCTTGTAGGTGAACTTTTTTTTAGGACGACAGTGGCGGTACTCGGATA
>Ga0179593_1263648_pt1 | contig 14788 bp, 10 predicted proteins | sample CZODoug2_1_08_16_FD_185931 | JGI IMG/M metagenome (GOLD analysis project Ga0179593, IMG submission 185931) | Vadose zone soil fungal communities from Angelo Coast Range Reserve, California, USA - CZODoug2_1_08_16fungal (PacBio error correction) | ecosystem: Environmental > Terrestrial > Soil >... | reverse complement strand
ACTTCTGGCAGTTTGCAGGAGCGTTATTTCGAGGGCACAGGTCCTGTTTTTGTTGGGGGCGTTTCGCCACCATGAGAGGGATTGAGGTTTCGCCCAGTTACAGCCAACAGTGCTTGCCTAATCATTTAAAGATAAGAAGGGATTGCTTTGCCCCTTCCCTGACTCTTTCCTCGGAGACGTCCAAAATCGACGGACGGCGTCAACGGAGGTCAGCGATTCACCGTGGGTAAAGTTGTAGCTTTTTCTTAAGGCTGTTCTCGGCTTCTACCTGCTGTCCTTCTAAGATCCTTCTCTTCTTGGCTTTCGATGTCCCTCCCCTACTGCCTTCGTCTCCGGTTTTAAGCTAGTGAGGCTGACGGTTTGGAAACTGCTCCCCCCTTTTTTTTTTTCTGCGGGCATGGAGAATCTCCTTTGAATCCCTTGAGTTCAACTCCCCCGTGGTCCGCCCCCTCCGCGAGGCCTCCGGCTCCGGGCCGGGTGGTAGGATGAGGTCCATGAATGAGCGACACACACGGTCTTAGTTGACAGGTAGGGTCCCTTTGGAAACTTGGGTTGTTGATTCCAGAGCTCTGCAGGTCCTGGCCCTTCCAAAACGACTGGGAACCAGCTACCTTTTTTCAGCGAGCCCCAGTCTTTTTGAGCAGGAACGTACCTCTTTTTTTTTCTGCACGGTCTTCCCTGTTTTCAGTTCCTTTCGGTTCGGAAAGTTTTTGGATTGCTCCTGGATAAGGACGGTTCAGGGTTCAGGCTTTCAGGCACGGGATTTCTTTCAGAAGTGACTCCTGGCCCTCCCCCCCTGGGACTCCAGGTTCCAAACAGCCCAGACGGCGTTCTTTCATGCTAACCTAAGATTGCTCACCGCCGCGGCCAGGTGTCGAATCCCGGTAAAGGGTCCCTTCTCCTCCGGTGAATGTGTATTCCCGTCACTTGGGTTTCTGGAGTTTTCAAAAGCCGGAGTCCCCCCGACTGGGAGGGGTTCGTCCTAAGGCCGGCTCCCTATTTCGGTGGGCGCGGATTCTCGGTGATTGCGGTTAGCATTCATCTTCACCTTCGTTTCTTGAACACTTATCCTCAAGGTCTTCGTTCAGGATTTAACTTTTGTTTTCGACCTCTTATACCCTCTCCTCGCCCGCTTTTTCGACGTGGTTCGGCCTAGTGTGATATCATGGGTAAAGATGACATCAATAGTTATTTTGTTTGGAGGGTACTGGAGGCGTTCTTTTTTTTTCCTTTTCTTTCCTCTGAATTCCCCTCTATATTGAGAGAGTTTGAAAAGGTCCTGTTTTCCCCCTTGCTACCGATTAGGATGCTACCTTCCCCATAATTCCTATAATTGTTGCTTCATATGGTTCTGGGCGATTGCAGGGTCCCGCCCTAATGATACTGTTCACAGATTTTTTCTGGACCCAGCACTTAAAGTGGATAATATAGTCCCCCTTCTTTCCAAGGGATTCCTTTAATTGCTTTCGGGAATTTTTATACCGCCGGAACGGTAAGCGTCCTGGATGATAGGGGACAGGATCGGGAAAAACGGATGAGACGATACCCTCCCTGATTCGGCCTTTCCTCCAAGTAATGGAGACATCTCGGACGGCCCCTACCCCCTCCCACCCACGGACTGAGGATGAACCTGAACATGTCCGTATTGAGGACTTTCTCCCTCTTCCGATGACCGAGATTTTCTTCGATTTTTGTAGGAGATCCTGGAGTGGTAGTTAGGAGGTGGGTTTTTTGCGCCCCTGGTTCGATCAAGCGAGGACCGGAGGTCCTCGCTGGTTGTGATGGCCTGAGAACACGACACGACCCCTCCCCAAGCCTGAGGCCGAACGCCGGCCCTTTTTAAATTTGAGCCGTGGTTTTTCTTGTCCTTGAGCCGCTTGGGACCCTGTCCTCCCCGTCCCATAAACCTGGTGTTCGCCTCGAGTATTTTCTAAGATCGCCGCAGTAGGAAATCCCCTTTTACCATTCCCCCCACCTTGTACGCGCTCCTTTTTCCGATAGTCATGGAAATTTATCTTAGGATCAGCTTTTTTTCCTCAGCGGGGTGTATAGATCCCCTCCCCCTGTTTTCCTTTTCTTACTCACCAGCCTCCTTTGATCTCTCCGCGATCAATGGTTACGCGCCCTGTGCCGCCATTCACCTCTTCTTTTTAAATATCCTTGTTTTGTTTTGCCGCGATTTGTTTTTGGGAATGGATTCCCTGGACTGGGCCCGGCGAGTAGAGCACGCTGAGCTGTTGAGGCCCGTAATACACCCCAGTTTTTTCGATCCCACTTTCAATCTCATATTCCTTCCAATCCATCTTTCCCCCCTTTTCATTACCTAGGGAAGGATCCATCTTCAAAGCGTGGACCTTGACCGAGCTGACTCGCTGCGGAGCTCCCATTGAAGATCAGGACGCGGTCCCAACCCCTTGCGGGGCTGTCCTGTCCTTGTCGCAGCAACTCCGCGCCTCTACAATTTAAAAGTTCTTCCTTGAGGCACCCAGTGGGTAGGTTCTAGGTTAGCAGGACATAAGACTTTTTTATCGTCACGTTCTGGCGAATTGAACCCAATTGGGGCCCACAACAAAAAAAGACGCTGTCAACTCGATCCCTGCCCTTTCTGAGCCCCCCTTTTTCTTCAGCCTGGAAATCGTTTCCTCCCTTGCAGACCCCATAAGCCCCCCCCTTTTCATTTCCGAAGGAACGATGAGGTCACTTTGGTTTGAGTGGGGCAGAATCCTACGGAGGTCCCCCCCAGTCCTTTGCCTCCGTCCATTCTTAAGTTATAGCGGCGCAGTCTTGTCCCACCCGATCTAAACCCCCGATCCCCCCGATCAGAGCGGTTTCCTTTTACACCGGTCTGTATACCACGTCCGGACCCTGAAGACTTGACCCGCATCTTGTACGGACTCGTTGATATATTCCCGTCCCTTTGTTCCCTCCGCAGCGCGGTCATTATCCCTTTTACTTAGCTTCTCGACCCGATATCTTCAGACAACTCCCTCTCGTCTCTGTTAGAAAGACCAATCGGCATTGAGCAGTTTACCCGGACGTGGTTTTGGACCCCCGCCCCCCTCTCCAGTCAGACCGAATCCCTTGAGACGTCACCCCCCCCCCCCTTTCCACCCCCTCCCCCGGGAAATCTTGACTCCTTTCAAGATGTCTGTACAGCGGGTCCAGATGAATCCTCCCCCCTTCTACGAACCCGTTGCTCTCCTCCGACCCGAGGATATTAGAACAGCGCCACAATAGAGAAAAGATACGGATTAGAGGACATGATTCTTCTTGTTTTCCCTAACTGTGAAGTCTTAAGACCCCAATCGAGATAAGGAAGCCCGCTCTCCCCGCACGCGACGCGCCCGTTTTGCCCTTCTGTACCCATCGGAGCCTAGACATGGATTTTAGTGTGCCCTCTAAACCCCCCCCTTCCCGTTTTTGGATGACATGAAGCGAGGGAACATGTCCCCAAGGTGGCCTATGCAACCGGACAAATTCTTCCCCCTTCCCCCCGAGGTACTTTGCTAAATCTCCGGTGCCGGTTCCAGATGGCGGGTGTAAAACAGGAGCGGCTGCTTTTTCCACCCTCTCCCCTCCTCCCTACAGACCAGATGCCCCAGCAAGAAATGACTTCGTAGTCCCCCTGATCTTGAAAGGATTTCCCTTCACCAGACCGCCCCGACCGACCATCATCCTCAAGAGAAAGAACCTTTTACTGATCACTTCTACTGCCTCACAGGGATTACCCCTGGATTCTTTGGCAATTGCTGAGGTTCCAGTATTTTACGAAATGAAATGACTCTTCTACCCCAACAAACTTGGGTTCAGATTAATACCTCGGACCCTACCGTCAGGCGCTCCCCTTTAGTGTGAACAGGATTTTTGAATACCCCGTCCTGTAGCTTCGTCCTCCCTTAGTGGTTGACAAAGGATGAATAATTCTACCCCCCTGTCAGCGGCGTTTGGTCGTCGTGAAAGAAACTTCGTCTCGTCAAAAGTCAGTTCCAGAGACGATCAAGTTAGAAGACTTAGGAAAGAATCCAGACTTTCTCCCCTTTCCTCCGGTCTCGTCGACCTTCAATCGGTAAGGAAGACCGCTCGCTCTCACACCAGAGACCAAAGTCGACGAAAGTTCAGCGCGCCAGCCCCTTTAGTTCACGGACTTTCGCCCCCTCTTTTTTGTATAAGGTGTTCGGGAAGCCCGCCTCCCCCTTTGTCTTTTATCCTTACATCTTTCCAGCCCTTGTCTGGCCCTTGGGACGACCCCGTAAAAAAAGAGGTGATGCCCGCCCCCCCCCCCCAAAAGGCCTGTCCGTCCTTCTTTTTTCCCTCTTTTTCCTGCGGATTTATCTCTCCTCTATTAAGTGTTTTGAGCGACTACTTCGAGATGACCGGCGTCCGTGCCTTGAGGGCACGGCCGTTTGGGGTAGTGTGGGTCGGTCCCAGACCCCCCCCCCACAATGAGAGGGGGGGGTTTTTTTTCCTTTTCCCCGGACTTCCCCTTGATTGAAGCAGGGCCACACAAGGTTTGCTGAACTGGCCGGAGATTCCCCTTTTCCGTACCTTCGGACCAATTCGTCGCAAACTTCTTTGTTTGAAGAAGTGGTTCGTTTTTTTTACCGTTTTCGTCCGTTGTAGATTTTTAGGCCGTCCGGCTTAAGAAACCTGACTCACCGACGTATCCGGTCGTGGCTGCCCTCTCCGAAGGGTTTTTATCCCGTCTTGCGCTGAGTTAGGGAGCCCCTCCGGTCTTGGTGGTTGTGAACGAGACGACTGTCTTTGCACCCCCTTATTTCCCTTTCCTTCCGATACGAAGAATTTAGTGCCCCCTCCCCGTTTTTAAGCCCCTCGATACTCCGGCTGGGCTTGTAGGATGTGAGAAGGATGAGCATGTCTCGCCCCCCCTCCGTCTCTTTTTCCCGGACATAGGGTAGCTGAGGCTGACGAGTTGGGGTATGCTGTACTGAGCACTCTAGTTCGGGTGGGACCACATACTTTAAACAGCAGAGTAGCGTCAAAGTTGGATTCTCCCCCTGTGGCTATACAGGAGTAAGGCGTGTCCGGTCCATTTTTTCAGGTCGAACTACTGGGATATCAGGGATCCGGACGTTAGGTTCAGTTTCCTTCTGTTAAGCCTTTTTCCCCCCTTCCTTTTTCAGGGACTAGGGGTGACCTCTCTTCAGAGAATTTTCCCCGGCATCCCGCGACCCCCTTACGGCGCGGGGCTGACCTCCGATGTCCCATAACCGTCCTGCTGCGGCCAGGGCGAAGGGCGGGGGCATCGGCAAGGGTGGCCCTGGGCCCTCCGGGGCCCCAGGGAATTTCCCTTTCCGGTTTTTTTTCTTTGATTGCGCAAAAGATCGGGCGAACTTTTTTGGGTTTAGGCTTTTCCCCCCCCTCCCTTCCCGTGCGCGCGGTTGACGTCGGGCTCCGCGGGGCTTTTCAGTTTCGAATTTCATCTCCCCGATCTTTTCCCCCCCAGGATAATAAATGGTTAGATCTCAATTGCTTGGTTTCCTCTTTCTCTGTTCTACACGATCCATCGCTGTTAGGCTGAGACGGTGCTCCTGGGCGTGGATTATCTATTTCCTTAATAATCGTGATGGTGGTTTTTTCCTGGCTGCGTTTGTTTTTTAGCAGAGTAGTAGAGACTTCTTCGGAGCGCGGCGGCCCCCTTTTCAAACCCTCCCCGGGCCGCTTGGCCTGCGATTGTTTAACCTAGATATATGGATATGAGTAGACTTTCCTCTTCCCTGGAATCCCTCCGTTATGATCAGACATCTGCGTAAAACTCAGGTAATCTGATCATCTAAGAAGTCTCTTTTCCATCTCGGGCGCCGGCCTGCTTCTTCCTGGGCTTGTTACCGGCCTTGCCCGTGGCTCTGCTTTCTTGCTGATCGGAGAGGCCTGAATGGGACACCCCCTCTTTTGCGCCCTTTCCTCCCTTCCTACGCCGGAAAAGAGACTTCATGCCGCCGAGTTTTGGAGTTCCCCTGTTCCTGAAAACCAACGAACCATTTTTGATGCGTCGGTTGACCTTCCTTTTTCCTTCGTTCGGCTGAGCGTTTTCTTTCCCTATAGCCCGCGATTCGTTCAGTTGTAGGCGATCCTTGTCGCTTTTTGTCTTACCGGTCTTTGCTTTTGATTTCCCAAGTGTCCTTCAGACTCTACTTCGTTTAATATTTGATGCTGGCTGCCGACAGCCAAAGAAAAAGGAACTGTTTGCCTCCGCCTACTTCCCCCGGGAGAGGATCTTCTGATTGATGGAGCGGACGCCCTGCACCCTTTCTTGCCGTTTTTAAGATACGCCTCCGGTCCTCCCACCGGTTCCACAAGGTACGTAACCTTTGCGTAGATTTCTCCATTCCCTCTTCATCTCGTTCTTTGCTGGACTGGTACGAATTTCATCCTAGGTTGCTAGATATCGAGGTTTTTCTTCCCAGAGCAATTCCCAGGGATAAAACCACCCCTTGGTTTTTTTTCCTCTTTCAGCAGAAATGACTTCTTCTTTCTCTGGTTGTTGTAAGTCTACATTTTAATGGAGGTCTCTGCGTACACCAGGGCTGTTTACATCGAGTAGAGCACGATGTTTGTGGCTAAACACCTCCCCTAATGCATCCGGCCCCCCCAGCGGTTCCCCCCCTCTTATCTTAAGGACCCTTTTTAGCCCTTAGCCCGGCCTTATCCGATGGTAAAAGGTGAAATGGGGCCCCCCTTTTCCCTCAATACGAGGGTTATCCATGGAGCCTACCTCGGCGACCCCGGGCGGTTGCTGAGAGAAGAAGTACTCTTTCTCCTATAAAGAACCTTTCCGTAATCAAGGGGGTAGGGTTCTTTCTTCCTTTTCGAGGCCATCAGACGCGCGTGGACCATCGTACTCGTATGGAGATGAAACAGACCAAAGCTTCTCTCCCCCCCCTCCCTCTCAGTTCTCCTCCGTGATTTTCCCTGAGTCGGCTCTGGGATCATGAAGACCCACCTTTTCTGTTCAGGCCTAATTTACCCGTGTTTGTGGAGTGCAGCCGGGTTGCTTCTTAGTCTCTTCTCGCCGTCGGTTTCCCCTCCATGTCTTAGCGGCGCAGCCGTTTGTCCCTTACCCGATGAAAGATCTTTTCGAAGTCTTGGCTTCCCCCCCTTTTTCTTCCAGTGCCGCTGAACGGTCAGCCCTTTTCTATGTATTTCGTGAGTCTCCGTACCCCCCGCTTTTGTTCCCCTCCAGCGCGGTCGGAAAGTTACCGTCGATTCCTCATATTCGTACTCATCGCCAAAAAATTATCGATGGAGTTAGACCCGGTCGTCCTCCCTCCTTTCCTTTTTTCTCTTTTCCAGGTGTAAGATACCTCAGCATCAGCGAATATCTAGTTACTGTCTCTCTCTTCCCACACACCACGACGCAGTTGACCCCGCAGAACGCCCTAATTGCAGGTAAAGTCTGTATCAGAACCAGTGATTCTACCCCCCAGTTGATAAGAAGGTTTCCCCGAGATTGCCGTTTTCTTTGCAACCCCCCCCCCTCTTCTCCAATCCCCTATAAGGCGTCTAGGCCATGATGCTCCTGTGTGTCCACGGCACGATTGAAAGCTGAGTGTAGACAGCGCCTTCTCCTTAATCCCCTCTCCGAACGCTGAAAGAGACCGCGAGTTCCAGGTGAAAATAGCAGACACAGACAGGACCTTTTTCGCGCCCCCGGTCTGCGTTTCTCCCTGCCAAACAGTTTTGACCCGTTAATGACCTCCCCGGTTTACCTCCGGGTACCAGGTGCCGATGCACCCCCCCTTAATGGCCTCCCGGGCTAAAGATAGGAATGGACGTTTCATTTTTCCCCCGAAGGAAGGGGTTGACTTTTGTTCCCAGGCGCTTTAAGCTCGGCACCTCGTGCAATGACGCCCTGCCCCCCGTCGAATTGAAACTCCCCTCCCTGACCGAGTTCCGGTGCCCCCGACTTCTTAACGGCTACAGGAAAACGAAAAGGAAAGAATGCCGGCGAGAGAAGGTACAATCAGTATGATTTCCCCCATCTACTGATCACCGGGATTAATTTCGAGTAACCGTAGTATTAGTTGTAAAGGAAAGACCTTCTGTGATCTTCCCTCCCCCAAATTACAGATTTTTTTACAACCCAGTTTGTAAACACTTAAGGCAGCAAGATTGTGGAGCCCATTTTCCCCCCCCGGTCTTTTTCCTTAATCCTACCAGTTAAAGGCTTCAGCGGAGGTTGCCTGAACCGGTCCATTCTTTCCTCGGAGAGTCAAAAACTTAAAATTCTCTCCTTTCCCACCAACCTCCCTATCGCGCAAGTACCCAAGGAACGCGCTGCCAGTCAAGAGATTGTCTCCATAACGCTCCTTACCTCTTCCCTAAAGAAATTGGTAGGAAGCACTAGATCTAAGTACAGAAAGACGGAACCGTATCACATCACGGTTTCAGAGCTCAAAGTTCCAATTGCAGGCAGGTTAGAAGATGTTGTTTACTCCCCGGTGCGATCAGGACAGGGCCCCCCCGTAGTCGGTTCTGATAATTTTCCCTCTTGTCCTACGTTGATGCCAGGGTACTACCCACAAGGTAACCCCTCTCGGGATGCTGACCCCCCCCCCCAACCCCGTCATGTTCCCTCATTCCCTCGCAGGAGGAGAATTATATATTTTATAATCCCCTTTGAGCTATGATCATTAGCTCTACACTTCTCTGTTTCCATTGATGCTTGAACCATTTACGGGGGTATATGGGTTTTGTCTTTCCGAATGAGCGGTGGGTTAAGTTGGTCCCCCCTGAGTTCCCACCCAAGTGGAGTACCGCTGTACCCCGTTCTCCTCCCCCCAGCTCAGCACTTCCCTGGGCGAGCGCAGGCGTGAACATCGTCCACCGGCTGTCCGCAAGGCGGGCTTCCGATGAACTTTATGGTCTACTTTCTTCTGTGATGTAGTACTATTCCTTGAGTAGCCGGACCCTTCTCATGGAAACGTACCCGATCCTTATCTTTCTTGAAGTTACCAGCGTTTTACTATGTCCGCCTTTTTCCCCCCCTTCCAGGTATTCGCGGATAGGGATTAGCCGGTGGAAAGTCGCCTAAGGGATCTCGCGGCGCATATTTTTCTGTCCGCTGGTACGAAGTTCCCTGGAGGCAAAGGGGTAGGACCCCCGCCGCGCTTCCGCCGGTCATGTTAGGGTATTGCTTTCCTCCCCCTTCCGGTTGAGGTCTGAAACGACGGCGCGCCGGGGACAGGTAGGGTAGCCTAGGTTTAGAGATTACCCGTGTGTTTTCTGATTAAAGTCCACCTTACAGGTAAGGGAAGTTTTTTCCAACTACTGGAACAGAAGATAAGGCAAAGAGAAAGTCACGTGCCCACCATAAGGGCTCCAGTACTCTTAGGCTCTTTCCCGTAAGGTTAGGGAGGTTAGTTGTTCCGGTGCTCCTTGGGACTTGGCTCAGGACTGGCCTTGCGACGGTTAAGTTTCACCCCCCCCCCCCCCCCCACCCCCCCCCCCCCCCCCCCCCCACCCCAACCCCCCCCCCCCCCCCCTGAGGGTTAAGGTCGGTGATTCGGTTCAGTGGCAGCTGAGAGTGTGACCGCGCGAAAGCTAGGGGCAAACTTTCCATCATTCCCTTCAGGCAGAGCGGTTATGCCTTGACCCGCGAGCTGGAAGTCCGCTCGAAGGCAGAACCTGTACTGTTGCATCGGCAAAGGGCCCCCTGGTCATGTGCAGCCGGATTAAAGGGACCAGGTTTTTCTTTTCAGTTCCCGGGTTTTGGAGCAACTCCGACGGGAGTTCCATCACAGGCCGGGGTTTGGTGCGGGGGGGTGGGGGTGCGGAACTCCTGTGTTCCTCGCAGGTTTTAACATTCGCTTTTTCCGTTTCTCGAGGTTTTATGGGCGTCTACTTAAGCTTCCCTCGGGTTGGGACACCCGTGATCAACTTGGTCCTCTACGTCGCTGAACCCGGTGATTGGTGTCGTATAAAGCTATGACCTCTGCCTTTAAGGCTGATCAAGGTTCCTTTTCTCATTTTGCTTCTTCGGCCCCTCTTACCTCTACTTTACGTCTGGCGGGGTCTTGAGGCGTTCGTGTTTGTTCCTGGAGTGGAATTTTACGCGCGTCTTAGAGCTAGCGGAGGACACGAACGTCCTTCCAGTTTGGCTCCCTGCCGCTTTTTCGGGCTTTTCCGACTAAATGCAGATGTTTGTTGCTGATATGCTTAAGTCGGGTTCGAGATCCTCGTTTACGATCCCTTTACAGCTTGGATTAGGGACCTTGTCCCGGGATACGACGTCGAGGACTCTTCCTTTCCAGGGTCAAGCATGTCTGGTGTGACTTTGTTTTACGGGCCACACAGGATAAGTTCCTTTCTTCTTTTTGTGTTTCCCCGCTCGTCTTCCTGGTCCACCCGGATGTGACTCCCCTTAACGAGTAATCCGGCCGGCGACTTCCTAGTCTTTCGGACACGAGGCGGCCCTTAACCTCCCACGGCCACCCAAGGAGCTGATTCTGCTGTGAAATGGCTCCTTCCTTCAATTCTTCTCCTCCTCTCTGCCCGTTTGTGGGTGTTTTTCATCCGTTTTATGGAAGTCCTTGCTTGCGGCTGTCTTTTAAAGTGGTCGCCCACACTACCCTAGGACTCTTCCCGCGGTGCTTGTGACTGAGCACAGGAAGGACCCTTCCCGTGACCCAGCCTTTTTCAGGCCTCTGGACTGGTTTTCCAGGGAGAGTCGCGGATTAGGAGGCGGATTCGTTACCACCTTTTGACCGACAATGCCCCGTTTTTTAGCCCCCCTCTTTTTTTGGGTGGGTTTTATTCTTTCACCCCGACGTGGCCCCAACGAGTTACCCCCCGTACAGGCCCCGTTTTTACAGATCTCGCCCTTTTTCATGTTTTTTCCCCTGTGGCTCGGGATGTCCATTTGACTCTAAAGAAGGGGGAGCGTTGGCTGATAGCTTTTCTTCGGCCTCACCCCCCCCCCATGTTCTCTACTAGCTGTCATGTGAATCACTGGTGTAAGGTTTTCATGCTCTCCTATCCTCCTACGTGTGTTTTTTCGAGTACTTCATTGCGGGCCGGAGTCCCCACACAGGAATCCATGGAGATGTATGGACTTTTCAAGATGAGATGTTTAGGTACTAACACCGCTTTGAGCTACAAAAAACCGCTGCTTAAAAGACTAAATCCACAAGAGAAACAGGCGATTTCCTCCCTGTAGATCTTCTCCCCTGTGAGTGTACGTTGGAACGAGTTGATTTACTTTTTAGATAATGAGCCCTCCCCTCCTGAGCCCCCCTTTTCTTTTTTTCTGTCACCCTTTTGCATGGGCGCAGAAGTCTAAGAGCCTGACACTCCGCTTCGGCTCCCAGGCTGGTTGGGTTCGGCTTCCCTGGGCAAGCACCTCTAGTACCTTCGTTCCTCGTTCTGGAGCCTGAACAAAATTGCGTACAAACCACCTTTGACGTTAACCGCTCTCCCAGGTTTTCTTTCTCCGCTGTAATGCGTTATAATCTTTCAGAACATCGGAGGTTCGGTTACAGCGACTCCTCGTTCTCTTTTGTGGTATTCTGAAGTCCCTTGACACGGATTCCCATCCTTTCTCTGCGGGGCGTACTGCCGTTATTGACGGTTTAGCATAGTTGTCCAAAGATCATAAGGTACCCCACCCGATCAGACCGTCCTGCGGATCCTTACCAGCGTTCTCCCCTTCCCCGAAGATTTTAACCTTTTTTAGATTTTCCCGCGTCCGTCCCCCGTGATTATCCCGTACCTTTCTGGGTTTTACGAAGCGCGGTCAAGAAAGTTTCTCCTTACTGCATCGCCCGCGTCCTCCCTCAGCACCCCCCTTCAGTTAGAGTTAGCCCTCCCCCATCCTCCTTTTTAGTTGTTTAGTTTGCAAGGACGGTTTTCCTTCTCCCTAGATCCGCGGCTTCCCACTCCTATCCGGAACAACCAACCAGAAATACCAGTCCCTCCCAGACCAGAATCCCTCTTTCTATTACCCGCGTATATGATAAGAAACACTTAGTTTGGCATACCCCCTTTCTAAGCAAGGACCCCGCTTGCGTTTAGAACATTCCAAAATGCGTAGGACCCAAAGTGATAATTTTCGTAGAGGCATTGATTTTTGCAAGAAAGATGACTGCTTCCTCGCCCCCCCCTCAATGAACCCCCCCCCCCCCGAACTTTTTTTTTTTTTAAACCTTTTGGGTGTGGGAAAGGACCCCCCCCCCAACGTCGAGCCGCGCCTCTACCTCTTCGGCGGACACTAGGCAGCAAGAAAGGCTGGTAGAGTCCCCGGAGTTTTCGTTTCCTTCCCCCGACCCCACCCCCTTTCCCTGTCAGGAATGAAATTTTAGGTTCCCCTGCCAGGGGTCACCCCGGTGAGATGCACCCTTCCTGTTCTGCCCTGGAAATCTTAGTTATTAAATGGTTTCGGAATGCATCTGGTCCTCAGTTTTCCCTTTTAAGGGTGTCCACCTTCTCTGGCCCCCGAGAGACGGCACCCCTTTCAGCTTGCCCTGACTGCCTGCACTTGTCTGAACCGCCCTGACATGAACGTAGAAGGATACGATATGTCGCAGTAAACCGACGCCCTCACCTTACCGTTGAAGTTCCTTTCACGACCGAAAAGTCGCCGTGCTACGGATTACTTCCCAGGTGTACGTTTTTCACTTTCACCCGTAGCTGCGGTTTTTCAAGAAATCCGATGACCATGAGTTTTCTCTGAAGAATAACCCCCCTGAAAAGAGAAATACTCGGATACACATAAATGTTTTCATTTTTCCGAGACGTCGTGTTTCGCTCATCATTTTTAAACTTCGGGCGAAGGCCTAAACGTCACCCCAGGAGGCAGAGATATGGGAATGAACCCTGGTTTTTGTGTCTCACAGTGCAATTTTCGGAGTTTTTTCCTTGGATCCTCACTTGTGATCTTATTGTCTCCCCTCACGAACGATGATTCGCCGTCCAGGACAGCCCCTACCACTGACCAGAGAGGTTTTTTTTTTTGTTTTTTTCTTTTTTTTTTCTCTCATTCTTTCTCCTCTTTTGTTCTTTTTTTTTTTCTTTTTTTTTTTTTTTTTTCTTTTTTTTTGTTTTTTTTTTCTTTTTTTTTTCTTCTTTTTTTTCTCTCCTTCTTCTTCACAGCCGCCTCAGTTTAGTCAGGAAAGACTGGTAAGTTTCGCCCCCAAGATAGGACCCCTCAAGCCCAACGAGAACCGCGCCCCAAACAGTCCGATCCCTCATTGTTCCTGCCGGGTGCTACGTATGGGTCCTCCAGGCTTCTGACCTTGCAGGCTCCGTCCCCCGATATGTGATCCTTTTTCAGCTTTGGCCCCTGTTTTAAAGGGGGGACCTTTCCCAATTTTACCACCTGCTCTTCTTTTTTTTTATTTTTGTTTCCTCCTCCCCACATCCCCCCCGGCCTGTGCCCGAATAAGGGGGCCTCTATATATATTTTAATTTCCTATGTTGTTGTTTTTTTTTCCTTTTCTTCCCCGACCCCCTCGAAAGGAGATTGGACCGGGTTTCACCTTCGGGTGGGTATGTTTTTGTTGGTGGTCAGCCCCCCCCCCGAGATGGTTGTTTCGGGGGTCGTACCGGGACCCAGCACCCGTTTGCCGCCCGTCCGAAAAGGATCCGTACTACGGGGGTTTTAATTTAAGTAGACGGGGCGTAGACACCCCGCGGCACCAGTGGAAGAATTGGGTCGACGATTGGACCCTGATGGTAGTACCCGTGTTTTTATTTTTTAGTTGCATGTACGTACTTCGATGGCTTCTTGCCCCTGCTGTCCTGTAAAGACGAGGATGATCCGAGAGCGTTTTCTGCTCCCGGCGGTAACGTTTTCCGGAGCAGAGATTTTTGTTCTTTACGGTGGTAATGGCCCGCCGCCGACGGGGAGCGGGAAGATGCGGGAATCGCCTCTCGTCCCCTCCAGTGAGGCCAAGCAGTTGTACATTTGCCTCTCTGGGAATATTCTTTTTTCGGTTTATCTCTACGTTTCTGCCTGTTTTCTCGTGCCACCCCCTCCTGCGTTGGAGTGCTACTCTTTATGAAATTTTACAGTTTTTTGAGAGACATCATCGTTTCCTGTCAGGACCTTTCCCCCCCACAAGACGGTCACTTTACTCCCAGCTGGCCACAGTATCCTGTGGCAGTATCCCGGTGGAATTATACGGGTAGGGCTCGTCAGGATAGTCTTAACCGGTTCTGAGGGTTATTTTTTCTTGACCTACGGGGAGCTGGTATAAGTTTATATCACTTTCCTGCGGTTGCTAAGGGGGTAATGGAAGAGTTGCGGGTTTTTTCTCCCTCGCAGGCCACCTGTCCCTCCCTTTAGGACGGATTTTCCGACAAGGACAGATCTGGCTTCCCCGCGGTCCAGGGCCTGCCCTTTACAGGGTTATCGTGCACCGGTACCAATGGTCAGGGCCCCACGGGAATTACTGCGGTGGTTTCGGTTTTTTGAGGGCTAAAAGAAGTAGTGTCTTTACCCGACGTGCGGGTGAGTCGCTTTCGTGCCGCTTGCTTATCGCTGGGCTCGGGGGCGAGAGCCGTTTTTTTAATTAAGCCCCCTCGTTAGTGACCCACCAGTGAATAAAGGTATCCGTCTTTTTTGATAAACTGGTGAGGTACTATTTTTTTTTGGCGCTGTTCTACCCCTCTCCTCGCGTTCCTGATGAGCAGTGGCTGGCTTCTCCTAGGGACCCGTCTGTAATCCCTTGATGACGTTAGGTCCCGATGTGTCTTTCGGCTTTAGTGGTGGTTGGTGTTAAGGCCCTTTTCTTCCGCGTCGATGCGCGATTCTAGGGGCTCCCCGATTTAA
>Ga0179593_1782335_pt1 | contig 14790 bp, 14 predicted proteins | sample CZODoug2_1_08_16_FD_185931 | JGI IMG/M metagenome (GOLD analysis project Ga0179593, IMG submission 185931) | Vadose zone soil fungal communities from Angelo Coast Range Reserve, California, USA - CZODoug2_1_08_16fungal (PacBio error correction) | ecosystem: Environmental > Terrestrial > Soil >... | reverse complement strand
CCGCTAGCCTGAGCAGCTCTTTTCAAGAGCCAGCTCGACGATTCTCGCGTGCTCCTTTGAGATCGTGCTTTCCTATGTTTAGTAGGGTATCCAGGGATGTCTCTTGGCTCGCTAGGCGCGACCCAAACCAGCTTGCTTTTTTGTCGTGCTTTGTCAACATTTTCTTAAAGCTTTGAGAGATATTTTTGATAGTCTGTTCTCCTATAGCAGCGGAATTCCAAGTGGCCAAGGTAGTTCTTTACCCTCCTAGAAGCAATTCTGAGATCATTCCTAAGTCCCTCAGTATCTTTTAGAGGCTATTTCCTGCGCCCCCTTCGGGTGGTTGTTCCTCTCCCCAATTCCTTTCTACGCCTTCTTCCTCGAGCCGCTTTCCTTCCTCTGGCGTTCTCTCTGGCGCCCTTTTCCCGACCTTTTAATGAATATTTCTTTTTTTCCCCCTTTTGATCGGAAAGGTTTTTCTAGCCAGTTTTTGTGAAAGATACTACCCCGGATCTTTCGCCTCCCAGCTTTTTTCCCGATGTACCAAGTCCCAAGCTCACCGTCTTCGGCAAAGAAGGTTGTTCGCTTTCAAGCACATTCCAGTTTTTTGTTGGGCGGGGGACGTCTTCCCCCTTTCTGGACTTTACCTCCTCCAGCAGCAGAGATCCTTTTTTGAGTTTTTTCGGTCGAGATGTGTCCTTCAGTCTGGCTCAGCGAGTGAGCTCCCTGAAGACGTTACCCCTTCAATACGGGGACCTTTGCCGTGCCCTTTTCCAAGGCCTACATATGCCAGTCCTCGGTCCCTTGCGTTCTTTTCTCGCATGGGTCGTTCCTCACTCGAGCGCGTGATTCAACCTCGTTATCTAACATAAGGTTCATTTCGAGTAGATCTTTACTCGTTCCCTTCTTAAAAAGTTTTTCAACCCCGTTCGAGCCAGCAGTATAAGTTGTCCCTCTTTGTGCTCTCCTCTCTCACTTTCCTGATGGAGGAGTTTTCCCCCGCCTGACGGGTACTTTGGTGGAGGCTCTCGAGCCCCCCCCCCCCAAGTCTGAAACAATTTCGCTCCGTAACGACGAGGCCTCTCTGGAAGTTCCCCCCTCCGCAAGCCCTCCCTCTTGGGCCAGGTTTTGTACTCGCGTAGTCGTCGATTGGTCTTTCCTTTTCTGAATGTCTTGCGGTCCCGTTCTCTCGGATTCTTCGGACCTATCTAGACATGTGGAGTTCTTGTCTCGGGCCGGTTTGCGTTCGTCAGCACGATTTTTCTCGATGATAACTTCCTCCTCGAGAGGCCTACCCCCCTCTTTTGAGGATCGTTCAAAGTTTTGCTGTTCCTCAGGAAGACGTCTCTTATGGATCTCCGTTCTATCCTCTGGGAGATCGTTCCCTATATCAGACGAAGCTTTCCCTCCTAAGAGGCCCTCCCAGCTCGCGTATTTACGCCCCTTTGCCGTACAACGCGGAGTTTCCCCCAACTAGATCCATTTTGGCCATTCTTTTTTGACAGGCTCCCCTTCAGGTGAAACCCCCCTCCGCCCGTCCGACACAACTATTCTTCCTAAGCCCCCCGCGCGGAATGTTCCTCTCTGAAGTTTCTTTCTGAGAGGGAAATGGTCATTGTTTAGCTTTTTCCGTTTTGCGACAGGGGGGAGAATTTTTCCCCCTCCGGGGAATAATACCTCCCTGTTGTTTTTGAGAGATCTCCCCCTTTAACTTCCCCTTCCCCCCAAAACGAAGCCATACGCTTCCTCCCGTATTTTCCTTTCAGAGCTGAGGCCCTGATCGGGCTCCGCCCAGGGCCTCCCCTTCTTGGTTTTCTTAATATGAAATGGGTGCCCGTTATTTTAACAGGCCACCGCTTATTATCTGTCCAACCTACAGCTTCCTTGGGGATTTTTTCTTAAGCGTTTTTGGGACTTCAAGGGGAGTCAAGACAGATCGCTGGTTCTGATGAAGCGATACTGCGCTCCTGTTCACTACAGAACAGCCCTCCCCCCTTGCCGACCTCTCTAGGGAAGTGAGTGGTAACCACTTACGATCGAGACAACGATAGGACCTCCTGAGGCCAATTCTCGGATCATCTGAGAGCCTCGCTAAGCCAGGAAAGGCGAAAAATCTGTTCCCATAGCTTCGCCTATCCCGACCTAACTATCGTGCGCCCCTTGAACAGCCCACCATCGCTACCGACCGATGTACTCGCACCTGGCCACGCGCCCTTAGGCTGGCGTCTAGTACCTGAATGTGTACCGCCTGGCGGGGGGGCGATCCTGTCTCTCCCTTTTTTCTGCTTCTGTTTATGAGGTCCTCCCCCCCCAGTCTTGCTTCTGCCACTCACTCGTCCCTTATCAGTTTCTTCGAGTTTCCCCCCCCTTTGAAGTAGACTGAATTTCCTTTTCGGACGGCCGTGCTTTATGGATGCTTTTTCGCGTGCTACAATCTTCCTTGCCCCCCCCGATGCACTCCTTCTGTTCTGCTCACGAGTTTTATACGCCTCTTTTATGGGCGCATCCATGCTGGGGGGGAACTTGCTCCGCCCCCCTCCTTTTTGAGGGTCTTCTTGCTCTGAATTTAATGCAAGATTTCTTGGCGGGGATGTCCACCGCCCGACCCTTTTTTCCCGGTACCTTCTTCGAGATTACTTTTTTCGCGAGGCTTAGCAAAGAAGAACTCAATATGACACCCTCGCGTCCTCTGAAATGGCGAGTTTTTCGTAAACTTTTTTCCCGAATTGAAGAGAAATGGAAACCTTCCCACTGAACGTGAACGCCCCCCCCCAGTGGGACCTTAAATCGATAACCTCGGAGGGCTTTCAAGATAGAGTTGATCATGGGCCCCATTTCATTACAGCTCGTCAGAAGATTCTTGGCTGCATAGGGACAATTCCCTGGCTGACTCTCTCTGTCTGCGAGCCTCTTTTTTCCTAGTGCAGTGCCCCTTTCTTCCCCGTTGAGCCCGAGGAGGTGATCGAGGATCTCCTGATCAATACATCATGGGCGAGATGTCCACCCCCCTGCCCGATCAGTCGCTTTCCAATTCCTCGGGCCTTTTTTTCCCCTTTTGGAAGGACTTTCGGGGAGCTCCTTCCGAGAGCCTAAGCCCGACTTTTTTCCCAACGGTCCCCCCTTTTCCGAGATCCGGCCCCCTGACGATAAACCGCAGTCTCCATGCTTTTTTCCGTGAAAATGCGATCATTTTTGGCAACTTCTTCCAACCTCCCGTGTTTAAAAGAGTTCATTTAGAAATCTCTAACGACGCCCCCGTTACTGAACCTCTTCTGAGAAATAGCGCCCCGAGCATGGCGATGTAAAAAGGGATTCTTTTTTTTTCTTCTTTATGGGAATCCCCTTTCTCATGTGGACCTCCAGGGCCTTCATCCTTATGAGAGAAAAAGAGCAGGCCCTTTCCTTCTAGGATGACTTCCCCAAAGCTTCTGAATTAAGGTGTTCGACGTATCAGTGCCGTTTTTATTAAATACGTCTTCTGTGGAGCGCGGCCCTCCCCCGGCTATTGATACTTCCGGCGCGCGGTCTTCCTCCGGGTCCCCCCCTCTCCTCTCCTGGGCCAGAGCTCTTTCTCTTAGGGGCGTCTACTGCTCACATTTTTGTTTCATTCCTTAGCTGGTGACCTTTCCACACGCCCCCCCTTTCCTCAAGGCGGCGCCCCCCCGCCGTCTCCACCCTTTCTATTAGCGGCTGCTGGACACCAAGTGGACACCTTTAGGGGCGGTTTCCACCCCTAGGGTGTAAGTCTTTTCACAGGCCTGCACCGTCAGCAATTTTCCCTTCTCCGTTCCTAAACTTCTGTTTTCGATCCCTTTGGAACCCTCCTAGTCAATCTTCAGCCAAATCCCCTCGTCGATAGTCCGCTTCCCGAGCTCCCCCCGGTTCACCTCCCCGGGAAAAGGGGTCCCCCCCCCTCATAAGCAGAGTTTCCGACTAGGCTCGTCGGTTGGCTCTCGCGCGAAGTGCTTGAACCAACGGGTTTTTTTTCGTATTTTCCGTAGGAAATCTTTCCTTGGAAGTCCACACCCGTCACTTTTTTTTCAACCACCACGAGAGGGTCTAGCAGAGGCCTCCCGTCCCCTAGGTTTTTTTTTTTCTTTGTGCTATTGCGATGGGTTCAGCGACTTGGCAGGCGACCTTCCGCAGAAGCAGCTTCCGAGTATCTCGTTACACAGTTCTTTTTTTTGCGCTCCGGAGAGCGCATCTCCTCCCCTTTCTACGTATCAATGTTTTCTGGCGCCCATAGAACCCTTTTCCCGAGTCTATAGGACCAGTCTCTTTTCCGTGCTCCGCCACTCTTTTCCCTGGCAGTTTCCTCTTCCCTGATTCTCTCACCGGCTATCTTCATGGTTTTCCCCTCTCAGAAGAGCGAGGCGCCTGAGAAGCAATACGGGCTCTGCCCCCCCCCAGAATACTCAAGTTTCCCCTCGGTGCGAATCCCTGTTCCTCGCGTCTGGTCTCTAGAAGCTGCAACCATTTCGGTAGAGTAGATCTTCCTTGAACTGCCTCGCATGCGGGGACACTATCCTTGGTCCCTTTTCTTCGACTGCCTCCTTTTTCATTAGGTGAGACGGATGCTTCAGCGATTACTTATCCGCAGAATCCTATCTCGTTGTGTTGTTGATCTTCCATCGTCCGCTTTCCCTTAAAAGAATCACTTTCAGGCCCCAGGCAAGCGTCTTATTTAGAAGCACCATCAACTCCTCCCCGAAGGGCTTAGTCGCAGTCGCGCTTCGAAGATAAGGACTTTTTCACCGAGTAGTCCCCTCCCTTTCTGGAGGTGCTTCCCCTTCCCCCCGTCCTTGAAAGCTCCTTTGGCCTTTCAATTGAAAAGGATGTCTCTTTTCCGGCCTCGCTCGGCTTCATCTTTTTTAATGACTATCTCCTTGATATCCTTTTCCCCCCTCTGAGAATTTCCTTCTTCTTCTCCGGGCGTTCCGGAAGATTCACCTCTAGACGCGCCCCGATCTTTTTCTTCCATTTTTTCGGAAAGAGGACCCATCAGAGTAGGCCCTGTCGTCCCTTTCTGTCCTTTCTCAAGACGCTCTCAATCCGCCCGAGCCTATAGACTCGAATGACTTCTCTCCTTTGCTTAGCATTTTAAGTTCCCTTGAAAAATAGCCTCCTCCCACTAAACAAGGCCCTCCTCGTTTTTTTCCTATGCTTCTTTTTAAGGTCCTAATTCCTCGGTTGGAGGCCCTCCTCCGATTCCTTTATTGTTTCAAGCCTGTCGTCCCCCTACGAAAAATACTTCTTTCCCCTGCCGGAAAGATTGCCCCCTCGAGTCGCAACTCTTTTCTTCCTCTGTGCTCGAGGTTTTGTAGGGTCCCCTGTCCGACCCTTTAGGGCGACACTTTGGAAGAGATTCCTCGAGAGTAGTCGGAAGGAGAGAAGCGTTGGATGGGGCAGCCTTAGTGCTCTCCTTTGGGGGTCCACCGGGGTGAAGAGACCAAACCTCCCCTCCGGAAACGGCGGTCTATCCCCCAGGCTCTTTGAAGGTTCTTTTGTGAATGATTAAGATGGTAGGCCCTCCACAGAACAACTCGTTTGTGTCCACTTTTTCACTCCTTCCAGAGACCTCGAGTTTTCCGGACGGCCTCTTTCTTTTTTTTAGTAGGGTTTTTTTGTGAATGTCTATGCCTGCTGGAGGCCCAGCCGATCTCTTGTCCCCCCCTCCGGTCTCGCCCATCACTCTTTTTCCCACGTTTTCCTCTCGTGCCTTAGCCCCCCTACATTCCTTCCGGCAGGCTGACAAAGGACTTCTATCGCCCCCGCGCATTGGTTTGCCACCCGACGTAGGGCCTTTCTCTTAACTTTCCTCGCAGAACCCGTAGGCCCACCGGTTCTTTCCTCCACTTTCTTATCCCTTGGTCTCGCGTGATTGCACGCCTGGGCCTTCCCTGCTCACAGGTTTTTGACTCAGCTCGCCTTCTAACCTTTTTTTACCTTTCCCCACTAGACGCCTTGCGCGATCTGCTGTGTTCCTTTTGAGAAGCTGGAGGATTTTTCTCCAGGATCTCTCCCGTCTTCCCCTGCAAGACCGCCACAATTGCTTACGGGGTTGTCCTGCTCTCTGAAGGTTCACGCCCCTTTTCAGACATGAGAGCTTTTTTTTCTTCGTGGGAAGGATTAGCCGGCCTTGACAGTTTATTTGCCTTTTTTATATTCGAGAAGACCTTGGCTCCTCCCCCCCGGAACGCTCAGTAGGTAATGAGACTTCTACCTTTTTTCTCCAATGAGAGGTTTTCTCTTTCTTCGGGTTGTTTAAATATAGCACCTTCCGACCGCCCCCCTCTCTGGGATAATTTGGCCCTCTATTGAGGCGAACGCGGCCAGGCACGATTTATACTCTGCATATTGCTTCGCCAGTCGATTCTATAACGATTCATTCCCTCTTTTGTAAATACTCCTTCTTTTCTCCCCCTGTAACAACCTCTTTTCAGAGTGAAGACTAAGGTGCCTGCAATTCTCCTCTGGGCCACGAGTGTAGGCGGTACTTGGCAGGGGGCCGTTTCTTCTCTCAGTATTTTTTTACTAACTTCATCCCTTTAGGAGAGGAGCCTTCTTTCTAGCTGTTGTGGTCACTCCTTAAGTATGGGAGTTGAGAGCCTTTTTTTACAACGATGGAATCGGTGGAATTCCCTCTCCTTCTTAAATACGGCCTACCTTTTCAGATCTCTCCAGTAAAAGCATTTTCTCCACCCGAGGCGGTATTACCACCACCTTTCTCCAAAGGGTCCGGGATCTACCTATCTTTCTTTACAAGGATTTTCCCCTTCACGTATCCCCCCTCGAATAAACTCCCAGGAAGTCTACGTACATTTCTCTAGACCTAGTTCCGTTTCCTTAGTAGGGGGACGCCTTTCAACGCCTGTTCGTGTTGTCTTCTCCCCCCCCTCAAGCTCACCAGGGCGAGCAGGTTTTCCCCCCCTATGAGCCGCGTTTTTTCCTTTTTTCCTTTACTCCGCCAGCAACACTGTCTGTGGCCAATGTTCTCCGACATTTGCCTATGCGTGCCGGATGGCCTATGTCTTGCTTTCCGCCCCTTTATCTTTTCGAAGATATGGCGTTCTCCTTTAGGATGGGAGCCTTTTGCACTCTCAGAGTCAGTCCCCCTCGATCCCTCTTTTCTCTCTGATAGTAAGGGCCTTCCGATCAGGTTCCCCCCCCCAGCGTGATCGTCCCCTGAGGTAGCCCTTCCCGCAGGACAGATTTGGGAGAGGGCGCTTTCTAGAGAGAGTTGGGATTCTTTTCAGTGAAAAGATCTTCCTCTCGAGGCAAAAGAGGCAAGCCGCTGCAGATGTTTCATATTCGCCTGAAAATGAAGTACACCCTCTGGAGTCCAACTCCCCCGATAAATTGCCCGAGCTGGAGGTTTGACAGCCCCACACGCGGGACGTTCCCCCACGCCTTTCCAGGAATCTCCCTTGAGACAAGGATTTCTTCTATAGGCGTGTCTTCGCCCTTTCCGCTTCCTGCTTTGGTAAGGGAGAGAGAAAGCGTATTGAGCGTGGAGCAGGTAACCCATTTTTTCTCTACACTCTTTTCTCCCTACAGCCTTTTTTTCGAGAGCTTCCCCGCTGGAAGTGGTAATGAATCCCCCGCGACCAGAACGATTCTCTCTCCCCATTTCCATTTCAGATCGTGAGAGTGGCTCCCTAGAAAAGGCACCTCATAGAATTCTTCCCCCCAGCTTGATCAGGGGTTTTCCATCAGGCTTCCCAGGCAAGAGAGTGGTGAGGAGCTGTCCCCTCCAGATAGGTCCTGTGTTGGCCCGAGTGGTGGACCCCCTGTGGCGGAAAAAGAACCGCCTTCGTGAAGAGCTTTTCCGATTGGCCTCCTTTCTCCCAGCGGAAAAGAGTCTTCTAAGTACCCCTCCGGAAACCTTCTTTCTGTCGGGCAGGTTTCCCTCAAACTTGTTTATGCGTCCCGCTGGCCAGACCTTTTTCAACAACGGACTATCTTCTTTGATAATACTCCCTATAGTGAGGCTCCGCTGACCCCGAAAGGCTCTTCTCCATGATTTTCTCTTCTCGACTTCCCTCTCCCTTCCTCAAGACATTACTTCTGTGCCTCGGGTCGTACACCCGAAGACTGAATTTTAAGAGCCAATTTTCCCCCGTCCTCCCGCAAAGACCCTTGAAGACTCGCTCGCTTTTGTTTTACAAACCCACGTTAGTGTAAGTACCCACCTCCTAAGAGAGGATGGGGGGGCGATATTCATCTCTTTGGTGGAGCTTTTATTTTCGCCCGGCCGTAAAACCCCCTCGTCGTTGCCCGAGATCCCTCGCACGTATCACGTCTCTCGAGAGCCAAGATTCCCTTCCTCCTGTTTGACGGGGCTCTTGGGTGGATTCGTTTCCGTGCTAAAGCCGTGTCCCCAACGACCCTTTCCCTTCTGACCCTTATTTTTTTCCTCTCCAGGTGGAACCCTTCTTTCCTGGGCAGCCCTTTTGAATAGAACACCTACTTTGCGGAACTGGTATAGCCGAATCGTTCTTTCCCCCCGATGCCACTGTTTACTCTGCGCTCTCGCTCGCGCTTGATCCATTCTTTCCTTACCCACTCCTACCCCCTCTCCTTCTGCCGAACTGGCGCTTTTTTTTTCTAACAGGGATCCTCTCTTCCCTGCGAAAGGAACTCCCCCGGTAACGTGCCCCCTTAAAAAGGAACATGGCCCCTGTCGATCTCAACTATGGCACAGTCAAGATTCCTCTTTTAAGTCTGGAGCAATTCGCCGTCCGATGGATAGCTTCCCCTTCGGAGAGGCGGTCCAAGCGAGCCTGCTTTCTTAGTCCCCCGAGACCTTTTCCCTTTTTCACGATGAGTAAAATCGTGCAGGGCCAGCCTCCTCGCGCCAGATGGATCCCCTGCTTGGGCGCTTCACAATAAATCTTGATTTGTGACTTCCCAAAACAGCGCCAGACCGACTCTCCCGCAGCCGCCTTCCCCACTTCGGACGGTGCGGGATCTCATCCTTTTCCGACGCTATATCACGACCCTGCTGGCCGCACGTCCCGGTTCCCGTGCGATCCCTTTCCCGGATCCCCCGCTCTAATGTAGCGACGTTTTTTTTTTAACCTTATCTTCCCTCCTGCCGCGGTACACCCGTCTCCAGAAATTTTGAAAAGATGGAGCGATTGGACCTGCGCATCCTTTCATTTCCGAAAGCTGCTCCTCTCTTCACGGAGCAATCGCGCTTTTTCCCCCTTTTGTCCCTCGACCCCCTTCTGAGAGGAGAGCCTCCCCCCTGGGATCAGGTGGTGCGCCCCCCGGTGATGAGGACCATATCCCTCATTGGAGGAGTCTCTCTTACTCTTCCCTGGGTGGACTTCTTTTTTTTTTCTCGGCGCTGTCCGCTTTACCTTCACATAAGTTTTTGTCCCCTCTCTTTCATCGTTTTTGGCGATCCCCAAAACTGCCTTTTCACTATCCTTGCGCGGGCGGTCCGTTCCCTTTTTTCCACGATCCCCCGTTTGCCATCTCTTCTTTCGGGGGCGTAGGAACTGCTCTGCCCAAGAGGCTTCGGCGGGTGCCTCGCTTCCAGCGCTTCCCCCCACTCCCCCCTCGAAAAGAGGCGCTCCCGGCACCATCGCTTTCTTTTCTTCGCGCGGCGGCTTCAGTGGCACATTTTCCCAAAAGGGGACTGGGCACCGTTTTTTAGAGTTCTCATTTTACGACGATATTTCCCTGTCGGATCTCCTTTCCCTAGAAGAAGTTTCCCCTGTTGGACTGGGAACGGATTGGACAAATCCCTGCTATAACCGCCAAAAGCTGTAATACGTGTCTTACGAAAACTTTACACCCCCCTCTTTGCATTACCCCCCCCCCAGTAAGACCATAAACTGAGATTTAAGGTTACCCCACTTCAAATAACCCCTCTGGTCAGGGGCCCTACCACCCCAGAGCTCTCGATCGAGGTTCGACTTTTTCTCGTGGCTTTCTGTTCTGCACGTTTTCTTTTTGATTTTCTTAAAACGGGGAGGCTCTTCTATCTTTCCCACCCTTTCCCTACTGGCCGCCACCCCATGAATTGACTTACCTCTCTTCCTCCGGAAGAGGAACTCCCCCTCCGAGGTCGTGCTTTTTCTTGGTTCGAGGGTGATGAAGGCTTTTTTCCTCTTGAAGTCCCTTTCGACTGAAGAGGATTCCCCGTCTCTTCGTCCACAGGGCTCTTTGTCTTTCCCCCGGAGGTTTCACGTTACTCCCCCATTTCGTATCAAATGTTGTCTTTGCCGCCGCCTTCCCCCCCTTTCTCTTCGCGTCGCTTTTTCTCCTCGGCCCCCAGGTCTTCCCGTGACCCTCCCTCTTTTCAGACAGCAGTCTGCGCTGGCGGCGGATCGAATTTTCCCTTAATGTTTTCCCCCTCGCTCGCATTTCTTGCTTCCTCTTGAAGTCAATAAGGGGCACTCTCCGCGACATTGCAAGTAATTACATTCCCTTCTGGTGCGAATCCCGCGGTCCCTCTCGAATTATAGCTCGTTCCCTGAGCGTCCAGACCTTTTCAACTGCTTTCCGACGGTTATAATCCTTTCCGTAGATACCTTCTTCCCCGGTCCTGGATTTCGGTTAGACGGTTTACGATTCCGGTCATCCCAGCTCTTCGATATGTGTAATCACCCCTCCTTGTTTTTTGTGAGAGTACAATTTTGGATACGTACCCTCCTCTAGTGACTCCCGTCATTAACTGGTAGCCCTTCTTAGACGCCGATCATCCTGTATCCCATCCTTAGTCCTCCTTTCTTTGTCTCTCTATCAGGCCTCGTTCCCAAGTCCGTCTCCCCTTCCCTAGGAGCGGATTTTGTCCTTCTCCCGCCCGTAATGGCAGTACGGAGTTGTTCCCGAGCCCTTTTTCTTCTGTGTCTTTTTTCCGGATCGAGCTTTTTTCTCTTTTTGTGCCATGAAGTTTCCGATCGGCCGTCACCCAGCCCTTGCGCCCTGCACGGGCTTCGCCTTGCGGCGTCCCCCCTTCTGATGTCTAGAGACGCGACCCCTCTTTCCGGATTGTTTTGCGGTCGGTCCCCCATGGAGACCTGTCTAAATGAGATGCCGCTTCCTTTTCTTTGCGCAACTCCCCTCCTGCCGTGAATCGAGCCGCTCATTTCTATGCTTTCATTTGCCCATTCTGGACACCGCTTGCACCCTCTTCTTTCCCTTCTGCACCACCGAAAAATTTTCTTTGGTTTCCCCCTTCTTCTCTTTACTCGGTTTAATACTCATCCAGGGGCTGTTGTCGGACATTTAATCTGCTTTCCCCCGTGCTCCAGATTAAGTCTCCTTTCATCACGTCGCACAAATCCTTCCCCAGAAGGATCAACCTACGAGCATGAGTCGCATCTGTTCTCCTCCGGGTTATTTCTTGAAAATTTTTAGTTCCCTCCTGGGAACACCTGGTTTTCCTTTGGAAGTCTTTTGATGACGGCGTTTTTTTTTGCTTAAGAGGAGGACAGGATAGAAACCTTATTTAAGGGGGGATCTATTTTCTCACCTTCAATTTCTAAGTGGAGGGGGCAACCCTTCGGTAAGGGATCCGAAACCCAACCCACCCTAAAAAGGTTAGTCCCCACTGCTGTTTAGAGACTCTCTAATTGAAGGAAGGGAAGACCTCTCTGCAAGTACTGAAAGCACCTCGAACCTGAAACTTGGGGGAAAAGTGTTACACTCTCCGAAAGACCGACGTTTCAATCTATTGGTTTCAGGACGCCTTTTTTAGTCTTGGTTGTGGACTGTAGCGCTTGCCCCATCGACTAGGCAGGCCCTTGGACGTTGCGCTTTTTTTTTCCGCCCTTCCGACTCCTTTCACACGTGTGGAGCACTCTTTGCACCTGGAAGTCCAACAAAATTCCCAAGGAGTTATCATACATGAGAGAAAGGCGTTTGATAGAATACTTTCTCGCAGAGCCCACGTTCAGGAATGGCAGGCATTCTCGGAATAAGAACTCCCACCTTTGAGGAACCCCCGGTTTTCTCTCTTACTACACTACAGGTACAAAGCGGAGGACGCAATGGCGAGGTAAACCCACAAGTTCTCCCCTCCTTTCCCTCTCCGAATAAAAGTTGTTCCCCCCGCCCCAGAGAGATTCGGTCCTCATAGGGTTCGTGCATATGTGCAGTTCCCTTAGGAGTTAGTATTAGAAAGGCTTTATAGATATTTTTGCCCTCTCGAGGGACTCCCCCATTGATTGGTTCCCGGATTTGAAAAACTTCTCTTATGACGGTTAATCTCCCCTTTTTCATTCGACCCGCTTCCGTTTGATTAGGGAAGGACTACAGCCTATGCCGTGGACCTTGGCAATTTGACTTCAGGCTGTATTAGGCTCGCTTCTTTAGATAAAGCACCCTTCACGGTGAAGCGGCAGGAGGTAATGTACCGTGTTTGCATTATTACTGATCCTGAGTGTCTGAAGGACGACTTTTCTGGGAGGCCCTGTGGTAGTTCCCATTTCCTGTATGATCATGCAGCTTTTTCTCTCTTTTTTGCGAGAGGCTAAACGATCCTCCAAGATGATCCCGCCCCTCGGAAAGGGGCTCGTCCCCTCTGCGCTTCGTGGACCGATGGCACGAAAGATATATTTCTCCCCTTCCTACTCTCTTAGTAGATTTAACCAATTCCCCTCGTGGATAAGGTTGACATCCTCAAGCCAGGGGCCCCTTGGTCGGTGTTGCCTTTTCCTCTTCTCATGTCGAGTAAAGTTTTTCTCACGGGGTTACTCAAGTTTGCCTCCAGTTAGGCGAGCGTTCTTTTCTGTTGGTTCCTTCTTCCTGGAACTAAGAGCTTGGAGCGCCTTTTCTTCTTTACCACGCCCTGTGGAAATGTCTTGCAATTTCCCTTCCGTAACGCTCGCAAAGTTCTTCTCTCACTCCAGGCCTTTTTTCCCATCAATCGAGCGCGTGATCAACCTAGTGAGATTTTAAGGTTTCCTTTCCTCTCCTTGAAGGTAAAGGCTTACCGCCGACGTCTAAAACCCTTCTCCCCCTCCGTATAAGTCCCCTCTTCTTTTCTCTAGATAAAGATCTATGGAGCTTTTGTCCTCAAAAGAATAGGGGTGGATCCCTCCTCATTCCACCCCAGACCCCCCACCCCAGGCTCTCCTTTTCTTTGCAAAAAAGGCCTCTCTTTTTCAGTTTCATTTAAGGTTTCAGACTTTCCCGTTTCCTCGCCGCCTTTTTTCGCCCCCTCCTTTCTTGTCCTCCCCCCTGAGTTGGAGGCCCGATGCCTCTGAATTTCTTTGTAAGCTTCCCTTCTTCTCCTTTAAGTATGGAGAAGCAATTTCTTTGCGCCGGGCCTGGTTGCCAGGCTCGTCCAGTCTTTATCCGAAAGTCGTCTTGTTCCGAGCGTCTCGTTCCCCCCACGTTCCCCCTTCCCCCCTGTGAAGGAAGGAAGTAGGGCTCTTTCCTTTTTCTCTCGCGTGGCGCTTCTGTACCCTTTTTCCTTTTGCGCAGGGATTCCATACCGCTTCCGATGTTTTTTTTTCGGTCTTACCGTCCCTCTCCCACCACGCGGTAGTCTGCCCCCCCTGGTCACACTAGAATGGATTTCCCGTCTGATTGTATAATGCACACCTCTCCTCGTCCCTTTTCCCTGGCAATTACTGTAATAAGACTTCTTCCTTTGCTTGAGTGCAGTATGTCTTTGCTATCTCCCTCCTGTAAGGTAGAGAGGGACGTTTCGGTTTTTCCTATTTAAACCCTTGGTGAATCTTCTTTTTTCTTTTTTTTCCTCCTCGCGTAGTTTTTTCTTGTGTTGTAGCTTTCTTTCTTTCAGTTGTTAATTCTCACCCCCGCGTGTATGAAGCAGCCCCCTCTGCCCCCTTCCCCGAGGAAAGTCTGAGCAGTTCTCCCCTCTGAGCTAGAGAGCAAGTGCCTATCTTTGTCTTAGCTTTTCTTTTAGAGATGTTATGGACTCCTAAGGAGCAGTTAAAAGGCCTCCCGGATTTTCTCCGGGATAAGGTGTTGGGACGGGGATAAGGCACGGATCATCCCCCAAGAAGGGAAAGGTCCTGTGATAGGCTCCCCCCCCAGATTGGTTGCTAGAGAAAGGGGTATTTAATGACGACATTTAAGTGCGGTTGTGGAGTAGGAAGAGGGGAAAATGATTGGTTTTCGATCAGAAAGCCTTTATCTTGCTTTGCTACGGAAGACCCCCCCTGCCTCTGCTCTCATTTTTGGTCCCCTTCGAAGGTACGCGGTCTTTCCCATACGGCCTCACAGACTTAATTTTTTTTTTCCTTTGGCCGGGGAAGGGACTTTTCCCGATCGCTGATCCCGATTCCCCACCTCAAAGATAGTGTTTTTTTTGCATCCATCGACTCTTTTATTTTTCCCCCTCTTTTTTCTTTTTAGCGGTAAGCCCGACGCACCCGGGTAACGGCGTCTTCCCCCTCAAATGCCATCCCCTTTTTTATTTTGACCCCCTTCCTCTTCCCCCGCGAGAAAGAGAGTAGGACCTTCCCAAATTCAGGTTAGTCCCTCGGAGACAATCCTTTTCACCTACGTCCGATCGATGTATGCGGCCTTTTTTCTTTTCCTCTTCGTCACAGGGACTCCAGATTTAGTCAGTTGTCCTCATGAACCGCTCAGGATCGTCTTTTTTTTCCTTCTGATGATGATCTTTGTGGCGATTTCTTGCGCGTATCTTTCTCCCAGTGGCTGGGCAGCTCCCCCTCCCATCTTCCCGTCTCACGTCTTTTTTTTTTTCCTTCGCAGATGTCGCTTTCCCTTTCGACCTGCCCGTATTTTTTTTCCCCCGGGTCCTTTTTTTTTTTAGGAGCAGAAAGATTCGTTCTTTCTCACCCGTTCTTTATGCTACCG
>Ga0179593_1514033_pt1 | contig 14790 bp, 17 predicted proteins | sample CZODoug2_1_08_16_FD_185931 | JGI IMG/M metagenome (GOLD analysis project Ga0179593, IMG submission 185931) | Vadose zone soil fungal communities from Angelo Coast Range Reserve, California, USA - CZODoug2_1_08_16fungal (PacBio error correction) | ecosystem: Environmental > Terrestrial > Soil >... | reverse complement strand
GGGATTAGGTCCTTCCCCGGTTAGGGGGGGGGGTGGTCCCCACCAGTTTTTTGTAGTTTTCGTTTTTGCCCCCCCCAATTTCCGCAAAAAAAAAACACTCGCTAAACTGATCGCTCATGGGTCCGGTTTTTTTTTTTAGTTCGTTCTTCCCTCCCCCCCCCACTGGGTTCGCCTGATTTGCTGGCCTTCCCAATTTGGACACCTTCGAAGTGGGTTTTCCGCTCGGTGAGGGTTGTTTTTTAAAACAACCTCCTGAAAAAATCCGTTTTTTTTTCTTTAAGCCATGCGAAAGTGATTGGCTGTACTTTCCCCAGGGTGTGCTTGTCTTCGTTTTTCTCCTTTTTTTTGTTTGACGGAGTATGCCCTTTTTCTCCTGTTTCCTCAGGTTGTGGAGGGGAACAGATTTTTTCCCCCATTTTCTTGTGTGTCCCTTTTGGGGGCCCACAGCCTGTATTAGGTGGAACCCGGTTTCGAGTCCTGCATCCGGGTGACACACAATCGATTGAGTCCCTTTTTTTGGTTGGAGGGCCGGTTGGTTCTTGGGTTCAACACCCCCTGCTGTGGTGCTGGTTCCGAATGTTTCCTTGCTTCGAATGTTTTTAATGGTGCTTCGGGCTTGATGGGTGTTGTGCGGTAAGTACAAATCCCCCTCTCGTTATTGCTCGGGAAAGCTGCGTTCCAACCTGTTCGTTGGGCCGCACAACTGTGGCCTCCCCGTTTTTCTTTTTTGTTTGTTTTTGGACCGAGTGAGTTTGTGCCCTCCTTTCCAAACCAAGCGCAGGGTTGGTTATCTGTTTTTCTTCCGCCACCGTGGTGGATTTCGGGGGGAAGTTTTGTTCGTCCCGGGCGTGCCCACCAACTATAAAACCCCCAAATTTTCCGGATTGTTTTCTCGGGCGCTTTTTGTCATTTGCCTCGTTTCCCCCATGGTTCCGTTGAGGTCCCTGGCCCCTTGGTTGCGGAAAGGTTCTGGTCGCTTTCCGGGTTCGAATTGTACCACTGTTTTCGCCGGTCCGCTTGGGGGGGAGCCCCTCAACACTTTGGCTCCCTGAGGGGGGTGGTGCGGACGGACGGGGCGTTCCTTTCGGGTGGCATTTTGTTTTTAAAACCGGCCCGCTTTTGTTGTTCACTGGTGTTCTTTGCGCCGAGTGCGTTTTGGTTGGACCCATGTCGTCTGGCGGTTTTTCGTACGTGAATTCCCTTTTGGCGTCTCCACTTGGATGTTCCCCCATGTGCGTTCCGTCTTTCAGTTCAAAAGGTGTGGGAGAAAACAACCTACGGGGGTTGAACCTTCATAGATTCAAGTTATTTGTGTGCGTCCGTGGGCTCCGCAGTTTTTACCGGCGGCCCGGCTGTTGTTACGGGCTGGTTTGTTTTTGATTTTTTTCTTTTTGGGATTTCTTAGGAAAAAAACCCCAAGGGACCCCCTTTGTACATTTTTTGAGCGGGGGTTGGCTCAGTGATTGCGCATCGGAGTTTTTGTTTTTTGGGCTTGTCTTTCTCTCCCTACCCCCTTCTTTGCCTTGGTCTTTTAATCCTTTTGTTTTCATTTCTCTGAACCCGGTCCTCCTTTTCACGCATCGTTTTTCCGTGCTGGTGTCCAACTGGCCAGGGTCTGGTTCTTGCCCGGCGTTTGGGGTGTTTCTCGTTTGGCGGGCACGGAACATTAAAACCAAGTGTGTTCCAAAGATTTTATGCCCGCCTAGGCCCCATTGGTTTGCCGAATTTTATCTTGGCTTTTTAAGCAGGGTTCCTGGTTACCGCCCTTTTACAAACCTTTTGAAGGAAAATTTACCCAAACGGCCCTCTTATTACATTTCTCTTTAGGATCTTGGGGGCTGTGGGTTTCCCAAAGTGTCTTCATCTTTCAGAGGAACTACTAAACACGGATGGCTTTTCAGGGAACTCCTGGCTCAAAAAACCCTATCTTTACGCGATGGCCCATTTCTTTCCCTTCCCTTCCGTGTTCTCCTTTCACGACCTTTTTGACGGTTAAGGGGATTTTGGGTCGCGGAAACCCCTCCTCAAAAAACTTGTCCATTGACCTGTTTGTTCTTGAGGTGTCCCCCAAACACATGGAATTTCCAATACATCCCCTAAAAAAATGCCGCATTTTGCAGCCCCTTGAGCCCCCCCACCGTAAGGCCAAATTGGGCTCCTGTTTTGGTACTTGACCACGGTTTGCTTTTGCGGCCTTGTTCAGGAATGCAGGTGAAACGGGCTTGGGTGGTTTTAAGCTTCTTCGTAGTCGGGTCGAAACTTTGGATTTATTCTCACCCCAACAACTGGTGGGGGGGCAAGTGGGTTTTAACGCGGCGGGGTTTGGGCGTTTTTTTTTCGGCTGAGGGTAACCCGTATGGTTGTTTTCCCCCCCCCCCCCAGCCCACCCCCCCCGTGGAGTGCGTCCGGGTTGGGCTTTGTTCGTCAACCCTTCCCTTCCACAGGGACAACCTACCGGCAAAGCTAAAAAGTCGCCCGTCGGGGGGACTTTTTGGGGAGGATTTTCTTCACTCGTTAAAGGCCTTTCGTTTTTTTTTTTTGGGTTGTTTCGGTGAACTTCCCGGCGGGTTTCTACCGGCAGGTCTTCGAGTCAAATGTTTCCTTTAGGGGCCGGTTTGTTTTTCATTTCGGGCTTAAAGGGTTTTTTACTGGGGTTTTTCTTTGACCCCCCACCCACAGTCCCCATGCTTCCTTTTTTGCGTTTCCTCCAGGGAGTCCGGGAAACAAGGGTTCTTTTTTCTTTTACGGGGACGTCTTTGGTTTTGCTGACTGTGGATTCGTCTTTTGAATCCCGTGTAGACAGCGGTTTTTCAGGGGTCTTCCTTTCCCATGTGACTTCCCCTGATTGGGTGCGTGTTTGTAGGTGGGGGGGGTCCTGCTGGGGTTCCCTTTTCTTCTTCAAAGTTGGAATTGGCGCGGTTTCTCCACCCCTCAGTGTGCTGAAGTGCATTGCTTCCTTTGTGGGGGACGTGTAAGTGACGGGGTGGTTTTGCCCCCGGACCCAAACCGTCGTCAACCCCGTTTTTTTCTTTCCCACCAACCAACCGCCCGTGGCAGCTGGGGGTACCTTTGAACTTTGCCTTGGACCTCAAAATTTCGACTTGCATGCCCCCCTGTCCCAAACCCCTTTTTCCGGTTCAATTAGGACCAACAATGTATCTTGGCCCCCCCCCCGGAGTTTTTTCCTTATAGATTTTATTTTTTCCCCCACAGCTACTTTCACCAACCCCGTCCTTTGTTACCCCCCCACTTTTAGGGCCGTTTTTTTGGGTCCTTCCCCCTTTTAGCAGGACTTTACGCGGTTGAGGTGGACCTTGGATTTACCCCCCTTAATTGTACTATTTTAAAAAAACACCCAAGTTCTTTCTTTGTTTACCAGGGCTGTGCTCCTGTGCAGTTTATCCCTCCCTAAAAGTGGGATTTTGAAGTTTTGGTTGTGCCGTCCCCCTCTCTTACCACCTCTATTTTTTTTTGCTCTTGTATTACAAACTTACTTAGTTAACCGGACCCCAAGTCTTTTTACAAGGGTGCCACAGTTTTCCTGTCATGTGAACCAGAAGAAGCGGGGGCCAAACGGTGGGGGTTCAATTTTTTTGCAATGGTCCCCTTGTTTTTTGGTTGGAGGTTGTGTTATGATCGCCCGATTTGTTGTCATTCACTTTGGTTGCCTTTTTTCTCTGTAATGGTGGTTCATTTTCCACTTTTATGGGGGTTTTGGTCAGGTCCTTGCCAATCCTCGGGGCTTTATGTTAATTCGCCAAGGTTTAGCTGTTCTAATATTATCTCTGGTATTCCGGTTTTGTCCAAACAGTGAAGTTTTTCTTCTCCGGAACCCTATGGGTTTTTTTGGGCGGAACGGTTTGACACTGTTTGGGGGTGGGGTAACCCCCTTTTTGTTGTCTTCTTTGGGGACCCCCCAACATTTTGGTGGGTTGGGTTTCCCCTTTTGGGTTGAACCCCAACTTTTTTTGGTTTTTTTCCGCTTTACTGTTGTTTCCTTTTTGCTAGCTCTCGTTTTTGCACCGGGTTTTGAAAGGTTTCCACCTTTACGGTCTTGGGGGGGGGCACCTCTTGATAACGTGCCCCTCTTGTTCGGTCCCTGGGCTTTGCTTCTTGGGTTGGCTTTCTTTTACCCTTCCCTTTTCTTTATTTTTAGTTTTCTCCGTTGTTTGAAAACACCCTCCCCCCCTGTTGTCGTTTTTTTGTTAGGGCCCTTGTTGTCACCCCCATCCGGTCTGTCTTTTGCTTTCGGTCACCCCTAGTGTGATTGGGTTTTTTTTGTGCTTGGCTCCGCCCTTGGGGGGTTTTTGGAAAACCCTTGCCCCTGGGAACTTTTACAAAAAAAAAAACTGTTGGTTGTTGTTTTTTGTGCCCCCTGGAACTGCGATTTTTGCAGTCCTTGTCTGTGTCTTTCCGTGTTTATCTTCCCGGTTCCATATGTCGAAAACAGTTCACAACATTCCCACTCCCCTTTTCAAAAACTTTTTTGGAACACCTTTTGCATAACACCCACCCCCCACTCCCAGGTATGCTATTGGGTCTTTCTCTCCGTTTGTTTTGTCAACCCTTATTCCTCTAGTTCGGGACCCCCCCCCACCAACCCTTTTTCACCGATATCTCCAGGAAATTTTTTTGGTTTTGACCCCAAGGCCGAGGTGGGGGACTGGTTTGGACCTCTTGATTTTTACCCGCCCCCCGTCCCCCCCCTTTCTCGTTGGGGAACCAAACCCTTTTCCCCACAATTTCCGGTCTTTAAAGCCCGTGTTCCCCACATGCTAGGGTTTCTTTTTTTTGACTTTTGTTTTTTCTTTATTTTTTTTTTACGCCCTCTTTAAGGTTTTTGACCACCCGCGGAATTTTTGGCACTTTGTGCCCTTTTTTTTGGAAGCTTTCTTTTTTTCCTAGGTACCCCAGTTTGGGCTTGTTTTGCCTTTGCTCTTTTTTTTCTGTGGGTTGCCCTTGATGTAATTCCGTTTCCTTTTTACCCCCCTTTTTTCTTCCCGGCTTCCCGTTGGGATTTTTGCTTTTTTGCGGGTTTTGTTCACACTGTGTACGGGCCGGTCAACAACACACCCCCCCCCACCCCCCCCTCTTTCTTTTTTTGTAGGGCTTCCCTCTGGCACCAGTCCCCCCAGACAGGACACCGCGTTCCCCACCTTTGGGATTTCGATGTGTGTCCCCCGTCCTTTACCCTTTCTCTTACCAACTTTGTCAAGGGTGGCGCTTTAATTGTTTTTTCGGTTGTAATCATTGCACACCTCCCCCTTTTCCCACCCCCTCCAGGATGTATGCCCCCCTCTTTTTGGGTTGAAAATTTTTTTTTTTAGTTTCCTCCAGCCCTTTCTTTTGTTGCAACACACCTTTTAGAAGGGGTTTCCCACCCGGTCCTGTGACCTGGGGGTTCTTTTTTTTTTTCTCCTTTTTGGGCATATGTACACAAAAAACCCCCCACATTGTCTTTTGTTTTTTTTGGGACGCCCGCCCGGTTTTAGGGATGTTCTTCCCCGACTGGGGGCCCGGTTCTTCTCCATCCCCACGCGCTGGTTCCCGGTCCTCTTGTTTTTCCACGGGGGGAACCAACCCTCTTACGTCTTCCCCCCCAAAAGGGGGGGGGAACTGTTTACAATAGCTCTTTCTCGGCCCCCCCCTGTTTGGGCCTTCCCCTTTTAGACACACCGGCCCCCCCCTATCAGCGGCAGTTGGGTTGATTTTAACCCAACCCCCTCAGGGTTTTTTTTCCGGGGTCCCCCCCCCTTTGGGTGGCCCAAAGTCAGATACAAAGCGGTGGGTCTTGACACGCCCGCTATTCCTAGTGGTTCGCTGGTCCTTTCCGTTTTTCCTTCCCACAGGCCTTTTCCCCCTCCCAATTTTGGTCCCCCTTGTCCAAGCGGTTTCACCTCCCACTAACCCCTGGGGGCCTTTTGGACAGGGACCTTGGCACAAACCCCCAATTCTAACCCCCAAACCCCGGCCCCAGTTTCCGTTTCTTTTTGCTTTTGAGGGAAAACCGTTCCAGTTTTGCAGGTTCAAAACTGGGACGAACCAAAACAAACACCCCCCACCACCCTTTTTCTTCAAGGCCCTTTTTAGTTATGCACTCCCTCGGGGAACGTCCTGTGCCTTTAAATTCCCTGGGGGTGCTTGAAACTACGAACACAACCCCCCCTAGTTAAACTTTTATCGATTCCCCTTGTTTATATATATTTTCCTTCCAACTGTTTGTTTTCCCTCTTTTTTAACCTGCCGGTTTCTACCCGAGATTTGCCGTCAGGCGTTTTATCATCTCGCCGTCAAGTAAAGGTCGTGGCCACTATTTCTTTGGCGAAAGGTCCCTTCCCCCCTATGGTTTGGTTTTTTCTTTTTTTTTTAGTTGAGTTTTTGAGGGGGAGTTTCACTTCGCAAAACTTCCCTTGGTCCCATTTTGTTGGGGTTCAATTTCTTCTTCTTGGTACGTTGGCTGTTTTTCATTCAGGGTTCATTAGTGCAAAAGCTTTTGCCTTCCTTTCCCCGGAGTTTTGGGGCTACACCCCCCCCCCCCGAGTTTGCATTAGGTGTTTTGTTTGGATGCCCGGACCTTTGCCTTGCTTTGTTTTGGTCATAAATTTTCCCTTCCGGATTGTTTTTTACCCCTTCTCCGTTGCGATCGGTTGGGGGGCCGGTTTTGGCGGAAAGCGAGTTCCCCAATGGCGGCCCGGTATTTGAGTCAGGCCTCCGTGAATGAGGACCGGATGTTTTGGTTGGTTCCGTTTTTCCCCCCCCCCCACCCCCCGGGTGTGAGTTCTTTCGGAAGCCTCCCGGCTTTTGGGATGTTCCCACAAGTCTTTGCTTCGTTTTGTTGGTCGACCCTCACCCTTACTCGGGGTCTTTTTTCCGGCCTTTTTTTTTTTGGGTTCCTTTGGCAGGGTTGCTTCGTGCGTGCATTTTGGGTTTCTTCCGTTTCCGTCGGGAAAAAATTTTATGGCCCGTTTCTGCGGGGTCCTTTTTTGCCCTTTTTCTGGTAGTCCCCAGGGCCCCAAAATGAACCCTTTTTTGTGGTCAAGGAATTTTTAGCCCTTTTTTTTTTGGTTCTTCCGTGAAGGAAAGTGCTTTTTTTGCCCCCGACCCCCCCCCGTCCGGCCCCCTTTGGGAACCTTCAAAAGTGGTTTTTTTTGCGTTCGGGATTCTTTTTTTTTTTTTTAACAAAACTTTTTCCCACACCTTTTTCGGCTTGTGGCGTGGGAAAACCCAGTTTGCTGATTCCGAATATGGTTGTGTGTTTTTTGCCCTTTTTTCAGGCGGGTTACGGCGGGGGGGCCCCCCCCTTTTCCTAGAGCGAGGTTCCATAAAAAAAAAAGTGTTTCCCCAAGGTTCCCCATCGGGTCCCCCATTTGAAATCCCCCCCCCAATTGGCGCTGCGGTTTCCCCACCCCACCCAGCTTCCAGGATAAAACACCCAAACAACAACTCGTGATAATTCCCTACTTTTTCCCCCATTTTTAGGCTCTCTTGTCACACCGGTCCAAATTTGGTTGTGCCCACCAAGAGACCACCCCACTGGAGAACCGTCCGAAGGCGGGGTCTCTTCTTGTGCGTTGGCCAATGGTTCTCCCCCGACCCTGAGGAATTGTTTGGTAAAACCCTCTCTGAATTTTCCAAGTTTCCACTTGATGCTTTTCCTCCCCCCGCCGTCCCTTGAGTTTTAATGGCTGGGGAAGGAGGTCTTACAAGTGGGGGTTTTTGTTGGCCCCCGGGGGGAAAGAAGGGTTTCGCGGTTTGATAATGTACAACCTCACTATCCCACCCTCTAATCTTTGCCTCGTTTTGTTTTCCCCACTCTCGTTTTAAGTGTATTTGTTCGGCGTTAAACTTCCTTTTAGTTCGCCCACCTTTTCTTTCAAGACCCCAGGTTTGGCTGACCCCAAAATCATTAAGGCTGCCTTTTTCGGGTTTTGTTTAATTTACAAGGGGCGGCAACCGACAACCCCCCACCCACCCAACCCACTCAAGAGGGAGCTTTTTTTTCGGGGTGAAACTCCAAGCATCCGTCATTGTTGGACGTTACCTGGGCTGGCAATGTTTCCTTCCTTAACACCCCCCACTGGCTGTTTTCCAGTTCCCCCCCCAGCGTCCCAATTTCACACCCAAAAACCCCCAAACCAAATGGGGTGGGGGAACGGGTCCCCCACCCTCCCCCACCAACCAGATCAGCGTTTTTGCCAAACTTGGGGGACCTTTGCGCTTGTCATAATGTTCCCACAATTATTACTTTTACGGCAAACCCACCAATACCGTGGTAACCCCACTCCCGTCTTTCCGGAAGGGGCCGGCCCCCCCTGGACACCCCCCTTGGTTGTGCTAAATTTGTGTACCCCCCCACCCCCCCCTTCCCCCCCTAGTGCTTTTTTCCCAAAAACCAAGTGTGTGTTACAACCCCATGGGTCACAATGTTTCCCCCCCTTTGAGGTCACCCCCCAACCTGGGCGGTCCCCCTCAATTTTTGTCCTTCCCCCCCCCCCCCATGATTCCGGGTTGATGTCCAGCCCTTTTGTTAACCACACTTCCCTTTTCAGGACTAACTTAGAATTGCGCGGCCGGACCCTGGGGGGGTTGTTTGATCTTTTATGGCACCCCCCCATTGTCGGTTTTTTTCTCTTGTTACAACCCCTCCAAGTTTGGAAAACTCTTATCCATCACCAACCCCGCGTAAACTGCATGGCCTCCCCTCCCCCCCAATTTCCCTGCTTCCCGACCAAAAACCCCCCATCTTTGTCCAGCTGTTTTTTTTTTGTGAAAACCTTTTAACCCGTTATTTTTGGTTGGCAGGTCTTCGGAATTTACACCAAAAAATTTCCCAAACTTGTGCTTCCTTTTGCTCCCTTTTTGAAATTTTTCCTTGTTTTGTTCCAGCAACCCTCGTTGAAGGTCGCGGGCATCCCTTGGGTGCTTTTTTTTTGCGGTGCGGTATCGCCCCCCATGGGACAAGGGGCCAAGGCTCCCCTATGCTGTTTTTTGAGCTCTTTTTGTGGAAAAAAGTTCCCTTCCAAAAAACCCCAACAACGTTTGGTTCGGGTCCCGATGGTTTTTTTTTGTTTGTCTTCAACCTGCTTTGCCAAAAGCTGCACTTTGGGTGGGGACCCTTGCTAGTTCCCCGGGGCCCCCACACGTCTGATTTGGTTTACAGTTGTTTCCCGTCGTTTCATTTCCATCTTCTTTAAACTTCTTTTCTCCGTTACGTTTGTTTTTTCCCATGGATTACCAACCAAAACATTTTTCTACTGGTCCTTTTAACCAATGTTTGTGTTGGGGGTTGGTACTTCGAATTCGTTTGTCAATTGATTTCACCTTTTGTTTGGTTTTTCCCGGTGTAAGTTTTTCTTCTCTTTTTTACGTGTCGTGTTTTTTAGGGATCCTGGTTTACTTTTTTTTTTGATAGTTTGAACCCTTTTGTCCCCAGGTTTTCTTCCCAGGGTGCGATGGCGCAGTCTCCCCCCGCTCTACGTTTTTTTGACGGGTTCGAACACTGTTTCCCCTGTACAAGAAGGGTCGCGATTCTAATCCCATCAGAGCACCCCGGCACCCGTTTTCGGTCGCCCTTACCCGTTCAGCCCCCTCGTCTTCTCCACCCCAGAGTAGGCTCGCGTTGGAGTCTTCGGATACTCCTGCCCCAGCACAGTGTTTAGTTTTCTCGTGCACAAACTTTTCAGGCTTATCGGTTCCCGCCTATCCTTCCCACCAGGTACCAGACTCTGCTAGATTTTCGTCCCAAACTTAGAAGAAATCTGCAAAACCCCCCTACCCCCCTAGGGGCACTGGTTTTTTTTCCCCTTCCTATCCCCCACCTTATTGGCGATCCCTTTACAGCGAGTTCTGCTGTCCTGTCCGCCCTTGGCGTTACTGGAAACGACAGGGCAGTCCGAAGAGAAAGACCCTCATAAACCACCCACAACCACCCACCAAACCACACAAAAACTCCGGCCGAGTCTCCCCACTGAAACCTCCCTCGAGTCCGCGATGCCTCCACAGAGATTTACAAAACTCTATTTGGGCCTTCCCCTTTACCAATACCAATGGATCAGGTTCCCTTTCCGAGATGCCCTTTGTTTTTTATATTGATACGGACGTATTTTCTCATTTTTTTTTCCTTCCCTTTATTCTCAAGGAGCGTCCATTCTTCATACGGTGCTCTTCTATGCCACATGTCCACTGTTCTGTTAAGATAACAGCCGTTTCTACTTCAAACCTTTCTTTCAGATCGTTTAGGAAAGCTTATGTACGTCTTTCGATTATTAGAGTTAGACTGCTCCGCATTAGTCCTATCTCCTTCCCCCTGAGAGGCTCTTTAGAATTTGATTTCCGTAGCGCGCTCCGACGCCTCCGCCACCTGGATGGTCCTACCAGTTGGTTCTGCGCCACTGATACCTCGGCGAGCCAGTTAGCTCACTGACTGACATCTGTCCAGTCTTCCTGCAAAGAGGCCCGGAGCCATAGACAGTCTCCTGGGTTCGGCCTGGCCCTTTCCCGTCTCCGAGTCTTTTGGGACCCCAACTACGAGCTACCCGTTTTCATGGTCCCCAGTTTCTAGATATCCCCCACATCCACCCAGAGTTTTCTTATCCCCCCGCGCACATGAATTGACGCGATTTGTCTTTCTCGTGTCTTCCCCGCCCCTTTTTTTTCCAAGTTTGAGTATAGTTCCCCGCCTCTTTGGCCGAATTAACGGTCTAGATTTCAGCCCCCCGCCCTTTTTGCCCTGCCTCCCGTGATTCCCCCCCTTAAACTGTTCTCAGCAGGATGTTTTTTTCGGTGCCAGTCCCTCGATTTGCAGTTCGGTCTCGCCCCTTTCTCTGTCACGTCGTTGATTCCTTTTTCTCCGCCGCGCCTCCAGTCTCTCCCCTCTCCTGGCCCCCCGTAAACGCTCATTTACGTACACCGATGCCTTTTCCCTCATTCCACCTCGAATTTCTCTGCAGACCACCCTCAAAGTACTTTTTCAAGTGGTTAGTTGACCATTTTATCTCTCCTTGTTGAAGAGATGAAAAGTAAACTCTCAAGGTTCCCTTACGGTCTTTTCCAAGGCGAGGTTTTTTGGTCCCCGACTCTAGACCCTAATATTCATTTCCTAAATCCCCCAACACCCGCCCCTCCCCGATCTTCCATACGAACGAAATTACGACCTCCCTCTCACCTTTTTCTTTCAAAAGAAATGGTAAAAAGATCCTTTCCTTCCTTGGAGGGCATCCCCGATAGAACGCGCTAGCATTCGATTCGCCCCCGTTAACTCATGTGAGCTTCCAATTTTTCACTCGTCGAACCCGGTTTTCCCCGTTTTGACCCTACGCTATTCCTCTAGCCTCCAGAATTTCTCGAAAGATTCCCTCGCTCCGACGCTTCGGAGGGCCCACCCCCCCCATTTCGCTCAACTTTTCTCCATCACCTCCGCCCACTTTTTTCGAGACTTTCACAGTGTCCGTTTGCCTTCCATTAGCGTGCACACCTTCGTCCGATGCACCTGGTGGTATGACCCCGAAAATTGTCTTGCCCTTCCCGACTCCGGCATTTCCTTTCCCCGTGAACCCCCTCTCGCTCTCTTTCCCGCAAGGGCCAGCCCTTGGCTTCCCAGTTAACCTCGATAATTTCTTTCCCGTCGCTCTTTAACTGTTGCCTCGAAGTTTCTCCGTCGTTTTGAAACCCCTTCGATCTTCGGACCTCTTTCTTGGATCACCTGCTTTGAGCGTGACTCGGACCTTTGTTTTCCCAACTCCCTTTTCTTACAGTCACCGGGGACGTTCGCTTCCTCTCTCTTTGTCCCTATTCATGGTGGTGTTTAAGAGATTCCATGGCACCTTTACGTGCCTCCCCTTTTCACCAGTGTCACCCTTTCCCCGAATCCCAATTTTTGGCACCCGGAAGCGAAGTCCTCTTGATTGTTCGTCCACTGACTCCCCGATCGCACTTCCGTTCCAAGCCGCCTGCCTTTCCTTTCTGTGATAGGGTTACCACTGCCCCCTTATCCACCTTCTTTTCGTACCTTGATCGTCTGTCCTGACGTGCCCGTAAAGCATACTCTTGTAGAAGTTTTCTGAGCAGTTTCAGAGGGAGCCCTGTTCAGCGCCCCGTAAGACCCCCAGTCTACGGACCTTTGCGAGCAGATAAAAGGGGCAGGCCGGTCCCGTTGTGACTTTGCACACTCCGTGTTAGCGAAGGGTTTTCTATTCTAACAGACTTCAGCGCGGAGAGCGAGAGGGATCAGTTGCCCCTCCCAATGTCGTCCGCGGGACCCTCGGATGAGGCCGTCGCGGTTCCTTCCGGTTGATTCTTTGCCCCCTTCGAATTCTGTTCGGCAAGACGAGCGGCTCGACTGGTCGTAGCACCAAGAAGTAATGATGATAATGTTTCTTCCCTTTTCGGCAAGCCGGGAGATGCTCCGGCAGACTCGGGCCTTTCTATTCACATCTATAGGCGGTTGCTTTTGTTGGTTAAGGGACCCCCTCCCTTGTAGAGCCGTCGTCAAAGTGTCACCTCGGGACCTCCTTGACCCAGACGCCTGTTCCCGTTAAGATGTCATTTAACCCTTATCAATCCGCGTCTGCGTTCCTTCAGTCTTTACGTTTTTTCTCCTGAGAACAAACCTACAAAAGTAGCTTCTCGTGATATGTGCCGCGATGCCCTTTTCCAGGTTCCTCCCCTTTCTCAGTCTCTCCTTTCCCGGAAGGTCTCTCTCTGGACTTTCTCCGCAGATATGACCAGTTTTGTATTCTTTTCTCGCCAAAAGATGCTTAGAGTCTCCTGAGGCCTCCCCGACTCTGGCCTTTGATTTTTCTTCCCGATATTGGTTCAAGATGGAAACACCCCCTTTGGAAAAGCTTTCTTTTTTACTGATATTTCTTTCCGTGCCCCCCCGGAAGTCACAAAGCGTCCTTTTTAGCAAGGGCGGGTGCGAACACCCCCCCAACCCCTACGAAACCTCTCTCTCCGCGTAGAAAACTGTGAGAGAGTATTCCTTAGTTGAGCTTCCTTCATTTGAGATGATCGTGGGAGGTTAGGCACCAAACTTGTACCTCCTTCAGAGAACCAGGTGTCCACGGATTGTCCTCTCGGTTTCCCGTCGGCCTCTTTCCTCTAAGTTTCTCGTTTAATGCGCTGGAATCTTTGCATTCCTTTAGAGTCTAGGTTACTCCGTTTGGGGTCTCCTGACCTTTTCCCTTCCGTCTTGCCCCCCTTTTTTCCAGTTTTCGGAAGAAGTAACCTCTGGATTTCCTCATAGAGAAAGGCGTCTTTTCTTCGTGGCTGCGACTGCGCGCCGTTCTTCGCTGTCCCCCTCGCCTTTCCCCCTCCTCCTTTAGATTTCGCGAGTACTTTAAAGCTCCCTTACGTTCCCCGAACTTCCTTCTTCACGGATGAAAACTCTTCTTCCTGGGTGCAGTCGCCCGGTTTTTTGTATTTTTTCCGCCCGGACGTTCTGAGGCGAAGCCTTCTCTCTACGGTCTTTAGACCTTTCGCGCTTTGCATCCCGAGCCAACCTGAGCCCCAGGATTCCCCCCACCCCGCTCACGATCCCCAAATAGCACACGTGATCAGTGCGGAAGGGCCCCCTTATTAGTTCTTTTTCCTGATTAGCAGGAAGGACATGAGGGGTTGTGGACCTTAGTCTTTTACTCATCGCTTTTATTCGCATTTTTCCCCCGGAATCCTTCTTGGAAGCGCGCAGTGGACCGGACAGACAAGCATCCTTCTCCCAGCCAACCAAGAGGTAGCGCGCAAGGCGAGAACTCCCCAAGATCCGTGTCAAGCAGCCGAGGAAAGATGGAAGTTACTGGATGTACTGCCTGAACTATGAAGGAGGCAACGACAACGAGGGCCGACTCTCCCTTGCCTTGGTGTGCCAGACTTCCTAGATCAGGGAAGAGACCCGCAGTTAGCAGATCAGGGCAACGATGGGAAGCCGCCCAGGGGTGCCTTGGGAAGACGATACTAGACCCACCTTCCCCCAAGGTCGGTTAAAACTGCCTAAGTCCGTTTAAGGCCTTTAGAAAGACACCTACACTACTCGGTAGTTGGGCCTCCTAACTTCGGATAGGTTTTTTTTAGCTTGACATAGGTGCAGGCTCGGACTGGCGATTGAACCCCTAGTCGGCTTTCGACGTTTCGTTCCAGGTCCCTGTTCGACGTCCATTCTTTTCTCCCCCGTCCTCCTCTGGGTCCCTTCTTCACCGATTGCTCCCCTCCTTTTCATCTTCAACGCCTGCCCCCCCTCTGGACCGGGCCTGGCAGCTTTGCAGACCTCTCTGACCGTCCCCCCCCCTCCCAACGTCTTTGCAACCCTTTTTCTCCTTGCCCTCCTCATCAGAGAAGCCAGCCCGGACTATCCAAGTTCTTACGATAACTTTGGGGAACCTTTCCCTCGATATATGCTCCGCTTGCCTTCCTTCTTTTCCAGAACCGCCATTCAAGGGTTTTTTTGGCGTGGTCCCCCCCCGCTTATAATTCCCCCGGTACTTGCTTGCTCGCCCCCTTCTCCCGGCCCCAAAAACGACCGCTACAAGAGATGGCAGAATCCGCGACGGAACCCGCCTTCTTAACCTTTTCAGTAGACAAAGGGGCATCGTTCTTTTTTAGCTAGCACCCTTCCCCCAGGACTGGCCTTTCGCCCCTGCTTTTTTTGGTTTGGCGATGTGTGGTTCTCTTTCCCGCGGACTCTTTTTAGTTCCTGATGCTGAACCGAGGTTTTGGAATAGGAGATAAGATAGTTTTCTCATCATCATGCCTTATCGTGAAGGACCTCGATTCTTCGCTGTACCCTTGCTCTTAGTC
>Ga0179593_1384649_pt1 | contig 14790 bp, 16 predicted proteins | sample CZODoug2_1_08_16_FD_185931 | JGI IMG/M metagenome (GOLD analysis project Ga0179593, IMG submission 185931) | Vadose zone soil fungal communities from Angelo Coast Range Reserve, California, USA - CZODoug2_1_08_16fungal (PacBio error correction) | ecosystem: Environmental > Terrestrial > Soil >... | reverse complement strand
CCCCACATCCTTATGTTATTTCTCGGGAACGTTTCAATTTTTTGTTCCGTTGCGACTTCTTCGCGTCCGCCGCTGCTACACAGGTCCTAGCGTCCAATTAGCTTCCGAAAAATTGGCGACGATCCCCTCTGTTCGGCTTCTTTCAATCTGGCTTTAATCGCACTTTTTTGAATGTCGACCATGGCCGTAGTTGTCCCTGTCCACTACGCCCGCTGGCTCCCCATGCCTGCCTCCTGTCCGTTTTTTTTCCCTCTTTCGACGCTTTTTTGTCTTTACACCGCCCCCTTTCTCAGAGTCCCTCCCCCCGTAACTCTCTTGTTTTAAGCTCCTTTTCTCCGACGGTCCACCCTTCGCCAAGCATTCTTCCTGCCTCTAGATGAATTGCGTTTGGTTCTTTTCTCCCCATCAATCAATACGCTTTTTTTGCGGGTTTCCTCAGTGGGCTGTGGCTTACCCGAGAAACACATTTCCCAGTCTTGGATCGCAATTCTTTCACACGGGTCTGTTCTTCTTCAGTCCCTGCCGTCACCCTCCAGACAACTCCAGTTCGCGTAGTTTCAGCCGAGTTTATTCCTCCTCCCTCTAGTCAGGAGAAAATCCTTGATTTTGTCCGACGCATCAGATCCAAAATTCTCGATCTGACCTTTCTCTTCATGTCCCCTACACGGTTCTGAAAATGCTCCAACAGGACGTGTTTTACCTTCGCCCCTGCCATCGACGAGTTTTTTAGTCTGCTACCGGTGAATGCCCATACGTGTTCCCACAGTAGACCGAGCTAAACCTTCGCCCCCGACAAAAGAATTCCGACTCGATAGAGGCATGTTTCTTTTTCCCCCTCCTTTAGATTATGGAAATTCCCAGCCCCGTGTCCATCACCTCTCAGAGTTCAAAGCATTCCATAACTTTTTCTCGTTCCCCACCCCCTGCAGGTTTTAGGAGACCTGGTCCCTCCCTTGGTCGCTGATCACGTAAAGTCCCTGTAGGAAGGACGAACCAGGCCCCATCTTTTCTCCGGCGATGGAGGTCTCGACGGCATTCTTTCAGACCATGTCTCCCAGGTCCTCTCCCACGGACTTCCACACGTTTCCCCCATTTTGCGAAGAAGAGCCACCACCCCCCACCCCCACCAGCGGCTCGTTTTTGTAAAGCCCCCCCCCTGTACTCTCCTTTTGAGATGTCGCCGCAGTGCAGTCCGAGAAAGAAACTTTTCAATAGAAGTGTCTCCCGGAAACAGTCGTCTTATTTACTCCAAAGCCTCTCCCAAGTAATAATCCGAGTACGGATTGGCGCAGACCTTGTTCCCCCCTTTGCCCCCCTTGCTAGTGCAATGGTCCGGCTTCAGTGCGCAATCCAATCACCCGTATTTCTGGAGTATTTTTCCCCAACATCCCTCACCCCCCCGGAAGCCTCCTTCCCCTCTTGATCGACGCCCAATGCTTCCCGCGACCCCCCCTTTCCAAGGCGACAACCCGAGTATCTCTTAGTTATTCCACATCGTCATACGGAGCCTGGGTAAGGGGCGATTTTGTAGGGTTCCCACCTTCTGGCTCTAGTTTGAGCGTAAGAGATTTCGTCATAACTCCCTTTTTGTCTCCCTTTTTGATGCGTGGCGTCCGCTTCTCTCTCTTACTCGCGAAATTGTACACCGTTGACGCGAAGTTCCCCTACATGATACTTGCTCAGTTGTCTTTTTTCTCGAATCACTCTTTCGTTTTCGTTCGCCGCGGGCGTAGCGATAGAGGTGATCCCCTCAGGACCCGCCTCTACAGTTTCGAGCAGCAGCTTATCCGCCCCCCACTAGCGCGCCAGATCCTGCATTTTTTTTGTGAAAAAATTGTGTCGTGATCGGTATTACGTCTTTTGCCGGAGAGACACCATCGAGCGCCCCCACCCCAAAGGACTGTCTCTCCTCTCCGTTGTTGTTGTTCTTCTCGCCGCCTTTGTTTTGGAGCCTATCATGATGTTGTTTTCAGAGGAACTCCCCCCCCAGAAGTTCGAGAAGATTTTTTTAGAGACAAAGGAGAAGAGAGGAGGGAGCTCAAGAAAGCGAACTCCCTCTCTTGCCAATTCGAAGCAGCTCCTTCTTGGCCGCTTATCTCTATACCTCCTTCATCGTGACTTTTTATCGATACCTCCGGTCCCTCTCCCATCCCTCCCCCTTCAAGCAACCTCATGCTCATTTTCAAACTTACTAGTTGATATACTCCCCACCATTGCGAGTACAGGTTCTTTACACCCTGCTACTGATTTTTACCCTTCATACGGGCGTCCTTTCTCCCCTCGGACGTCACGCATCGGTCCGGTCTCCCAAACAGGCGTGGCATTTTCCTTTAATCTCTCACCCTCCCTAGGCTGTAAGTTCACCCGTCCACCCCTGAGGCGCCTTCCTTCCCTCCTCAGTTAAAGATTGGCCTCACCTTTTTGTTTTCTCCTTCTTTGCCTGGCCTTTGATCCGAGTTTGTTCGTTCTAGTGGCGCGCCAATTCTCTTATGGAGAGGGTTAAAGGTAGATTCGTGTTTTATTAAGCCGCACAATCCGAGGTCGCTTGGTCCAGACCACGTAGTAGCCTGTTTGACTCTAAATCTTTCACAGTTTTGCTCCTTTCGTTCTTGGCCCTTATTTCTTTTTTTTCCCCTTCGCGCGAGAGGTAAGCGGATCCACTTCTATAGTTCTGACTCGACTTCCCTGGCCTAGGAGAGAGCTCCGGCCGTAAAAGGGTTACTCTCCTCCCCAATGTACTTCCGTTTTTTTTTGGGGTCCTATTCCCACCTTGATTTTCCCTTTTTTTCCTTTCCCGGACTTAGCATTTTCGGGATAAAGTCCCCCTGACTGTCGGAACAACTGTTTCTTTCAGAATCTGCTCCGAGGTCGTTAAGGGATCCGCTCTAAAAGCTGCCCGGTCCTCTCAAGTTTTTCCACCCATCTTTTCGCGCCGTTTTCTCAAAGTTCTTTTAAAGTAAACGAGCGATCTGTGTTTTGGACCCTTATGCCTTTTTCGCCGTCCCCATTTTTTCCCCCTCCTGACCCTTGTTTTATCTCGACGTCTGATCTTCTTGCGAGTCCCCCCTTTTAGCTCTGCCTTCTACCCTTTGGTTCCGGCCCACCCCCCCCTCAGTTAATCCCCAATGGGAACCCTCCCTAAGATGAAAGTCGACTCCTCCGTCTTTGCTTCCTGTCCTGTTGGACACGTGAACATTTTCATTCCCCTTTCCTTGCGTCATGTCTCGTGACGTCTTCCTAGCCTGCCCGTTACGATCTGCCCTTCTTTCTTCCACTTCCCCTTTATTTTTTTGTCTCCAATCTTCTTTTTGCCCCTCAAGTGTTTCTCTTTTCACTAGCTTCTCCATTGGAAGTTATTGTCTTTGTTCGGTGAAGGCATGGACTTTCTACCCCTTCGATGTCACAGATCAGCCCAATGTCCTTGATTGATAACGGTGAGATTTTTGTTTGACGCTCACCTCAGTTTCTGCACCAATTTAGATTCTATAGGAGTTTTTACCTCTGCGACCGATGATACACAAACGTCCGCCCTCTTTTTCTTCGGCTTTTAGGAGTCGGATGTTCCCTTTTAAAATATATAGTCTCCATCACCCAAGTCCTGTTTTTAGTCGCGTCGCGTAGTTTGCCTCCAGTGGCCGCCAACGCTCCCACCCCCCACTCGAAAATTCCCCAAGCCCTGTCATTTCCTGCAATCATTTGGACTACGGTCAACGATTCCATGTCCGTTCTTGCCTTCAAACGTATCGCCCAGCCCGGTATTTTTTTGAAGGCATCTTGATCTCCCCCTTCAGTTCTTTTTCATTGACAGGTACGATCGCCTTTCAATCACGCTAAGTCTCCGCCTCCCCCGTCGTTCTTTCCCCCATGACCCTGAACTAGACATTACGATTGCGTCTTCCCTACCCGTTTTTGTTGTTGATTCTCACAACGCCGTCCCCTTTGATTTTCCCGGGCAGGTGATCCTTGTTCCTGGTTCTTCGACTTGGGATTGCGCTTCATAAGTCACTCGCAATGTCAAGAGATAGACCTGATCGCGGCACTCTGCTGCTTTCAGCGGCTTCTCCTTTTCTGTCATCCAATGCGGTCGTTTTCCCCTAGCACACTGTGACCCCAGATTGAGCCCTCCATGATGTTTACTGGTTTCTGATGGGCTTTTTTTATTTTCCTTTTGGCTGCCACTCGCCTTTACGCGACTTAACTTTCGAATTTTTCACTTTTGCTTCAAAAATATGGGCTTAGAGCCCCCCTCCCCCGCCGTGAGGTTATGAGACCCGAATGAGTTCCTTGCGTTTGGGAGAATCCGAGTGCTTTTCTACCTCTTCGATCTTTTTGACATTTTCATTTCTCCCCGGCTTAAGTCCCGCAAACTACAATCACGAATTGCAATTTCCTTTTCCCCCAATGGTTTCCCTGTTCGTCCCCTGCGCCCTACAACCCCTACACATAATTCGTTACTTGATTGAATCCTTTCTTCCCCACGGAGTACGAGTTCCTACGGGAGCACGGACCCTAGAATGGGAGGAGCGCCGATTGGCCCTATTCGTCTCTCATCTGCTCTGTGATTCTTTTGAACCGTTTCTGACAATTTCCGTTTTTCACCCCTTCCACCCGAATCCCTGGATTCCGCCTTCATTTCCCCCGGTGACACATTATACTTTGGTGCCCCACTGTATGTCCCCGTGCCGGCAGCTTTACACCTGTATTCCAGAACCACCCTCCTGATCTCTCCTTTAAGCCCGTTGAGTTGTGTCCCCTGTCGGCATCTCGGTGAACCCCCTGCAGCATGAAGTGCCAACCAGATCTCTTTTGCCCGTTTCCCGGCGGAAAGTTCTCTACGGCTGGACCACACGTAGCTGTCGGCAGACCTGTAAGTCTTTGACCGATGATCCCTCGACCCTCGGAGCACCCTCCCCCTTCCCCTATTTAGAATTGGAGTTTACCCGTGGTGCCGGCCCAGAAGCACTTTCGACGTCATTAGATAATGTCCTCGAAAATGTTCGACTCCACCCCCGCTCCCCCTCAACTCGATCGTGACCCCGATCCCCGAGATTCTAACACCCGTACAACCTCCAGTGGGAAGATACCATTTTTAGGAACTCATCATACCACCCCCCCCCCAAAAAAACAAGCGTCCCGACTATTATATTTATAAGTTTCCGGTGATGCCCGAAGTAAACCGTCCGGGGCTCCTCAGCCGAGTTGTTTTCTCCTGCAGTCAAGTCAGGTTAGAGAACCTCAAAGATGTATCCCTTTGTCCCCGCGTTCTTCTTTCAACACGAAAGAAAACCCAATTGATTTTTCTTTTTTCTCGAAATGTTCAAGAGAAAAAATTTTTAGGTTTTCGCGCAGACGTCGCCCCCACAAAATCATCCATCACCTCGTAAATGTCTTCTGCGTCTGGGAACCCCTACACGCCGTTAATGAAGGTCCAGCCTGATTCGAACGCTTCTATAATTAACCCCCAAATAATCATCCCCTTTTGACCCCACCGGCCCTTAATCTTCCCCTCTTTTCCCCCCCCGGCACTGACCTCAAAGCGTCTTCCCCTCTTCCACGTCCAAAAAAGGGAGATAAACGCCCGGGCATGAAAATACATCCTTACCCGATCCGAGGCAGCCCTTTAGAAGGTGGAAGTCCCTTAGCGGATTGTGAGAGGCGGTTTTAAATGTTTCTCCCGGCACAGCCCCTCTTGCTGCGAGATTTCCCGACCATTGAATGACGTTGAGCCTTCCCCCTGGTGCTTGCGTTATCCTCCCGACTCACGTGGGATTAGGCGTTAAATAACACCAAAGAGTTTTGTCCAGAACCCCCCCCACTTTATAGACTTGTCCACCAACACTTCACGAAGGGAACCAGCCACCGCCCTTCATTCGGATTCCTCGCTCCCCGACCCCTCCCTAGCACACTCGAGAGCAGTTAGGTCCGCCGGACCCTCCCCTCCCTTTGACACCCCATCAGGGTCTCCGACGCACTTTGTTTGAACACACCGCTTGGGACCCTTGGATCCCTGCCGGACTGCCACGAGCCCACATTCCCACGCACCACCCAATGGCTTTCCAGCCCTCTCTCCTCCACCCCCCCATGAGGATGCTTTTGTCGGTACCAAGTCTCCACAACGTTTTCTACATCTCCTACTTTCCCCCCATAATGGATCACACGTATGTACATCCCCCCCCCCGCCCTGAAGGCATAGACCCACCTTCAGTCTTGACAAGACAGAAGAGAATGCAAGGAAGAGGCCCAACACCAGGGGGCCCTTGAGGGAGAAGGGCCCCTGAATTTGGCGGTCAAGTTTTCCCCCACAGAGAACTAGATACTTTCCTACAAACAAAAGCGAAACCAAAGAGAATAGTTGGAATCCTGGGGTGTCCCCTGTTGTCACGGGTTATGTAATGATGTTGCCGCCACCTTTTTGATACCTTCAGTATGTCGCTTGTCTTCAATCGGCACCCGTCGCAATACCTCGCTCTAAATGGCCACCTTTTGTAGCCCTTTACGGAAGACCCCCCGCTTTTCGATAAGATGCTCATTTTAAGTCGATCGGCTTAGTGCTCAGATATCTCGACGACGACCTTTTGCTTCCTAGACTACCACCCAATCGCTAGTGGTCCTCCAAACACTCCACGCGAAGATCGTCTGATCGTCTTGCACAATCTGTTGCCATTTAGAATATGTCCCCCTAATGAACGTCCAGGACAGGCATGAATTTTTCCCAACCCCCTCCTTCCATAGACGTTAGGATTCACTCCTCTATGAACGCTACAGTTTGACCCCCGAAAATCCGCCTTCTAACCAAACTCTCTCAGTTTAAGGACCCAGAATTAGGTTCGCTAGTGTTTACGTGTCAGCTCGAGGAGCCTGGACGCCCGTAATTAGTTGGAGTCCTCCTCGCCTTTGATTCCCTTCACTCGCTTTTCTGTTTTTTTTGACCCCTTTTTATACTCATACATTCCGAGGTTATTGATTCGTGGCAATGACGTAGTCGCCTTGGCGACACTTTTCCCTTTTGCACTTTCCCTCCTCAGTTCACTCTTGAGACTTGCTCCTGAAAGAGAGTACTCCACGTTCAGCCTTTATTTTCAGAGCCTTTCAGTCGGCCGACCCGCCCGTTGTTAGAGTAATTTGTTACTTCTAGCACAAGCCCTTTTCCTAATCTCATAAGGGTTTTTTTGTTTTGTATAAAATACGCTAGTATGCCCTGTAATTTTCCCCCTCCCCTGCGAATTTTCTGGGAGTCGAAACTTTCAATACCCCTGTGTGTGCATTATCCCCTAATGGCGGTCCTTGTTCGTAGTATAAGAGTCCCCCCCTCTGCCCGCTTAGGCAATTTTCCACATCGGTGTTTTTTCATGCCCTTCTGAGAGTCTGGCCTGCGACAACTGAGCGCTGATATGTGTTGTTTTGAAACTGCGCACGGTTCCTGCTGTACAAGCTGTTTCCTCCCGAACGCTCGGACCTTCTTGTCGATTTCTTTGGCGAGCCAGGTCCTTCTGCCGCTTTCTTTTATTTTTCTGTTCAGTGTACCCGAACGGCCCTTTTGACTAAACAACCGCCCCCCCCCCATCCGTGTCCTCTTGAGGCTTCCTTCTGCTGCCTGTCCTTACACCTTTGTTTACCTATTTTTCAGAACCGTATCCCCCTTCGTACATGCGACCTGAAGATAATCTCGACTCTTTCGCTCGGAATTTTTTTCGTCTCCCACCATTCTTTCTCATTTCGGGCTCATAGTTTTAATCGTAAACGTGTGTAATATTCTTCTTCCAGAGTGTCTTACCCCCCGGAATTTTCTTTTGTAGGTGACCCACAATTTACTGACTCGCTTCCGAGAGCCTTTTGCTCAATGCCTTTTTGATACTCTTTGTATGGTATGTTGTTTTACGCGCGCCCCCGCGTTGCCCGCACCCAAAGAGAGATTTCTTCATCGTTTTACCCTCTTGGACTACCAAGAATGCATATTTCTTTCATGCCGAGCCGTTGTCGATGGACCGTCGTATATTATCTGTTTCCCCCTCCCCAAGCCGAGCAGGTCTCAGTTAGTTCCGCTTTGCCGATCACTCCCTGCAACGGCCTTCCAGAACCCTTAACCCGGCTTTCTTTTTTATGGTTCCATTATCCCCCCCCCCCCCCCGTCATGCTCCCGGCAAGCTTTTACCATGTATTTGAGCTTTGCAGTATCTCCCAATATTTTCCCACGTGCGACTGAGAACCCCGATGACCTATGAGCTACCCTTAATGTCAATATCAACTAGACGATTGCAATTCATTTAACTCCTTAAGTTCTCCGGCACCCCACGGGACACCCAGTCTACTGCCACTCTTTGAAATTGAAAGCCACCATCTCCCTTTCCCCCTTCCAACAGCCCCTCCCGCCACACCTCATCAACTACACCTCCCCTCTTTCTCTCAACTTTCAATGTCTCCTTGCACCCCACACGGCTCGTCTACCGCCCTCTGACCCCCTCATACCTACTCTGTCCACTCGTCCCCCCTTCATCTTTTCACCTGCACCCCACCCCCGCCACACTGCGTTACAGTCTACTTTCTCAATACCACCATAACCCTCCCTCCCCCTCCCGGTCCCTACTTCCTGCTCTTAGACTTCCTTTCCCACTCCTCCGTTCCCTTTGCTCTCGCACCCATCCTTAAGACCGTTTCTCTTGATTTTTTCTCTCTCCCCCCGCGCATTCCCTTCTACACCACCTGGTCCCTTTCTTCTACCTCCTCTCCTCCCCTCGTCCCTCCTACAAACATTCTTATTCAACTCACCCCACCCTCCCCCTCCTTCTCTCTGGATTCATCCCTCTACCCACATCCTCCCAACACGTCCCTCCCCCTTTCCCCCCATCCCCTCTTCATACCTCTTTTCTCTTGTACCCATATTCCCCCCTTTCCCTGCTTCCCCTGCTTCTCTGAATATACCTACGATCAGTTCTTTCCGGTCATTCGCCGATCCCTTCTACCATCAATCGTAGGATTGATTTCAAGGTCAGGATCAAGTCTGTTGTTCCAATGGTTTTGTTCCCTCCTCAGGCGGGTCTCATTATGTCCATTAGACAATAGGCGAAGCGATTCGAAAAAGAGACGATCGCGGTTGGATTCTCCTTCCATCCTTTTTTATTTATCTGAGAGATATTCTAAAAGCCACTGCACCTGTATTGCCAGTCCTCCCCCGGGAATGACGATGAGCACATGACCTCAACAGTGTTGTTTACGGTTAGGTTCGATGGATACTTATCGTCTCTGTCCCCCCACTTCGTCCACGCACGACTTCGACCATGCCTCACCGGGATTGGATAATATTTTTATTTGGGTCTTACCCGACCAACCGCCATACACCCCCCCTGTGCAAAAACAAGACAGACCATAGAGAGGGGGGTATCAATTCCCAAGACATAGGAAGAGAGAATTCTGTAGAGCATTCCGTTTTGAGACTTAGTAGCACGGGACTACTCCTTCTTCTTTTTTCTCTTTTTTTTTGGGAGAATTGGAGCGCTTACGCCCCCCTCACCACATCTAAAGTTGTAAGCATGGAAGTTGACCCCACCTGATTCGTTCATCGATTGTCTCTCCACCCTGTTTTCCCACCCCCAAACACCCGTCCCCCTAACCTCAGCCTCTTGAGTCAAGAGAAATCTTTGCTCTTTCAGAAGCTTTTTCGCCCCAACACGGAAGCCCTTCCTCCCGATTGAGCCATTCATGGAGAAATCATTAGTGGGTTCTCCCCTCCCATCCGATCACCCCATTCTTTCGGCGGGAACAAACTTATTGCGCCCTCTCCTTCCTTACGTGGAAGTTCTGAAAAATGGTGCCTTGCCCCGGACAGACGCTCACCTTATGAATTCCCCACGGCTTTTCATCCGTACGATTTTGTAGTCCCATATTCTTCGGGTGAAATTTTTTTTAACCCAATGACCTGTCTTTCCGTGCAGCAGAGGGCTCACACTGATAACAGTACCAAGAAAGATAGCCACGCGTGCTCTCCGCTAGGCCGAAGTCCTTTTTGACACTCATGGTAGGGTTGCCTCTCGGGAAACATGGCATTCCGTCAACCCCCCCCCCCCTCTCGCTCGTTCCCGTGAAAGGCAGCGTTCTCGACGTGTTTTTCCCCCCCCACACTTTTTTTTCTTGTCGATGGTTCTTTTAAGACCGGGCAGCTTTAAGCTCCCACCCTTCCGACAGCGGAGCTCAAATCATTTGAGAATTAGAGAAAGCTGGCTGTATCAGGAAGACCCTGCTAGAATTTCTCTCCATGCGCACACTGCCCGGAGTTCAAATACTCACCATTTGCCGACGGCGATTTCCCCCCACACAAACCCGGCGAATTTGTTAGAACCCAGGTTCCGTTGCTCTTCTTTCCACCATTTTCCACTCTAACGGGGAGCGGTGTCGCCTTTCGGTTCTTTTCCAGCTGAGCAGCCCATGAAAGAAACTTCTCCTCCCTGACCTTACGTTCCCTCTTTCCAAAACGAGCCCCGAAAAACGACATTATTGGTCCCAGGCCTCCTTTTCCCCATTTCACCCCCAGTGAGTGGCAAAGGGAGCTACTTCCAGTTTCTTCAGCCAAACGAAATTAAATTCTCTTGAAATTTTCTGACTTTTTCCGGAAAACAGGTAATATAAAGTGCTTTTTCCGTTCAGAAAGGATGCGAGGGTTTCTCCCACAAATTTTCAGCCATACACGCACAAAATAGATAGCGTCCTTCCCCCTAGGCGCTCCCCCCCCCGAATTCGTTTTTCCCAAAATCTGACCTTGAGGCTGAGCGTTTAGTCCAGCTTTATTTGGTCAACCACTTGTTCCGGCTCCTCTTAGTTCTGCTGAGAGACTCCCTTCCCAGCTCCCACTTCTCATTGACTTCCGCTTCTTTTGCTTGTATAAGAATATCCTGAGACACGATCTCATATCTGTCCGAAAGTTTCTAACCCCCCGCTCTGGAAGAATGCCCGTTAACCAGCACCACATGGGCCATCCCGACCCCCGCGATGGGTGTTTTCTCCTCCTTCCCACCTCACTGGATCGGTACGCCCCCTTCCCTCGCTCCTCTATGTACGTGGATATAAGATGTAGAGGAGGGCCTTCTGTGGGGTCCTGCCTCTACGCCTCCACCCCTATAGCGAGTTGTCTGACAATCCTCTAATCAGCCGAGAATGCTCATCCCTCCAGCCCAACCGTAACCGCAGCAGATATTCCCCCCCCCCTCTCGCGTCAGAAGGTGATCATGAATTCTCCCCCTGAGGCCCCCACCTTGTATCGAGGTATTAAGCTTTGCGCGGTGATTTCCTCGGAGCCCCCCCCCAGAGTCTATAAGAGTTCCCCCCCCCCCCCACGGTTTTTCCCCATCCCTTATATTTCAGAATAATAAGTTGTTTTTGGAGACTTATTTTGGCCGCCTTTGGTGCCATCAGGCATTCTTTCCCCGCTTTCCTCCCCTTTCAAGACGATTCAACGAGAGAACAACAATTTTCCCGCTTGCCATGCATGCTTTCCTTGATAGGTGAGATAGTGAGTCTTCTTCCCTTTTTTGCAGTTCTTTCCGTCCTTCGTGCAGCCGCTAGAACGCCCGCAAACTTCTGCATTTATCGACGACCACCCCGTAGTCGTCAACACCCCCCTTCCCTCTTCGAATACAAGTTTGGTTGTGTGAAATTAGGTGAAAAGCTTTTACACAATGAGTCCCCAAATCCTGTAAGTAATGGTATAGGCCCTCCTCCTACTTTCTTACTCCCCCCCGGTGTGGACATAGAATGTTAGAATCTATTCCCCCTACCGGGATGAAGATCAGTTTTTGCCAGACCAAATTACAGCCCTCCCCCTTTTTCCAAGTTCCCTTTTGGCCGAACTAATTCGGTGAGATATAGTTGCTGTACTCTTCCATCGTAGTGCGTTTACTGAGAGGACTAGTAGTGGGTAGTCCCCCCTCGGCCCTTCTTATTTCCCCTCTCGTTGCGTGGCTGTTTTGACCAAGAATACGAATTCCCCCATTCCTCTTTTATTTTTTTTCTTTTTGTTTCTACCCTGCATTCGTCGCATTACGATTTGTCCTTTGGAACCCCCCTTTCCCGCTCGCAGGACTCGGGAATTTTCTTTCTTCTTTTTGAACCGGTAACTCGCGTCCGTAATCTTCTAGTTTCCCCCCTTTTAGCGCTTCCTGACCCGCGCACAACACTCCTTTTTTCCTACTGGTCAGTTTAAAGGGTCCCCCCCTTTTTTTCAAATACCTGTACGAATCGAGCTTTTTTTTTGTACTAAAAGCGCCTCTCTCAACTTTGTTACTGAGCTCAGACCCCTTTTCTTTGGTTCCCCCCCCTTTCCCCCCTGCTTAGTCGGAATCCCCCCTGGTCTACTGAACCTTTGTATCAGCATTTTTTTTCCCTTTTCCTGGCCAGCTTCAAACCGGCACCGGATGCACTGCCCCCGTTTACCCCAACCCCTCCTCTTTTGGGGTCAGCAGTAGAGAAGTAGTTCCCTGCCCGTCCAAGCGTTCTTCGTTTTGTTTACCCGGCATCATGGTTCCCGTCTCTTCTCCCTGATTTTTAAGCCCTAACAGATATATATCGATACCGTTTGGAGATCTTTTGCTCCATTTTATTCCTGCCCTTCCCTTTCTCCCCGGTCGTAGGTCAGGTTCATAGACCAGGCCTTCCCCCTCAACTCGTCTTGAAGCCTTGGCCTCCTTTCTGGGGGGGGTTCCCTCGTATGCGTTTTCCAAGCTTGACCTTCCGAACCAGGTTTACGCGTCATTGCAGCGAAGGCCCTTCCCTAAGAATTCGCTCTTACTTTTTCTCCAATTTCTTTTCTCCCTTCTTTCCCCTCTCTTCCTTACCCCATTTGTACTCACGCTCCCCATCGCTGGAGGACACCCCCCTTTCGTCTTTTAGCGGTTGTAGTTTCTCCCGGGGGACTGAGGAATTACGCTCCTCGTGGATCCATGCCTTTCTTTTCCTCGGTGAGATGTTTATAGGCGATAAGGCCTGCCTTCACTTAATGTAGAACTCCATTCAAACTCGTTTGATAGTTCCTCATCCCTTCCCTCCAGATGTACCCCCTTATGCTTATGACCTGTTTCTGAGCGATGGACCGTCTCCTCCATATATATTTATACCCCACCCACCTCCTTCTTCAGGTTACTTTTCAGTAGATCTCCCAGAAGTGGCCTCGCCCTCTTTCCCAACGCCAAGTATCCCTTTCGCCCCCCGAACACGTCATTGACTTTCCTCCCTATCCTTTCCCTTTTTGCGTGCAACGATCGGAGTAGGTAGGCATTTCACTATTCCTACTTTACTCCGGAGCTCCATCCTCTGCTTTCTATACCACTTTCCTTTTTTCGGTGAATATGATTTCGAGAGAGTGCCTTTGACTTCCATCCCCTCTTAAGTCCCGCGCAAAACAGCACCAGTCTTGGTCTTCAACTCTTCCAAATTAAGTCCCGATACTGCCCGACCCCTTGTTCGTGCATTTCTTCCCCCCAGACGCTCCCGGCCCCCGCACACTCCACCCTGCTCGGCACTCCTTCCCACCGTCATCCCGCTCCACATCAACCCCCCAAGAACGCCTGCTTCCGTCTCTTCTTCACAATGCCTCGCCTGTCCTCCCCCTCCCACCCCCCCCTCCTCATCTTTCCCTCGTCCCCCCCTCACCTGCTCCTCATTTTTTTCCCTCTCTAACCCCTCCCCCCACCCTCCCCCCCCCCTACCCCTATTTTTCTTTGTTGTCCCCTCCTCCCTAAACCTAACCTCCTCTCATCCTCCATATTGACCGCCCCCCTCCCTCCCCCCCCTCCCCCCCTCACCGTCTTACCGCCCCCTCTCCCCCCCCTCCCCTCCTACCTTCCTCTCTTGTCCCCCACATTACCACCACTCTAATCTTCACCAACTCGCCCCTCCTCCCCCCTCCCCCCTTTGCTCTGCCCTCATCTCCTCGCCCACTTCTCTACACCCCCCCCCCCGGACTCGCTTCCCCCTCTTCTCCCCAACCCCCTTACGTCCCCCACCTCTCCACCGAACCCTCCCCCCTTCACCCACTACAATCCTCCAGCCTATTCGGTCCTTCCCCCTTATTCGCCCAGCCTCTCCGCTCACTACTTCCCTTCCTCCTCAACCCTCTCCTACTACCCTTTCCCCTCCATCACTCCGACTCCCCTAACCCCCCCCCCTCTACTCCCTCCCTTCCCCACCCCCTTACCCTCTTCCCTTACCCATCCATCCTCCCTTCCACCTTGCCCCCGCCTTCTCTTCCCCTCTCCTTCACGCCCTCGGCCCCCCCCCTCCCCACCCCCCCCCTCCCACTCCCCCCCCCCCCCCCCCCCCTCCTCTCCCACCCACCCTCCCTCGCTATCCCCCCTCCCCCTACCCCCCTCCACCCCTCACCCCCCCCCCCGACGTCATCCCCCCCCCCCCATACTCCTCCCCCCCCCTTCCATCCCCCCATTGCGTCCATTTACTCACCTTTACCTCCAGATCCTGCCCACCCCCCTTTCCCTCCGATCCCCCCTCCCCCCATCTCTTATCCCCTCCCCTCATCCCCCCCTTCCCATCCTCTCCCTCACCCCCACCACCACCGCTTTTCTCCCATCCCATCCCGCCGTCTCTCCCGTTCTCCATACCCCCCTTCCCCCCACCTCCCTCATTCGTCTTCGATGCCCCCCCCCCCTCTCGCTATACAAGGCTTCTTAAAGTGTTCTTTTCAGTTAGCGGTCACGATGGTGCCTTTTTCCCCGGCTCCTTTGATTGAAATTCCCTCACTTCCGACCCGATTCCGAAAATTAATTGAAGTGGCGACGATCCTCCTGATCG
>Ga0179593_1363220_pt1 | contig 14790 bp, 21 predicted proteins | sample CZODoug2_1_08_16_FD_185931 | JGI IMG/M metagenome (GOLD analysis project Ga0179593, IMG submission 185931) | Vadose zone soil fungal communities from Angelo Coast Range Reserve, California, USA - CZODoug2_1_08_16fungal (PacBio error correction) | ecosystem: Environmental > Terrestrial > Soil >... | reverse complement strand
TTTATAAGATCTTGTTTCTCTTCCTCCCTACCGAGGCCCGAATCCCTCGCCCTCTTATCTAATCGTGCTCAAAACATTTGCACTCGTACGGTGCCTTCTCTGTCCACTTCCTCCATAATTGCTTTTTTTTACTCTTTTTATCCGAGTTTCGACCTTTTAAACCTTTTTTCCCTTTATTCCCATTTGGGGTCCGCCTGTCCTTTCCATTGTAGTGCTCCGTTTTTTCCCCATTATTTTCTTTTGTCTTTTTGTTCTGACCGTCCCCCTATTACGTTCGCTCTTCTTGGACCTGTAATCTGTCCCCCCCCCTGCTCTTTTTTCGGGCGGATCCGCTTTTTCATTCGTCATCGCGCGACAACACGGCTTCTATCGACGGACAATTTCCCTTTTGTCTTCACTGAAAATTTCTTGTTTGCTTCTCGTCTCCCAAGTTCCCTTCCCCGCCCCCTTCCCCAGGCAGTGTCCACCGGAGTGGCATCGCATGCGTTAAAGCGCAGCTCATTTTCCTACCCCCCCCCCCCTCTTTTTTTTCAACCACTTTGTTCTTAGAGCGTCTGACCCTTTCCCTCTTTACCCCTGCTTCTCTTTGTGCAGGCCGGAGTAATCGGTCTTAAATCTCCCCCCCCCCCCCCAGCTCCACTTGCTCCTTTTTTTTTTTCGTCTTCCTCCGTTCGCTTTGTCAGGACGAAATTTTCTCCCCCCCCCCTGGTCCCCGTCCTCCCCTCGTCCTTTATCTTTAGGAGAGGATTGTAAACAAGTGGGTCACTTTTGCATTGCATGAAACCAAGGGTCCAGCCTTCTTCTTAATTTCACTTTTCCCCCTTTTTCCGATTTTCCCCACCTTCTCCCGTGCTTGTCATAGTCCATTTGGCCCCATTTGCTGGCCCCCCCTTCTCGATCAGTCTATCCACGGGACTACCATTTTGCTCTTTCATGCTTTCTTTTCCGCCTCGTGTACCCCTGGTCCTGTCCTTTTTTGGATCCCTCCCTAGCCATTTTATTTCCGCATGTCCTCTGCCTCCCAAACACCTCCACATGTTTTCCTCCCTGTAACTCACCAGTCCTTTTGTATTCTTGTTCCCCCTTCCCCCCCTTGGTCTGAGGGCTCCTTCCCTATGTCTGAGGTCCTGCTCACAAGGCTTTTAATTGGTTCTTCTCCAACTCTCCCGTCTGTCTACGCCATTTTGTTTTCCCTTTCCCAAGTTAATTTTTATTTTTTTTTGCAAGACCTTCCCTATCATTTTTTACGCCTCCTTTTGTGTTCTCATCGCTTTCTCGGACGTCCCTTTACCTTCCGCTTTCCTAGTGTTTTTCCTTTTTCCCGATAATTTTTCCTCCTCCCACCCCCCCTCTCCCCCTTTCATTTTTCGTTTAATCAAGCCAACGGTTTTTTGGCTACTCTTTTTTGTTTTCTGATCCTTTCTGCACTTTAGACTGTAGGCTTTCCCCTCTTTTTCTTATTCACCTAAGTTTTGTGTTGTTTTTTGTATATCCTTCAGCCCCCCCCCTCTCTTTTCTCCTTTCCCCCCATACATCTTCCTTTGCCCCTCCCCCCCTGGTGTTCGCCAACGTCACCTTTTGTGCGTGGCCTTTTTTCCACCTCAGTCCCCCAACACTGTCACCCTTTTCGTCTTCTTGCTTTTCTTGTCCATCCTATTTCGAAAACCCCGTTCTTGACGCTTCGCGTTACGATCCTCCCTGAAGCGCCCACCCGACTTTCCTACTCCCTGGCAGGGAGGACCCAACCTTTTTGTCCCACCCTCCCTGCCTCCGCCTCCTTTTTGGCACTTTTGAATTTTGTACAGGCTTTCCTTTTTATTTTTTTGACCCTTTTGAGCACGGTCTCTTTCGTGAGCTGACCCCCCCCCCCCCCTATCCCAAGCTTGTTCCTTGTCCCCGATTCTTCATGAATTATCCCCGCCATGGTTCCTGTACAGAGACCACTCTCTTTTGTCTTCTTATGGATACCAACCCCCCCTGGGGCTTTGTCCCCCTCTTTCTGTTGACTGAACCCGAGGGTCCCAACTTCCCCCCTGATTTTTTTCGTGGCTATGTTTTTCTTTCCGTGTCTCAGTAGCCAGGGTCAAGCCTGTTTTTCCCCCCTCTTGCTCTTCTTTTTTCCTTTTGAATTGCTTCAATTTTTTTTCTCTTCCCCGGGGTGTTCATTCTGGTGAATTCATGCGAAATTGGCCTCACACCTTTTTCTTTTTCGCCCCTTTGGTTCGTATTCCCCCCACTCTTGTTTTTCCCGACCTGGGTTGGTAGCGTCTTTTCCCCTGGCGATGAGTTCAGACCCCGGTTAAAAGCGGGGCCTTGGTTCATTGTTCAGGGCAAAGTGTCCCCTTTTGGCGGACCCCCCCTTTAGACTTTGCACATCGATTTTCCCTAGGTGCTTTTCCTTTTTTTTCACAGTGATTCACTTCTTTACTCCTTTTTTTTTTTTCTTTTTTTACAAGAGACCCCACACCCTTTTCTCTTTTTTTTGGCGTTTTTTACGATTTTTCTGGTCTCGTCCCCCCCTCTTCTCCCCATTTCCCCCCTCCATTCTTCCCAATTTCCTTGGACCCTTCCCATCCTTTTCCTGACTCTGCTCTCCCAAGATGTTTGCTCTTTTGTTCTTCACTGTTCGCTTCTCTGTTTTCCCCCTGCTCACTTTCTTGAAACTACCCTGTTTCCCTGCCCCTCGGCCAGTTACTCGGGACTTTTTCCACTCGTCCCGACAGATTTTTTCTATTCCCCCCCCTTTTTTTCCCCCTTTTTTTTTTTTCTCTATTTTTTTTTTTTTTTTATTCCATTTGCCACGGCCTTTTTTTTTCCCCCCTTCCCTCCGACGCTTCCCCTTTTCTTCTTTCTCGTCACAGATCGTTTTTTTCTCCTTTCTTTCTTTTCCAGCACCCCCCATAGTCCACGGACCTATGTGAAGTCCCTCCCCCCCCTCCATTTTTGCACCACCTCATCCAGTCTTAATTATATTCTGAGCACGGAAGCACGGGACATTTTTCTTCCCCCCGTGGAGGTCCTTTCCCCCCACCCTTCCCCTCCCCTCCTTTCACGTGAGTTTTTTTTTCTCAAACTCTCTTTTTGATCACCCCCCTGACCATACGATGTTTTTTTGGTTCCTGTTCATTGGACCCTTTTCCAAGGCAACACCCCCACCCCACTCTTCGACTCTTCTTTTGAGATTACTCCTCTGTTTTTCTTGAATTCAGGGCCTCTCTTTTTCCCTTCCTCTCCCTTTGGCCCATATCCTACAGCCCTACCGGTCCGGTACCCGCAAAAGTCAGCAGCATTCCTCACGCCCCCCGCGGGTTATTGTTCTTTCTGGGTCAACTCAGTTAGACCCACTGTCTCTTCTTCCTCTTTTCGACCCCCCTCCCGTTTCCTTATCTATCGAACTCTACCCAGTGTTTACTCTTACAAGCTTAGCCTCTTTTTTCCCTTCCTTTTTGTCCCTAAGACATTTGTTTTCCCCTGCCTCACCCTTACTCAGTTCCCGAGCCTTTTAAAGACCGGGAATTGAATTCGATTTTTTAACCTGCCCGTTTCAAAGTGGTGTGGTACCCCCCTGAATGATGTGAATGGTTTTAGTTTGCTGTTGCTCTGTAGTTCCGCTCGTTTAGTCTTTCCCTTGCCAACTCCTTCCGTCCCCTCCCTTAAGCCTTTCCATTAGAAAAGAATGTTTTCCTTGAATATGGCCCCCCTCCCCGACGGTCGTTGTGATTTTTTGCTTTTTTTCATCTTTCTTGGTTAGGATGTAATTTTTCTCATTTCCCCCGTTTCCCCCGTCCCTTTCCTTTTCTAAAAGACCGTTGACCCCCTTTTTCCTTTTCCCTTCACTACCTTTTGCTGGGGTATTGTCCCCCTCTCTTTGTCCCCCCCCTATCTTTTTTTCCCCCTCCCCCCCTGGTCCTGTCTTTCTCCGCCTTTAGACCTTGATTTTCTCTTTTCCTCCCTTATCGGTTTTTTTTTGTTTCTTATGACTCGATCCCTTTTCTCCCGGCTTCACTCTCTCTTTGCCATTTCTAAACCCTTCTGTTGACCCACTTTTTTTACCTTTGTCTGCAAGCTATCCTTTTTCCTGAAGTGAACCCTTTTTATGGCCCCCCGTGTCCTTGATCCACACCTTTCTTTTTAAAATGAACCTTGTTTGGCCCTGTTTTTTCCCTGTGTTTTCCGTTGAGCCATGACAGTCCCCTCAAATTTGTTTTGCCCTCCCCATTCGCAGGACCCTTTTTCTTTTATTCTTTCTCGTCTTTTTTTTCTTTGGTCTCTTCTTTCTGGAACCTTTTTTTTTTGCCCTCATGTGTGGTCCTTACTCTTTAGAGGACTTTTCCAGTTTAGATCATCGTGACCCCTTACGTCCTTTTTTTTTCCCCCCCTACCCCCTTGTTCCTTCTTTTTCCATCGGTTTTTACCCTTTTTTTTTTGTTGTCGTCATTTCGTTGGTTCCTTTTCCATGGCAAACTTTCTTTGCTTTTTCCACTCGTCCGTAAATAGAGTGCAGAGTGTACTCTAACGGTTCTGATTTTTGTCACTTTTATTGTTTGCTTTGGTCTCGGTCTCCCCACTTTTCTTCCTTGTTTTAAACCCTTCCCCCCTTTTCCCCTCTTTTCTTTTGGTCGTTAGACCGGTCATCATTTGGAGGTGTGTCTTTCCTTTTTTCCTGCGTGCATGTTGCTTTTTCCTAGGTGTAAGGTCTCATATCAGTTTGTTTCCCCGAATTTTTTTCACCTCCTGAAATCTTCTGTTTTTGTAGGTGCGTTCCCCCCCAAATATTAGCTCTTCCTTCTTTTTTATATGAATCTTCCGTGCCTCTCTGATTTCCCCTTTTCCCCATATTTCTCCCCCCTACCCCCGTTCGTTTTCCTAATTTTTTCTCTCTCCTTCCCCTTTTCACTTTCGCACCTTCCTTTTGGTCTTTAGTGGCGCAGTGTCCCAGTTTTCCCCTTTTTTTTGCTTGTCTGACAGAAACTTTTTTCCCCTCCATGTCTGTCCCCTTCTTTTTTTTTATTCTGGTTTTAATTCGTCCCCTCTTCCTTTCGGCCCCCCACGGGAGTTCCCCTTTCTCAGTCTTCCCCCTTCCATCTTGGTCCTCCCAAAGTATTGTTGAGAGTTACCTTCCTCCCTTTACCTTACCCTTTCGTCCTTTAAGTTTCCCCCCAAGGCTTTCCCACTCTGTCCTACAACGTCTCTTTCTCCTTTTTTTAGTCCATCCCTCCTGCCCCCCCCCTTTGGGTGGTCTCCCTCTCCCCCCAGTTCTAATCTGCTTTTGCCCCTCTTCTTATTTCTATGAAGTCCTTTTTTTTTCGACTGAGATGAATAGAACCCCCCCCCCTCTCCACAGTTGAGTTGGTCTCTTTCGATGATCTTCGGTTCCGCCTTTTACGGGCCCCCTCTCCCTCGTACCCCCTTTAATGTTCCCCCCCCCCTTTTCTTCTTTTCAACAAAATTGTGTTCCACCCTTTTTTTAAAGACTCACCCCCCCCCCTTTTGAAGTCCCCTCCTTTTTTCGTTGAACGTCCCCTTTCACCCTCTCCTTTTACCCCACCATTTTAATCCTCTGTCTTTTTTGGTGACAGTTTCTTTTCCCCTTCTACGTCTCTTTTCTATCCCCCCTCCCCCCCTGACCTCATACCCTCATCTTTTCCTCCGAGTCCCCCTTCTCCCCTGTACTTCTACAAGGTCTTTTTCCCCTTTTTTACTTCCCCACCTCCTCTGTCCTTTTTATATCCTCCATCCCCCTTTTTAATAGGCTTAAACACAGACGTCAATTCGGGTCTAGACGGAATTATTACCTATATGTTGTTTCCCTTTCCGGGTGCCACCATGTTTTTAATGCGCTTTGGTCCCTCACTCCCCCACCCCGATTTACTCGTTGTAGCTTCCTTTGAATATTAACTCTTTGTTTTTCGCATGTTTGGTCCTTCCTTTTTTTTATAGGTCCCTAGTCGCCTTTGTTTTTTCCCCCATTTTGTCTTGTATTCAGAAGCTTTTTTTTTCCCCAAAGTCCTCTTTCCCCTTTCTTTCTCAAGTCCTTTCACCTCCTTCAATTTTTCCTGCCCCTGTTTGTCGTTTTCCTTTTCACGCCCCCCCGTCTCCCCCTGTGTGGTGCTACGTCCTTTTAGACCTTCTTAAGCGGGTTAGGATTTCCTCTTCTTTCCCTTAGCCCTTTTTTCTTGTTTGTTTTCATGAGTTCTCTTTTAAGCCCGTAGGACTTTTCCTTCCTTTGATTGTTCTTCCAAGACGTGTTCGCTTTTTTTACCTTCAAGCCACCCTTTCTTTTTCAGTGCAGATTTTCGTCTGGCCGGAGCCCCCCCAGTCTTTCCTATTTTTTTTCCCGTTTTTGCTTCCAGAGTCTCCCCCGCTTTCCTGTGAAGTCTTTTTAGGACGGTCATCCCCCCCCAAAATTTCTCTTTTTTTTCCCCCATGGACTTCGTCCGCTTTTGCTTTTTCTGGTTTCCCCCCTGCCTCTAGTACCTTCACCCTTTTGCTTCCTCCGTGTTTTTTTCTTCGTTTCAGTCCTCTTTTTTTCCCCTCAACATGATTTTTTTCCTCCCCCCCCTTCCTTTTGCGAATTCTCTTTCTTCACCTGTTCCTTTTTCCCAACGAGCAAACCTCTATTTCTCATTTATGTCTTTATGCTTTCGGTCCGAGTGTTTGGTTTTTTTTAAGCCTCTTACCAATTTTCTTTTTCGCGAGCCTTTATCTCTTTCTCGTTCTTCCCCTCGTCCCACCAGACCCGTTCCTGTGGCCCTCTTTCCTTTTCCTTTTTCCTACCTTTCCATGGCCCCCTTTTTTCTCTTTCTTGGTTTTCAGCCCTTTCTTTTTTTTTCTGAGACCCCTTTTCATAACCCTGTTTTTTTGCTTCCTGCCAGTTTGTAGGACATTTTTTTCTGATTTCCCCCCTTTGCGCGTTCGTCCCTCCTGATTTTTGGCCTTTTCACTTTTTCCTTTTCCCCCACTTGCACCTTTCCCCCTCGGCCTTGTAACCCTTTGTGTCGAGTTTCGTTCCTTGGCTGTTGTGCCTCCCTCTCTCCTTCCCCACGCCGCCCTTCCGTCTACCCAACCTGACGTAGTTTTTTTCTTTTTTTTTTTGTTTTTTTTCTATTCCCCTTCTTCAATCATTTTTATAGGAATGTGCCCCTCTTACCCATCTGCTCGAATTTTCTCCCCTTTTTGCCTTTTTTTTCATCCTTCTGCAAAAAGATGTTTCCCTCTTTGTTTGGTATTTCCTTTTTCTGCTGTTTCCTCTCATTCTCTTGTCCCCCTTTTAACGTTGAGCCACCCCCCAGCAGTACCGTGGGTCTTTAGTTTTTAAGTTTAACTCGCCTGCACCCCCCTCTTTCTTTCGTTGATTGGACAATTTGTTGTCTCGATACTTTCCCCGTTGTTTTCCTGCCCGCTTTCCTTAAATGACCACTCCTTATTCCCCTGCGTTCCCGTCTTCTTCTTTTCTAAGACCCCCTTTTTTGGCCCCCCCGCCCCCCCCTCTCCTGTTCCATAGTTCCCTTCCTCCCCCTCCCTCGCAACGCTCTTTTCCCCGGTACTTCCCCCCGTTGACAAGGTACCCTTTTCATTAGGTCCCCAACTTCACGTAGTCAAGACTTTTTTTTCTGTTTTTTTAGCACCTTTTTTCCGTAAAAAAGTTTTCCACTGCCTTGCTGGCGGTACGGTCCCTCCCTACCCAACCTTTTCCCTTCATCCGGCTTCTTGGTTCTGTTGCTTTCGATCCCCCTCGTGTGCTTTTATTTTGCCCAACCCCCGATCATTTTTTCCCCCTTCTGCCCCCTTTTGCGGCATTAGCCGTACCCACCTTTTTTCCCCACAAAGACCCCTCCCCCCCCCCTCCTCTCCCGACCGCCCTTCCCACTTGAGTGTGACCGGTGTTGACCCAGCAGTTTCACCTTGATTCTTTTTTCCTCCCGTCGCCCTCTTCCCCCCCTCCTTTTCGGGATTGCCCCCCCTCCTATACTTTTTTTTCTTGACCCCTGGTTTTCCTTTGAGGTCCTCCCCCCTTCCGTTTTTTCCTGTTTTACCCTTTTTTGTACCCCTCCCCTAGACTTTTTTCCCCCGACCCTCTGACGACCTACGTTCTTTTCTATCCTGAACCCTTTCCCTCCCCCATTGTCCCTCTCCCCTAGTTCTTACAGCAGTGTGATTAGATTTTTGTTCTCTCTTTTTTCCTTTTTCCGCAATCCTTTCCTCGTGACACCCCCCGTACTTGCTGCCGTTCCTTTTTCCCCTCAATCCCCATATATGAGCGAACCTTCATATCCCCTTCTCTCCGTGTCTTCCCCTCTTTGCTCCGTGATTAGTGTTCGTCTTTGTTATCCACCGTTTCCCCGGTCCCCTTCCCCCCTGTTCCCCCTTTTCCCTCCATTTCACCTACCCCAAATTTTTCGTCACATTCTAGTCTTTTTTTTTTGGCTGCTCTTTCAAAGTCCCTTCCCCCATTTGTTTCCCCCGGTCTTTCCACGTCCCTCCCTTGATGATTTCTGATCGGAGTTCCCCCCTATTTCTTTCCCCCCTTTTTTGGTTTGTTGTTTGATTTTTTTTCCCTGAGACTTCCCCCTCCCTCCTCCAGTTTTTTTCATTGTTTTTCTGCTTTTTTTGAACCAATCGATTTTCACCCTTTTTACCGTGATCTTTCCCCATTCCCCCCCCTTGGTCTGTCCCGGGACTCCTCACAGAACTTTTTTTTCTTTTTTTACCAGTGCTGTTTTCCCTCCCCTTTTAGTTGGTTTACTTTCTTCAATGACCCTTTGCCCCCCTGTATTTGCCTCCCCCCTTTCCCCCCCTTTTCCGCCCTTCCTTCGGCTTTTCTAGCTTTTGTTTTATTGTCCATCTCTGATGAGGGACTTTCCCCCCCTACATCTTTTTTCTTTTCCGTCTGGAGTCTCCTGCTCCCTAAGCCCCTTTTCTCCTGTTCACACCTTGGAGGCCTGTTCCCGACCATTTTCTTTCAAGGGATGTTCTTTTTTTTTTACTTAACCGCCCCTTTCTCCTCCCCTCTTTATCCCTGCTCCCCCACTTTTTTGCATGATTCGTCACTGTTTTTCAACCTTTGTCTTGTTATGTGCCCCACAGTCCTTGCCCCCCCTCCCCCCCTTCCGCAAGCGTTTTTCCCTTCTTCCTTTTTTTTTTTCCCTTTTTCTGCGACTTTTTGTCTTTGTGTTAGTTGTTTTTCCGAGTCTCCGGGGTCTCCCGTGTTCAACATTCACCTCATTTTTGTAGTTTAGTCTTTCTCGTTTTGAATTTTTTCTGTCGGCTTGTTGCATGGTAGCCGGTCCCTAAAGTCTCCTTTCCCTGTGCTGTCTTTCCCTTGATAGTCTTCCTTTTCCCCTTCCATCTTCCACTCGTTTTTTGTCTCTAAATCGCCCCACTACGTAGGACATTTTTCCCCTTTCTATGAATCCCCCCTCCTTCGAGGGATTTTTTTTCATTTTCTAAGTTTTGGATTTCGGCCTCCCCAGTCCTTTTCGTCCTTCCTGTGGGCGTCCCTCGTAAGTTTTCCCTACTTTTTTTTTTTTTAGTCTTCGCCCAATCTGCTCTTTTCCCCCTACTTTAGCAGCCCCTCCTTCTAGATGTTTGCTTTGGTGACTTTTTTCCCGTTTCAACACCCCCCCTGCTCTCTTTGTTCGGAGCACGAGGGGAATCGGGCCTCTTCGCAAAACCCGTGGTTGGTTTCCCCTTTACTTTACGACAGCCCTTTTCCCAGTTATTCTTATGTCACGGAACCTCCTTTGTCTTTCTTTGGACCTTTTTTACGACCTCCCTCCTCCTTGCATTCCAGTTTGTCCCCCCAAGTTCGAGCTTTTGTACCATGTGGAACTCGCCCGCTTCCCCAAGAGTTACGATACTTCTTTTAATGAACCCCCCCTCCCCTGTGGCAACCTTTTCTTTGTTTTGCTTGGAGCTTCTTCACTGGGATTTCTTTTTACAAGATTTTTTTCTCTGACCATGCCCCTTGAATTTTCCTCTTTTTTACGAAGTCGCCACCAACCTACACAACCCTTCGTTAGGTTTCTCCCCCTTTCCCCCTCTTTTGAGTTTCCTTCTTTCCTTCCCTCTTTTCGACCCTGAAAGTACCTTCCCCCCTCTACCCTTATCTTTTATTTTTTCCCCCCCTTCGATGTTTTTAAAAAAGGGTTCATCCCTTTGGTCCCGCATGACCCACCCGGGCTCCCCCCCTCTTTTTTTTTTTTTCTTCCTGCCCTTTGGACCCCTCCAACCCCCTTTCGAAGTCTTTTGCTGGTCTTTTTGTTTTAAGTTCTGAACCCCCCCCCCCCTTTTTTTACCCTCCCTGATACCCCCCCGTCAGTGACGTTACTTTTCTCACCCATTAGTCTCCCTAAGCAGCCCCTCTTTGATTTTCCCAGCGAAGGTCTTTGTTTACCTTTGGGCTTACCGTCTCCGTCCCCCCCCCGCAATCAGTCTTCCATTTTCTCCCCCCTTTTTGATGGTCCCTTGGCTCCACCCCGCTCCGTTTCCCCCGGGCATAGCGAATCTCCACCAGACTCTTGTGAATGGAAACTTTTCCCTTTTTGATTTTTTCTTCCTTTCTTTTTTTTCGGGACCTTTTTCCCCCCCTTCTTTATTGGTTTTCGCGCTGAAGTCAGAACGAGGCGCCCTTTATGGGGCGTGAATTCTTTTTTTTCTTTTTTTTTTTGACTTCGGCGCTACTTTCCACATTTTTTGTCCCGTTCCTGACTTGCTTCTGAAGCGTTTTTTTCTTCCTATCCTTCCCAACTTTCCCACCAGAGGCGTTTTTTCGTGGGTTTCGGCGCTACCCCCCCCTCTGTGCCTCCCCCAAGATAAATGGCTCTTTTTTTTATGTTTCTCCCGTTCCCTTTGTTTGTTGTTTTTTTCCAAACTGGGCCAGAATGGGATGTGCAGTCTGTCGGTCGGATCTTTTCCCCCTCCCTTGGTGTTTGTGTTTTTCTATTTTTCCGTGACATTTCCTTTTCCTTTTCCCGATTTCTGCCCTTTTTCACGGTGGCGTTAACACCCCGGAACAGGTTCGATTGGCTTTTCGTCTTTCTTTTCGAAAACCCACCCTCCTTCCTCTTTCTTTTCTCTTTTTTTTTAGTTTCTTTTCGCCCCTTCTTCCCCCCCACACTCTTAGTTTTCCAATCCGGCGTCTGAGCCAAACCAACCCTTTGGTGTAACAATCTTTCTTTTCGCCTATGTGTTTAGGGACGACGGACCCTTCTAACGTTCAACATTGCGCAGTGTTATCTTAGTGCTTCTCCCCAAACTCTTCACCCCTCTTTCTTGTATCCTCCTTTTCTCATTCTTTTTTATCCATCCCTGTAACGTCCCTGAGCCAAAGTCTTTCTTATTCGGAGATGCATTGGGCCTTCGCGTTTTCTTTTTTTTTTCAGCCTTGTGGACCATGCGAGGGTTATTTCTCTGAGTTCCCTTTTGCCCCCTTCTGTTCCCAATTCGGATCGGCTGTGCGGATCTTGCTGCGCGGAATGGAGAGTTTTTTTTCTTATTCCGTCTTTCCCTTCCCTCTGGTGGAATTGGGGCCCCACCCCACCGCTGCCATGCTAGCCCCAATTTCTTTTTTTTGCTTTCCCCCCTTTTTTTTTTTTGGCTCTGGTTTCCCCCTGACTACTCACCAAAAAGCTGTTTTTTGCCTTGGTTTTTTTTCCCCTTCACCCCCTTTGACCCAAGCCGTTTTTCCCCACCCTTCGAGGTCGTTTTTCTTCCGTTGGCTTTGTTCTCACGTTTTTTTTTTTTGCCTTCAGCCCGCGTCCCCCTGCGCGTTGAGGTGGTTGTTTTCTTTTAGTCGAAACTTCCTTTTTTTCCCTTCTGACCTGTTTTTTTTCCTCCTCAGATTATCTCTTGTTTTTTTCTTTTTCCCTCGCTTCAGCCCCCCCCCAGCTCTTTGCTTTGGTCGGCAAAGGGAGTGCCCGATTTTTTTCCCTTTCCCCGTCGTATTCTTTTTCCCCTTTTGTAGCAATGACCGGGTGGCGCTTACGACTATAACCTCCCTCATCCCTTTGTTAGTGCCACAAGCTTTGAGAAGTGAACACGTTTTTTACCAATCCCCCCCTCGGACCGGCTTTTCCTTTCAATGGTTTTACCGCCTCAGTTCGTGGTTCATCTTCCCTTCACGTCACGCCACTTTCTGTTGCTCCTCATAGCCCCCCCCTCGATTTTTTTTTTACCCTTTTCCCCCTTGCACGATTCTGCTGGGCGTCCCAAAATAAGGACGACGCCGGGTGAGGCCACACGCTGAAGAAACGTACTCCCCCTCTGCTTCCCCCTCCCACTCAGACATGCACCCGCGTTTTTGCTACTATTTTGTCCTTTCTCTCCGAGTGGTCTTATGAATTCATTTTGTGGAAGAGATTCTCCCAAACCCCCCACATGCTATCTCATGGAAATGGCAACACTCGCCAGATTCCGCGACGACGGCGGGACGTTTCTTCTGTTGTCCCGTTTCCCTTCTCACTTTTTTGACTATGTTCGCCCACCCCTGACCCACGTCCGCCTGAGCGCGATCCTTTTAAGATTGGCACACGCTTTCTCTCTCCCTGTCAGCACTTCGTTTCCCTTTCTTTACCTTTTTCCTCCTCCACAGGCATTACGACCGACCCCCCTTGACCTGAAAATATTTCTTTCATATTCTCAAACATATTTACCGGAGTGTTTTTTTTTTTTTTTTTTTTTTTGGTGCGTTCGATCGGATATGTGAGGAGTTCCGAACATGTCTCGGACGCACCCCGAGCTTGTCGGCCTATCCCGCCAATCCTGCTGTGGAATAGCAGAACGAGCTCTTTCTGGCTGATTCTTGTCCAAGTCTTTTGGTTTTCGGCTGTCATTGTTCAACCTCAACCCGTTCCCTTCCCCCGTCCTCACCTTCAGGACACTGCGTCCAGAATCCCCAAAAATTTTCGTCCTCACTTCCTAGGCGGGGTAGTTTTTTTTCCCCCCCAGCCTTTTCCCCCCACAGCGCTACAGCCGCTTGTCTTGATCGGCGGAGCCCTTCTCTTCTCTCCTTTTTTTCCCCTTCCTTTTGTTTTTTTTTCCTTCGAGTGATCAAGCTATATTTCCTTCCCCCAGCTAACTGGGCCTCGGTCTTGTTCTTTCACCAACGCGTGTGAACCCCCATTTCGAGGCTTGTATACGTCCCCGCCGATCGACCTGACGACCATTCTGGCGGCGTTGTGATCATGAACAGGTTTTCCCCTGGGGGCTTTTTCTCCCTGCACTCCCCTTCCACGCTTGTCAACCTCGCCGCCGACGTGTAGCTTCGTGCATGATTGGATTTGAGGCCGTGCTCCAAGCAGACGATGGTCTTTTCCCTCGACGCGACGTCGTCAGTCAGATCATCGGATTGCGTTAAGTTTTTCCCAAGAACCAGTGACGGATGTGAATTAGGCATTCCAAGCCTTTGTGCGGTAGAATGTCCATTGAGGCACCAACATGGGCGGCTGGCAAGATCCCCGAGTTTCTTGCTAAAGAGTGTCCTCTCCTGATCGGCTTCGCATTCAGTCGGAAGCTTTGTCGATGATTTTCATTCAGCGGTTCAATCGCTTTGAGGTCCGGAGCGTTTTCGGCTGGAGGTGGCTTTTTCCGGCGCGGTCAAGCATGTGTTCTCCTCAGGTTCCGTTAATTCTAACCCTCGTGAGAGCAGCCGCCTTTCCCAAAATAGCCGGCTGGCCGGTTGTGCCGTTCCCATCCGAGTTGCTGGTTCTCACCCGCGTGCGCCCTCCACCCGTCGTCCTGTGTTGTCTGAATTTGGTTCGGCGACCTCGCCTGTTAAACCATCCTTGGCATGGGACGTTCGAGCACCTTTTTTGTTTGGAGAATGTGAGCGGTTCGTCGTTGTCGTTGGGAAAGTCTGACCACTTCTGGGACGGCTGTATCTTCATCTTCGTATTCGGCCGGTTTACCCCACACTGCTTCACTTAATTCGAGACCAAGGCCCTATCACGCCTCGGCGTAGTTGAAGTCCGTTCTAGCCACGGTCAGGCTCCCAAACGCGTGTTGAAATTTTTTTTTTCGCGGTAAGGCAGTTCATGGCAAAATGCGGTTTCAACCTCTTTTTGGTTCATGGAGTCCTTCGACCGGACGCTGACTCTTGAGATTACGGGAGAGCGTGTGGGTGGCTGCGCCCCTCCAACTCAAAGTTTCTTTTGGTCGCGGCGGAGGAGCTGACTTTTCTGAACGTGCTGTCCCGCTTCTGCCCTCCCCCTCCCGATATTTTCTTTGGGCAACAAAAGGGTCCCCTTGTGAAAGCATTGACCATTGTTTTTGCACAAGCTCCGAACGCTACATGGGCTCCCCCTGTCGGACCCCTCTTGGCTAGCCGAGTAGCCATTCGGATAGTTTCTATCCCACGGACATATAAGCGGCACGCTTCGCCGGTGCTCTACAGTTTGGGGACGCAATAACCGGGCTTTGTCCGGCCATCCGCCCTCGCTCATTATACACGCGGTGGTGGGCGTCACCACACTTCTCCCCGATGGGCCGCCGAGAGCGTTGCTTGACTGAACCCTTCCTGTGACTCATGGCGCTGAGTCAACAAGCTGTTCTGTGGTCCCGAGCCGAATCTCCCGCGGCATGTCTGAGCGCTTCGTTGATCCCGGTTCTTGGCCCATGTTTGCTTTCTGTTTGCTTTCGAAGTTTTAGTTCTTTTTTCCGCAACGATTAGCCCTCGTGGTCTTGCCGCTCCATTAAAGCCTAAGCCGCAAGTTTCCGCCCTGTGTTCTTTCATCTCACGAAACTCTTCTCTTTGGTGTTGTGGGAGAATTAATTGATCTGTTGGGCCGTTTG
>Ga0179593_1281476_pt1 | contig 14790 bp, 8 predicted proteins | sample CZODoug2_1_08_16_FD_185931 | JGI IMG/M metagenome (GOLD analysis project Ga0179593, IMG submission 185931) | Vadose zone soil fungal communities from Angelo Coast Range Reserve, California, USA - CZODoug2_1_08_16fungal (PacBio error correction) | ecosystem: Environmental > Terrestrial > Soil >... | reverse complement strand
CTAGGGCGCCGACGGAGAGTTCGTACGTCAGCGCCGAACTCCTTCAGAACCTAGCATGCTCGCGGGTTCGCGTTCATAGACGATCCCCCCCCCTCCTTCATCCCACTGTGTAACCGATTGTCTTGTGTTCGACTCCTTGACCCTAAGCGGTCGCCAGTTTTCTAAGTCTTCTCTCCCTTGAAAACCAGATCCGGTGCGACCTTTCTTTCCGAGTTCTTCTCTCTTTCTGTTTAAATACTCGATTTTAGGTTTACTGCTCGTTCCATGTCTTGTCTGGTTTAGACGAGGGCGCCTGCTTCCGAGGGTTAGTTTTGGAACTTGGACTAATGTCGTCATTCCTGACTCCCTGGGCGAGCGCTTCATGGACGATTAGACGTCTTCCAGATAGTCTGTCTGGAGTTTTCGGAGTCGTCGTAAATTTATCCAAATTTTCTTGCCGGCCGCCCATGACTTTCTTCCTTCCTCACAATAAATCCCCTTACTCCTGAGAGATCTTCTCCCTCTTATTAAGTGCTTTATTAGGGCGTTCACCGCTCTCGGATAGGCTTCTTCGCTTACTGCCTCGATCCGGCTCTGCGCATATAGATCTTGAGGGGCTGATCGTAACCCCCCCACCCACGTTTCCCTTGACCTTCCGTGCCTCCCACGGTTACCTCCCCAGTCCAGGACAATGAAGGCGCTATCTCGGTCCACGATCTCGTTGACCCTCTCTGCTTTGCTCATTCCCCCCTCTCACCGGAAGAGTTGCCAGCAGGACTACATGTTTTAGACTAGAATTTATTAGTTCGGAGTCATTTGTTTCTTTTCTCCTATGGCAACCACGTGGCCCCTTCTTAAGAGTGAACGAAGTATATCCACTGATAAGGAGTTTTTTGCGACCCCCCTCGGGGTCCCTATGACGATTTATGCTTTCACGAAGACATACGATCCAATCGCTTCATTACGGAGGTCCTTGTTAAATTTTTCGGTCGAGTTGGTATTCCTCCCCCATAGATATCAGCCTCCGGGTTATCGACGGCTTCCTTTCCCCTCTATACAGGGCGGCTATGTTCTGCAGATTAATCGCTTAAGTCTCGAACGTTTTCAATTCCGAGGTGGTTCGGCTGGATAGTTACGAGGACATCCCCGAACCCGATTGACCGACTTTTTTGATAGTCTATCGGTGGCCCAGCACCAACCTACGGCCGTCTCCTTAGAGCCTCTGTTCGACTTTGGTGGAGTGCACGGCTAAGGCCAAGTCGCAAGGTAAAGTATCATCGATTCTCAGTTGAACAGAGTATCCCTTTGCAGAACCTGCCATCCTAGCCATAGTGAAGTTCAAAGGAACTACCAAGCATGCACTCCCTTAAGCTTCTGTTTTGAAGGACAATGGATTCATTTAGGTCGATTTTCAGTTAAGCATGCTCAACCCGAACCGGCTTAGCTCCGCATCCCTATCCGTGAAAAGCAACACCTCGCGGCAGGGGTACGATTTCGTCTTCCCATCTTATGTCCAACTTTTCCGCCCCTGGACTGCGCACTCGAATTTTCTATGTCTTTTTTCTTTCTTTCTTTTTTTTCCTTTGCTTTCCCTCTGGTCAATTGCGGCATTAACCCAGACCTTCTCATACACCCTTCTCCGGAGGGGCCCACCCCCCCACCACACCAACCCCCCACCCCCACACAAACGGGGCCTGCTCTATGCGCTTGTCCCTTCCCTTTCGGTTCCCTTTGGCCCCTTCGTCCAGCCAACCCCTATGGTTCCTAAGCCTTTTTTCCTTCTAGGTTGTTACAAAAGCACGGCCAAATCACTTTGCGGTTACTCCCCCCCATCTGAGAGAGAGGGGCAGTTCGCGCTTCGTCGAGCTTCGCTCTGACAAACTCCTGATCGACCGGCACAAACTGATTTTCGTCCGAGAGTTGATTACGATTTCACGGCATAAGACTCCCCGATGTTTGGAGGTTTTTTTTTGAGGGATTGAGGCTTGCCCGTAGCAACTCAGACCCTCCTACCCTCCCTGCATCTCTGCGCATCGTGTTTCAATTTTTCCTTATGATTCTTTTCTCCTTTTCCCCTTCTCTCTGACTTGATGTGCAGGTTTTTGAAGTTCAGCTGGCGCCCATGAGCGCGATTTTTTGCAATACGGCAGTTCTTAAACCCAATTTTCCTTTCGCCTTTCTTCTTACTCCTGCGATTTTCCCCCTAGCTCCACTGCTTGCGACATCCTTCCTAATGAAAAGAGGTCTTGAGAATTGATATTCAAGGTTCCGCTTGTTAACAGAAGTCTTGCGCTCCACGTCTCGTGCGAAGACCTGTTGGACCCGCCTTGGTTATCGTAAATGGCTTACATTCCTCCGTTAATTTACTTCCATTCTCCCGTAGCGTTAGCTTTTACCAGACGTAGCAAGTATCCCCACCTCTCATGATGCGTCTCAACCTGTTGTGTTTGCCGCCCCTTGAGGTTTTTGCCCAGCTGACTGGTCTGGTTTTGTCTAACTAAGGTCTCACGCTCCGAGCTTTACGGCGCTGAAGGGTTGCCCTACGACGTCCACCGCGCTCTGCCCACTTAACTTTTTCCTCTCTTGCCTGAAGGATCGCTTGGTCGCCTACCCCTCAAGTTGCCGTTAACCCTTTTCTGTATTCGGTGGGGATGACGATTTCCATTCCCCCATCCCTGGTGGCGGGCCTACCCCCTCAATGAGAGCTAAAGGACCTGGAGAAGATGCACCGCGGTACTGTCTCGCCATTCCTGATCACTTTTTCTGTCCCTTTCTTCTTCCTCTTGGAGATTCAACTTTCTTGTTCAACAGAGCCTTATATCAATTATTCCGTACTCTTTCCTTCCATTGCCTTGCTTCGACACTTTAACATTTAGAATTCAAAAGCCTGTATTATTCACAATATTTATCAAAACCCTGACTTTTTTTGTTGGCCAACCTATTGTAAGATTTAACGAGAGATCCCTGACTCACACGGCTCCCATTCAAACGAGCATTTCCACGCTAATTTTTATAGGTTTTCAAAATTGCATCGTTACGGAATCGAACGACACTCGCTATCGAAGGTGTAGTTCTTCTCTTGGTGATCGTGCAAGTCCTATCCCTCCTGCCCCAAGTACCCCCTCCGTCTGCCGGATTTTAGTTTTCCTAGTAAGAAGATGTGAGATTGACTGTAGCGGCGCCTCCAGATGTGTTTCTCTCGAAGCGAGACAGAAGCGCTCCCTGCACATAGAGTCTTTCTCCTGTCCATCGTTCTTGCGGACTTGCTTGGTTCTCCTGAACGTGATAAGAGACGTGGGGAAATCTCGGGGTTTTCTAATTCCCCTACCGGCGAAAGCGACGACCTTTTCGCTTCCTCGTCCTTCATGATTTTTGACCTAGAGGATCTTTTTTGCGATAATTAGCTGCGGAACTCGCCTTTCGCTCCCCATCCAGAAACGAGATGCATTCTCTCTTCCGGAGTCACCCCCCTTCCGACAGATTGAGTGGTCGTCTTCTTTCTAGACCTCGGCTGATTGGCCCTTTAGCTCCAGTGATTGACGCGGCGCCAGTCCGGTTAGTGTGAGGAGATGCTTCCTTTTATCTAGCATCAAGCTCCATTGACCGTACGAGTACCAGCTCGATTCGACCCAATGACCTGTAGTTAGTGCAACATCAGATTAATTCTTTTTCGACTACCTTTGGTGAAATTGAAGGATGCGCTAGCATAGGATTGCATTCTTATATTAGTATCCCCCCTTCTCCTGGCTCCTTTTTTTTATAATGGCTCCACCAGGATTTGAGGGCAGAATCCTCTGCCGACGTGTTGTTTTCCTGGGCTTCTGGCCTTATGTATTTTCAAGGGATGGGATGAGGCGTCCCCCGCTTGCAAGAGAGCTTCGCACCTGACTTGCCCTTCAGGTTATGATCGTGCATGTCCTGAGCAAGCCGCCGCCGTTCTCTTCTCCCGAACCCGATTCGACCAGCTCACAAATGACGTTTGACTCATCAGCCTTTCTTGATGCCGACCACCTCTCACTCCCCCTTGAAACATAGGCCCTCATTCATTTCCAGCGATGTTGGTATGAAGTTCGAATAGGGCACTGACTGAATGTCTGATAGCATGTACTCAGATATGATGCCGTCTTTTTCATCTTCCTCTGCCCCCACCCCCACACCGTAGGAAGCCTTTTGATGCTAACACACGACCCATTTCCTGACAATGGCCTATTATACAATTTCACTCCCCTTCCGGCTCTTTTTCTTCTTCTCTCTTGAACAGATTTCCCTCTATCAACCTCCCTCGCTACCAGAGACCTGCTCCTTCATCTTTTTCGTATTCCATGGTACACCTTGATGTATGCACGTGCTCATAACGTGGTTTGTTGACCCCTCCAGATATTACCGCCTTATGAAGCCCTCTGTAGCGGCGCGAAGGGCAGTACTGTTTCGGCTGGCCCCGTCAGAACCGTCGAAAGCACTTTTCGCCGCCTTCCATCGCGATCAGCTCCTAGAATTTCAGAGAGCCTCAGAATTGGCGTACCTTCTTCTTTCTTTTTTATGTGCGAAGTCTTGTTCCCCCTGACCGGCCCGACCATTTAATGTTTTCTTTTCAGTTTTAATACGCCGACTAGTCGAAGTTCTTACATGCGCTAAAACATCTGCGTAAACCTGAACCCGGCTTGATGAGAAATCTAGGAGCCCCTCCGCCACTCGTGAACATTCTTTGACACGACGCCCCAAAAGCGGGCACCTTCGTACTTAGAAAACACCCACCTCCCTTCTCCTTTTCGCCAGGTATGTTATTTCACCTGTACCCAGAGTAACAAAGTTTGTGGTCACTTATCAGTCGCCACCTTTTTTCTTCTAGTTTCTTCCCGTTTCCGGATTGTTTATCGGAATTAAAATGGATCTCATTGAAAGCTGCATCTGCCCCTGAATCGGCTCTCCCAATGGATGAGCAAGGTGAGAGATGGAGATTGAAGATGCTCCCCGCGGATCGTCTGCGGGCATCTTTTTTTTCCCTCTCTTAGCTGGTGTTTTGACGATCCGTCATTGATCTATTCATCTCTCAATATCCTCTGTTTTGAGATGTGATTCTTTCGATTATGGTGGCAACTGGAAGAGCGCCGTCATGACTCTCCCTAAGCACTCTCTCTTGTACGCCGGCTCCTCCCCCTTTCTTTCTCACTCTAGAATAAATGTCGAACGCTCCAACCACGCCTCGTTGTCGTTTCCAGTACCCATACGCGGCGCATTCCCTCGAGCTCCGCCTCCAATACAACTTTTCACTAGGATAAGGGGTTTGACCCGCAAGTCAGCGGTCTCGCTATTAATGTTAATTTAATGCCGTGGCTGCTTAATTTCGAATCTTTTGAGGGTTTCTTCTTTGCTCAGGGCGCCGCTTTCTGTAGGCTTCTTCTTCATGGCTTTATTGGAGTGAGACGAGATGTCTGGCTCGTGCCCCGCATTGAAGGGGCCTCGCCGAGGTTTTTTTTCTCTAAGCAAGGTAGATCTTCCCGTCTTCTTTTAGTCAACTGTATTCTCAGGAGTCGGTGAGTGTCCGATCGCCGCCTAGCAAACCGACATTCCCCCCCTGGTACTCCTCCGCGACGCTCGAACGAATTCTTCCTCTCTTTTTATTATTAACCTTAGGGGACCTAGGCTCCTTATTTACAAGCCGCCCGGAAGGTCTCATCATCGCTCTTATTTGATCGTCCCAAAAACCATTCTCCTACAATGCCGCATCTCATCATGTTGACCCCTGTCCTCCCTCCACTACAATTCATGTCGCAGGTATGTCCCTCCCCAGATTTCAAAGATTCGTCTTTGAGGGATCGTGAATACCCAAGACGCCCTGGAAGGATGTCTGACAATTGTTTCGACTCGGACCATGACCTGGTCGGGAGTTTTTCCTTTGTCTTAGCAACCCGTTTCCCCCTTTTGTTCCGCTTTAACTGACGTGAATTTTGCGACGGCTAGTTCATCAATCCTTCAGGCTATGACGATCATCTGTCCGACTATTTGACACAGTTCCTTCAAATTCCGTGCTTGTTCCTGTTCACTTTGTCGGGCGATTGGGTCCCTCTCAACAACTCTATTCATTAGAATGTCTTTTTGCCCTCTCTTCCTTTTTTTACCTCCCTCTCCTTTCCTCGCTGTGACGCCAGCGTATGCGAATTCTAGACGGCACGGTCGAGCCCGGATGGATTTTGCGTCCCGCGCATCCCTCCGTTTACTAGCTCTTCGCCTAGAATCCCCAGGGGGCATAGTCCCCCAAAACCGCGGTTTTAGTTCTTTTTTTCCCCTGTTTCTTCTGGGTGTTTTTTTTTTTGGCCCAATGTGCAGGCCGGCGACTTTATCTCCTTACGAACGGTCCCATTCCCCGTCCTCCTGCCCTCCTCCTCTTATGTCTCCTACCCTTCCTGCTGTACACCTAGGTTTAAAGAGGCCCTGATGACGACGGCAAGTCTCCAGTTCTGTGCGTCTCAAGTCCGCCTCGTATCAACCCCCCTGAACTGCCGCGTTCGATCCTCTTTTAAACTGCCCAAGCCGCCTCCTTGGCGTCTAGGTGCTCGGCTCACGCTCTCCCCCCACTTTTCCTTTCTGCTCCACAGCAATTCACGAGGCGATGGAGTCTAAAGCGCTTATTCATCTCCCCAGTCTCGCAAACCCCCTGCCTTAGCGTCTGGTACTTTTGCTGCGGTTTAGTACGGCGTAGTCGTCCCGTCGGCCCCCCTTTAGGACCTTTCGAAAACCCTAGGATTTTTCTGCCCTTCTCTTTGAACACACTCATTTCCGCCCGCACCTTGTCTTTTACGTTTATCGCGAGTGGCAGTTTTTTTTTTTTTATAGTTCCGAGCTTCTGCCGTCTCGACAACCATCTGATCTATTTCAACCTTGTAACTTCCCCGAGCGTGCGGACGATCCCGACGATCCCTTCCTCTTACTGTATTCGTCGTCGGTTCTGAGGTTCCCTATCAACAAGAAGAGACCGCCCCTCACCGGCATCGCGATTCCTGTGGTCCCTTGCCTGCCTTCCTGGATAGGAGGTTGTTCACACTCGTAGTGGCGGACGTAGTACTTGACCCTGCGCTTTGAAGGGCTTAGAATTGAGCGCTCTCGTTTTCACCTACCTTAACTTTGCAAAAAAAAAGCTTTGGAGTCGATTGTCATGCCTCAAGTTCGTTTGCAAGGCGAAAGGACCCTTTTCCTCACCGGGCCTGAAATTGACCTCTTTCTGGTACTGACTCCTTGCCCTTACCTTTTCATGCCACAGAAGCATCTTTGATCTCCCTATACCCTCAGACAATGGGAAAGAAAACTTCTTCTCAGAATGGACTCTCAGGCCGCGTTTCATTCTTTTCTACATTAGTGAGGAGGATGAGTGTTTTCTTGCCCGCCAACCTGCTTTGCAAGTCCACTTTGCTCTGCCTGCCGGTTATCAACGGATGCCCATTCCGGAACCGGTCTTTTTATTCACCATGCGACCCCTCGAACGTCGTGTGTCAGGGTTTTCCGATCCGTATCCGAGAGCTAAACTTTCCAACAGTTAGCCCTCACTGGCTTAAGTCATCCGTGGACCTATTTCCACACCTGAGTTTTTGTCAAACTTGCGCCGGTCTCTTGTACTCTTTTCGAAGCAGGACAGATTTTGCGTCGAACCTAACCTCTCGGCAGCATGGGAGATTATGCCCCTCGGCCTGATCTCCATTCTATCCCCCTTGGCCTTTCCCAGGTCTTCTCTTTGTTGTGGCTCCCCCCCCATCCTTTTTTGTCACCATTGGACGGATATCAATTCTTCACCTGTCATGCCCCGGATTTAAAGGACTGTCTTTCAAGGGTCCTTTTTTCCCCAGACCTTGATTCTGCAAAGGCTACCAGGCCCCCTATTTTTTTTTTTAAAGCTTTCAGTTCTCACCGGCCTCAATGTGCTACAGTTTTAAAGAGACCTTGCCAAGATACGTTTTAATTTCGCGGGAACATCTCATTCCGTCAGTTAATTGGGAAAATGACCGCGGCTGCGGTTGTTAGTAGAGGTGTCTTGTTGTGAGAACTACGACTGAAACCCCCCTCTTGCTTGTCTGCGTTATGATGAATTCCGTCCCGCTACTGGGATCTTACCTTTCGGACGATTTCCCCTTTTTTCTCAGGCAGCCGTAGACTTCCGGAGTGAAACTACCTCGCCGCTCTGACCTGCTTTCCATCCCTTCCATACGGAAACGTGCTTTTGGTTTTCCAAGGCTAAGAGTTGGGCGAATCCTCTTTGTTTGAGACGCCCGAAACATTAAAGCCAGCCGTCCGAAGAAGCGAACTTGCAAGTCCTTGCCTTAACCGAGTTTTTTTTTTGCTCTCATTTCGTATGCATTTCCCCCTCGCTTTGACCCATCCGACAGCTAGAACTTGTCGGCCTCCCAAGGCGTCAATTTGTATTTCTTTTCATGATTGCCGCGAATCGCAACGTCTCCGGCATGGGCTTTTTTTCTTCCTGGAGGGTCGCGTTCGGTTTTGAGCCTTGTATTGAGTTCGACATAATGCTGTCCTTCGCTCCAGATCGTTTCCCCCAGTGATCAATGTAGTGGAGTCCTTAACCCGGTGTTTTCGGCTCTGTCTTTAGTGCCATTGCGTGGTGGTCGCGATAGGATTCCCCCGTCGAGCTGATGATCACCCTGTAGCGGATCTCCACCCTTGTCCCTCAGCAGGGTAACCCAGTCGCTCTTTGCTCCTCTCTGCTCTTTTTTTGTTTCCCCTTCTCTTCCGGACGATATGTCCCTGGATCGTTTCTGTGAGATTCGCGTTTTCCTGCCCCAGCTCGGTACCTCCGGTCCGCTCATCTTTTTCTTGATCGTATGGCTCCTTCGTTCCGGGGATCGCAGAAGTCCCCGATGAAGATCCTCTCCCCCACGCGGCGAATAGATCGCCCCCCTGTTTTCTTACTAAAATCGTTCTCACTGAAAAATTTAACCTAGTTCCGCCGGAATGCCTCTATGTTTCTTTCTCGGCTTTTATGCAAGATAGTCGCATGAGGTAACGTCATGATGTCTCCCTAGCCCCTTTCTCTCCGCGATGATCGCCGCTTTCCTTTCTAGAACATAGTCAGAAAGGTTTGCAGACTCTCATCCCCCGTGTCCGCCACGGGCATTGGCCCTCTTCTTCACTTTCGCCGTTGCCTTGAGTTCTTTCTTTATTAAGACACAAGCGAGAGTCGGTCACCCGTCACCTCACAGATGTCCCGCCCTTTTGTAGTGTAGTAGGAAATGTTTTCCCCCCTTTGATCTGCTCGGCTTCTTTTACCCTCCTTGTTTTGAAGATCCCCCACCGGATTCTAGATCCCCGTCGAGCGAGGGTTTTCACGCGGGCGGGCCTTCGCTCTTTACGCCCTTGTCTCCAGCCTCACTCGCCTCAGAACCTCTTTTTTGAGCCCTTCTCTTGCCCTTTGTAACTTGTGAGTTCGGGGGGCGCTCATTCGTACGTTTTTAGGCCTTCCATCCCTGCCTGGGTCGAGATTTGACGACCGCGACTTCTTTCCCGGCTCCCGTCCTTAGAAAACACCGGAGAAATGATCCGGCGGCTGCGCCCCATTTTCCTCCGTCCAAATAGTGCAACTTCCACCGACGTTCCAACCCTTTCCCCGCGTTATTTCGTAGCCCCCCTAACGAAAGTCTACCTTTTCCGCCATCCCGGAAGTCGAGTATGTCCCCTTTTCCTCGTCTCCACGCTCTAAAGTTTCGAAAGGATATAGTGCGCGACCTCCCGGCTCTCTATCTATGAATTTCCGGCTTCTTTATTGTTTAGACTAACGCCCCCAGTCTTTGAATCAGGAAAGGTGCATGGAGTTTGAGGCTTCCTAGGAAGCTTCGACCCTATGATGTGAGGGAGCTCGTCTCGAGGAGAATTCCCCCTTCCCCCCCGATACTGTCCGCCCTTTTTTGATCCATATTCCACCCTCTCCTCCTTTGTGTTCTTATTAGAATGATAGAGCGGTATGGCCTTTCGCTCACATCTCCTCCTTAGAGCCCGCAAGGCGATCCGTTGTTTTCGCCTCTCCCTAGACGCTAACCTTAGATCCGGTGTCCCTATATTTTTTTCCCTCTTTTTCTATCCAAGCGGCTGGTCAATTCTCTCTGGCGCCCGAAAAGGACAGCACTAGATCCGGTTCGCGGTTCCTTCCAAGAGTTTCTTTCTCGACTGTCAATATTCTGAGACCTTTTTCGAAGGGAGACTGCCTTTTTCTTTTTTATGTGAAGAAGAGCTTTTTGGTCCTTGCTCGAGTCGTGGCATTTTTGTTAATCTGATTTTAGAGTTTTTCCGAGAGGTGCGTTCTTTTTCAAGTGTCTTCTTCACCGATTGCAAGAAAGCGGGGGGTGGATCGCTCTGCTTCTTTCAGTCCACCTATAGAAACAGGCCCTGTCTTGAGGCAGCCCCCCTCTAGCTCCGCTCCCCATCCTAAACCGGTAGCATTGGGTGCAGAAGTTGATGTTACTTCCCGATTTCTCGGCTACAATTTTTCCTCTGGTCTCGGAACTTCCCGTGTAACTCCCCCCGCTATTATTTTCCCATCCTTTCGGCGTTGATTCTCAGTAAACAATAGTGCGTACCCCCCCACTGCCGAGCAGGATCACTTTTGACCCTTTTTCCGCAGAGTAACAATTGCACTTATAATTTTATCGGCGCCCCCGAACCCCCCTTTTCACGATCACGCTTTTTCCTTCCTGATCGACGACAAACGACGAAGTTGACGGGCCCGGCGACATGGTTGAGACTCTGGCCCCATTCCTGTTTCTGATGGGTGTCTGTCTCAGGCAAACCCGTTCCCCTTTTGATCTTGGACCCGCGTTACCTCATGATATGCGAGGATGGCTTTTACGTCTACAAACATTCCGGGACTATGACGTACTCTCTTCCTACCTCCTCTCCGCATCGCTTTCCAATTCGGCGTGGGACCCATTTTCCGTGATAGGTGGTAGGCAATCAAGCGATTTTTAGTATCCGTCGGGGGTCTGCTCGTCCTTCAGTCTTCCGAGATAAAGGACTTGATCCTTCTCATCTATTTCTCGAAGAGTTTTTCCTTTCCTTTTTATGATTTCTGACGATAGGAGCCTCTACCTGAAGATGTTTCAAACGATTTTTTCGAGAGAATCTGGGCCTCCCAAAAACCTCCCTGCGCGCTTCTTCTCCTCCTTTCCTCCTTTTTGAAGGCTGGCGAAGTCCCCCACCCGTTCATCAACGGCGACGTTGTAATCTCCCTCTATTTCAAGCTATCTTCTAGAGTCCCCAGGCCCTGCCGCTGCATAGTATCCAAGGTGCACTCAAGATTCAAAGCTTACAGATCTGGCGGGACGGGTCAAGGGTTCTTCGGTCGAGCTCAAGGCCCCTTCCCGTTCCCTCAACCGGCGGCGCCTCCTCCGCCCGACTGAAAATTAGCCGCCGCAGGTGGTCTCACGGGCGTCGGCCCCTCCCGTCTCAATTGACCTTTATGCGAACAGCCAATTCTTGCAGGATTGCGGACCTTCCGCGGTCTCCCATCCCGTACATTTCTCTAAAACCGCGACGGCGCTTTTACCCCCATTTTTTTCTCTTGAGCGCCGAGAACTTCTGTAGTCCGCGGTCGGACGTGCCCAGTCCCCGTCACCCCAAAGATTATTTCCCCCTAACGCTCTCTCATTGTCTGCCCCCCCCCCCGCAAGGCCTCACGCACAGTGACTGGTTACGAGTTTCTGAGCTCTATAGGTAATTTTTAGAGCTTCTTTCAGCGCTGCCTCTCTTCCCCCTCTTGATTCCGCGACCTGTAAATTTCATTCAACATGGAATGCTGACGTTTTCATTCACGATCCTCCTCCCGTATTAGTTTGCTGGGGATCGTTGCCCTGGTCCCCCCCCCCCTAATCTTAAATAAACGGATCTGCTCAGTTCAGTTGTCCCTGCTCCGAGGAATAGTCTCACAGACTAGTGAGTTCCCTGCAGAATTTACTTTTTGACCTTGTCGTTTATCGGCCACGCTAGTTGCCATCGTCAGCTTGTCAAAACCAAAGATTTGACGTTTCCCCTCCCCCCCCCCCCCCCCCCCCACCAAACCCAGCCACAACCACCCCAAATTTGTTCATTACACCCAGGCTTTTCCAGTCTCAAAGGACCCTGAGAAGCCCTTGGCCTTGAATCCTTTGTTTTTTTTTCCAAATTGATATTCCGGTCTTTCTCTCAGAAGATCTTTGACTGACCAGATGCTTACAGCATGTTCTCCCCATTTTTTTCTTCTTTTTTCCTGGTAATTTTTAACACTGCTTAGGCGTTGTATTTTTTAGAAGCACAAAACCAGCCTGTAGCAAGTCTTCTCCCACCTCTTTCCTATCCTGGATTGAAGAAACGGCCTTTGATGAAAACGTCTGTCCTTTTGACCTCTGTCCGTAACTCTCTCCTTTTATTTTTCTTACGATGCCCCGGTTTCCAGCTTTTTCATGACCTAGCTCTTCCCAGTTCAAACTTCGTGAGTCCTTCTGCTGTCCCTCTGTCTACCACTCGTTTTTTCATGTTTCCAGTCTCTATGAAAGTTTTTCGACTCTTTTCTACACGGTATGCGGCGGAACCCAATTTTGCCAGTCTTTACGTGTGACTATTGTACCCCGCTGATGATTCGCCCCTGAACAAAGTGTTTTGAACAGGTTCTTCTCGCATGTTTTCTGCTTCACACCGCTTTTCTGTCCACCAGCCGACGGATCCCCATTACTCCCTTCCTTTACCCTCCCATTCAATGTGATTCGCAAATTTCCTTTTTCTTTTCTCATTTCCCACCAAGCTTCTCATGCACACGGCGCAATCTTTCTCGTGTGCCAAATATAAGAGATGAAGCTCGCTAATGATAAACGGAGCACTTCAACATTCGCCTTGCACTTATCCTTTCACTCGTTTCTGTGGAACAGGTTTTCGATAATGTGACTGAGAAGTGACAGATGACTTCGCCATATTCAGTTCTGTCGCGTAGTCTCTTGGTTTTTTCGAGGGCCTGCCTTTCTTTCTCGCCTACCAATACCTAATACCTATTGGATCGTTCTTTTAAATCCTTAATTCTTTGGATCTTGACCTTACTTCAGCGTTACAGTCTCTTTAGTATGCGCGACTCAGCGAGCGACATGCAGAAATGCCAAGTTAGAGAGTTGCAGCTACCCACATCACTTCTCTTTCGCTTTTTACCAGGAGGATATCTTCTTCCCCCAGGTTTTGGTTTTTGCGACGGACGCACCCTACCGCTACGCCGTTTCTCGTGCGAGACGTAAATGGTCAAGAGTGCGCTTGTTTTTTCCCTGTTTATTTACATCGCCTTTTGTTAAAAAGGAAAGAGAGTTGTAGTTTAGTCAGAGCCGGCGTCACTTTGATCTTTTAACGATCTCTTCTACACAGGCTGTCTTATTTTTTGACCCGGATAGGGCGGCGGAGGATCCTTCATGTTCGGCCCTTGAGCTATTACTTAGGAGACCTCACGCTGAATATGCAGTAGCGCAATCCTCTCAGATGGACCTTCTCTGTCTTGGGCGTTCTTCCAGCATTTCGGACATCATTGATCGTCTAGATCGGTCTCAGTATAGATGAGTATACCATTCGCAGTTTGCACCTTTTCCTTCTCCTGTAAGTTGGTTCCAAAATCGACAGCTCGATATTCTTCCTCGCCGAATTCTTTTTTCGACTCCATGGCTATCTTCCTATCTCGTCTGCATAGGTGGATGCGCAGAGCGATACAGCTAGCTAGACTTCCTTTCGCCTCCTCTATCTGTAGGTAGGAGACAGAGCAGAAAGGGCTTATAGCCTCCGATCTCTATCTAGCCCCCGCCGGCTAATCGATCTCTGTGTTTTCCTTCGAATCGTTTACAAAATGACATCCGGCACCTCGGAATTTCCCCCTCTAGCTCTTCGGTTTTTCTGCTCTAGTCATAGGTCCCTTCGATTGTAGACTCTTTCCGTATATTATCCTTCGGGTAACCACAGTTGGCCCTTTCTCTGGTTTAGCCATTTGTCTCTTTATCGAGACCCCATTTATCCTACAGGGCCTTTTCCCGTACTCCCATTGGCATCCTCCTGGACTGCTTATTGTTTTTTTCGCTCCGAAAAGCTAGTCGGTACCTCTCGCGCCACTATAAATCTTCGTCCTTTGAAGTGTTGTCTGTCGGCCATTTAACGTTGATTGTTTGCCTTGGCGATTTCCCCGTTTCTGCTTTTTTTGACTTTATATTCCCCTCGGACTCTGATGATGCAGCAAACCGGCTCCTGACTAGGCCCGGTACCTTCGTTCGGAGCACCTTGCGACCTTGTCTCCCCCCTCTAATTGGGAATCCCTTAGTCGAGACTTCTATTGCTCCATTTGCGTACAATGGTCGTTTTTTTTGTGATGTCGCAGGCGAGTCTTTTCCTTTTGACGGCAAGTAAGGAGTGGTCGAGACGTTGTTCGATGCTACTGATCCGCAGTGCCAGCTTCGAACCCCCTATTCTACGGAATTACTTAGGGATGACTCCAATCCTCCGCCGCTGACAACTTTAGCCTACTCCTCAAAATCTTTCCCCATCGTAGGCGAAAACCCTCACCGCTCTCCCCCCATTCTTCCATCTTCTTATGTCCACAGGAATTCTCTCTACACCTTGTACTTACCGTCTCTGTAGTGATGCCTTTCCCTTTTATTTTATATTCACTTGGCAGTCCCGCTTCTCCTGATTCATCTTCACACAGATTACTTCCCCCTTCCCCTTTCGAGATTGTGAGCAGCGTTAGTTCCCCCGAGTCAAAAATTATGCTGAGGTGCGCCGTGATGCTTATGCTGTCCGAGTCCTATTCCGGCTCGTCTCCTT
>Ga0179593_1810577_pt1 | contig 14791 bp, 20 predicted proteins | sample CZODoug2_1_08_16_FD_185931 | JGI IMG/M metagenome (GOLD analysis project Ga0179593, IMG submission 185931) | Vadose zone soil fungal communities from Angelo Coast Range Reserve, California, USA - CZODoug2_1_08_16fungal (PacBio error correction) | ecosystem: Environmental > Terrestrial > Soil >... | reverse complement strand
AATCTTTTTAAGTCCGGTCGATAAGGTTCTCCCCTGGATCTCCTCTTCCGGCAGAGTTAGACCTCCCCCTTCGCAGCGATTGGATAAAAGGTGGCTTTTTCCCCCCCCAAGGTTAACGTTTTCCTTTTCACTTTCTTTCATCCATCCCCTCGCCTTTCCCCCCCCTGTGATTTTCTTTCTTAGGAAAGTGTTGTAACGATCTCCTGATTGGAAAGCGTTCCCAGCTTCCAATTGCCGCCAACCCCCCTCCCCCCCCAATCGTCCCTTCCCTTTTGGCGGGTGCGATAGGCGAATCTTTCCTTTTCAAACGACGAAGACACAGTCCGTCTTTTCTAACCCCGTGAAGGCTGACCCCTCTTTCCTCTCCTCTTTGAGGGTTCTGCTCCCCTTCCCGTCATTACTGCTCTCCCCGCTTTTCATCCTCCTTCTCCTTTCTTTGCCTCAGCGCAACCTGTATCTCCTTTCTCGTTCTGGTGCATGGCGATTCGTTTTCTTCCCATTCTGAGAAGGATTTCCTCCCTTTTCTCATCCCCCCTCCCCCATGTCCTCCTATTGCCTTCACCTCTACGTGGCTGTCGCTGCCAGTGCCTTTTGTGGGCCACAGTTCTTTTTTTATACACCGAGGACCCTGGTCATCCGATCCGACGTTTCTCCCTCCTCCAGCCTTGGAACTTCTTTCCGAGCTGTTCGTCGATTTTTTCCTTGAAGAAAGCATCCAATTCCCCAACAGTCACCCGTTTTAGCAACCCTGTTGCCCCCGCCTTAGATGGCGTCTTTCTTTATAAAAAGTGTAGAGGGCAACGATTACTCTCCCCCCTGGATCCCCGCTGTTCCTTGGTTCGCCCCCCTCTTCAATCCTGAGCAGGAGCGCATATTTTTCAGAAGGTGTGAAGTGTCCTTTCCCCTGTATAGTCTACCCTTTTACGTCCCCCCAAGCTCATCTCATTTCCCAAACCATATCTTCCCCCCCTCGAGGGCTTTCGTTAGCGCGCCAAAGAGTGTCTTCTCCCTCTTGGTTCGTCTCATCTACTTAAAAACCCTTTCCGTTTTCCCCCGGGAAACTCAAATAAGGAATTCCTCGTTCCAGCCTTTCCCTCTTCCCCGAGTCTCACTGGACAACCCCCTTGTCATTCGGACCACGTTTAAAGCTACATCCTCCCTCTGACGGATTTTTAGTCTCTTCCTTTGTTCTTTTTCCTCCTCTCTTACCTGCAGATGCGTGGGCTCCCCCCCTTGCGAGCGCGCCGGACCTATTTATGGCTGAGAATGCGCTTTATGACTATGCCTTCCCCTTGTCTATTCGACCTCCTTAGAAAGATATTTCTCTTTTTTTCTAATGAAACGGTTTCGCACGTCTTAAACCTGATTCTCCGGTAAAACTTTTCCTTTTTACTGCCTCGGGTGAGTGTCTTTCCCCCCTATAGATAGGAGGTAAACGACCTCCTTTTTTACTGCGCCTGTGTTTTACCTTCCCCCCCCTTTGCTTTCCCTCCCCCTTTTGCTCATGAAACTTCTCTTCTTTCCTCATTTCGAAGCGGCTTCCCGGTGCTCGCGAAAAAAGTTCCCCGTTATCCGTGGACCAAGCATTCTCCCCCTTCTCTTACCTACCCAATGCCGTCCTCCCTGATGGCACAGCCGGACAACTTTGCCGGTGATCTTCGTAGAAAGTCCTCACCTTTTTTTCTTGCTGCTCTCTCTTTCCTTCGATTCCTGATCCGGTAGATTCCTCTCTCTTTTACCCTTTAGGCGGAAAAACCCCCTTCCTCTGTCTCTAATCGAAGGACACCCCCTCTTTTTGCATATGTCAGGGATCCTTCTTTTCTTGATCATGGAACAACTCGATGCGGTCATCTCTCGAAAATCTATTTATTTAGATGAGACGTTCGGGCGAGTTCCTTTTTCCCCCCTTCCGCCTCCCCCCTTTTTTTTTTCCCCCTTGGCAGCAGAGTATTTCCTCCTCATTTAAGCTGATCGGGTACGATTGTTTTTTCTTTTTCTGTCTTCGCCTTCAGTTGGCCCCCGCGAACTGCGTCTTTTTTCTTCCTCGCGGCCTAGAAAAACTCCTCCTTCGGGGAATAGTAAAGGATTTTCCATAGGATTTACTCCTGACATGGCGCCACCTTTTCTTCTTTCTCCTCTGCTACTGGTTTCCCAGGCAGAGGCCGCCAGTTCGATTTCTTCACCAGAGGAGAGAGCAGATTTCTCTTTCCCCTTTGCGCTCTTCCTTTTCTGCCTTAACGTTTCATCCACGTGTTTCATGCATCTTTCCCTTTAACAACTTTCCCCTCCTTTCCAGGTCTTAAAGATGCCTTTCATCGGCCTCTGTTTCTCGTTTATGGAGACCCCTTTTTTTGGAGACTTTGCATGTGCTATAGGGCGCGATTTCGCGCACCCGTACCAATGATCCTTCTCCTTTCCAGCGAAGTTCATCTCCATTTCCAGGTCGCCGAGCTGAGTCTCTAGATAGAAGTAGTGGTCCGCTCGTTGTTTTTTTTTATTCCCTTTTTCCCCTTTCCTCCCAATTGATAAGGATTCCTCACTGTTCTGCGTTCAATAAGCTTAGATAACCTCCCTTTTTATAGCCGTTTTTCCCAGTTCCCCCCTGTTTTCCCGAACGCCCCTTCTCTTCTTTTTTCCCGCCTAGATTATTTCACTGCCAGGCCCAAAAGGAACTCGGGGCCTCTTTCACTATGGGTTTTTTTTTCTCCACTGGAACGGGCTGGCCCTATTGATCGTTCCTATGTGAGCCGGGACCGTACTTTCCCTTTCCGGGACCCCCTTCCGAGCGAGTCCGATTGGTCTTCTTTCCTCTTCACGACTGTGTCTTTTTCGCAATGATAGGAGCGAGAAAAGATGAAAGTTCGTCCTTTTTTCAGTCTACTCCGGTGACAATAGATCTACGACCCTTCCTCATCCTACCTTCCCTTCCCGTGCAGAGGTTAGATCCTTCGCGAAAGATGGAAGATAAACAGAAAAGTCCCTTTTCTTAGACCGTAGCCTCTTCCCCCCTACCGAGCCTACTCTGATTGCTGCGGCGAAATTCTCCCCCTACGAGTCGTCTGTTTCCAGGTTGTGTCCGTGTAGCTCTTCTCCCACAGCGGAGGTGATAACAGCTTTCGGTCCGTACAATTTAAACACTTCTCCCCTTTCCCCCCCCAGTTGCCGAAAATGCCCTAATCTTCTCCCACAAAATGGGTAGAGCCCTGGTAGGAGTAGGAGATTTTCTAAGTATCTCCTCCTTTTTGTCCCGCCCCCCGATAAACCGTCCTCCCCTGTTCATCGATCTAATCTTTTCATCCCTTGAGAGAGATCGAATGCGAGGTATTTCCTAAACAGACAGGCGCTCTTTTTTTTTGATCTTCCCTTCATTTTTCAGAGCGCCTACCCCTCCCCTTTTTCTTTCTCGACCCTAGTGGTTTTTTTTTCTTTCCTTTTCGGCACTGATGTAGATGACCTTGCGGAAAGACGGTTTTTAACCCTTCTTTTGACAATTCATCCGCCTTTTTTCCCCTTTTACCTGACTGAACCTTTTCCTTTTCCCTGTCGACATGTTAGACGAAGGCCTTTTTCTTTCGCGGGTCGGGGCCTTTATAGGCGACGGCCCTTTCTTGGCCGCCTTGGGCTCCCCCTTTTTCCATTTTTGGTCCTATCTAAACTTCTTCGCGCCGTCGATCGTGCCCTTTTCCTCGAGGTCGCGTCTTCTGAACGTTCCTTGTGTCTTCTTGTTGATAAGATTTTGCTCATTTTCTTTCGTCCAAAGCGTTTCTCCTACAATAGGCTAGAGCATCGCATTTTTTTCCTGACTCTCCGTCTCGGTCCTGAGCCCCCCTATCCTTTTTCTGTGTCGTGATCGAACTCCTTAGCACCGCATGGCCTGAGCCTTTTCAGAGTTAGGAAAGGAGGATTTTTTATCTCCCCCGAGTCTTTCAAACCCTCCCTTAGTTAGGTTCTTGCATAAGTGCGAAGTTTCAAGAGGACCTTCCTATCCTCCCCTTACCCCTTTTCCCTTTACTTTTTTATTGAAGCTTTTCGGCAAGCAATAGCAGTTAGGAGGGCCCCCCCTCAGAACCACGAGTGAGGACCCCCGCCCTATCTCATTCTGATTCCTTCTCTGCCGCTAGGCGACCTACAGATGGCGATGCAAAGACGCGCTTCCTCTTTTTTCAGGTGTATAGCAAGAATGCCGGCTTTTTCTCTCGAACAGTCCATAGTCTAACGGTCTCCTGCCCCTGTCCCAAACATTCCATTTTCTCCCTCGAAATATGCCTCTGTCCCCTGTTTGAGACCATGAGAACAGGGTCTTTCAGCAGAGATGAAAGGTGATGAAATTTTTCCTTTATTTTCTTTTATGAACTGATCTGTTTCCTCCCGATTCGCCCTTTTCCCTTCTGCCTTCGGAGTTTGAAAAGGAGATCAGAGGATCCATTTTTTTTTTCTTGTGGTTCGTTCTAATCCTTTTCACCGCAGTAATCTTACGGACCTCTCTCATAGGAGGTAGGAGGTTAGCTTTTCCCCTTCGTCGCAGTTTTCTCTTTCTTTCCTTTTCCCGCTACGACTCTCCTCTGTCCTACTTCAAAAAATCGACAGATAAGATTCCTCTTTGAATCGCTACGGTTGCGGAGGACTCTCGTCTCCCGTTTTTTTTGGTCAGACAAATGATGCTCTCTGATTTCGATCCAGGTCGGGTGACTCGTCCCTCCTCCATTTTCTCCCCCAATTTCTGAGATTCCCGATCTCTTTTTTCTTTCTTCATAAAACTTTTGATACCTGGACAGATGCGCCCTGAGATGCAGAGACATTTCCCCCCTCCCCCTAATTCCACCCGGGCTCCTTCTTCTCCCTTTCCTCCCCTTCTCCTCTTCTCGCAGCAGAAAAGTCTCTCCACCTTTTTTTCAAAAAATGTGGGACGAGTCTCACCTTTTCGATTGTAAGGATGTTGGAGCTCTTCTTGCCTCCCTTTTAGTGTTCACTTCTTGACTCTTTTTCTACCCCTTTCCCGGTTTACCTCCAAATTCGTCTTTTTCGCTATTTCCCTTCTTGCTCCTCCTTCGAAATGACTTTTGAAGAAAGGGGCGTCAAAGCCTCCCCCCCTTTCTCTGAAGCGACTCTTCTTCCCTTTATAGGAAGTGACCTTTTCTTCGACTTTTTTAAAAATGAGGGAAACTTTTTTTCTGATCCCCTTGTTTTAACGTTTACCGAATCTTTTCTTCTCTTCCCCTGCCCTCTTAAAGTCGGCATTTTACCGTTTTTTTCTCCCTTACGTTGAGATCGAAAACAAGTTCTTTTCAGGTAAGGAGCACGATAGAAATGCATCCCCCCCTCTCTCCTCTCATAGAATTCCGGCGTTCCCCCCCCCAATAATGGAGTCCCCTACGACAGGCGAGGTCCTTTTTGAGGTAGGAGGGAACAGTTACTATTCCGCTTGACAAGTTTTTTTCCTCCTCCGAGCGTATTGAACTTTCCCTGACTAAAGACGTGAATTGGGTTTTTTCCATCTCTCCTTCCATATGGTTTCATCTTCCGATCCAGCGGAGTGAAGTTTACTGGTTCAACTATTCGGCCTTCCTCCCCCTTCTTAAAAAGAGTGGAATTTTTGGCTCCTGGGATGGCCGCTCACGTATCTTGGCCGTTATATTTAGGACTCCAGTGCCAAATGGATGGAATCATTTTCGGGAAGAGATTATTCCTTCTCATTATAGCCCTTCTTTTCTTGGTGTCCCTGTACCAGCATGGGATTATTCCCTTTGGCTCGTCCGGGGTGAACCTCGTTAATATCTGCATGCGATGGATGGCATCATTCGGATGGAGGAACGTCAGCCGCCTCCTTTTTTTTTGTTATATCAAAAGGGGCCGTTCCCCTATTTTTTTTGGATTGATGACCGGCAGTTTCCTCGCACAGATATCACCTCTTTTTAAGGCGGCATGTAGAACATTTCCCTCCTGTTGCAGGATAGGTGATCTAACGTTTCCCTTCCCACGGCAAAGTCTTATTCCCTTCGCGGAATTGAAGTAATAGTCTCTTTTGGGTGAGGGGTTTTTGTGTATCCCTTTCTGAGGTTTGGTGATAGATTGCACTGCCTTTCCTTCCTGGCGAAATGCACCGACTTCTTGAGCCGGTAGTATTTTTTTTTTGTGCAGAGGCGAGCTTCGCCCCACCTTTCTATTCTTTCTCCCCAAAGCTTCTCTTATTTGGTCATTACCATAGAGTGCAACGTGACATTTCTTTCCCGGACGAGCGGTAGACTATCGCCCCCTTTGAACCTTTCCCTCGGTTGTTCCTATTTTTTTTTTTTCTTCCTTCTTCTTCTGGTGCATTGCCACCGATTGCCCTTTTCTTTAAAAACTTTCCTGTCCTCACCTTTTCCACGTTGTGTGTCCTCTGCCTTTCTTCCTTTTTTTTCTTGGGAGATTTCTCTTTTCGAGAAAAGAACCTCCTCCAAGAAGAGGATGGAGGCTCCCCTCCTGTTCCAACGTCCTCGAAGGTTTTCTCCTTCCCCCCCTCTAAGGAATTTTATTTTATAGATATTGGAATAATCCTCCTTTCTTCCCTATTCTTAAGGGCCATCATTGCTCATTTTCAAGTTTCGTGAGATCTGGTTCCCTTTTGAATCGCCAAAGAAGTTAGACTTTTTTTTCGTATGGACCATTCATCGAAAAAACAGGTGTCCCCTCCCTTGAATTGCTTGCCGGTCCTTTTTTTTTTTGCAAATGTGGCATTCATGGATTCCCTTTCCAGTTTTGCACGGATCCTCTCCTTCCCCTAGGGCCCTTTCTCCAGCAAGGTACGCAAAAAAAGATCCCCCCCTCTCCAGTTGTTGTTATGGCTCTGTCTTCCCCCACGACTTTCCCACTGGCTCTTTTCTTTCTCCGCGAAGCTTTTTCACAAGCCTATAATAGAGTGGTGAGGGGAGGATTCCTTTCCTTCCTCCAAGTGATATCAGACGCGATGATTCCCCATTCCCCTTTCCCGGTTTATCAAAGTTCTCCCTTTTCCCTTTCCTTCTGGGTCTTTCGCCGGCTCCGGATGGGAAGCTATAACATTTTTCCCCTTTTTTACAGTGGTCGGTGGTTCTCCCAATCCCTCTTACGTACCCTAGCGAAGTCGTCTTTTCTCCTTGAAAGGGAAGTTGGTTCGGTTTTCCGTTTCGCTTCTTCTTGAGGCCTTCTCCCCTCTTTTTTTCTGCCCTGGTCTACCTCTCTCCCCCGAGGAAGTCTCTAGTTCTGATCGAACAGGGCCTTTTTCTAAAGCAGGACAGCAAACTCCCCATTTTCTCGACTTCGCTTCTCTTTTCTCCCACGTGATTTTACTGTGACGATTTACCCTAGTTAAACCCTCCACGATCCCCTCCGTCCTCCTTCCCCAGATGGTACACTTGTTTTTCTCCTTTCATTCAATCTTTTTTTTCATGGCGAAGAGCTGCCCGTTTCCTTCCCATGTGGACCTTTTCATCTCTCTCCAAGCTCCTCGTTTTTTCCACCTCCCTTATAATTCCTCTGCAGAGGGATTATGCACTTCCTCTGCTCCCAGTTGGACCGGTCTTCCCTTTTTCCCCCTTTTTTTCTCTCCTCGATTCCACCTCTGCTGAGCCGGTTCACGGGCCCCTTCTTTTTGTGTCTGTTCAAATAAGGCTTTTCGTCAATTCTCTTGTACAACAAATCTTGTCAGCAGTCCCTCCCCCGTTCCACGCATGAAAGTCGCGCTTTGTTCCGTAGGCCGGTTGTCGTTTCTCTCTTTTTCGTTAAAACCGGCCGCGATTTTGCGACCTGCGATGAGTGTGGGCTCTTTTCCCTTATAGCAGCCGGAACATATTATGTCCCTGATTTCTTCCGTTGACGACTGTGCCCCCCTCTTTTTCTCTGCCGCGCGAGAGTATCTTTTTCTTTTTTTTTGAAGAAGAACCCTCGGGAGCCTTTGTAAACTTGCCCTGCCTTTTCCCCCTTTTTCTGATGGACCCTATTTTTCTGCTATGATGTAAAGCCGCCGTCTTCTTTCCTCCTTTCCAAAATAACTAGGAGATGTTTTTTCTTCTAATGTCCCTCCCCTTCGATATGCAGTCATTCCCCTCAGTCGCGCCACTTGGTGAGTCAAAAGAGCGCCCAGCCGACCCCTCCTTCCCCTCCCTTTCAGCGTCAAGCCTTATCCCGTTTCTTGGGCTGCAATAAAATTTCTTTTGGCAGAGCTGGCCCTTTCTACCCCCTCCCCTGTTTAGCTTTGTTACCACAGTTCTCCCGTCCTGCTCCCCCCTTCCTTTGCTGCTTTATTCTATCCGTATACTCCTTCGCTCCGGAGGTTCTTCTGCGATTACCTGGGAGGCCGTCCCGGGACTTATTCTCTCATGGCCTGCCCCCTTCCTTCGCTAATTGTCCGTTCCCTGACAGCTTTTCGGTTTGAGGACTTCTTGTGATGAGGGAATATATAGACGCGCTTTTTTCCGATTTTTTCCTCCTTCTTTTCTTGTAACCCACTGGGCGCGGCCAGTTCCCCCCTTCATCATGGATGACGCCAAACGTGCCTTTCGTCACCCCCCACCCCCACAACTCCTACCTCCCTACCACCTACCCATTCACTACCCCCTTTCACCCCCCTCATACCGCCATCGCACCACCTTGCCAACCCCCGCCCACCCCCACCCCCCTCCGCCCCACTGCCCAACCACCCCCTCCTGCATCGCTACATTGCTTAAATTTTCCCAACCCCCTCCTCACTTCCCCCTACCCGCCACTCCACCTGCCCGTGTCCAAATTCCCCTCCCTCCCCCCCCCCCCAACTCCCTTCCCTTCCATGTCGTCCCCCCTTTCCCCACCCCCCATACCCTCGTATATACTCGCCCCCCCCCGTTTTCCACTTATTTCCCCCTTCTTCTCTTCTCTCCCGCCTCGCTTACCTCTCCAACGTCCCCGCGCTTCGTTCCGTTAAGTTCTCCCACCCCCCCCCTCTTAATCCTTCCTACACCCCTTCCTCTCTTCAACCTCATCACCTTGACATCCCTCATCCCCCCTTCCAGATCGTGGAATTCCCCCCCTTCCCCTTTCCTCCCTTACCCACCCCGCTATCTTCTACCTCCTCTTCACTCTCTCGGGATATCTCTCTTCTGTCCTCTTTTCATCTTCTTTCTCTCCCCTTTCGTTTTCCCTTCCTAATATAACCCTCCCCTTATCGCATCGGATCGGGTCGATTGTTTTTTTCCCGTTTCTTTTTTGAGAGTACACGAGTCTCTTCTCTCCCTTGAACCTTTTCACGCCGACCGCCTTGTGTTCCGTTCAACCTCTTCGCCTACCTGCAGCATTCTTCCAGTATAAGTTAATAGTACTTATTCCTTTTTCCGACTCAGGAGTTTCCTCTCCCCACGGGAGCATACCTCTCTTTTTCCTACTGTTTACGAGCAATGGCCTTTTTCGCAATCTGTCTTCCCTCCGCGACTCAGATGTAATCGGGCTATCTCCCTGCTTTTTTTCCCGGGCGATATGCAGGATCATGCAGCCCCCCCTTTTCTCGCTCGGATGACAAGAGGTTTTTTGTTTTTACGCGCCACCTTGTCCCTCTTCTCTTTCTCTGGGACTGTCGATTAACTACCTTTTCTTTTGCCTGTGCCTAGTGCGAGACCTTCTTTCTTCCCTTTCTCCGACCTTTCTGTTCTCCTCCCTTCTTATCCGGGCCCTTCTTTCTTTGGATCTTCATCAAGAGATAGCAGTCGTGTCCTTCGTTTGGTTATGGAGGCCGGTTTTTTTCGTTCCGCACTAACGAAGGCTTTCTCCCTTTTTCATTGCTCAATAAGCTTAGATCACGTTCCCTTTTTTCTTCCCATTGACCTTTTCGACACTAGGTTTTTCATTAGGGCGTATGGTGCTCGATGAGGTGGCGTCTTCTTCAAAAAACGTGTCCTGCGAACTTTTTCCCTAAGATGTCTTTTCTTCTGTGAGGCCGACTTCTCCCCCTTAGCGCAAGACTCTCTTTTTCTTAGCCCGTCTTTTTTCTGCTGAGACCTTTTTCCCCGGGCACGCGAGATCGAGCCCCTCTTTCGGAAAGGGGAGCGCCCGATCTCTCGACAGAGTCTAATTCCCTTCATGAAGGACGCTCCTTTTCGGCGAAATCGATCTACCGACACGTCTTTCCTCCCTCGCTCGTCGCACGTAGCCCTTTCCCCTTGAGAGAAGATGGGGATCCTTTCGGTATTAATAACGAAGGCGCCGTCCTGTCTTCCCAGCACCAGCGCATCGGATAGGTTCCCTCTCTCCGAAAATGGTCAGAAAAGGCTCATAGCAGTTCTCCCTTCTCTTTGTTTTTCCCCCTTTCCCTTTTTTATGAATTGCCTCTGCTGTTTCCTTTCTTTCTCCCGTCGTCAGCAATGGACGGACCCATTTCAGTGAACGCAACTGAAAGAACTTTCTGCCCCCCTCCCCCCCTTGGAGGAGAGGATTCTGCCCTCTTTTACTCTTCAGTGAAGTAGAGCGCCGTCTGTTCCCCGGCCGCAGGATACAGCGAATTACTCTTTTCCCTGTGGTGGTTGGTGAGAGAGATAGAATGTCCTTTGACCTCCGTAACGTGTCATTCTGATCTGTTTCTATTCACCTTTTTTTCTCCTGTAAGAATCTCCCCTCCTTTTACCCTATGTGGGGGGGCTGGGCGATTTCTTGTTCCCTTTTTCTGCAGTCGATGAAGTTCGAAGAGTGCTTTTCCCCGCTTTATCGTGATCACCTCCCTTCCTCCGTCTGGTGGGAGACCAGCGCCCTACCCCCACTTTTATTCTCGAAGCGTCGAGAGCATGTTTTCCCTTTTTATCGCAGCGCGCATATCAGGAGGAGAGGTTTTTTCTCTTACCGGCCTGCTTTTTCGTGTCGCTCCCCTGGCGGCCCAAATCTGGTGTCATCTCGAACGCTGCTACGGTCTCCCTGCCCGTAGGGTCGGAGATCTTTTGTTTTCCTTCCTTTTTGTACCAAAGTGCCCTCTCGGCGAGATCAGATGTCTCTTTCGACAAAGCGTTACAGATTTTTTTGCAGAAAAAAAATCTTCCTCGCAAGTCAGGCAACCTGTTCATCTCTCCCCGTTTTCCTCTCTCAAATATAGATTTGGGGTTTTCAACGCAGCTTCTTTTTTTCAGGCACAAGTAACCCTTCTTTTTTTCCAGGCGGATTCTGGCCTGGCATCGAACCTTTCTTAAGATCCGGTTTTTTCCAACTTGAGAATTTCTGCCCTCTGTCCGCGTGCGACGCCCCCCCCCCTCTTGAGCTACAGCTTATGACGCATCCTCTTTCCCCCCACTTTAGCAGTTAGGCGGCCCCTTCCCCCTTCAGAAAGAACCACTTTGCCGCCAACGACGGCGATAATTGGATTCCCCTCCGCAGATCGGCAAATGTAAGGATCCTTCACTTCTTGGTATGTTAATTTGTATCATGTGTTCTCCCTTTTTTCCTCGCAATAGTCAAGGCCCCTCGTTCTTGTTTTCTGTCGAAATAGGGCATCAGGAACGATAAATCTTTTCCCCCTTGACCCAGGTAGACCCTTAGAATCTTCCTTCCTCAAAAGCCGTGTCCGATCAGCAAGTTCTCCCTTAATTACTGAATCTAGGCAAGGGTGTTACCCCTTTCGTTGGTTTCGTTGCGGCCCGATTCGATTTCTTTTTTTTCGGGCAGGGTCTCCAAGTAGATAGATTCTCCTTTGAGGAGGAGTTTCTGCGATTTGGACACCCCGCATCCCAGACTTCCCTCCTTTTTTTTTCTTAATCGGCATCCCTTTTTGTCCGCGAGGAATCTTTTCTTCCCTTTCATTTTGTTTGCTCACCTTCTTTTCCGTTCCAAGCGGCCGAACTCCCCCAATCGACCCGATCTTCTTTCTTTCAACTGAATAGAAATTCGTTTCATTGGCGTCAGCAATGTCTTTTTTTCCCCTTTGAGAGCTCAAGGTATTTTTCCGAAAATGACAGCCCAGGTATTTCTTAGCAAGACTTCCCTTTATCGCTGATCCCTTTTTGGACAGATATTTGCCAGGGATGTTCCCCCTTTCCCCCCCCAAAAGCCCCCAGGGAGATTTTTGTGTGTGTTCCCTTGCGAGACATTACTTTGTTTTTAGGAAGCCTCCCTGAGTACGGATCTACCGTGATCCCTTTTTCCCTCCTTTCCGTAATGGAGCGAAGCAAGCTGTTTCCAAAGCGGACTTAGACTCTTCTTTCCCTTCCTCTTGTAGATTTAGAAATTCGATTGGTCAGGATTTTCTTTCTTTCCCATTGTGCCCTTCCGTGTGAAACGGATACCTTTTCTTCGCTTTCGGCTTTTTTCGCGAGAACCTTCTTCTCCTTTTCGAAGAATTCGTTTCATATCGCCGAGTCCCCCCAAACCCTTCTCCGGCGTTCCATGATAATCGACGAGCCCTTTTTCTTCAGTGAGTGAAGGCACTTCCTCCTCCTAGGCACCTTCCCTTTTTTCACGTAGACTGGTTTCCTTCCTTATATCCGCGCGGCATCCGCGTCTCCTTCCCCTTTCCTACTTGTTGACAGTCTTTCTTTCGTCTATAGACCAGGCTCTGCCGACATCCCTCCGGAGACGATAGAAATGTCTCCTTTAGTCTAATGCGGCTCCCCCCCCCCTTCCTGGAGACCTTCCCTGTCGCGGGCAGTTCCTTATTTAGGCGTGAAAACGTTCCGATTCCTTTGCTTCCTTGTCCTATGGGAACGGCTTTCGTCTCCCTCTTTTCTTTTTTCCCGAGCCTCAAGAAGTTCTTTTTCCCCTCCCTTTTTTAGCGGGACGATTTTCCTTCGTGAGGAATCCTCCACTTTACGAGCTACTCCCTATTGGCAGGATTCCCGTTTGGCCTCACCGTTCCCCCCTTCTGGCCGTCCTTTCTGCTGAGAAATGTATTCCTTAAATTAGACAGTCGGGGAATGGGCGCTTCAGTCTTGATAGACCGTTCCCTTTCCATCTGTTGGATTCGTCCTCCTTTTTCTTGAATTACTTGTGAACGATCTTTTTTTTTCGGCAGCGATATGGCCCTTTCTCCGTCTGGAGGAACGTCCTCTTCGGTCCGAGAAAGTGTTTTTTCGCCAGTGCTGTCAGAGCTTTTTCCCTCTTTTGGCCTTTAGCACCAGCTCTCACCTTTTTTTCCCGTCTTCCCCCCCTGTTGTAGACCGTTTCCCCCTCCTTCGTGCCGCGCAGAGTGCTTTCAAAAACTGTGGACACCATTCCCTTTCCTCGACAGAATCGCGTACTGCCGTTGCTTAGGAGGTTTTTTTTCTGCCGCCAAAGCCCCCTTCCTTCTCGAGGACTCCCCCCCTCGCAGTCGGCCCTCGCCCCAGAACGACGCTTTCTGCTTAGACACTGGTGGCGCTTCTTCTGATTCCTCTCACCTCTCTTGAGCTCACAGGGATCAATCCTTCTTCATTGGCATCTGCCCCCCAGCTTCTATCCGACAGTGCTTTTTTCCCTCGGAGGAAATCTTTTTTTTTTTTCCAGACTTGTCGTCGCTTTTCCTGCGAGGTCGCCTATCGCACCCGCCCCCCCAAAATTGAAGTTTCCTCTTTTTGACGCATTTTTTTCTGCTTTCATTGCACCGATTGTCATTTTTTTTTTCTCTTCGTTGACCACACTTTCCTCCCCAGCAGGAATGCACATGAGTTCCCTAGTGAGCTGCCCCAGCGGTTTTTTTTTCGTGAACTTTTCGCTTCCCCTCCCCTTCTGAGCATCGACTTCTGCCGAGATTTCCTTCGATTGCCTGTGTACGGCCTTTAGAACATTTCGCCGGCTTTATCACGATTTTTTTTTTTTTCTTTTTTTGTTTTTTTTTTTTTTTTTTTTTTGCCTTGCGCGAATCATCGTGACCCTACAAGTTGTTGTGGTTGAGCTATGTTAGCGTAAGTCCGGTCGATCATTTCTTTCCCCCGTTTTCGGAATCTGGAACGTCCCTTTCGCCTCTTTTGAGTATCATGATAAACGGGCTTAACTTTTCCCCTTTTTCATCATCTCCAAAGAACACGTCCTGACTTGCCCCCTTCCTTCTCCTCTGCCCGCAATGTGGCTTAATGGAGTTCTTGTCCGTGTTGTAACGCAAACGATTGCCTCAACACCACGCCCGATTCCCTTTTTTCTGCCAAAAAGGAGTTTGTGTTTTTGGTATGGCGGGTGCTCTTTTTTTTTCAGCGCAAGCGCCGACCATTGTCCTCCTTCAATCGATGTGTGTACCCTCCCCTTTAAGCACTGTTAGGAATAGAAGCTTTTCCCCTCCTCCCTATTCCATGATATCGCGAGCTTTCTTTGACCCTTTCATGATCTAAGACCTTCAATCACGTCGTTTTTCTTTTCCTGGCGCATTAGACTCTTTCTTGGGAAGCTTCACCAAGATCCTTAGCCACGGTGTCCTTTTCTTCCCGATGACCTACTAATCGAGGAAGGACTCTCTAGGATGAGATGCCTTTTCTGGTGGGCCCCCCCTCGTTCTTTCCCATACTAACCCCTCGGCCGGACCGAAGGTTTCGGTTTTAGCCTTTGCAATCCGATCTTTTTTTAGCTTTCCCAGGACGTGACGCCCCCCCGGGCGTTCAAGCCGGACACGCAGGCACTTTAGAAAGGAGAACTTGTCGCTTGCTTTTTTTTCTTCGTATCACCTGGGATGGCCCATATCTCTTTTTTTTTTCTTCCAACGAACTCTTTCCCCCGGTCAGCGAGCAAAGCCCTGTCTCTCCGCCCAGCGTGTGGCGACCTCCTCGATAAAATCTGAGCAGTTGAGCGACTCTTTCCCTCCGCAAATGCCAACTTTTTCGACTCCCATGTTCTAATAAAACACCCCTTCAGAAAGAGCTTCAAG
>Ga0179593_1398489_pt1 | contig 14791 bp, 29 predicted proteins | sample CZODoug2_1_08_16_FD_185931 | JGI IMG/M metagenome (GOLD analysis project Ga0179593, IMG submission 185931) | Vadose zone soil fungal communities from Angelo Coast Range Reserve, California, USA - CZODoug2_1_08_16fungal (PacBio error correction) | ecosystem: Environmental > Terrestrial > Soil >... | reverse complement strand
TCCCCTTGCATTTTTTTTTTTCCCCAAGCATGAGGTTTTGCAGTTCTCTTTTCAACTTAGTTTCTGGCCAGGACCAACTTACTTCGTACGACAACCTTTGGGGTTCAGATTTTTTCTTAGTTAGAGCCCTCTTAATTATTCCCCCCAGCTCCAATTGTTAAGGAGATTAGTTTTTTATGAGCGGTTTTGGCCCCCGACCCTTTTTTGTTGACTCCCGGATTCCCTTCCTCACGATTTTTTTTTGCTGGCCACTTACTTTTTTGTATCTGCCCAGACATTTGATTTTTACCGTTCACGGTCTTTTTTTTGTGTACCACACCACCAAATCCTTTGTCCGCGTTTCAGCGTAGCCAAGGAGAAGGTGTTGGTGTCTGTCGCTCTTTCTCAAGCTTTTCCCGTGAAGTCAGCTGGCTTTCTGTTGTCCTTTGCTTGAGTTACTCCCCCTCCTAAAACAACTGCTCGCCAGACCCCTCCCTCCTCCCACCCTTGGAGCGCAATACCTCGTCTTTTTTTCTCCAGTGGTTTGCATCACGCTTCCGTGCATTGGACTACCTGGACTTTGAGGGTGTTTCCCAAGACTTTTGGTCCACAGGTCTTGCCGTTGCACAAAACCAAGTTCGTCCAGGTTCGCTTCCCCCCTCGACTCTTTTTCTTTCGTGGGTTTAGAAACGTCCCCTCTTGATTTTTCCTGTTTCTCCAAGGTTCTCTTGACGCAGTTTTTTTGTGTTGAACGCATTCCGTAGCGGGTATGCTCCTTTTTTTGGACTCGGCCTTGTCTCTCGCAGTCTTGCGAAGTTGATTAGTGTGCTTTTCTTGCAAGTAATGGGTACGTGTCCCTCCCGTGCCATTGTGGTTTTTTGAGCGGAGTCTTCCTTTCGCAGTAGGGTTTTTCTTCCCTTGGTTGGCGGGCTTTTGGACTCACTAACCTTTCCGGGGCTTTTCAGTTCTTCTGGCGGACCTAAATCTTTCCCAATGTCCAATGATTATGAATTTTCCCACCCTCTCACTCTCCCAAGACTTGCCTGAAGCTTTTTGCAGGCTGTGTTCATAGCACACACCCTTTCTAAGCGTTTTTGAACACGACTTTTTCGTCTTTCATTGTAAGCCCCCTTCCCCTGCTTGTTTTTTCTCTTTCCCTCGCTCCGCCCGCCATCTCGGACTCTGTTTCGTTCCTCGGTCGGGGGCTTTTTTCTTTGCTTTCCCTCGCTTCCACTGCTGTTGACTTTGCTTGACATCAGTTTCCCTCTTTCTATTAAGCCCTCTCCACTCTTGGCTTGCAGAGTTTTTTGTGAAGCTTTTTTCCATCCCATGTTGCGGGCTTTTGCTTTTTTTTTGTCGCTTTTAGGTTCTGTCCCTTCGTCTCCCCGACACCTTGTCGTCGCCCTGGTTGAGTTTTAAAAGCCTTCTCTTCTCCTCCGCCCAGAGGAGGATGTATTTTCTAGGCTCTCAGTCGTTTGTCCCTCTTCGGCTCGGATGCGGTCAACTTGGGACTTTTTATTCCTTCCTGCACACACGTGGCCAGTCCCATTTTTGAGCTCGAAAAAGCCTCCTTTTCTCTTTACCTCCCATCCGTTGGTTCTTTTTTCTTTCCTCAACTTCTTTTCCCCTCTTTCGCGATCTCCTCTTTTCTCTCCCCCTTTGTCCTTCACTGTTCCGGGGTTCCCGCTCCTTAAGTATCTCCTTGAACCAGTTTTATCGCGGTTGGTTCTTTTTCTTTAGTGCCGATCTTTTTTTGGGTTTGACCCGATGACTCTTTCCCCCCCAATCCTTTTCCCCTCCCTTGTGTTTTGAGAGATTTCTGTAAATCGCTCAAGCGCCGGTCCCTTGATCTGCACCACCACAAAACTTGATCTCAGATGCTCCCGGACCCCTTCCCTCCTTTGAGAGATGTTTAGGCCCCCCCTTTTTTTCGTCATCATTTGCTGATTTCCGCTGATTCGTTCCCGGCCGATTGCTGTTTTTAGTTGATCATACGGTTGACAACCGCCCGTGTCGTGTTTACTCAGTTCTTTCTTTTTCTGTTGATCCCCACATTGGCTTCCGTTGTGTAAGACAACTTGCACCTTGCATTTGATTATTTTACCGAATCATCGCCGAGTTGCCTGGTCTCCCCCTCGTTTTCTCCTTGAGTACTACCCCTTTTTTGGGGCATGACTTTCCTCCCCCCCCGCTCTTTCGTTGTTGGTTTTTATCCACCAAAGGCCACCCAAGTTCCACCTCCGACAATGTCTGGCTTCGGTTTTTTTGTTCTTCTGATTCACCCCGGAGCAGATCCCCAACTCCGATATTGCTGTGCACGATTTTCCCCCCCCTCCCCAAACGCGCATGCATGATAGGTCCACTCTTTTTGCCTGCTTGTTCACTTACCTTACTTGTGCCCCTTGCCCCCCTCGAAGCTGGCCAACCACAGAGCCGGATGGTTTTGATCATTCCGTCTTCTACCCCCGCAGAACCTTTCTTTCTGACACGATTTCCGTCTATGTTTTTTTTCCTGGAATTTGTATCCCCACTTGTCTTTGTGCCCCGTTTCTGTATCCGTTTCGAGGTACCTGCGCACGCGTCGCTTGTGTGGCATTTAGTTTCCCACTAAGCCCCACTCGTTTCCCGTACCTAACCGCTTCCCTTTGTTTTTTCGATTAAAAGATAGGCGTTATTTCTATGCATATGTTCTCTCCCTATTGTTTCTGATCATTGGCCATGCTTTTGCCCATCCCAACTTAGAAATTTCACTTGCTTTATGTTTCTTTCCCTCCGCCACCCTCCAACCCTGTCCTCAAGCTGTCTTTTTTCAGCTCTCCAGCGCCTCCCGATTCCCCAATAAGGACCCCACAAATCCCCTAACTGCCCGTCCTGGAAAGCTCCCCATTCATACCTCCCCCTCCTCCCCATTTCCCGGCAAGTTTAATCCTTGGGGGTGATTTTTTTTTTTCTGTTCTTCTCCCCCCTCCTCTCGTTCCCGGGAGCTTATCCCTCCAGAGTCTCCCTTTGGGCTCCCACCCTCCCTGCTCCTATAGGCCAGTGTTAGTTCCCCATCCCCCTCGTTCATTCTTTTTCCTGTTGTTCTTGATACACTTTTGATTTTTCTCTTGTGATTCGAAAAATTGTTGTTCGGTCAAATTGGTTTTCATGCGTGTTTTTCTCTGTTGCCCCACAACCTTTTTTTTCTTCACCCTTTTTCCTCCTTCTTGGCGGTTTTGAGTTCTCGCCCCCTGTAACAACTTCGCGATTTTTCCTTTTCTCCCTCCTAGTGATTCTTCAGTGTATTTTGGCCCGTTCGTCCCTGGCTCAAGTTTGCCGGTTCCCTATTTTCTTGACTTTTCCCTTTTTCCCCTCTTTTTCATCCCTCGCCGCCCTTTTGTTGTTTTACTCTCCTCTTTTCCTCCGATTGGGTGTTGTAAAAAAAAACTCCCTGGCCCCGTCCTCTTTTGCTCCAGTTTTTTTTCTTCTGGCTAAACAAGACTCATCTCCCCCCCCCTTCTTTGTTTTTCCTCGTACTTACGGGGAAGTCACCGTACGATGGCGGTTTCATCCGCTCTTAAATCCGAAGCTCTCACCAATTAGCTTGTTTCCTTCTGTTTTATCTTCCTCTTGCCTCTCCAATGTTCTTTCCTCATTTTTTCACTTTGAATTTGAGGTCGTGCCTCTCTGACTGCCATTTTCCCCTGGCTGGTTTTGCCCAGCTTCTTTTCCTCTTTTCTCCGTTTGTTTTTCTCCGATCGTGCAGTCACGTCTTAAATCATCGTGTGCTCCTTTGCTACGTCGCCGGCTTGGCCAGTTTCAAACCGCTATTTCCGACCCCTTTTTTGGAGTGTGCCAGGAGGAAGATCTCAGGCATCATCAGCGCCCTTTTTTATGTTTCGTTGTTATGGAGTCCCCCTTATTCCCTGCCCTTTTTTGGAATTTCCCTTCATGACTCCCGCTTTTGATGGTTTGTTTCTTTCCACGCTGATGGGTTTTGTCGCGTCCCAGCAATTTTTTCGTTACAATATTCGTTCCCCTACTTTCAGTTTCAAACAACCCCCCCTTTTTTTTCCTGAAGTTTTTTGGCTGTATGCCACGCTCCTGTTTTTTTTTCTGAGTTTTTTTGATTCTTACGGGCCTCTCATCTTCGCTTTGTAACTCCGGCTGATCGTTTTGGGACGCACTTGCCCGCAATTAGAGCCTCGGTGGTTGGATCAATCGCCTCTTCTTTTTATCAGTGGTGTGTTGTGCTTCTTTTTCTCCAACCCCCTCCGGCCGCATTCCGCCCTTTTTTTTGATAGGGTGATCCACTTCTTTTTTTTTTTTCCCCATGTCCCTCCGCGAAACAACTTTCTCGCCCCGGTTAGAGGATACCCGCTACCTTTCCTCCAAGTTTTTTTCCTTCCTCTTTTCCGGTGCCCCGTGTCAAAGATTTTGCCACGTATTTACTTGCACTGTCTCTTTTTCTTTCCGTCGGCTGTCTCCTCATGGACGAGATCGGTGAAGTTGCTCCTTTTTGGCGATCCCAGCCCGATTTTTTCGTTCCTCCTTTCTGTTTGACACTTTTTTTCCATGCCACTTTCGTTTGAACCTTGAACATTACCTTGCATTCTTTTTTCGTTTTTTTTTCTGTGTAGTGTGAGCTGTTCTTTTAGCATGTTGTTTGTTCAGGAAAGGTGTTTTGCTTTCGGTTATCCCCCATTCCATCAGGGATTTTTTGCTACGGCTTTTCCCCACTTCCCCCCTTCTCCCCATTGTATATGTCCCATGATGAGTCAAAATTACCTCTCTGACAATTTTACCCCCGACGCTTTCCCCTTCTTTTGCATCTTTGGTCCCCCCATTTCTCGTTTCCCAGATTCACCCCTTCCCAGTCGACGGACCCTCCCTCTCCTTCTTTTCTGACCACTTCCTCTTTAACGCATCTCGGATGCTCGTTCCGCTTGTTGCTTGGTTCTCGTTATGTTCTCATCGCTTTTCACATCTGCCTCCTTTTGATTTGGCCCCCCCGTTGATTTTGGCACAAGATTTTCAGCCCCTCTTTTTGCCTCATTTCCCGCTTTTTTTGTAGTTTTAACGCTTTCACTGGCCTGTCGGCTGCTTTCTTCCTGCCTTTTGTCATTTCCCCTTTCCGAGTCCTCCCGATTTATTTTTTCGACTTTTTTTTTTCCCACTCCTCGCGGTTTTCTACGCGACACCCCGGTTTGTACGCTCGTTCCGCGCAGCTTTTTTCCCTTTACCTCGTCTAGGATGTCGGTCACCTTCCTGTCTTTCCTCCCCTTTTACAAACGTGCCAGCCTGGACGCAGAGCTCTTCCTCCCTTTTTTGTATTTTTCGTCCGGACCTTCCTTCCATGGTCCTCGTCCTGATGCCCTTTTCTCCCCCCCCGATCTCCCCTCTGTCTGCTTTTTTTTGGAAGCTTCCCTTTTCTTTCGTCGGACAGTCCTTAGTCTGACTTTTTCTTGTTCATCTTCCCTTTTTTCCGTTCCCCTTCGTGCCGGCGATTTTTCCCCCTCTTTTCATCCTCTCCGTTTTTTTTTTTGTGAGCTCTCCCCTCCCCTCTCCGGGTTTTCCCTCAAGGGTACTTCCTTGTATCCTTTGCCCCCCCTCCCCCCACGTTTTTGGTGGATCCGGCCTGTCATTTGTTCTCACGGACGACTCGGTGGACTTCTGCATTGAGTTGACAGCGGGGTCTTTTTCCCGATTGCGAGATCGTTCTTTATTCCTTGAAGTTTGAGTTTCTGATGCTTTAAGCCCCGTTCATTCCCCCTTCGGATCAGATTCTTGATTTTTCTGTTTTTTTTTCCACCTCTTTTTTGCCGTTTTTTCTATAATCACCCCAAATGCAGGCATACGTCCAGTCCACTGACCGACATCCTCTGCCTGTCTAGTTCCCTTTTCCCTTTCTCGGCTCTCGGCACTCTTCTTGGCGTCATTAGCCCGCTCTCTTAACACCCCTTTTCTCCCCAGGCATCGCCATCTTTTTCTGGCTAGGAGTTCGAACCTGCTTCATTCTTCGCATCTCTTCACAGTGCAGCGACTTTGCCTTTCCGCCAAGTCTTTCCCTCCCCACCGTTTTGCCTCTTTTCTCCCCCTTTTCTTCGCTTGACAAGGGTATCCCCCCCTCCCACCGTGCTCCACACCCCGATTATTGCAAGCGCAACTCCGCATTTTTTGTTAATCTAGTTCCTTTCCCGTAACTCAGTTGCCCGCTGTGGTTTAAACTCTCCGACAGCAGATGGTAGTTTTTCGGATCGACATGTATGCTGGCTGCTTTTCGTCATAGTTCCCTTTTTTCCTCGTTCCTGCGTCCCTAGGTACCTTACTTTTTTTTTTGTCCACTGATTCCCTCCAACGTGCTTGTGTCTTCTTGTGAGTTTTTTCTTTTATTCTTTTTTTTCTCCTATGGGCTCTTTGTTTGTATTCCGATTTTGCCGCATCCACTTCCAGCCTGATGCAGTTATTTGCCGTCAGCCCCCTCCCCCCCCTTCCCGGTTTTTTAACCTCCCTCCTTTTTTTCATCTTTTCCACTTTCATTGTCCATACCGACCCACTCCCCATAATGCCCAGTACTTGGTTGAAGATCCCCTCCCCCCTTTCGCACCACTTTCTCCTTTTTTCCAGAATTTGCTTCCCCCCTTGATTTCTCTTTTAGCCTTACTTCTCCGACTCTCTTCCTTCCATGTGTAGTTAAACTTCCATGTCCGTCCCTCCCTTGGCGTCAGACAACCGAAGTTCCCCTCTTTGGCCTGTGACTTTTCCCTCTCTGCACCCCCCATTCTCTTTTTCGTTCTTTTGTTTATCTCCCACATGGGTAACTTGGTTTTTTTTTTGTTTAAGAGTGACCTGAAACACGGTGTAACAATGCTGTTATTGCCATCATGTCCTTTTCATTTTCTGGCGGGTTTGCTGTCTCGATTTCCCCCCCTTTATCCCCTATCGTGTCTTCCTCCTATTTCGTAGTGTCTTTTTTCAGACGTTTTAACCAGTTAGTAGCCTTCGGCGTCCAGAACGGCGTTCGAGTTTTCCCTTTCAAATTTGACCAGGCTAGCTCACCACCCCCCCCTTCTTTGCTTGCTCGTTTCTTTTCCTTTATCGATGGGGTGTGTGTCGTTTTTCCTGCCAACACTTTCTTTTTCCCCCCCTCCCCTGTCTTTCTTTTCGATAACCCCCCAGCGATGGCCACTCCACCATCGTCGTGTCTTTCCTTCATTTACGGGTACCTAGCTTTGGGCTCCCTCTTTCACCCAACGAACCCATCCTCTTTTTACCCTGAGATGCTTCTTTCCTGAGTAGCTGCTCCCCCCCAAATTTCGTCACTCCTTTTCCCTTTTGTTTTCTTTGAACACTTCTCGTTCCTCTCCTCCACTATGATCTTCTTTGTCACGGTCTTCTTCTCTTTTTTTTTTTTCCCCTTCCTTTTTGTTGGATAGATTGGTAAGTTTTCCCCCTTGCCCTGCATTCGTTTTTCCCAGTTCGAGCTGCCCCTCCGCCGCTGCGTGAAACCACCCTTGTCGCTGGTACGACACCTTGGGGAGTAGTTTCCACTGCTTCCTCTCCTCCCTGTTAGAGGCAAGGGTTTAAGAGTTGTCAGCGTTTGCTTTCCCTCCCGCTTACGGTTCTTTCCTTTACTTACCGCTCCCCAGTCTTGGTTGCTGATAAGCAGATGGTGGTGTTTTCGCCCAGTATTTCCTGTGCTGACCCCTCTTTCTTTCCCCCGAACCTGGATTCACCACTTGAATTGAAGCTCCCCCCCCCCCCCCCCAATATGCCAATGCAGCGACCATTTTTTGCTTTGGCGGAGTTCTGCCCACCTTTTTTTTCCTGAAGCTCAGGTCTTCCCTTTGTTAACGTTTTTTTAGAAATTTTGAGCTCCTCAGCCCATTCACTCCCCCTACTTGTAGGAGGTTCCGTCAAGAATCGTCGTTTTGATTTACAGGTGGTTTTTGATGTCCTCCCACCCCCCTCTGTTTTTTTCAGGTCCCTTCCTCCCCTTTTGATCTTGCTTTTTAGCCATTTTTTGATTTTAATTTGTTTGCCGCCCCTCTCACCCACCCTTTCCCTCGCAATCCGCGGATCCCAAGTGACCTCTCAAAGAATGTTTTCAGTTTTGCGTTTCCCTGTCTCCCACCTCCCCTCTCTTTTCAACTTCTTTTTTTCTTTGTAACTTTTTTTTCACTTCTTCTTTGCTCAGGGATTTGTCCTCCTCAATGGCCGTTTGCGTCGTCGGTGTAACTGACTTTGAACCGCGGATTTCTTCCCTATCATCCTTTTTTTTTCCCTCCTGCCCCCTTTCGTGTTTTGTCGATTAATGGTCGTCCCTTTTTCCCCTCCTTTCCTTTCTTTTAGTTCTTCTTTTTGAGATTTCAGGCTGAAACCTGCTGCATTCAGGGCTTTTCGGCCAGTTTTTTCCTGTTCTCCTCACCCTTCAATTTTTGATTTTTACGTTGATGCTGGACCCTTTTTACCCCCCCAAATTTCGATCCCACTTCCAGAACCTCCCTTATAGGAGTCCTGACCTTTCGAGTCTTCATTTAACAGTGGACCCCCATTCTTCCCTCTTTTCCTGAAGATTCCCTCTCCCTTGGTTTAACGACCCGGCGTCCAGTCCTTTTTCTAACATCACTCTCCTCCCCTTCCTTCGTTCGCTTTTTCCAGCTTGCTGGTTGCTTGCGTTGCCGGACATCGATTTCCCCCACCCTTCTGCTGTTCTTTTTTCTTTCCTCTTGGGCAGTGGAAATATGCCCTTCAAGGCGCAAAGCTGTTCTCTCTGCCTTTTTGGAGTTGACTCTTTTACATCATGTGTTCGGCTGCTTGCTCTTGAGAATCACGTTCTGGAGACCGAGACTCCCGGATCCGCTTCTTTCCTTTTTTGGCTTTATTTTGGTTTTAAAACTTTCACGTCTGCCCAAGCTTTTGCTTTACGGCTCCTTACCGCAGACGAGTTGCCCTCAGCACCTAGGGACCGGAGGTTTCTTTTCAATTGACTTCTCCTTTCCCCTTTCCAGTTTGTTTACCTCCCGTGCCATCCAATTTTTCGTACGCCACCGCCGAAGTCTGCCGCTCTTGCTTTTCTTGGTCTTTTCCCTTCCCCTGGCGACATAGCTCGGGGTTTGGCGTAGCCTTTTGCCTTCCCTCTTGTCTACTCTGTTTTTGGAAAAGTCCCTTTCTGTCCGTAGGACTGTAACCCCTTTTAGTGTGTGATGTGCCTCTCCTCTACGTTCCTTTTCTTTTCCCGCTTGTCATATTACTTTGTGGTTTGTTGTCTGTCGATTTGACACTCCGTCTCCCGGTTACCTGCTCGTCCTTGTATCTTCCCCCCACAAACTTCGATAATCCCCTTTTAACTTCTTTTACGGACCTCCCAGAGTTTAATTTTTCCGGCCTCCTTTTTGTCGCCCTCCCCATGAGTTGTGTCGAGGGCTCTCTTTCTTTTTCGCCCCCTCCCATTGAATTGATTTTAGCCGCCCCTACCCCCTCCCTTTGAGCGTTATTTACTCAGCTTTTTGTCGGGTGCTCCCATTGTTCTGTCCTTTTTCTCCTCCAACCCTCACGCTACTGCCACTTGACCTCACCATTGCCCCCGTACCATCACCATCGCCTCTTTCCCTGTTTTTTGAGCCCCTTTTCTTTCTCTGCTCGAGCGGAAAATTGCTTTTTGTCGTCCCCTCTATGTCGTTTTTTTTTTTTTTTTGAACCCCCTTTTTTCCTCCAACCCAGTCCTCCGCAACACTCCCAGCGACCATGATTGGGATTTGTCCCTTTTCGTGCTTAACTGATTCTTTATCGCCTGACAGCCGCCCCAGTTTCATCTCATGCCACTTTCACTCCCCCCCCCCCTTTCCTTTTTTGATCAGACAATCTTTGTCTTTTTCCCCGAGGTATCGGTCCAACTTTTTTTGACTATTTTTTCCCCAAACTCAATTCATTGTCGCATGTTTTCAACATCTTGATGTCCTGCCCAGACAACCCCGCCGCCCCCTCTTGTCCCTCTCAAGCCTATGTTTTTTTCTTTTCTTGAGGATAGCATAGAAACTTCTCTTTTTCGCAGTTTAGTCCTTCTTTTTCCAGTTACCTCTGGTTAAATTCGCCTCAACTGCTCGAGTGTGGTCCCCCCTTGAAAACTCCCTCCCTGCGTTCGTCCCGTTCGGTTGGCTCGCGGTGCCCAAGATCTTTTCTCTCCTCTGGCTTCTCTTGTGTTAGCCCCAAGTTTTTCACATTTGCTGATCCTACCTCACCTGAATTTATGGTGATTTTCTGCTGCTCCTCCCCCCCCCTGTAATCAAAAACCGAATGCGGACTCGTCCCTCTCCCCCTTACATTCAAAATAAAAAATTAATATGTTTGTAAGCTCCCTACTTTTTTCCGAACCCTTTTCCGTAAAGTTCAATCCCTTCCTTACATGCTGATTCGATTGTCAGCCCTGTCCCACCGGATCTTCTCCCCGAGTCTTCCGGCACTTGAGTTTAAACCCTGATCAATAGACTTTGTGCTTTTTCCCATCACACATAAATTTTCCTCTTCTTTTCCTTTTGGTGATCTTTTTCCGTTCCCTTCTTTAGGTCTTTGTCCTCTCACCCCCGGGTTATTTTCGGTTTTGCCCCCCCCTTACTTTTTTTTTTTTTTCCCCTTCTTTTCTTCCACCTTGGAACACCCCTCTTTTTGGTCAATCCATTTTTCTTTTTCTGCCGGCGGGTTTTTTTTTTCTTATAAACAACTGGTATACCATCCCATTATCCCTCTTCTTTAGCTAAATCCGAGGCATCGTTTCTTTCTCCCCGGCACCTTTCAGGAGAATTCTAAGCAGGCGTCCCGTGTTTGGGCGCAGAGTCTTCCCTTTGAAAGCTGGCCCTCCCCTTTTTCTCCCCCCCCCCAAAGTCCCCTTCTTTTCTTATCCCGCATGCACAGCTTTGGGTTGGGTACGCAAAATCCTCGGTTGGCCCCGCCATTTTGCTCCCCCTTGTTTTTTTCCCACGTCTATACACCCAGCGTTTGGCCCCCCCATCCCCTCCCCCATCGTCTAGGTCTTTGTTTGACGTTGAACTTTCCCCTTTCCGCTTCGTTTTCCCTGATCATAACCAACCCCGAAGTTCCTCTCTTGCGGCCTTTCTTCCTTTCCTGTTCTTTCTCTTGCATTTTTCCCCAAAAAGTTTCGTCCGCCATTCGCACTTTTTCCTTTCCCCTCCGCTCCCTTTTCCTCTTCTTCCCCCCCGAGTTCTCTTGGGAATCCTCGCTCTTTCTTCCTTTTTGTTTTTTTCTCTTCCTTCCCCCTTCCTTGAAAGTCTTTGCATTATATCTAACGTATCTCCCATGAAACCAAAATTGCTCATGCGTCCTCCACCCCTTTTTGGGTCTCCCTTTCCATATGTCAGGCGCAGACCCCTTTCACGAATTACGCTTTTCTGTTTCCGTTTCTTATCTAAGTCACTCCCCTTGTTAAGTCCCTTCCTTTCCTGCTGACCAGGACTATTTTTTTCTAGGTCCGCTCTTTTTTTTTCTCCCCTACCTTCTCCACATATTCGTTGTTTTTGCGGGTTGTGTCCCCCCCCCCCCTTTTTTTCTTCCTCTGTTGAGTGCCTCTCCAAGGCACGTCCTGTTTTTTTGGGATTGCGATTCCGCCTTTTCTTCCCTTTTTGCAGATCCGCTGTCGCCGCCTTGCCTTTTAATTCCGTTCTGACGTCCATTGAAGAGTCAGAACGGAAGTCATTTGACCTCCGCGAAAGATCTCTCTGTTCTTCTCCCATTGTGTGATCCCCTCTCTCCCCCCCCGAAGGAGGAATGACGTGACAGTTGACGAGGATGCCAATTTTGGTCCCAGGTGCCTCACCGCCCTCAACCACCAAAACCTTGCCCAGGTTTAGCGGTCCAAAGAACCCATCCTTTGTTTTCTTCGCGGCCCTTCTCCCCCCTTCTCGTATTAACCTTTTTTTGCTTTCATTTACCATTGATGCCCAGGTATTTTGACGACTTAAAGGACTTCTGCTCGGAGGCCGCCTTTATGCCGATCCCCCGCCTTTTTCTTCTCTTCTCCTTTGTCCTTCAGGGCAGTGGTCCCTTTTGTCAATAATGGTGGAGTATTACATTCCCTGCCTTCTTTTTAATTCGGCGTTCGCTGGAATCTGTCCGCATACGGGCTTTCTGTGACACAAGTTTTTTTTTCTTTTCGTTTACAATTCCTGGGTTTGCTCCAAATTTCCATGCCCCCCAATTCTTGAGCAAAATTCTAGCCAAATACTCTACCAGGCACTTTTCAAGTACGGCAGCTTGCTTCTTGTCCTCAGTTTTTCACCCCCCTCCCCTCCTTTTAGTTTTGCCATACTGAGTCGTACCATTCTTTCGATTTCCATCCGCATTTCCTCCTAAACTCCCCCGGCTGCTCGTTCATGCGTCTGGTTTTCTTCAGCATTCCGATTCCCCACACCTTTCTGTGCTTATGCATTCGCCCTCCTTTCCCCTCCTAGTCACCATGCTGGCTCTTTCCCTGCTTTTTGTGAGTGAAATCTTTCCATCATTCCTTGGCCCCTTGTTTGCTTTCTCTGCCTCTAAATACGCGCAAGATTTTACTTGTTCAGTTTCCTTTTGCTATTTTTTTTCCCCAACTTCGCGGTTCTGATCCCGCCCAACGATTTCACGGCTTTCCTCTTTTTTTTCCTTCCCTCCCAGTCTTTCAACTCCCGAGCTTTAGATGCTTTCACTTGAATGGACCGAATTCCTCGCATGTAAAACTTTCACATCCCAATGTTCTCTTTCCTCCCACAATTTTCCTCTTTCTGAAACCTGGAGCTATTCCACTTCCCATTTCCTAATTTTTCCGTCTATACTTCTCCCCTCCCAATTTCGCTCATAACGATGTATCCACTTTTCTTTTTTGAAAACATTTCTGGACTTCTTTTTCTCGAATCATTTAACCTCTCTCTCTCTTTTTTGATTTGGTTGAAGATAATTGATTATCTATCTGTATTACTCTCTCTCTTTCCTCCAATAAGTTGTTTTTTCTTGTTTTTTTTATCTTCTTGACAATACTCTTTTCGGTTTTTTTTTTAAAGACCTGTCAGGCTATGAACTCCCCACTGCTCATTTCATCTTCACTTATCGAAAGAACTGTGGTTCCATGCTGGATCCGACCATTTGAGCGACTCTTTGATCTCGGTTGATTTGGTAATGTCTTTATATTTCGCCATGTCCAGTTTATCTATATAAGTTTCCCCCCTTCCGCTCTTTCTTAACCCCCTTTATGACCCCTTTTGTCGCGGGACCATTGGACTTTTATGGTAGCCTCCAGAGCAATTGGTTACTTCCATTCTCCCTTTCCCCGGCTGTTCCCACTCCGTCATGGTTTCTTCGCATTTTTTCTCTGGCGCCGGAGGCGTATTTTTCAAGGTTGGAGGCTTCGCCTCGATTGCGTTTTTCCAACCTTTTTTTTCCCCCCATTTCGAACCCAAAAACACCATGCCTGCCCCGCAGTCCTCCAACGATCTTGATCCGGCGTTCTGTAGCCGATGCGTCCGATCCCTGGCCGCCCATTCATTTTTCTTTTCCCACCTTATCACGATGATTTTTTTTTTTCCTTCTTGAAATTGTTTTTGAATTGATTAAATGAGGCGCATCGTGCCCCTTCCCCGTCAAGCTTTCCCTCCTTGCTTCCTGATTTCCATTTTGTTCTGCCCTCAAACTCTCCCCCCCTCTTAAAGTACCGCTGCCTCTTTTTTCTTCTGACTCTCCTTTTTTCTTTAGCCCTGCGCTGGCCTGGGGTCAGACCTGCCCTGGTCCCCCCATCTGTCCGAACGGTCGCTTCTTTTGTTTTCCCACTCGACCCAAGCGTCGCTTTCGCGGAAAGTTTATTGGACCCTGTTTTGTGTTTTGCTCACTTTTTTTCTTAGGCGCATCACTTATCCAAGTCCTTACTTCTGTTGAGTCTCCTGCCCCCCCCCGCCCCCTTTCCCCGTAAAACCACCCCCTACTGCTCCGTCCCCCTTCCGCATCCCCATATAAGAACACCCCCATGCACTCATTGTTAAGCTTCCCCTCCTTCCCCCCTCAACCTCCCCCTCCTCAGTGTCAGACCGCGTCACTCTCTCTGACTGATTCATATCGCGTTCAAAAAGGCCACACGCGCCTTATGTTCACCCTCCTTTTTTTTCCCTTCTGCTCCCTTTTTGTCTTCTGAATCATTATTTATGCTGGGCTCCACTCCTACCCTTTTCTTGATGGTCTTGTTTCTACCAGCGGTTCACCTTCCGGCGGCCAACTTCCATTTTTGTTTTCTTTCTTTCCCATCTTTTATTGTGCACAATTGGTCAAACCCGCGCCCCCCCCTTTCCATCCCATTGCGTCATTCCTGCGGACTTTTTTTAGGTCTGATAACCACCCACTTCGACTTCATAGTCCCTTCGCGTTCGTTCTTTCTCCCCCGATTTGCTTTCTCTTTTCAAAGTTTACCTTTTTTCATTTTGGCCGTCGTTTCCCGATGCGGCCGACTGCTCTAATTGCCGGTCAGCCTCCGATCGACCCCCCACCTTCTCTGCTTTTTACGTCTCCTTTCCTTTTCCTCAAATTTTGGGTGTGTCATGCAAATTAAATGTTCTTTTTAAATTCAAGTTCTGTTCCGGATACACCATCTTTTGCCCATTCCCCCCCCTTCGGTATAGTTTAATCTGGGTCACCTTCTCTTGGTCTGTTCTCTCCGCCCACTCCAACTACCCCTCCTATTTTAATTCTTATTGAGATTGTGTTGACCCTAGTTAGCCATTGACTCCCCAATGTTTCGTTCCTCCTTTTTTCCCTCCCTTTTCCCCTTGCCACTCTCCGCCTTCTGTTTTTCACGGTTGGC
>Ga0179593_1271127_pt1 | contig 14791 bp, 14 predicted proteins | sample CZODoug2_1_08_16_FD_185931 | JGI IMG/M metagenome (GOLD analysis project Ga0179593, IMG submission 185931) | Vadose zone soil fungal communities from Angelo Coast Range Reserve, California, USA - CZODoug2_1_08_16fungal (PacBio error correction) | ecosystem: Environmental > Terrestrial > Soil >... | reverse complement strand
AGAAGTCTCCCCAGCTCAATTTCTGTTGTCAGGTTTCCCCCCCCACATCCGGGATGATCTTGCGCTGAGCACCTTATCCCTTTTTTGCTCTTCCGAGGACCCTTCTTTTTTCCTTTCATAGCTGTCTTCTCTTTTTTTCCCTTGCCATCGCGGGGCTCATCGCCTTGGGTCGCCGCGGCCGTGGCAGTAGGCAGGGAGTGTTGCTGCATGTTGCCTTCTCCTTTTTCTTTTACTTTCAACCATATTCGGTCGGGTTTTGAAGCGGTCGACAGGCGTTCTAGCTTCTCCTTTAGCGGCCCTCCTCGGCGTCCTCTCTCCTTTCTGGCTTTGAACTCCTTCCGGGATGCGCGTCCTTACCTTCGCTAGCACCGTTGCCTCCTCTGAATCGTAATCGTGCGCCAACACGTTTTCTCTTTTTTTTTCCTAAGTTTTTGCCCCGATGATCCCTTCTTCCCTGCACAAGCTCGAGGCTTTCTTCCTCTTTCCTACACTTCTTTTTTGCCTTCATCGGTGTTCGCACGCTATGCGCGAGAGATGCATCCGAATTCCCGCTCTGAGACGATTATCGTCTGGACTGATACGTGTTTCTTTTTCCTCTTTTCGCTCACTAACCAGTCCCAAAATGATGTTTGGGTTTTTCTCCCGCTCCCCTCACTACGAGGTTCGGTTCCCTTCGACAATTTTTCTTCCGGCTTAATCGAGGACGCATGATCCCGTTGCAACGCGCGACGCCCATCGAACCGATTTTTGCCACCCGAGGCCGGACACCGTTGACTGGCGGACGCGTACCCCTAGAGACAATCTCATGGGTATGTGCCGGTTTTCTTTTTCTTCTTCTATTCCGTCCCTTCCCTTCATTTTGCCCCGTCGCAGCAGCCGGCCACCGTGCAGCTGCTCCCGCATACTTCTACTGCTCAATCCTCTTCTCCCAACGGACAGGCATTTTCGCTGATGAAAGCATCGCATGTATTCCTTCTTGTTCAATTATTTCTTTCTCCTCTTTTTTCAAATACCTTTTTCTCTCTCTTTTCCTTTCTGCCTTCCGGGTTCCACTCGGAGCCGCTTGCCCTTTCCTCGAAAAGCGCAAGGCATCCCTAGGCGATCATTATATTTATAGCGTCCCCACCCCGCTTGGATCGAGCTTTCGAGAGGCTTCAAGACCGGCGCATTTTTTTACTCCCTTTTTGACTGCTTTTTCTTTTCTCCACGATGTCTTTCCGACTACCGGCGACCCCGGTGGGCTGCAACAAGGCTGTCACTGTCGATCGTTATTTCCCTTTTCGTTCTTCCTTAGGGCAACCCTCATAACAGATTTCTCTCATGCTGAAAGTGTTTTTTCCCGTCCTTCGGGTATATTTCTCCCTTCCTTCCATGCGAGATGGCGGCGCGGCTACAGGGTGCGATACCCGCACTTCACAACGCAGGCCAAAATCTCTCTCTTTCTCCTATCTTTTTTTTTCTCTCTCTTTGGCTTCAATCTTTCTTTTGTCCCTCGTACGCCTGTAGAGCGCAGAAAGTCCGCTGTCCTTTTTCCTGTATTGGCTTTTTTTTTTTTGCGGACCATTTGTAGGACGACCTCGCTTCGATCCTGATCGAGCCGCTGTCGTTTCACTTGCTTGCCTCCTTTCTTCGTTGTTAATCGTTTAAGAAACGACGAAGTGCCCTCGACTTGATTCTTCCCCCCCTTTTCTTCGACTGTCTGTGAGACATCTGTCCGCTTTTCCCGAACTCCTTTCTCCTTTGACGTACTTTTCCTTTCTCCTTTTGTCCTTTGATCAGAATCAGTCGCTGCAGATCGAACCCCCTCCTTGGTTTTTCATAATCCCTTTCCTGACTTCTTCCCTCGCTTTTCGGATTGAATTTCCTCGGGACCCTCTGTCCCCCTTCAATCCAGTAAACGATAAGTTCCCAAACACCATGTATGTCTAATGTTTTTTTCCTACACAAGGCCCCCCTATTCCCTCTCCAGTCGTCTCTTTCTCTTTAGCGTATACTTCTCTTGATAGTTGTAGGCCGTATATTATTCTTTTAGCAGAGAAGGTCCGTGTGCCCTGCTGCTGTCCAGTCCTTTTTTTTTATTCGGTAAGATCTCCCTTCTTGCCAGCGCAAACGGCCGCCATACAATGATTGTCTCTCCCATATTACTCGCCAGCAGCATTCTGGTTTTCTTCCCTTGTGAGAAGCCTCCTCTCGATGTCGATTTAGTTTTTTCCTTGGCTATTCGTCTTTGCCTCTGTCGAAAAGCGCTATCAGCAAGCAGCTGCTCGGGGGCAAGACGAATGGTTCTCTTAGTTTAGGGGATCGAGGTGACATGCTTCGTTTCGAACCAGACCTTTCCCCTTTGAGTTCTGAAAATCTTGTTGTATCCCCCCTTCCCTCCCTCGCTCGGCAGTGCTCTTTCGAGGGTATTCGGTAGTAAGGCGATCTCTCGCGCATAGCGTTTGACACCCTTATAGGCCTCTGAGTGTTTTCTCTGAGCTTAATGAAGGCTTCGAGCTTGGCTTGATAGTTTTGATTCTCACGATATTTTTCCTCACGGTCCTTTTTTCCCTCTCCGCTCGACGTGTTTGGCGATATCATCCTCTTTTTCTGTCACGGGTTGTTAATTTAGGGACTTCTCGCATCCCTTTAAGGAGTTCTTCGCCCTGGCCCTGACTGAAATCGAGTGATTTTTTCTTCTTTCCTAAGGTCGATTTACAGAGCGCCTGCCTTGGTTTTAGCTTCCTTCCGATCAATATTGCAGGACTTTTTTTTTTTTCCACATTCTAGGTGGTCTTTCTGCCTAAGATTATTCCTTTGTGGCCATTTTTCCTCTTCTTTCAGTACCCCTTTTTCTCTCCCTCTTATGTGCGCACCGCGTTCCTGTCCAATGTCCGCCGGAGCTGCCGGTACGAGAGCACGCCTCTCAGATGGTTCTTTTTGTTTGGTCCTACAGACTTGTTTGATGAATGTTTCACATTAGCAAACAGTCATTATTCTTTTTCCTTTTTCCTTTGGAGAGTCGTCCTTCCACCTCCATTTTTTCCATCATCGCCTGAATCTCGGCTCTCTCTCGGGTATAGCTAATCTTGTTTTCCTCTTTTTTTTGTTTCCGTGGCCTTCCGGCAGGTTTCGTTCCTCTAGAGTTTCGGGAATCCTTTCTTCCCCCAGATTTGTCTTCCCTCCCACCCTAGGGACGGGGCGGGTTGTGACGCGTAAAACTCACGGTTTGCCGCCCCAAGTTCTACAGTCGGCTTTTGGGCAAAACAATAATGGCGGCACCCGATTCGCAGAAAAGCCCTCCTTTCTTCCTCTTTCCCCAACACTTCTTTTTTCTTTTTCTCTTCCTGGTTGAGCTTGGTTGGGTCTCTGACGGCTTCACTGGCGACTGCGCTGGGAGATGTTCGTACCTCTATCTTTTCTTCTCCTGCATTTGTTCACAAGCGAGACCGGAGGAGCTCTCCTCTTCTTGACTTTGCACGTATCTTTTCCTCTTGATAGAAGATCTTTTTCTGACTCTTTATTCTTTCCGGACCTTCCAGCGCGCGTTTCCATTAGCGGGTCTTTTTCCCGGGCGCTGATAAAGTCGCACTTCCCTCTACCGTTGTGGTTGAGAAGAGTTTTCTTATACCTCCCGGGTAGCGCGCAAAAACGTACTCCGAATGGACCCTTTTCTCTTTCCTTGTTCGATGTTGATCTCGGTGTCCTTTTGGGTCAGCACCTGATCGTACCGATCTCCCCGTTCGATCGAGGCAAAATGTGTTTTTCTTTTCGCGATTTGCTTCGGTGGATCCGTCTGGTGGCAACCTTTTTTCTCAGCTTTTTTTGAGCCGTACCCGCGAAAGCGCCGTCGCCCTACGGGTTCGTATTTACCCCAACCACGTCCCCTGTAAGCTCTCTCGGAACCCCCGCCGTGTTGGACGCGCGTTTTCTCCCAGTATACGGCTTGTCTCGATTCGTGTTTTCAGCCTTGAGTCTTTTTTCTCAACCAAAAAAAGCCTCAGACGCATTAGCCCTTTTTTTTGGGAGCGGAACCTTTTTTGAGATTCTTAACGCGTAGGTGGAAAGGAGGGAGTGGGAGATGGTCTTTCACCAAATAGATGCTCCAGGCACCCCTCTATCGAGAGCGTGCCCTTTTCTTTTGCTGGCGCCCCTCCGAATCTGTTGCGGATACTTCGTCGCCGGACCGAGATCGAGTTTCTCTTCCTGTCGTTCTGGACCCCAGTCTTTGCAGTGTTCCTTGGATTTAGTTTCACCCCCGCTCTTCTTCTCTTCGGGAAACAGCTCACTTTGGTCGCGGTGGTCCCAACGAATTCATCAGGGCTGCTCTGCGATAACCCTAAACAGTTATAGGATTTGTCGCGAAACCTTCCCCGTGACTTTCTTTTTTTACTTTGGATTAAGACGCTGTGGCCTCAGCATTCCGTGGGGATTTTTCTCCCCTTTTTTCGGTCTGCTTTTTCCATAAAGTCTTCTTCTTGGTTGTTGCCATGTGCCGCTCGCACAGTTCCCTCGCGCGTAGTTGTTTCTTTTGTTTTCCGGAAGCTGCAAGACCCTGGAGGTTCTGAGTTCTTCAATTTTTTCCTTCTTACAATATCCCTTCAGTGCGAAGACCTCCACGGGGCTGCGCCCAGGCTTCCCTACCTCCGTGACTTTTCCATCCTCATTTGATAGTCGACACTGTAGATCGTTCGCGTTGTTCCGGGTGTGTCTTTTTTCCCTATAGATTGTCCCCCCCCTTTTTCAAGCCCAGCTCGAGGCCCTTTCCACGCCCTCATCGCATTCGCGGTCCTATCCCTAGCTGATCAATTTTTTTTCGCCCTGATATGAGACTTTCGCGATCCATAATATGTTTTTTTTTTTTTGTTTCCCCCGCCTCCCATAGCAACTGCCGTCATCGCTTTTCCTGATAAGTGATTTCGAAGCCCCCCACTATTTTCGCGATTCCCAATGTTACAACTGTGCGACCCCTGTGCTAATTGCTGCTCTCAATCCCCTCAGAGTATTCTTCGGTTTTCCTTTTCCCTTGCTCGGATTCTCGCTTCCCCGCCGATTCGAGACTCAGATCCGTTTTGAAGCGCGATAGCCCTTTTGACGATGCGCTCGCGAGGTAAGGAACCCAGTGGTTCCTTTCGCCTTTTTTTTACAGCTTCTTTTCTCTGCCTATGGGATGGTTGTTGCTGCTGGGAGGAACGGTCTCGGCCTTTTCTCTAATTCTAAGATCAGCACCCAAACAGTGAAAAGCCGCTTTCTCCTCCTTTCGCCTCCCTTCTTCGTCATCCGCGGCATGCAGGAGAAAGTCCGAACTGAGCGCCATCCCTCCTGGTTTTCATCTTAACCTTCTATTGGTCCATAAATGGTTTTTTATTTCCCTCCCCCCTGCACAGGCTTTTTTCCTTCTCAGCGGAAATTTCCTCCGTTCCAAGAGGCCATCGCTGGCGCGATTATCGAAAAAACCCTCTTTGTTTACGAAGTTCTTTGCGTGTTTCTCCCCCATCTCTTCGGCCTCCGCCCTTTGAATTGCATTTGGCTTAGATCTTCTCCACTAGGTTCGGACTCCCCCTGGCGCACCCTTGTGCTTGAAACACTAAGGGTGGCGCCCCTGGAGTCGATTTTCTCTCCCCTTGCACCGTATTTTCCATTTTTGAAGTGCACCCACCTACATGAAGCTTCTTGCTCGATTCAGTTATCTCAGATTTGTCCTTTTATTTCGCGTTAAGCGCGAGCACTCTATCTCTGCACCATGCAGTTTTTTCCGTTGCCTCCTTTTTTTCCCTCTTACGCCCTGTTAAACACCTGATGGCGCCCCCAAATTTTTTCCTCCTCCTCGTGTTGTTGTTGACTTTTTGGCGGCCATAATGGCGGTGTGGACCCTTCGTTACTTCGCCCCTGTAGACTTTCTCCTCTGGGACTTTCCAGTTGATATTTTCGGCTCGCCTAGCAACCGGACATCCTTGTTTTATCACTTTACCGCAGTATTTGTTGCTGATGACTATGACTTTTATGTCTGGTTTTTTCATTGCTTTTTTTGCTTTCCAGTGAAAGAGAACTCGCCGACGTGCGCCTTGCGGGCTGTCCCGCCCTCTGGTAAGGTAGTCTGAGAACTAGTTTGTGCGAATCTTCCCCCTCCTCTTATTACGTTCGACCATCGCTGTTCTACATTGGCTTCAGCTCGCGCAGGAGGCTCTTTTCACTCTTGGTTTTGACCCTATCATCGTGATGCTTTCTCCTCCTGATTTGTCCCATGGAGATTTCTTTTGTTTTATGTCATCCTTTCCCCCTCCCTCTTCGAGTGGACACGCACGTGTTGCTTTAAAGCAAGCCCCCTCAAGGCACCAATGTGGAGCTTGTTTCATCACCTGGTAAGATACCCCCTCATATCTCTTCTCCTAGTGTTTCTCTTTCTTGCTGCCATGTCTATTCTCCGTGTAGTCAGTATAATTTCTTAGTTCTTTGCTTGGAAAGGTTGGACATGCTGCCCTGTCGTATGTTTTATGCTTTCCCCTATCCTCCCTTTCTAGGCCAGCGCCCCCGCCATAACCACGATTGTCCCCATAGTCGGTCGCACATTCTTGAATTTGTCTCCATTCCGGTTTCTTGGCATAGGTTTGCGGATTTCGATTGTCATCATCGCGCTTGTTCCGTTGGATATTTTCTCTCCTTCCTTGTGCCCCAGACGAGATCCGCTTATAGTTTGTGTGCGTCCGGGGGTTTCTATTTCCTCCTCGGAGGGAGGGTACTTGGCAGCTCGTTCTTCCCCGACAGTCATTTCTTTTTTTTCAATCTTTTTTCCCTTTCCCCCCATCAAGTATCCAGCCTCGTTGTATCGCGTGCTCTGTCGATTTGGAATCGTTAAGGCTTCTAGCTGTGCGTGACACGCTTTGCCTTGCTATGTCTAGTGAGATTGAGTTCTTTTCCTCCCTGAAGCCTTCTTTTCCTTTTTTAGTGATCGATATTGTCCTGCCTCCGTTTCAGTACTCCACGCGACGCTCCCTTTTTTTTTTGAACGTATCCGATAGATGTTGCTATTGCGAGCGCCGTTCTTTCTACTGTCGCCTCCGGTTTCCAATTTTGGAGTTCTTCGCCCTGAAGTATCTGGAAAGAAACTCGAGGAAGCATTGGTGTGATTTTTGCGCAAGGTCGAGACGCTCATAGAATTCTGTTTGTCCTCGCTCGCTTCCTTCCGTTTACCGCCCGCACCCCATCCTCTTCTTCAAAACAAAACCGAGCGCTCGGCGACCCCTTTCGGCTGCAACAGGCATGCCCCAATCCCGCTGCTGCTTTTGTGCCCCGACGCATGCGTCCCGTCCTTTTTTTTCCCACCCTTCCCCAGTCTCCCATAGATGATGTTTTGGTGGCACCGCGTCTGAATGCGTGAGTCAAACGACGGAGTATATGCCCGGGTCTTCAGATCACTCTGGATCCTCTGTTCGGGTTCGGGGTCTCCTCTCTCCCGTGTTTGTCTGCATTGTTGAATTTTAAGGACTGCTCGTTTATCCTGTCATCCGTATTTTTCGCCGCGTGTCACCATACACAGGCAACCCCCCGTTATTTTTTTCCCCATGACGCACTCTACTTCTCGTTTATCTCCCCGAATATGTCTCCGCACCCGCTGCATATGGGTCCGCTGCCCCAACATCGCCATGAGTTGTCGTGCCAGTAGCTTTGAAGCCTTTCCTTTCCCATCCATCTCTTGTTCCCCTCCCACCCATCGCCCCGCCCTCGGCCCTTCGGGGGACCCCCGGCCTTTCACCCCGTAACGCTCGCCCCCTCACTCCATTTTCCAATGCGGCGGCGAGTTTGCCAACAGTTCTCTTTTTTTTTTTTCCCCCCAAACCTCTCTGCCGAAGTCCTGACGGTCCTCTTGACCTGAAACACCCCACCCTTCGCGTTTTTTTCCCGCTTCTCGATTACCTTGTTTTAACGTGGGCGTTGACGTCTTTTTCAAAGTAGGTGCTTTTTCTTGCGGAGCCGTTCATTTCCCCCCTCTATCGGCTCCCTCTCTGTTTTTTCCACTCCCGGCAGCAGCCGATGAATTCCAGTCCGCCGGCTATGCACGTTGCCTACGAAGGGTTTTCCCTGAGAGATCCGAGCGGGTGCTTCCCCTCAAAACGCTAGGATCTCCTTGTCCGTTCTTTGCCACCTGTCGGGTTTCCAGCGCTTCGTTTTTCGCGCTTACGGGGTATAAAGTTTTTTTTTTTCTTTTTCCAATATTCCCTTTTTTTTTTCTTCGAGAGATGCGCACCTATCATGCCCGGGAAGCGCGCCAAAACCGACGCTGGCCCTGTCCCCGCTGCGCGTGAGCAGTAAGGTTTTTTTTCCGATGACTTCCGTTCATCTTTCGGTCCTTGGAAGAACAGGTCTCTTCGTTTCTATCCCGTACAGATCGCTTCCCCTGTTCCCGCTTTCTTCCCCCCCTTGTGTCTCCTGAGTTCCATCTCTTTTTTGTGCCCCCTTGGGGGGCAGCCGCTCCTTTTACAGGAAACCGTTTCCGCAATTTGCATTCTCCTACTTTTCCCTCCCGTACGTCTAACACCCCTTTCCCCCAGTTTAAGACGCTAAATCCCCCACCGCGGTTGTTTATGTGGCATGCTGCTCCGTCGTAACTGACTGGTCTTTTTTTCCTCCCCCCCCCCCCCCCACCCCCAGGAGACGTTTCCCTAGATTCCTCTCTTTTACTTGTGGGCTGTGCCACCGTTTTTTACTGCGGACGGACCCCCGACGTTTTTCGGGCACGGATTTTGGTCATTCTTCTGATGAACGTCAGTCTTTGCCCCCGGGCTTCCACTCTAGCTGTACTCCGCCCTTTCTGTGGCTGGCCTCGAAAAGAAGCCCGGGGCGGGGTGCTGACTCTATTCGTTAACGAGTCTTTCCGTCTTCACGAGGGCATGGGAGGTTGCCGGGTTGGATGTGAGATATCCACATTTATTGATACAGTTTTCCTTTAAGTCGACCCCCCCCCCCCCCCCCAGGGGGCTCCGGTACCCCCTGGCTTTCATCCCTCTTCTCCCTTACTCCCCCTCCTCTCTCTTTCCGTCCTCCCCCCTCTCCTCCCCCTGCCTCACCCCTCGTTCTTTTCCGCTCGGTACCGTCCCCCTCTTTCTCCATCGCCTCCCCTCAATCTACTTCCCCCCTCCTTCTCTCCTCTTTTTTATCTTCGTTCTCTCCTCTACCGTGAATCCCCCCCCGTCCTCTTATTCCCCTTTACCCCCTTTCCCTCTCCGAGTCCAGTCTCCCCCCACCACCGTCACCTCCCCCCCTCGACCCCTCCTCTCTTTTTCTTCCCATTTATCATCACCTCCCTCACCCCCCCTCGCTCCCATCCTTTCAGTCTACCACGCATTTTTCTCTCCCCCTCATCTTCTGTACGTCCCCCTTCCCCGGTCTTTCCCTCCGTGCCTTTATGTGCTCTCCATTTTCCCCCCCCCCTCTATCCTTCCCCTCCACTTCTCCCCCTTGCTCTCTCCTCGCCCCCCTTCCTCAAAACTGGAATTCCCAAACGGGCTATCTTGTTGCCAATCACCCAGACAGGTATGGGCGTGCTCGAGCACCGAGACTCCCTGTTTTAATTTTCTTCTTCTTCAGGACGCGGATTCGTCCCCTCAAGTCCAGGGGATCGCCTCGGCGAACGCTGCGAAGTTTCCAGCAAAGGCCGCAGCGGTTTGTGCTTGAATTTTTCCTCCCTCCGTGTACGTCATCGTTTTTTCCACTTTAGTCGGGTCTTCCAAGAGGATGAAGCCCAGGCTTTTCCTCGACCGTTCAGCTGGCCAATCCGCCCGAGCTTGTTCTTTCCAGATCATTTTTGTTCCTCCCCCTTTTCATGATGAGAAAGTCCATTCGTCGCAGTTGACCACCGAATCGAATACGTGTCGCCACCAGCGAGCGTTCGAGTTTTACGACGTGTGATTCTCGCCCTCTACGATATGTTTTTTTCCATCCCTTCTTCTGAGGCCCCTCTCTCCGCAATGACCCTTCTCCCTGGCTCCCCCTATCCTTCTCATCCCTTTTTTCGGTTCTTTCCTCTCGCTATCGAATCTAGATCCACAGCTCTAGCTGACGATGATGGACTACGCCTCACTACCCTATTTCGCTGAACCTCACTGCTTTTTTTTCTATAACGGGCTCCCTTCTCTCCCCTGATTCCTCCTCTGCGTCCCTTGTTTGCCCCCTTCCCCTGCTTTGCGGATCCTCCGATGGAAACCTAATCGAGAGATTTCTCCCGCTGTGAACCCGAACGCGCATCCTCATCTGAACGATGCCTGCTGCGATTCCCACGTTAAACTTTCCCCTTTGCTTGTGGAGACCTTCCCCTGGAGATCCCCTACTAGTGGTGTTTTTTGGCGCTCCTGGCGGTCTCTGGGTTTCAAGTAAGAAAGTCGGCGCAGCCTGTGCCCGGGCAAGTCCTCCTTTTCTCCTGCACTCTGTTCTCCTTCTGACAACCGAGCAGCGACTATCCATTGAGGAGAAAGGACGTGCATTCGAAGCTCGATCGTATTTCGGTTTAATTCTGGAGCGCGTCCCAATTGTTCTTTTTCTCGTCTTGTCATCTTTTCTTGTTAACCGCTGTTCCACTGTCTGGAAATCCTCCGAACAGCGCCAGGTCAATCGAGGTCATTCACTCTTATCTGATGCATGATCGACGGCTTCGGCCTCCCTTCCGACACCTCCTCTTCCTCTTTTTAAAGGTCTAAAGGTGATTAAAGGTCTTCCGACGACCGTGAAAGGTGGGCGGCAACCGTCCCCGGTAGCGAGTTTCGCTGTCCCTTATTTTTGACAGCACTTCCTCCCAAACCCTCCTTTTTTTTTTTTTTTTTTGGATGCTTCGTAGGCGTTCGTCTACAAGGATTTCTTCTTTGTTTCTTCGAGCAAACCGCTCTCTTCTCCATCTTTTTTTTCTGCGTCGCGGTATACAGTGGCCTTGTCCCGCCTCCCCGACCGATTCCCCTCCAAATCTCTCCTCCTTTTCCTCTTGTGTTGGGGCGAGCGATTTTGCGGACCCTATGGCGTTGTGCAAGGTTCGTCCTCGCGTCGCCCTTTCGCTTTCATTGGTTCTTTCTTTCTCTTTCCGACAAGCCTTTTTCTTCAAAGCAGATTGCTATCTGATGAGCAGTTCTGAGGGATTGCTTCACTCTTGTGACAAATACGGTGCTTCGGACGCCCTCCCCGAATCACAGGACATCTGACTGGTTCGCCCACCGTTTGTGGCATGGTAGCGAAGACCTCTTTTTCCTCCTGATCGCTTCCCTCCATCAGTAGAATTTTTTTTCTTCCTCGGCCTCGCTGTAGTTGATTCGCCTCGCGCGCAGTAGTCAAAAATCGTTTGTTCCTTCTAATCTTGCTGCGTTGCTTCCTTTCCAGTAGTTCCCCCTTTACTTCCCTTTTCGAGGCTAAGCTTTCCAAAGTTTGGAGATGTACAAGCAGCCTTCAAATCCCCAAATGTATGGAGCCTTCCCTTACTTTTACTATTCCCCCCTAAATACAAGATGAGTGATTCCTGTCTCTTCCTGGCTCACTGTTGCCGATGGATATTCTTTTATTCAGTATGAATTATCCTAGTTCTTCCCTTTTTTCTCCGTCCTCTCCAGACCTTTATTATTGAAGGAAGAGCTAACCCTTCCTCGGCCAGCCACGCGCCTACCCTCCCGGGTCTCATAGGCGGTGCCAGCATTCGCAGGCCTTCGGTTCGCTAACTTTTCTACTTTTCTTTTCTTTTCACAGCGTTATTCGTCTCATCTGTGCAAGCGAGATCCATTCTTAGTTGGGGACAAGCAGATCGTTTGCTTGGTCTCGCATCTTCCTGTCCGTTTTTTCCTCCCGCCCTTTTCCTTGATTTGTGACCCTTATTTTCCTTCGGAAATCTTTGTCCGTCCAGTCCCGGCTTTTCTGTCGAGAATGTGTGCTTGGGTCGTATGACGCTCGCGTTAGTCGACAAATGTGTAGTCCTTCGAGTGGCTATCTTTTTCCCTCACTTGACTTACCCTTTTATTGGCCTGATCCTTTTGCTATTGATCGATTGCAGACGTAACGTGAAAACGGAAACCTCTCGGTTTTCGTCTTCGATCGTTTTGTGAGGTTCCCCTGGTTCGAGCGACAGGAGGGTCTGGCGAACCGAGAAAGGCTCTGAAGGTTTTTGCAATATTCCACTGGGTCGGCTGGGCCACTACGGTTCGTTTAGCAGAGCAGATCGTCCGGCAGCTTTTGACCCTCACTAACTTGAGGAACTCTCCCCTTACCACCCTTCTCAATTGTCTGGCAAAAATACCCTCCAGATGTGCATTTGTGTCCACGGCCCTCGCTACACACCCCCATTCTCTTTGCCTAATACCGCTGATGTTTTGCCACATTTCTTTGGACCCCAAAGCGACTGTCAGTTATTTCATCTGGACGCGATTTTCAGCTGTCGGGGTCTTGAGACAGATCAGCTGTGTTTGTCTTTTCCACCCGTCGCCAACTTTTCTTGCTTTTCGAATATTATCATGTTGCGGATTTCCCAGGCACCTTCCAGTTGGGTCATGAATATCGTTACTGCCCCGCGCTATAGGTATCCGCACCGCTCTCTGGTTTCTATAATCGCCAGGCGGTTAGAGTGGCTTTTTTTTTTTTGCTCCCACCCTAAGTCACCTAGAAAGCCATCAGTTCCCCTTGTTTGTTGTGTTTTTTTTTTTTTTTTTCGGTTTTGCAGACGTTTGCATACCCCGTTTTTTATGTCTTTTGGACCCCACCATTTCCTTTTCCCCGATCGCGCCGAAGCTTACGCCTGGCTAAGCCGCTGCACCAAACGTTCCGATTTATCGCTTGTTGGTTTGATTGAAGGCTGTCTCATTTTGGAGGCACTGCTCTTGCGGGTCCGAGGTTCCGATCCGTGCGTTCGCACATGGGTTTAACACCTTTTCCTCCTTTCGGCTTCCTGCCTGACGCGGTTTTGACCCTCGACCGGGATAGGCGAGGCCGATCCGGGGCTACAAACCTTACGATTCGGATTGCGCTTCAATTATACATCCTCCCCCTCGGCTCTGACCCGTTTTTGTGGCTTTGAGAGTTCCCTGCTTCGTAAGGTTCGATTCTTTCCTTTCTCCTCTTTTTGTGTTGGGTGAGATCTAGTTTTTTCCCCTTTTTTCACGTTTCCGCGAGTTCACCGAACCTCTAATTGCTTGGGCGCGTGCGGCAGGTTTGCGCGGGCAGTCTTGGATGAAGTGGGCGTGGGAAAGCCTTCGGCAATTATCCCCTTTTTCTGATTGGTGAAACAGGTGCTTTCTTCCGGCGGACGGCGTATGGCGAAGTCTGGGAACCCCTGATTGGCGCCATCCTTCTCTATGTTTTATCCCTTCAAATGATCCACGCAAGGCCGCCGACGCACGGGATCCAGAGTACCCCTACCACCGTCCCCCACCCTTTTCCTTGATCCATCAGGTCCCCCACCTTGGTTGGTGTTCAATAGTCCGTCGTCCTTTCTTCCTTTTTCCCGGGTTTTTCAAGACAAGGAGTCCAGTTTTGCCCCTCCGGAAGATCATTCTATCTTCTTGGTTTGGGAAAACCGGTCGTCCCCAGCAGTGGTGCTGAGGCGTTTTTCTTTGTTATTCTCCCCCCTTTATTTCTTAGCTTGTCTAATCTAGCTGCTACAGACGCTTCGCGATGTTGCTGCTGACGGCAGTTCGGAACCCACTGCCTCAATTTTTCTCCCTCCCTTCCGATATTTCAGGATTCTTGTCCCCCTCGGTCCCTTTGGTTTGGCTTTTGAAAGATTTATTTACAGTTACCCGTCAATTTGTTTGTTCCCTGTTGTCACCCCTCTTTCAAACCAGGGGCTCTTTGCCCTCGCCAATCCGACCCAGTGATAGGCGTGGCTCGCCACGCCGCTACCCCCCCTTCTTCCTTCTCCTCTTTTAAGTCCCTCGTGATCCCCTAAGACATCGAATTTCGGTCATCCTCGCTTTGTTTTTTGACGATGGGGTTCCTCAATCATCCGCTGCGTTGGTTGCCTTTGCCTTGGTTTTTAGCGAGATTTTTACTGCATATTTTTTCTTACTTGAAAGCGGCGGCCGCCCCGGAGATTCTCACCGTTCCCTCCTGCCTTTTTCGAGTTCTCAGATTTGCGTCGTCCTCATTTTTCCTGGTCTCCTCCTACCCGCTCGCAACCTTTTCCCTCCCCGAATCGAACGTTTGCCGACACCAGCTGCGTTTTCGACGTGCCGGATCCCTATTTCCCCGGATCAAGTCCCAATCTCGTTTTTTTTTGTTTCCCTCGCGTCCTCCCTCGTCCTTCTCCTTTTCGCACATGCGCGATCGTCTTTTCCCCTCTTTCCCCGATCCACCAGCTCTCCCAGTGCGTGCCGATCATCTGCCTGCCGTGATTCGAAGTTTCCTCTTTTTCCCAATTCCTTGTCCTCTCCAAGTTGCCCGGCCTGACCTGACGCGATCCCATTCCTAGGTCTTCCTTCACGCTCGCACGGCTTTTCGATTCACAGGCAGAGGACCTCTTCCTTAAATCGCGATCGCCCAATGCCTGTCTTTTTCGCACCTGACTTTGACAATCCCCCTTTTATTTCGCCTGATGGAGACTCCTAGGTGCACATCAGTATGTTGGAGGCGTTGGCGCTGGCAGGATGTCTTTCCAGTCCTCCCTTTTCCGCCTCCTAGGCTTTTCCCTCTTTTCTATCAAGGCCTCTCTTCTTTCCCCCTCGGATAATCCATCCCCGGTCTTCTTCTCCCTCTAACTTTTAGAAGGCGTTTTAATTTTGCTACCTGCGATCCTTTTTTAGCTTGTAAATTTCTCATGAATTTTTCCTTTTCTTGCTTGACATCCTTCCCTCCC
>Ga0179593_1782653_pt1 | contig 14792 bp, 22 predicted proteins | sample CZODoug2_1_08_16_FD_185931 | JGI IMG/M metagenome (GOLD analysis project Ga0179593, IMG submission 185931) | Vadose zone soil fungal communities from Angelo Coast Range Reserve, California, USA - CZODoug2_1_08_16fungal (PacBio error correction) | ecosystem: Environmental > Terrestrial > Soil >... | reverse complement strand
TCGACCCCCCTTCTGGACTTCTTAGCTTTTGTTTAGCAGTGCTCTCCTTGGACCCTCCCGGAACCTGATGCTTGACCTTCAATTAACCCCTTCCCTCGATTTGACTCCGCTTCTAGAAATATCCCCAGTACTTTGCCTTTTATCCTTCTACAACCAAGTCCCGGTCTTCCTCCATGTTGAAGAGACCGGTTCGCGTATCCCCCCCCGTTTTTTTTTTTTTTTCCTCGCGATTTTTTTTCCATAAGCCTTCAGGGCGTAGTCCGGCCTCGCTTTTTTTGCTCGCCCCTACCCCTCGTCTCCACGTGGTCAGTCCCGGCCTCTTGCGTTTTTTTTTCCCCGGCGTGATTCCTTTTTCTGTTCCCCCCGTGACTTCCCCCGGGCGCTCCCGGTTTTTTTTCCTGGGTTTCTCAATCCCCCCCCTTATTCCAAGGTGCGCGTGCACTACGCCTCTCCGGAGTGGACGTTAAGCGTTCGGACCAGATTCTTCTAAATTCTCATTACTCAACTATTCACGATTCCCCCTGTTTTTTTGATAAACCCTCTCCTCCCTTTAGTCCTTTTAGGGTGGGGGGGCCTCGTTTAAAACACAGAGCACCTTCCCCCCCCGCTTTTTTACGATTCTCTTTTGTTTTTGCAAGTCTTGTTTATCTTAGTCCCCTTTCCACGTCTTGATTCAGTTTATGCTCCCTTTTCTTCCCCCCTGGACGTAACCCCGGCGTCCCCCACACCCCAATTACTCTTTTGTGACCATTGTCAATTCAAAGCGAGGCGTCAACGGTATACTTTAAGTTTGCCCTGGTTTGGCCGATTGGCTTTTTTGGTCCGCGGCCCCCCGATACCTCTGGGATCCACGTATTTTAGAAATTTCCTCCCTACCGTTTTCAGCCCCCCCCTTTCTATGTTTGGGTTCCTGAAGAAACACCCTTTTTCCCAGGTTTCTTCTCTTGATCTTTTTTCTTTTCTTTCCTTACCGCGGGCCCCCCCACCCCCAATACTTTCAGTGATCTTTTCTTCGACCAGGTTCCCGAAGGTCTTCTTTTTTTTTTCCCGGGCTTCGACAGTCCCGAATTTAATATTGCTTCTTCCCTTCTTTCCTTCATGGTCTCGAGGAATGCGTAGTTTTCCCTCCACCCTCTTTTGTTTAGTGCTTTTTACTGGCCCCCACCCCAAACCTCAGACCAAGTTTTTTTATTTGCTAACCCTTTTCTTTGCTCATCGTCGATCCCCGGTGGTGGTAAAACCGCTTTTTAGTATGGCCTTTTTTCTTTTTTTTTACATGAAATTTGAATGATCGGCTGTTACCCCTCCCGGACGATTACTGCTTTTTCCCGGGAGCCCCTTTCTCTGTTTTTCTTCGATATACTTTCCTAATTTCATCAGTTGTAGCGTAAGATTATCCCGCGATACCCTTTTCTTGGGGCAGTCTTTTTTTTTTTTCCTTGATGGTCCCGTATTTTAGCTTTTTTTTTTTTGCTCCCTGAAGAGGTTGTTGGGCTCCATCAGTAATCCTTTTCCATGATTTTGAAAAGTTTTTTTCTCTTCACTCCCTCCCCCCCGTGATTTTTTTGTGAACCCCCTTTTTTTACCCTCCCCTTGAGGTCCCAAACTCTCTGACGTTCCATTTTCACGTTCTCTTTTCGACCTCCTTCTCCCCTCCTAGAATTATACGACTCCAGGTCAACCATCCTTAATCTAGTTCCCCCGTTCCTTGGGAGACCCTTCTTTGCGTTCTTCGATTCCCTGTTTTCTCCCTCCGGTTTTCTTATTGATCTTTTGTAAGGTCAGCGTCTTGCCCCCATCAAGCTTTTTCTTCTAATTCGTATTGCGTAATTCCAACTCTTTCTGAAACCCCCCGCCCACCCCCTTGACTCTTCGCCCCCAGTGGGAGTCCGTACTCGGTAAAAAAATCTTTTCCACCCTCCCTGTTTTGCTGATGAATTTTTCCCCTTAGCCCCCCCTAGTTTCTTTTCCTGTTCTTTAGATTAAACCCAAACGAGGTTCGACTTTTTTTGCGTCCTCGTATTTCTTTGTTTTCCTCATAGACCTGCCTGGTCTCACAAAATTACTTGCCAGAATAACTTTCATTTTTTCGGACGGTTCTAGTCCCGTTGTTGTTATCTTGCTTCTGACTTGGGACTTTCCCCCCCCTTCTTGAAATCGTCCCTCAACACCAGGTTTTTGTCATTATCTTCGGACTCGTACTTTTTTTAAGGTCGTTGGCCCCTGCTTTCTCCCCGCCCCGGAGTATATTTCGGAGACCTTTTAGGTTACCTTCCAGATTTTTACTTTTTTGAGCCACTTTTCGCTTCTTTTTTTCCCCTTAGGACGCGCTGCGGGTCTCCCTCTCCTCGATCCCTTTCTCACACCCTCCCTAGATCCCGTCCCGCGATCAGCTTTCTCTTTTCCCACTTAGTTCCAGTCTTCCTTCCGACGGGTTTGATCAGTCTCCCCTAGATCTTCAAGGTTCCAGGCTTGCCGTGAAGTCCCTCCTGGAACCTCCTGGGACTTAAAACCCCCTATATCTTCCCCCCTTTTTTGCCTGCTCCCCAACATCCTCTTAGATCCGTTGTACCCACAAAAGAACTTGTAAAGACATAAACTCCAAGTAAAAGTCACCCCTTGGGACCCCCCTGGAGACCCCCTTGCAGCTCCCCTTTTCGTTTAAGAGTTATTTCTCCCAGACCTTTTCCCCGAGTTTCCCTTATCGTTTCTTCTCCCCCCAATTTTTCCTTCAGAGAGCCCCCGGTGTATCCTTTGATTTAAGCAGCTTCCCTGTTCGTTTTTCCCCCGGCTTTTTTTTTCTCCCTCTTACCAGCTTCTTTAGCTGGGTATTTCAAAAACGAGCCTTTCGGACGCCCCCTTTGCAGGCTACGTCTTTGAAGCCCGGCCCGGGTAGCCAAATCTTCTTCTGGGCATGTTGTATCCCCTTGATTTGATCTGTTACGACTTTTTTTTAAACTTCTAACATTTGAGGCAAATTTCCCCCCCCGCCACTGCGGCTTGCTACTTTTTTTTCTTTTTTCTTTTTGAAAGCAGATTGATGTTTTCGGCTTTCGTTCATTTGTCTCGTCTTTGTTTTTCATAAGTTATATCAATCTTCCCTTAGACTTTTCTTTCTCGAGGTTCCTGGTAAATTTTCGAGTTTTTTTGCGTCGTCCCGCCCGCTATTTTTTACCTGTCACAGGGTCCTTTTTGCTTTTAGAGGATTTTTGTTTTTTTTGTTGAGCCCCTTCTACCCGCGGTTTTTTTTTTTTCCAAGGGTTTTTTCAAGAAATTCTCTTCAAGTTCGTCACTGTCTGATCCCTAACATTTTTTTTCTTTTTTTTTTTTTTTTTGTTGGGACTTTTTTTTTTTTGCAGGCCTTTTGCCACTATCTCCCTTCATCAGTTTTGCCGACCCTTACCGCAAACTTTTTTCCTTGTGCGTCAGTACCCCTTTTTTCTACTGCGTGCTTTTTTCCCAAGTTTCTTTTTGTGAGAGTCCTAGATTTCGATGCATTTTCGACCCCTTTTCGCACACTCCCCTTTTAGAAGTACTTCTTATAATAGTAAGTAAAATACCCTTTTGTTTTGATAGTTTCCCCTTTGCTCCCCCTTTGGCTTCCTCTTCTCTTGAAGTTCAATTTTTCGAATACTTTGCGGCTCTTTTAACGCTGATTCGACCTTCTTTGCCCTTCTGCGGGTTCTCCTTTCAGAGTAACGTTTAGCCCTTTTTCTCCTTTCCCCTAAGTTTTCTTTCTCCTGGGCCCCCTTTTCTTTTAACCTCTAATTTATGCTTTTTTTCCCCTTGTTGCGGTCCCCATTGACCTCCCCATTGCAGTTTTCCGACGCTATTTTTTTCGAGCGAATCCCTTGGTTCATTGTCTTCTCATTCCCCGGCCTTTTTTTTAATCGATTCGCTCCGTTTATCAAGGGTTTTTTTTATGCCCTCAAGCCCTCAAGTTCCCTCGAGTTTCTCCCGTTTCCTAGATTTATGGCGTATACCGCAATTTCTCGTTATGATCAGGATTCCCAAAGAGGCTCTTCTTTATCCTTTTCCCCCCTTCTTAACCCGTCCCTGCTTATCTTCTCTTTCTCCCAGGGAGGCGCGTTACCCTTACTTCCCCTTGTTTTCCCCCCCCCGACATGGGTTCTGCTTCTGAATTTAGTTGACTTCTTAGAACGCCTTTCGAATCCCAATCCCCCCCCTTCTCTTCTTCTCTGATTTTCCCCCGTCCCCCCTGGGACGATCTCCCCCCGTTTAGTTCCTGGTGAATCAACCACTCCTCAACTATCACCCAGTGAACTGATGCCCTATCTTTTGTTGACACGGGTCAGCTCCCCTCCCCATTCCCCCCCCTGACTTGGTTTTCAAGATTTTCTACTTTCAATTTCGCTTTTCCCTCCAACAACCGGGTCTTTGACCCGCCCGGACACGCTTTCCCCTTTTCATATCCTGTGCCTGACTTCTCCCCTCGCTTATGTTCCAGGCCTTCTCCAATCCACCGTTTGGTAATTTTTTCCCTGGAGAATTCTCTTTTGCTCCCGCCTTTCCAAACCTTTTAGATTCGGTGTTTTTCTCCAGCTGAAGGCAAGGCTCAAACTTTTCCCTGGGAGCAGCCTAAAGTGTTTGGGCGGCGCGATTTTTTCCACCCCTTTCCCTGCTTGCGAGCACCCCTTTCCTCAACCCCTCCATTTCTCTTCCACAGTTTTTTCTTTTTTCAACCTTTCCCCTCTTGCTTCCCTTCCTGCTCTGACCCCCTTCTTCCATAGGTTCTTCTGCCCAGCCTTTCGAATGGCTTTTAGGGGTCTTGTGTATGATAAGTCTGTTGAGTTTTTTTTTTAGGGTTCCCCTCACTTTTGTGCTTTAACTCTCGTTCCACCTTCTTTTTTTTCCAAAAGTTTCAAACCCTTCTCTTTCTTCTTTTTTTCTGCTTTTTTTTTCTTCCCCGGCGTCCATCCGCTGGAATAAGCGGCGAGGTAGGTCCCCCTCCCTCTTGTTCTTTTGCCCCCCCACTGTTTGTTTTCTTGGGCTGCCCATCACCCCGAACTTTTTTGATACAGCCTTTCAACTTTCTTTCGCCCCCCTTCCCCCTCACTGCATCTCCTGCCCCCACACTGTTCCGACCCTTGTTTTCAGACTGTGACTGGTTCTCATGACTCGCTTTTCCCGAGCCTTTGATCATTAATTCCGCCATGTCCCCCCCGGATCTGATCTTCTTCTTTTCTCCTTTACTTTGTTACATCTCGTGTATGCAACTTTTTAAAAGTCCCCCCCCTATGAACCGGCCGGTTACGGGACCCCCCTCCCCCAAGATACCTCCTTTAATGGATTTCTGTATCTCTTTTTCAAGGGGCCTCTTGTTACCCCCTCCGGTCTTGTTTTTTTTCCTTGCTCTGGGACATTAAGGCCTTATGGTTTGAATGCTCTGCCCGTTTTCCCTTGTTCCCCCTTTTTTCCTGACCCCTTTAACAGCATTCCGCTGCCTCTCTGGACTTGAGCAATCTAGGCCTTTGGTTCCCTTTTATCTCTAGGACTGCTAAAGGGGTGAGACCCCCCCCTTTCCCCCGGACATCTTCCCATGGTCCCCTCTTGGATAGCGTATTCTGGCTTGCCTGGCGCGCCCTCTAGGCTGGGGAACCTCGAGGGAACTTCGGAGCTGGAACCTTTTTCCCTCGCCCTTGTCCCTTTAGTCTCTGAAGACGCGGGTCCGAGTCTCCCCCCCCTTTTGAGACAACAAGATGAGAGGCCACATTTTTCGGCACTTTTTGGCGGTCTATTTTTTCTTCCTCGGACGTCCTTTTTTTCCCCCTCTCAGACCAGGTGGTATTTCCTTGCTTCCCTCCGCCGACTCTCAGGGCGATTTTTGAGGAGCTGAGTGCCTCAGGAACCTCCTGAAATCCAAGCCCACTTTTCCCTTTTAAGGGGTCCCCCCTTGAGGCTTTTCCTTTTTTTTCCCCGTCAGTATGAGGGTGTGTTTACGCAGACCCTGGATTCGATTAAACCCCCCTCATGCTTCCCCAAAGTTCGTTATCCCCCCCTCTTTTGGCAGTTCGTGTGAACCCGCTCGTCTTTTTTTTAAATCCTTTTCTTCTAACCGTGTGAATACGCTAGCTAAGGATTCCGTCAGTGCACTTTTCCTTTTTCCAGACTCTTTGCCTTACTTTTAATAGTTTTCTAGACTGTAGGTTATTTCCCTTGAAGTTTTTCTCTTTTTTTCTTTTTTTGACATTTTTTGGATTTTTCCTCCTCCCTGAATTTTCCCCTGATGAATAATTCTTTTGAAGTCTTCCCTTTAATTTTGTCTTTTTAAATCTCTTATTCTAGTCTCTTCGGAGCTTAGGATTTCTTTTTTCACCGATGTTTATTTTTCTCTTGATGTTCCATTTGAAGATAATTTATCTATCTTTGATTTTTTCTGAATTCATGGTTTTTTCTCTCACCTTCATCTAGTTTCTACGACTTTGGGGCCTCTTTCTTGAGATGGTGGGTTCATGTTTTTTTTACCTATTACGTCCTCCTTTTTCTTTTTTAGATCGGGGAGACCTCTGGTTCTTTTTTGGAGCCTAGTGGTTTTTTTTTGTTTTTTTAACTTTTCAGCTTCTGTCGTGTTCTTTTATCCCTTTCTTTTTTTTTGAGAACTTTCTTTTCCTGACTTTTTTTCCTGCAAGCTTTTTTCTTTCTCTAAGCGCTCCCCTAAGGTTTTTCCATACGATGCGAGGATTCTTTCTTTTCTCCCCCCTTCCGCTTTTCCGCGCAACTGTTTTTCCTTTCCCACGTTTTTTGAAAACTAGTTACCCTATGTCCCTTTTCCACCCTATTCCTTTGAGGATTGGAATCTAACTCTTTCTTTCTTTGTGCAAGCTTCTGCTTTAACCCCGTCCGTTCAATTCCCCCCCCCCCTGGTTCCCTTTTTTCCTTCGGCCTACTTCTTCAACCCCCCTTCCCATTTTGTCAACGCCAAGCCCTGAACCCTTCCCTCCTTTTCCCTTTTCTCGACTGATTTTTTCCCCATTTCTTCCCTTCTTTTTTCGCGCAGTCCTGTACTTTCGAGCCCCAGGCCCTATGACCCCCCACCGCTCCCTTCACTTCCTTTTTTCTTTTTTTGTGGAATCGGCACCCCCCCCCTTTTTTTTTTGACCTCGCCTTTAGATTTCCTCCTGGCCCCCTTTAACATTTCTCTTACACACACTATCCGTTTTTCTTTGACCAAGTGCGACTCCCTCTCGCGTGGTCTCTTTGGTTGGCCTTTCTTTTGCTTTGGGACAACTTCTTTTTACACTCTTCTGCTTCTTCAGCCTCGCCTAACTTTGGACCCGGCACCTAAGGTATTAACCCCTCCCCCCAGGCCTTTTTTTAGCTTGCAAAGAATCTTCTGTTCCCTTTCTTTGACTTTTCAAGTTTCTCCAGCCACTTTGCACTTTTTCTTTCCATCTTCTTTCCTTTCCTCTGGGTCCTTTCTGAATAGGCTTCAGAACTTTTCAATTACTCCACCCCTATCTTCTCCTTTTCTCTGGAGTTTTTGTTTCTTTTTTTTAATAACTTTTCAAGTGCAGTCGTCAGGTATTCTTAAAGTTTCCCTCTCTTTTTCCTTTCCGGTTTTTCCCGGGGTGTAACCTTCTTCTTCCCCCTTCGATTCCCCCCTCCTTGACTTCTGCCCTCCTTTTCGCCTTAACTTCTGTGCTAATTCCTTGGTCTTCTCCTCCCCCTTCATTCTATGTTTTTCGCGCCTCTCTGGAATTTTTTCCAAATTTTTTTTTGGTATTCTCCCTCCCTTTCTTTTTAGATGAACCTCTGAGACTTTCTTGTCTTGCGACGGCAGCAATCCTTCTCGATTACTCGTTTTTCCTTGGATTCGGAGGACTTCAGATTTCCCGTGGTACCCCTCCACTTTCCGGGACAAGTTCATAGCACGTGGTCCTTTTTTTTTTGTCTCCCTTCAGGGCTTTCCCAAAGTCTTTTTTCTTTGACTTATTCCCGCCAAATTAGTACCAGATGGGACCCCCGGTTTTTTTCTTCTTTCCCAGTAGTTCGTGCTCCCCCTTGAAGGCCGCCCCACTCCTTTCTTTAGCAAGACCTTTTTGGATTCTCGATTTTTGTGCTAGTCGTTAAAGCTTCTTTTGTCCGGTTCTTTCCCCCAAACTGATACTTTCTAATCCTTCCTCCCCGTCTTTCTCGTCCCGAGTCGCCCCCCCCTCCTTTCCCCCAATTTTTAGTCGCCTTCGACCTTTCTTTCTATTGTTCCCTTCTGGACTTGTTGATCCCACTTAGCTCCAACCCCCCCTGGGCTTTGAAAGGGGTGATGATTTCCCCACAGTTCTTTCCTTGCTGGGCCCTGATTCTCCCCCTCTTTTTGAGGGTGTTTTACCCCCACCTTAAATCACGGTTACCACACTTCACTCCCCCCCAGCATACCTTTTTTTTTTAGACCCTCCTGAGTTTCTTGGAGCTTTTGCCCAAGCCTTTTTCCTTCTCCCGGACTTCCCTTTTTTTTCTCTAGGTTTTTGGATCAGAAAGTTTTCCTTTTTGCCCTTTTCCCCTTCCCTACGTAGACAGTCCGAGGCTCCTTTTTTTAAGGTTTTGCCGTAAGGTTTGGCCTTTTTCGCTAATTCTTTGTTCTTCACTTCGCATCTTTCTGACCCCTCACCGTGTCTCGCCTTAGGCCCCCTTAATAGAGAACTCGCTCTCCCCCCCCCTTTTAAGGCCTGGGTCCGAGACCTTTTTCCCCTTTTCTTTCACGGTCCTTTCTGTACCCCTCGCGCGTTTAGCTCCCTTTTAAGCCTGCCAAACTTCGACTTCTTCCTGTCGCTTTCGGCTGTATCCTCCCTCTTTCCAAGCCTAAAGCCCAGTGCGTTAGCTTTTTAATCATGTGCTTTTCCCTCCCCGGCCTTATCTTAAATTCCCACCCCCAATTAGACTTCGAATTTGGAGTCCTCTCTGACCATACCTTTTTTCCCCCCTCCCATCAAACAATTCCTCTCCTCAGAATCAATTTCTCTTCGAGACGATTCGGCAACCCTTTTAATTCTCCTGCCGTCCAAGCTTGATTTTTTTCCCCCTAATTTAGCCCCCCACTTTGTGAACCCGCACTATAGTTTCCTTTCGTCACCTTGCCTTTTTTTTCGACAAGAACTCATTGACCTCTGGACTTCCTTTGCCGGTTTTCCAAAAGTCTCCCCAACCTTTCTTTTGTCTTTTTTACAGGCTTCCAATTCTGCCAGTTGCTTTCTAGCCGTCCTGACTCTCCCTTATTTTTTATTTTCCACAACTTCTCCCCTCTCAAGCGGGCTCGACTAACTCTCCTCCCCCCCGAGCTTCCAAGCCTTCCGTCCGAGAGTTTTCTTGTTGGCGCAACCCTTTCACTCCAATGCGGATAGCCTTCCAGGCCTTTTTTTTGATCCTCTTGGCCAGCTACCGCATGTCTTTTGAAAATTCCGAATTTGATTCCCTTCTTCGCAACTCTCTTCCATTTTTTCCGATTTCTTTCCTGGTTACTTCCGTACTTCCTTACGTTTCTCTTTTTCGTATCTGACCGTCCTTCCTGAGGGTGCGACCTTTCCCTATATCCCCGAAATTCCCCTTTCGACCTTCTGACGTAGCCCCAACCTCCGGTAATTCCCTTGTAGGTTCTTTTTCTTTCCCAATTTTTTCGGCATTCTTCCCTTTATTTTTACCCCCCTTTACGCCCCGCACCTTCTGGGAAGAGGACTTTTTCCGGTTCTTCATCCTGGTTCTCTATTTTTTTTTTTCTTTGTTTTGCCTATCCATCATATTTCCCTCATTATGTCCTTTTTCTCCAGCCCTGTCTTCCCCACATTTTCCCCTTTTTTCTTACCCTACACTTCTTCTGCTGAGGACTGGAATCTTTTCCCAAATCTCCTTCTTTTTCTGTTCCCCCCATAGAATTTTGGTAGGCTTCTTTGAATTTTCCTTTGTTCCCTCTTTTACCCCAGTTGTCCCCCCTTTTTCTTTCGCGTTGGCAGTTTTTTTCCGTCTTTTTTTTTTCTTCCCGGGCTCGTTCTCTTTCAGCCTCCCACCACCCTCCTGCCCTAATTGAATTCTTTTGATCTTTTTTCATGTTTTTCTCGGTCCCCTAGCTTTCTTTCGCTTAACCTTTCTTCTCAGCAGCCTTAAAGAGACTGTATTTTTTTTTTCTCATTGCTTCCAGGGTCTTTTTTTTTTCTCATTCTTTCCTTTCTTGTATTTGCAACTTTTGCCACTCCCGAGCGATCTCCCCCCTTTTTCTTTTTGAACCGGCTTGCTTCGTTTCCCTTTTTGTTGAAGCGTTACTTGATCGGACATTTTTTAAGGTTCTGAGATCTCGATTTTTTGTGATTTTCCTCCCCCTCCAGGCTGGCCTTTTTTTACTCTTTTTTATTTTTTTTTTCAAAACAAGTTTTCATTTTTTTCTTATGACTTTTCTTCTGGACCTTTGTCACCTACCTCCATAAATTCTTTTTAAAACATACGAATTTTTTTTGTGAATACACTTGTCATTCCTAGTGTTGTTCCCTTCCCCTTTCCCCATTTCTCAATCCTTCATGACCTCTCTGTTTTTTCCTATGTTTTTTTTTTTTCTTTGTTTTTTTTTTTCGACAATTCTTTCCGATCCCTAGGCTTTTTTTTTCTTTTTCGGGGTGCTTTTGACGGGTTTCCCCCCCCACAACCTTGCGACCTCTTCTCTTTCAAAATTTTTCTTTGATCCTTTTTCCCCGTTCTCCCCCGATGCCAGCCCTTTGCCACTACTTTCTTTGATTTTTTTGACTCGGTTTTTGAGCTTTTCCTGCCCCGTTTGAGGGTTTTTTTTTTTTTCGTTACCCATTTCTTTCATGAGCTCTCCCTTTTAGCCTGTTGGGTTTTCTCCTTTTTTTTCAGGCCCCCCTCTGTCCGCGGTGCTTTGCATAATGGCTGGGGTCATCCTTTTTTTTTATTTTATAAGTCTTTTGGTTTCTTCTTTATGTCATTTTCTCCCGAACGTTCAACGAACTGTCCTGAGGTTCTTATTTAGTCCTTCTGCTTTCTTTTTTTTCCGGTTTTTCTTAGGATGTTTTGATAGGGTACTTTCTTTTTCCAATTTGGCTTTTATTGTCTCCCCCCTGGGTTTTTCTTTGAGTTTGTCCTCTTTTTTTTTCTTTCGTAACCATCATAGTGTCAGCTTTTAACATCGATTTCGTTTTTCTTTTTTATCTCCTTTTGTCTTTTCTAGCCCTGCCTTCGCGCTCTCTTTCCCACATCTTCATCCTTTTTTTGTTTTCTTTTCCTTCTTTCTCTTCTTCACCTTTTTCCTTCATCCAATCTCTGTTTTTGCCTTTTTAGAATTTTATCCCTTCGGTGTTTTCTTTTCATGTTCTTTGATTTCTTTGACGTGTTTCTATCTTTTTTCTTTCCTTTTTTCCCCTTTTTCCATCTTTTGTTGCTATCTTGTGCCTTTCAAGACCTTCTTTTTTTGAACCCTTTTTGCCTTTTTCAACCTTTCCCTTACCCTTCGGTTTTTGTGCTTTGTTTGTTCTCCCCAACTTCCCCTTTTTTCGGCACCCCCTGCCTTGCTCCTTTAACACTCTGAATCCCTTTTTTTTTTATGGCCTTTACCTTACCCTTTATGTTTTATCGGTTTGCCAAATTTGTTTTGATTTTATTGGATTTTTTGATGCTCTTTTTTTTTTGGTTTTTTTTTTTCTTTTTTTTTTTTTTTTTTTTTTTATCATTCCCTTTTTGTACTTTTCCTTTTGTTGACGGAGCCTTTTTCCATCTTCTTCATGACCCCCCTTAATCACTGCTTTTTTTTTTTCCCATTTTTTTTTTTTTTTTTTGTTTTCATTTTCAGGAACATGCCCTTTGATGTTTCCAGTTTTGGTTCCCCTTGTCCCTGGTCTAGCCTTTTTTCTTTTTGGCTGGTACCTTCCCTCGATAAGACTTCCCTCTTAAACCGATCATACCGGTTAATTCCCTTCCTCATTATTTTCCCCTTCCGGGGTTTCCCTTTGTTCCTTCCCCCTTTGGAGCTCCTCTTTCTTCTACTAGAATCGGGGTTTCGTTTCCAAGTCTGTTGCTTTCCTCCTAATTTGAGTTTGGGTTTTTTTTTTTTCTTCTATTTTGGTTTATTCTGAGTCGCATTTGGCAGATGCCGTGCACTTTTTCTCCAGGCTTTCCGATCTTTTGGCCTTAAGTTTTCGTCTCCGAGTTTTTTTTTTTTGGATTTGCAGGCCGCCTTGCCTTTCTCTTTCCTTTGGTTTTTCCCAATTAGTCTCTCCGTCTCCTTTCGTGGTTACATCGACCTAATTTAGTCTCCCTAAAGTTCTTCCTTCTCCAGGTCAAATGCTTTCGCACCGGCTCCTTACTCCCCCTTCTTCCCACCTATCTTGTCCTGAAACCCTCCGACCCTTACCTAGCTTCCGAGAAACGTTGATTTCTCTGACCCTTGATCTTTTTCTTTCCCTCCGCGTCCGCTCCCTCTCTTGAGTCTCCCCCAGCTTGCACTTTTTTTCCGACTCTTTTTTTTCGGATTCTCCCTGAGACTCACTTCTTCTGAGTCCATTTTTCAGGCTGGCCTCCCTCCCTTTTTAGTCCCCTTGATCTCCTCCCCTCCGAAGCAGCACAGCCCCCCCCTCGGGTCTTCTTTTGAGGCCCTTCGCGTTCCCTCTTTCTTAAGGGCCGCTGACTGTTGGTTCTCCCTTTTCCTCGGTGAACCCCCGGCTCTGGAGTTCAAGTCCTGCTTCCTCCGGCCCCCGCATCTCACCCCCTCTATCCTGTCTTTCCCTTGCCCTCACAACCTGTTCTTTTTCTTCCCTCTTTTTTTCCGTTTCTGATCCCACCTAAACCCGCTCTTGTTTTTCAATCATTTCTTATTTTTTTTTATTTTAGACCCTTTTTTTTTTTGAAGTTTTTCTTTCCCTTAATAGGTTTTTCCCTCCGTCCTTGCCTCTGTTGGCTCCCCCTCCTTTTTTAGTCCTTATATTGGACTAATTTTCCCTTTAGTTCCTTTTGTTAATTATCTTCTGTTTAGCTGTTTCCCTTCCCCCATTTGTTGTTCAGTTTCCTGTCTTCCGCACAGGTTTTCTTTTTAAATTTTCGTTCTCCCTGTTTCCTTCGCCTCGCTATGTTCCTTTTTTTTTTTTTGTCTTTCCTTGGATTCTATTCTTTTTCCCTTGGGGGCACGATTCCTGTTTTTTTGTTGCGAAACTCGTCCCCTCCGATCTCGGGCTTTTCAGCTTACGCCTGAGGTCTTTCTCTCGGTGGGATTTTTGGCCCCACCATCGTTTTCCTGTTTTTCCCCCCCTTATCTTTCCCTGGATCCTTCCTTTAATTCTTTACCCTCGTGGGGTTGCTTCTGGTGTCTTTCTTTGCGCGTCTTTTCTCCGACTCATCAGCTTTCTACTTGACGGTTTCTCCTATCACTTTCGCCCTTAATCGTTACTAAGGTCTTTTTTTAAGCGTCGTTTTAGCCCGCTCGCACTTTTATGAATTCTCCTTTATTTTTTTTTTTGAATGGTTCCATTCCCTGCTTTTCTAAGCCTCTTTTTCTTCTCTCTCTCGGTCTTCCTCTCTTGGAGTTTCTTGCGTTATTTTCTGGTGTTTTGGACGAGGGCTCTCTCCCTTTCGCTCTTTCTTTTTTTTTTGCTGTTTTTTTCCCCGTTCCCGCCTTCTCCTTTTCCTATGGCCCCCCTCCTGACATCCTTTTCCCCTATATTCCTCCCCCCCCGGTTATCCCTTTCCTTCTTTCACGGCAGCGCTTTTCTGAGGGGAATCGTTTTTTTGTTTTTTTTACTCCGTTTCTGTCCCATTTTCCCTCGCCCGTTAGGTTTTCCCGTTCGCCTTCTCGTTTTTGCCCTACCTCAACTTTTTTTCAGCCACCTTTCCTAGCCCCCTTCTTTGGGGGCCTTGTTTCAACTTCATGAAACGGGCCCCACGCCCCGCCCCTTTCTGTCTTGTCAAACTTGCTCCTTTACCGACTTTTTTCGTCCTTTGAGGTCGATTGCTTCTCGGCTTTTTTCTTCATCTTCTTTCCTTTTCTCTACCCTTCCCCCACCACTTATCCTCGGCTCCTTAATCCCCCCTCTGTTTGGCCTCCCTTTTGAACCCCCCTTTTTTAAACGCGCTCGACTACGAGAAATTACCCTCCTTTGTTGTTCCTTTCGACCTTTTGGCAACCCACTCCTTCTTTACCACCAACACTCTTGGGCCCCTTCGTTATTCTGCCCCCTTCAACGTCGTCCCTCTCTTAAGCGCGCACGTTTTCCGCTTTTTTGTGTTCCCCCCTCCCGGTTCTTAGACCAATGCTGCCAAGGGACTGCTTTTCTTCCGGTGTCCCCCTTTTACAGCTTTTCCGACTGTCTTTTCCCCCAACTTTTCCAGCACCGGGTTTTAGACGGATCACCCGTTTTTCCGAGGCTCGCACCCGGGTATTCGAGCTTCATCGGCGGATTCGAAAGTTTAACCTTTTTCCATTCCTGCCGCCTTCAAACTCCCCTGCGGTTTCTCGACTTTCACCAACTGCCCTTCTTTTTTCTTGAAGGCTTGGGCGCCTTCAGGACAAGTTTCGGGAGAACCCCCCTTTCATTTTCCTCTTCCAAGTATTCCCCTGGCAAACCACTCTCGTGGTCCCTGTTCCTGGCAGTCTTTGATAACGGATTTCATGTGGACCTTCTCTTTCGATTTCCCACCGGGTCGTTTTTCCCGTTTTCGCATCTCTCCCTTGTCTCTTCTTCTCCCCCCTCCTTTCTCACCATCGGGCCTGCCTCTTTTTCCCTATATCCTTCCCTCGATTTGTGCTGCCCCCTCCCTTGATCGGCCCTTCTTCCAGGCGAAACCTTTTT